>WBZP01001835.1_pt1 | contig 25302 bp, 23 predicted proteins | sample 5204301 | NCBI WGS metagenome assembly WBZP01 (sample SAMN12412401, study PRJNA552823) | activated sludge metagenome | isolation source: activated sludge from nitrification reactor of wastewater treatment plant... | place: USA: Pennsylvania | collected 2017 | reverse complement strand
GACGGGCGGCAGCAACAGCACGAGCAAGACAGTCACCGTCACCACGGCCGCGCCAATAGCCGCGTTCACCGCCAGTGCCATCAGCGGCACGGCACCGTTGGCGAGCACCTTCACTTCGACCTCGAGCGGCAGCATAACCAGCACGAGCTGGAACTTCGGTGACGGCACGACGGGAAGTGGTACGCGCGTAAGCAAGACCTACAACACGGCGGGAACTTACACCGTGACGCTCACCGTAACCGGGACGGGCGGCAGCAACAGCACGAGCAAGACAGTCACCGTCACCACGGCCGCCCCGGTAGCCGCGTTCACCGCCAGTGCCACGAGCGGCACGGCACCGCTGGCGAGCACCTTCACCTCGACCTCGACCGGCAACATCACCAGCACGAGCTGGAACTTCGGTGACGGCACGACGGGAAGCGGTACGAGCGTCAGCAAGACCTACAACACGGCGGGAACTTACACCGTGACGCTCACCGTTACGGGCGCGGGCGGGAGCAACAGCACAGCCAAGACGATGGCGGTGACGGCGCCGACGTTGGCGGCCGACTTCACAGCGTCCGCGACTAACGGGACTGCACCGCTGTCAACGAACTTCACTGCGACTGCGTCGACCGGTTTGACGACATTCAATTGGGATTTCGGTGACGGTTCGACTGGTTCCGGCGCGACGGTGAGCCATGTCTATGCGAATGCCGGCACCTATGGCGTCACCTTGACCGCAAGCGGTGGCGCAGGCTCCAAGAGCGTGACCAAACCCGGCTTGATCCAAGTCGGCGGTACGCTCGCTGCCGACTTCTCCGCCAGCAGGTTGGCCGGTGCCGTTCCGCTGCGCGTCGTGTTCTCGGATCATAGTTCCGGGACTGTCGATTCGTATCTCTGGAACTTCGGCGACGGCGTGACAAGCACGGATGCGATGCCGGTCCACACATACCGCAAGCCGGGATCGTTCGCCGTAACGCTGACGATCAAGGGAGCGGCCGGTACACAGACCAAGACCAGGACAGCCTATGTCAATGCGGTAGCGGCAAATGATCTGGTCGTCGACTTCGGGCCCGCCAGTGGAATATGGTCATTCAAGAACGGATCCAACTGGAACAAGATCGATGCCCGGAGTGGGCGTCAACTGGTAATGACCGACGTTGACCACAATGGTCAAAGCGATGTCGTGGTGGATCTCGGCGCCGACTCCATTGGCAAGCCGCTCGGCATCTGGCGGCTTTCGAAGGATGGTACCTGGGTGTCGATCGATCCGAGAACCGCAAAGAATATCGTCGTCGGCGATATCGACGGCAACGGTCAGGATGACCTCGCCTTCGACTTCGGATCGCAAGGCATCTGGTTGTACGCCAACGGGTCGACCTGGAGCCAGATCGACAACAGGACCGCCAAGGCCATGCTGTTTGCCGACCTTGGTCGCGACGGACGCGATGAACTGGTAGTGGATTTCGGCAGCGGTAGCGGCATATGGGGCTACTCGGCAGGCGGCGGGTGGAAGCAGATCGATACGCGTACAGCCACCTGGATGCTTACCGCCGATCTCGACGGCAACGACCAGACCGACCTGGTGCTGGACTTCGGCGCGGGCAGCGGCACATGGGGATCGCCAAGCGGCGTGTGGGTGCGCTTCAATGGCGCGACGTGGTTCCAGATCGACCCGCGTACTGCCTTGCAGGGTGCCGCAATCAATCCGGATGGCAATCAGAAGGAGGAACTGGCGCTTAGCATCGCGAACCTCGGCCTGATGCTCTATTCGCATACAACGCCGATCGGCACCAATCTGACCGGTTACAGCGCGACTAACTGGCTGCAGCTTGGCACGCAGACGACAAAGCGCATGCTCGCGGCCGACTTGAACACCGACGGTAAACAGGATCTTGTTGTCGACTACGGCAGCGGCGGAGGATCCACCGGCTTGCACAAGTTCTCGTCGGGCGCGTGGAGCAAGATCCACAGGAAGACCACCAACGGCATGGTGTCCGGTCAGTTCCGATAGTCGCAGGGATCGACGGCAACGGGCGGCGTAAACAGGCGCCCCCCGTTTTGCTTTGCCTGTCCGAGGCGCTCGGACGCCGGCGGTGGCCAGACAGCCGCGACCGGATGCTGCCTAAAGTGTCGGCCGCGGTTCGAGGCCGCGTGCAGGCAAGCCGTCCGGGCTGGCATCGTTCACCACAACGCGGGTCACCCGGGCCGCCGGCGGGCCGCTTTCAGCCCAGGCGATCAAGGCCTCGACCTGCACCAGTTCTCCGGTGACCACGGCTTCCACGGTCCCGTCTCGGCGGTTGCGCACCCAGCCGGTCAGTCCGCCGATTCGCTCGGCCGCATTGACCATCGACCAGCGATAGCCAACGCCTTGCACCAGGCCGTGAATCACAAGGCGGCGGCAGACCAGTTCAGCGGGCATCGCCATTCGTCGTCTCGAGCATTGGCCTCGATGATCCGCAAACGAACCGCAGCGCGCGATAGTTCATCTGTCGGCTCCCCCATCGTGCCCGCCCGAAGTGGCCGGCCGCTGGGTGAGGAATTCCTTGAGCATTTCGATCACTGCATAGGCGATCAGCGTCAAGCCGAGTACGACACAAAACCAGGCCTGGACGCGGCTCGACGGAAAGCCCGGCACGATCGCGACGTCGACCGCCAGCCAGAGACCGCCGAGCAACAGCAGCGCAAGACCGCCGAGATCGACGAACATCCAGCGGGCGATTACCCGCGACAAACGCATTTGCGAGCGGGGCGGCTCCTGGGGGACGACAGGCTTCATCGCGGCGAAATCACTTGACGCGCATGCCCGGCGTGGCGCCGGCGTCCGGCGAAAGAATGTAGATGCCAGTGGTTCCGCCCTCGGCGTCGCTAGCAGCCAGCACCATACCCTCGCTCATGCCGAACTTCACTTTGCGCGGCGCGAGGTTGGCGACCATCACGGTCAGGCGGCCAACCAGCGTGGCCGGATCGTAGGCACTCTTGATGCCGGCAAAGACCTGGCGCGGCTTCTCCTCGCCGATGTCCAGTGACAGGCGCAACAGCTTGTCCGCGCCTTCGACGTGCTCGGCGGCGACGATCTTGGCGATGCGCAGATCGACCTTGGTGAAATCGTCGATCGAGATATGGGTGTTGCTTTCTTCCACGGTGGCGACTTCCTTCTTTGTAACGTGCTGCTGGTGTTCGGCATGGCGCTGCTGCGAACGCTGCACAGGCGCAGGAACTGCAGGCGCGAGCGATTCCATGTTTGCTTCGATCAGCGCGGCGATTTGCTTGGGGTCGACGCGGGTCAACAAGTGCCGGTACTCGCTTATCCGATGCCCTTCGGGTAGGAATTTCTCGGTATCGTCCCAACAAAGCGTAGTTAGGTTCATGAACCTCGCCGCCTTTGCGGTTACGCCGGGCAGAACCGGGCTCAAATAGATCGTCAGCAACCTGAAGCAATTGATAGCGACGCTGCACACGATCTGCAACTCGTCACGCCTATTTTCATCCTTTGCAATGCTCCAGGGCTGTTTTTCGTTAACATAGAAATTGACTTCATCTGCCAGTGCCATAATTTCGCGCGTGGCGCGTGCAAAGTCGCGTGATTCATAACAAGCTGCGATTTCATGCCGCTTGTCCGCAAGCCTATCCAACACCGAATCGATCGTGTCTTCGCCATTCGCGGGGCGCATACTCCCCTCAGGACGCATAGCAATGAGTTCACCCGCAAAGCTCTTGGTAAGGAACCCAGCGCACCGACTCGCGATATTGATGTACTTCCCCACCAGATCCGAGTTCACCCGCGCGACGAAATCCTCAAGATTGAGGTCGATATCCTCCATCGTGCCGTTGAGCTTTGCGGCGTAGTAGTAGCGCAGCCATTCGGGATTGAGGCCGAGGTCAAGATAGCTCTGCGCGGTGATGAAGGTGCCGCGGCTCTTCGACATCTTCTCGCCGTTGACGGTGAGAAAGCCGTGTGCGTTGATTTGCGTCGGCACGCGGTAGCCAGCGTTCTTCAGCATCGCCGGCCAGAACAGCGCGTGGAAATACAGAATGTCCTTGCCGATGAAATGGACCATCTCGGTGCCTTCGGCAGCGGCCTTGTCGGCGCGCAGGAACGAGTCTTCGTCGATCTCGTTGCCGAGCGCCTTCTGCTTCTGCACGTAGTTGCGGAAGCTGCCGAAATAGCCGACCGGTGCGTCGAGCCAGACGTAGAAGAACTTGTTGTCGGTGCCCGGGATGCGGAAGCCGAAGTAGGGCGCGTCGCGCGAGATGTCCCAGTCGGAGAGTCTTCCTTCACCGGGTTCGCCGAGCCATTCCTTCATCTTGTTGGCGGCCTCCGGCTGTAGCACGGACGAACCCTGCGTGAATTCGCGCAGGAACTGCTCGCACTGCGGTGCCGACAGGCGAAAGAAATGGTGTTCGCTGGCGCGACGCTCGGGCGCCGCACCCGAGACCACCGAGTAGGCGTTCTTCAGGTCGGTCGGCGAATAGGTCGCGCCGCAGACCTCGCAGGAATCGCCGTACTGGTCCTTGGTGCCGCATTTCGGGCATTCGCCCTTGATGTAGCGATCAGGCAGGAACATCTGCCTTACGGGGTCGTAGAACTGCTCGACCGAGCGAGTGGCGATCAGGTCGGCTAGCTTCAGTTTCGAGTGGATGTCTTCGCAGAACCAGCGGTTTTCCTCGGAGTCGGTCTCGAAATAGTTGTCGAAGCTGACCAGAAAGCCGGCGAGTTCTCCGTTGCCGGACTTCCAGGCCGCATGTGCCTCCAGACCGCCAAAGAAATCGCGTGCATGTTCCTTGAGTACGCGGTCGACCAGCGTGCGCGGGCTGATGCCTTCCTTCTCCGCGCGCAGCATGATCGGCGTGCCATGCTGGTCGTCGGCGCCGACGTAATGGACTTCGTGGCCGCGCATGCGCTGAAAGCGCACCCAGATATCAGTCTGGATGTACTCGACCAAGTGGCCGAAGTGGATCGCGCCATTGGCGTAGGGCAGGGCGCTGGTGACGAGGATGCGGCGTTTGGGATCGGACATGGGGTGGCACGGGCGCAGCCGCAGCCCGGTCTGCACGGCCACGACAAGGTTCTGAAAAGAAAGTCATTCTAGCAAACGGTGCGGGCGCCCGTACCAGTTTCGGGCGGATCGGTTAAACTGTAGCGAATTAGTCGGGATTGGGCTTTCGCCGGTCATTTTGACCGGCCCTTCCGGCAGATTCCCAAACTCCGGAGATATTTCATGAGTGTTACCGAACAGCAAATTCAGGCAGCCCTGAGAGAGGTAGTCGACCCCAACACCGGCAAGGATCTGGCTACGTCGCGCGCCGCGCGCAATATCAGGCTCGACGGCGGCGACGTCACGCTGGACGTGGAACTTGGCTACCCGGCCAAGAGCCAGATCGATCCGATCCGCCGCGCAGTGATTGCCCGGCTAAAGAGCGTGGCCGGCATCGGCAACATCAGCGTCAATGTGTCCCAGAAAATCGTCTCGCACGCGGTGCAGCGTGGGGTCAAGCTGCTGCCCAACGTCAAAAACATCGTCGCGATCGCTTCGGGAAAGGGCGGTGTCGGCAAGAGCACCACGGCGGTAAACCTCGCCCTGGCGCTGGCAGCAGAAGGTGCCAGGGTCGGCATTCTCGACGCAGACATCTATGGCCCTTCGCAGCCGCAAATGCTCGGCATCAGCGGCCGGCCGGAATCGCCGGACGGCAAGACCATCAATCCGATGGAGGCGCACGGCATCCAGGCGATGTCGATCGGCTTTTTGATCGACGTCGAGACGCCGATGGTCTGGCGGGGCCCGATGGCGACCCAGGCGCTCGACCAGCTTCTTACCGAGACGCGCTGGAACGACATCGACTACCTGCTGGTCGATATGCCGCCGGGCACCGGGGACATCCAGCTCACGCTTTCGCAGAAGGTGCCGGTTACCGGCGCGGTCATCGTCACCACGCCGCAGGACATTGCCTTGCTCGATGCGCGCAAGGGTCTCAAGATGTTCGAGAAGGTCGGCGTTCCGATTCTCGGTATCGTCGAGAACATGAGCATTCACATCTGCAGCAAGTGCGGCCACGAAGAGCATGTCTTCGGCACCGGCGGCGGTGCGCGCATGGCGGGCGACTACGCGATCGATTTGCTCGGTGCCTTGCCCCTGGACATTCACATCCGGGAGCAGGTCGATTCCGGCAAGCCCACGGTCATTGCCGATCCGGACGGACGGGTTGCCGAGATCTACCGCGAGATAGCGCGCAAGATCGCGATCAAGATTGCCGACAGCGCCAAGGACATGAGTTCGCGCTTCCCGAACATTGTCGTCCAGAACACCTGAGTCCTGGCATGGCGACCTGGCTGATCGGTCACATCACGGTTCGCGACGCGGCAAAGTGGCAGGAGTATGTCAGCCAGGTCGGCGCGACGATTGCCGGGGCCGGCGGCGAGGTGATGTTTCGCGGCCGTTTGCAGGCTCAGGTTTGCGGCGACGCGCCCGGGCAGTCGCTGGTCGCCATTCGCTTCGCCGATATGGCGAGTCTGCGCACATGGCATGACTCGCCGGCCTACCAGCGGCTGATTCCGATCCGCCGGGCGGCGGCCGATGTCGTTCTTAGCGCCTACGAGGATTGACTGGGCCGCGCGGCACTTCGCGCGCAAGCTAAAATGCCGCACTTGGATCAACTCGGGACAGCGTCGTTATGAGCATCAAGTCGGACAAATGGATTCGCCGCATGGCGGAGCAGCACGGCATGATCGAGCCATTCGAACCGACCCTGATCCGGGAGGCAAACGGCCACAAGATCGTCTCCTACGGCACGTCGAGCTACGGCTACGACATCCGCTGCGCGCCGGAATTCAAGGTGTTCACCAATATCAACTCGACGATCGTCGACCCCAAGGCCTTCGATCCGAACTCCTTTGTCGAAATGCGCGGCGATTTCTGCATCATTCCGCCGAACTCGTTTGCGCTGGCGCGCACTGTCGAATATTTCCGCATTCCGCGCAGCGTGCTTACCATCTGCCTGGGCAAGAGTACCTACGCGCGCTGCGGCATCATTGTCAATGTCACGCCGTTCGAGCCGGAATGGGAGGGCTTCGTGACCCTCGAGTTCTCCAACACCACGCCGCTGCCGGCGAAGATCTACGCTGGCGAAGGCTGCGCGCAGGTCGTGTTCTTCGAGAGCGACGAGGTCTGCGAGACCTCCTACAAGGACCGCGGCGGCAAGTACCAGGGCCAGATCGGCGTTACCTTGCCGAAAATCTGATTCGAGGCTCCCCGCGCAGTTGCCAATCAGGCGCGGTGGTAAACCGCATAGTCGTAAGCCCAGCCGTTTTCGCTTTGGTGCGTTTCGCGGGACACGGCCTTCCACTGGCTTCTGTCGAAATCGGGAAAGCGCGTATCCCCAACGAAGTCGGCGTTGATTTCGGTCAGGTACAAGCGGTCGGCGAGTGGCAGGCCCGCGCGGTAGAGTTCGCCGCCGCCGATGACGAAGACTTCGTCGGCATCGCGGCACGCCGCAAGCGCGCTTTCCAGCGACGGGAAAACCTCGCAACCAGCGGCGCGATAGGCCGGATCGCGCGACACCACCATGTTGCGCCTGCCGGGCAGGGCGCGGCCGATCGATTCATGCGTCTTTCGACCCATGACGATGGGATGACCGATAGTGACGCGGCGAAAGTACTTCTGCTCGCCCGGGATATGCCACGGAATCGCGTTGCCGGCGCCGATGGTGCCGTCGCGGGCGACCGCGGCTATCAGCGAGATCAGCGGAGACGATGCGTGGTCGAGGGCCATCGGGCTATCATGCGTGACGATCGGCTAAAGACTATATCAGAGCGGAGTATCTCTCTTGCGCAAGCACTACCCCAAGTCGTTTCTGCGTCTGATCCTGATCGGCTTCGCGTTTGTCGCCCTGCCGCTGATGGTGGCATTTGCGATTTCCCTCCTCGCGGTCGACCGTCTGGCGCAACAGAGCGCAGTGGCGGTGCAGCGCAGCGCGGCGGTTGCGCGCAACGGCAAGCAGATCGGCGAGACACTGACCGGGATGGAGCGCGTCTTGCGCCAGTATCTGGTGCTGCAGGACGCCGCATTGCTCGACGACTATCGCAGCCTGCGCACCGAGTTCGACCAGACGCTGCTGGCTTACGAACCGTTTCTTACGACCGACGATCAGCGTAACCGCCGGCTGGCGGTGGCGGCCGATGAAAAGCGGCTCAATGACATGATGTCGGAAAACGCGCTGGTCGATCCGCAAGTGGCGCTGCAGGCGTTCACCCGTCTGGTGCAGAACGCCGACGATCTGGTGGTCGATGTGCGCAACGGCGTTGACGGCGAAGTGGCCGCCATGCTCGGTTCGGCGCAGACGATACGCGAATTGCTGGTTTGGCTGGTGCCCGTCACGGTCCCGCTGGCACTGCTGATCGCGCTGTGGTTCCGTCAGATCATTTCGACGCAGTTGAGCCAGTTCGACGCGGCGATCCGCAACCTCGGCCGCGGTGACTACCTGCGGCCGATCCGGGTCCGCGGCCCGAGCGATCTGGCAGCCCTCGGCCTGCGGCTGGACTGGCTGCGCCAGCGTCTGTCCGAACTGGAACAACAAAAGGGTCGTTTCCTGCGACATGTCTCGCATGACCTGAAGACGCCTCTGACGGCGATCCGCGAAGGCACGCAACTGCTCGACGATGGCGTGCCCGGCCCGCTCACCGAGCAGCAGCGCAGCGTGGTCGGCATCATGCGGCAGAACAGCCTGCGCCTGCAGGCGCTGATCGAGGAAATGCTCAATTTTCAGCGCGCCAGCCAGGCGGCCGCGCTGCTCGATCTGGAGCCCTTGGCGCTGGACAAGGTATGCGACAATGTGGTCTCCGACCACCTGCTGGCGGCCGCTGCGCGCGGGGTTCGATTCCAGCGGATGCTGCGGCCGGTGCAGGTCGAGGGCGATTCCGACAAGTTGCGCGTGGTCATCGACAATCTCCTTGCCAATGCGCTCAAGTATTCGCCGCGTGACGGGGTGGTAAAGGTGTTGCTGGGCGCCGAGTCCGGCAAGGCAGTAATCGACGTGATCGACGAGGGTCCCGGCGTCCCGGAGGGCGAACGCAGCCGGATCTTCGAACCGTTTTTTCGCGGTACGCATTCCGACGGTTCGAAGGTCGAGGGAAGCGGTCTCGGGCTGGCGATTGCCAACGAGTACGTCGCTGCGCATCATGGTCGTATCGAACTAATCGATTCAGAAGCCGGCGCACATTTTCGCGTCGTCATACCAAAAAAATTCAAAGAGCGTCAGGCATGAAACTTGTTATACAGGTAGTAGCGGCAGCTGCCGCGACCATGATCGCAGTTGGGTGCCAGTTTCCGTTGTTCAAACCGGCGCCCGCTGCCAACGACAGTCCAGCAGCTCAAACTCCCGCGCCGGCCCCGCCACTGCCGACGCCCGGCGAGATTGCCAAGGACAATCTGGAAGTCGTTGAGTTGCTGGGATATTTTCAACGCGTGTCGGCGTTGCCGCAGGACGAGTTGCGCAAGGAATACAACGCCGTCGGTGCGACGTTCCAGCGTGACAAGAGCGAACTGCAGCGCCTGCGGCTGGTTCTGCTGCTGCTGGTGCCGGGTGCGTCGTTCCGTGACGACGCGAAACTGGCCAACCTGCTGGAATCGGCGCTGCCGCGGTCGGGCGATGCCAGCTCGCCGCAGCGCCAGTTGGCGTGGGCGTTGCAGAAGCTCAACAACGAGCGGATGCGCCAGGTGCGCGAGGAACAGAAGCGGGTTGAACTGTTGCCGCGGGAAGATGCTAAACGGGTCGAAGAACTGAACACCCAGAACAGGAAACTTGAGGGGCAACTGGCCGATGAAAAACGCCGCAGCGACGAATTGCAGAAAAAGCTCGACGCCCTTCTCACCATCGAGCGCGATCTTCGCAGCCGTAGTCCGCAGCGTCGGCCCAACTGAGACACCAATCATGAGTTCTCCAGCGCGTCCCGAAATCCTTCTGGTCGATGACGATGTCGGCTTGTTGCAACTGATCGCGATGCGCCTCGGCGCGTCCGGCTACTCGGTGACCACCGCAGAATCCGGCGAAGAGGCGCTGGGCCGACTGGCGAGCCAGCGCCCTTCGCTGGTTATCACCGACCTGAAGATGGGCGGCATGGACGGGCTTGCGCTGTTCGACCAGATTCACCAGCAGGCTCCGACATTGCCGGTCATCATTCTGACGGCGCACGGGACCATTCCCGATGCAGTGACCGCCACCCAGCGCGGGGTATTCGGTTTTCTGACCAAGCCGTTCGACAGCCGCGCGCTGCTGGCGCAGGTCGAGCAGGCGCTGCGCGCGACCGGCGGCAATTTCGAATCCGAAGGAGAGGTCCCGAACTGGGCCGGCAGCATCATCACCCGCAGTGGTCCGATGCTCGAAGTCCTGCGTCAGGCCGAACTGGTCGCGGCATCCGATGCCAGCGTACTGATCAACGGCGCCAGCGGCACCGGCAAGGAATTGCTGGCCCGCGCGATCCACCAGGCAAGCCCCCGCGCCAGGGGGCCGTTCCAGGCTATCAATTGCGCGGCGATCCCCGAGCAACTGCTCGAATCCGAGTTGTTCGGCCATGCCAAGGGGTCGTTCTCCGGCGCAATCGCGGCGCACAAGGGCCTGTTCATGGCAGCCGACGGCGGCACCCTGTTTCTCGACGAAATCGGCGACATGCCGCTCAACCTGCAGCCCAAGCTGCTGCGTGCGCTGCAGGAGCGGCGTGTGCGGCCGGTCGGTTCGACACAGGATGTCGCGGTGGACGTGCGTATCATCTCGGCCACCCACCAGGACCTCGAAGCCAAGATGCTCGAAGGCACGATGCGTCAGGATCTCTTCTATCGCCTCAACGTGGTGCCGCTCAAGCTGCCGCTGCTGGCCGAGCGGCGCGAGGACATTCCGCTGCTCGCCTCGCGCTTTCTGGAGCGGCTCTCCGAGCGCTATGGCAAGGCGGCGCAGAGCTTCGCGCCGGATGCGATGGAACTGCTGCTCAACGCCGCCTGGCCCGGCAACGTGCGTCAGTTGCTCAACGTGGTCGAGCAGTCGGTCGCGCTATCCACCACGGCCGTGATTCCACGTTCGCTGGTGCAGCAGGCACTGCGCGAAGATGCACAGGCGTTCGTCGCGCTGGACGACGCGCGCAAGGGTTTCGAGCGCGATTATCTGGTTCGTCTGATGAAGACCACCGGCGGTAATGTCTCGCAGGCCGCCCGTCTGGCGCAGCGCAATCGCACCGAGTTCTACAAGCTCCTGCAGCGCCACAACCTCACGCCTGGCGAGTTCAAGGCCGAGCGCGCCTGACTATGCTCTTGGTCTGCCCGGCGCGTTTGTCTGCGCCCGGAGACAAACAACTACGCCTTGGTTTTCAACGGCTTGGATTTTGCGGGTGAGGGGCTGTCGCTGACCGGCGACATTGCCGATCTGAGCCGCCCGTTCCATGCCATATGCAAGCCGCTGAATATTAAGCGTTTTCATGTGGTGGCATACCGGTTGCTCAAGTGTGGGGCATTTCCCGCAGTGAACGGCGTTGGCCGGTGCTGTCGGCAAGTGAACCGGAGCGTACCGAATGCTGCAAACCCGCAATTTCAGCCGTCCCGCACCGCTGGTCAATATCGCCGCGATCGCAGTCATCGTCGCCAGTCTGGTGGCGATCGGCGCGGTGACCGGACTGATTCCATCGGCATTTTCCCGCAAAGCTGATTCGGCTGCGCTGGAGGGTGCGGCGTCGATGGCGGCAAGCGAGGCCTCGGTCAGGCGTGGCGACGGGCGGCCCGCGGCCAGTGGCGCGAGCGAACTGTGCCGCCAGTGCGGCGTGATCGAATCGGTGCGCCAGGTGCAGATCAAGGGGCAAGCCAGCGGAATGGGTGCGGTTGCGGGCGGTGTGACCGGGGCGATCGTCGGCAGCCAGTTCGGCCGCGGCAACGGCCGGACGGCGTTGGGCGTCGCCGGTGCTGCAGGCGGCGCATTCGCTGGCCACGAAATCGAAAAGAACGTGCGCACGACGACCGGCTACCGGGTGGTTGTGCGCATGGAGGATGGATCGGCGCGCACCGTCTATCAGTCCGCCGCCCCGACCCACGGGATCGGCGACAAGGTCCGGGTCAACAACGGCGTGCTCGCCGGGCGTGGCTGAGCGGCCGCTTGCCAGCGTGGCGTGGCCTCTCGGCGGCATGCCGCGAAGCGGACGTGGTGGCGAGCCTGGCAAGCGATTCTTCCGATGGGCTGGCGCAAGTGCCGGCATTTGGGCGACGGCGCGGCGGATCCCCACGCGCCGTTCTTTTTCTTCGGCAAGACTGTCGCCGCGCGAAACGGGCCGGGCTCAGACGGCGACCGGCGCCGCGATATGGGGATGCGGCTCGTAGCCTTCGAGCGAAAAATCCGCAAAGCGAAACGCGAACAGGTCGCGCACCTCGGGATTGAGCCGCAGGGATGGCAAATCGCGCGGCGAGCGTGACAGTTGCAGGCGCGCCTGGTCGAGATGGTTGACGTAAAGGTGGGCGTCGCCCAGCGTGTGCACGAAATCGCCCGGCCGATAGCCGCAGACCTGGGCCAGCATCAGGGTAAGCAGCGCATACGAGGCGATATTGAACGGAACGCCTAGAAAGATATCGGCACTTCGCTGATAGAGCTGGCAGGAAAGCCGTCCGCCTGCTACATAGAACTGAAACAGCGCATGACAGGGTGGCAGCCGCATGCGCCCGATGTCGGCCGGATTCCACGCCGACACGATATGACGACGTGAATCGGGATTGCTTTTGAGACCTTCCACCAGTAGCGCGATCTGGTCGATCGAACGCCCGTCCGGGGCTTCCCAGCGGCGCCATTGCTTGCCATACACCGGGCCGAGTTCGCCTTGCGCGTCGGCCCACTCATCCCAGATCGATACCCCGTTTTCCTTCAGATACGCAATGTTGGTATCGCCGCGCAGAAACCACAGCAATTCGTGGATGATCGATCGCGTATGCAGTTTCTTGGTGGTGAGCAGCGGAAAGCCCTGCGCCAGATCGAAGCGCATCTGCCAGCCGAACACCGAACGCGTGCCGGTACCGGTGCGGTCGGCCTTTTCGTCGCCGTGTTCCAGCACATGGCGCAGCAGATCGAGGTACTGCTTCATCGGCAATGCCCGGGTACGGGCGGGTAGAATCGGATGCCCCGATTCTACAGGACGCGTCATTCATGCTGGCCTCGCTCAAGGCGGTCGCCGCGGCGCTCGATGCGTCGGCACTGCGCCGCCATCAACACGCTCTGGTGGTGTTGCCGACGGTCGGCAAACTCGCCGATATCGCCGGGCTGCCACAGGCTGAGCGCCTGCACGCAACGCTCAAACGTCGCCGCATGAGTCCCGACGATCTGGCCAAGACGCCCGTCACCCTGCAGACCGAACACGGCGGTCTGTGCGCGTTCGTGATGGTCGATCGTAACAAGCCGCGTTTCGAACAGCTTGCCGCGCTGCGCCGTGCGATCGACGCGCTGCTCGACGAGCAGCCGACCACGCTTGCCATTGGCGTTTTCGGCGACGAGGCGCTGCGCGGCGCGCTTGCGCGCGAAGCGCTCTACGTGGCCTGGATCAACGGTGTGCCACTGCCCGCGCGCAAGAAGAAAGACCAGCGCCATGCGCTGCAGTCGATCCGCCTGTACGGCCACCCGGCCGGCGAAGATCTCGATGCGGTGGCCGCGATTGCCCGCGCCAATGTGCTGGCGCGCGAACTCACCGTGCTGCCGCCGAACGAACTGACGCCGGCCAGCTACCGCAAGCGCCTGCGCGCGATGGCCAAGACGATGAACTGGCGCATCGAGGAATACGATCTCAAGCGCCTCGAGCGCCAGGGTGCCGGCGCCTTCGTCGCCGTGGCGCAGGGCAGCGCCGAGGCCGATGCGGCAATCGTGCATCTGTCCTACCGGCCGCGCGGGGCGGCGCTGTCGGTGGCGCTGGTCGGCAAGGGCATCTGTTTCGACACCGGCGGCCACCAGTTGAAGAGCGCCAAGTACATGGCCGGCATGCACGAGGACATGAACGGCTCGGCGGTCGCGCTGGCGCTTTTGCAGGCGCTCACCGAGCAGGACTTCCCGCTGCGCGTCGATGCCTGGCTCGCGCTCGCCCAGAACCATATCGGCCCCTCGGCCTACAAGCCAGGCGATATCGTGCAGGCGGTGGACGGCACCACCATCGAGATCGTCCACACCGATGCCGAAGGACGCATGGTGCTGGCCGACACGCTGGCGCTGGCGGCGCGCGGCGACGACGGGCGGCCGCCCAACCTGATCGTCGATTTCGCCACCCTGACCGGCAGCATGATTTACGCGCTCGGCAACCGCTATGCCGGCGTGTTCGCCAGCGATGCGGCCCTCGGCGCCCTGGCGGTGCAGGCCGGCCAGGCCAGTGGCGAGCGCGTCGCGCTGTTCCCGCTGGACGAGGATTACGACAAGGCGCTCGAAAGCAAGGTGGCCGACATCAAGCAATGCACGCTCGAGGGCGAGGCCGACCACATCCTCGCCGCGCGCCTGCTCAAGCGCTTTGCCGGCGAGGCGCCGTGGCTGCATGTCGATCTGTCGAGCGCCAACTGCCCGGGCGGGCTGGGCGGCGTGGCGAGCGACGTCACCGGCTTCGGCGTGGCCTGGGGCGTCGAACTGCTGTCGCGCTGGCTGGTGGAAAAGCCGGCCGGTGCGATCCGCCTCGGCAGGCGCAAGCGCTGATACCGTGCATGGCTGCAGGCCGCATGGAATGGCGGTCTACAGGCAGGCCAAGCTGCAAGCCAACAACCACGCGGTTCTTCAGGCGGTATGGTCTGGAACGACCGCTGCATGCGGCTCTCAGGCCAGTACCGTGCGCAGCCATGCGCTGATGTCGCGCACTTCTTCCATGCAGACGCTGTGTTCCATTTCGTAGGGATGCCAGTCGACGCGGTAACCGGACTCCCGCAAAAACTCGCCCGAGCGCTGCGAAAAGCCGAAGCCGATCACGCCGTCGTCGTAGCCGTGCGCCATGAAGATCGATGTCTCCCGATTGGCCTCGTGCGCTTCGGCCGCCAGGGTGTCGGCCAGCGGCAGGTAGGTCGATAGCGCCAGGATGCCGGCCAGCCGCGCCGGATGGCGCAGGCCGGTATGCAGCACCACCGCCCCGCCCTGCGAGAAGCCGGCCAGCACGATATGGCCGTCCTCGATGCCGCGCGCATTCTCGCGCGCGATCAGCTTCTCCAGCTCCGCGGCCGAGTTGCGCACGCCCTGCGGGTCTTCGCGGCGCGACGAGAAATCGGCCGACAGCACGTCGTACCAGGCCGGCATCACATAGCCGCCGTTGATCGTCACCGCCATCATCGGCGCATTGGGAAAGACGAAGCGGATCGGCGGCAGGCCGTCGAGATCGAGTTCGTCCACGATCGGCAGGAAATCGCTGCCGTCGGCCCCCAGCCCATGCAGCCAGATCACGGCGCGGGTGGGGTTGGCGGCGGTTTCGACTTCGAGCGAGCGCAGTACGTTCATGGTGCGGTAGTCGGCGGTCACGCGTAATACTCCCGGCGGAAAAGCGTCGAGTGTAGCGCCCCCGCTGTCGCGAGGTCGATAGTGCACAAAGTTCGCGCCGTATACAATCGCCGGATGACGCCTCTCTCGAGCAGGATTTCCCCCCGCTTTACGCCCGCCGCTGCCCTGCTCGCGCTTCTGCTCGGCCTGTCGCTGGTCACCCGCATCGTCCTCTGGCTGCACCCGGATACGCAGGTTGCGCCGACGGCGCTGCACCTGCTGCAGGTATTCGGCCTCGGCCTCGGCTTCGATCTGGCCGCCGCAGCCTACTTCATGATTCCGATGGTGCTTTACCTGGCGCTGATTCCTGACCGGCTGGCGCGCTGGTGGCCGCATCGCGTGCAGTTTCAGGTGATTTTTGGCGCAGCCTGCTATGTGCTGTCGCTGGTGGCCCTGTCCGAGTGGGTGTTCTGGGACGAGTTCGGCAGCCGCTTCAACTTCATCGCGGTCGACTACCTCGTCTATACGCACGAGGTGCTCGGCAACATCTGGGAGTCGTATCCGGTCGGCCGTCTGCTCGCCGTGCTGGCGCTGCCGGCGGCAATCGCGATCTGGCTGTCGCGGCGCGCGATCACCCGCGGTCTGGCGGCGCGCACCACCTGGCGCTCGCGCTGGGCGACGGCGCTGCCGCTGCTGGCTGCGCCGCTGCTGGTGTTCCAGTTCGTGTCCACCGAACAGAAGGATCGGTCCGACAACACCCAGGCCAACGAACTGGCCGGCAACGGCATCTACGAGTTCTTCGCCGCCTATCGCAACAACGAACTCGACTACGAGCGATTCTACTCGACGCTGCCGCAGGCCGAGGCGTTCGCCAGGGTGCGCACGCTGTTCGCCGGTTCCGGCACCCGCGTCAGCGGCGACACGCCGCTGAAACTCACCCGCCATGTCGCGGCCGGCTCGCAGCCGAACAGGCTGAATATCGTGCTGGTGAGCGTCGAGAGTCTGGGCTCGGAGTTCATCGGCGAACTCGGCAATACGGAGAAGATCACGCCGGAACTCGACCGCATCGCGCGCGCGAGCCTGTTCTTCACCAACGTCTATGCCACCGGCAACCGCACCGTGCGCGGACTCGAGGCGCTGTCGCTGTCGATACCGCCGACACCGGGGCAGTCGATCCTCAAGCGGCCGAAGAACGAGGAATTGTTCTCGCTCGGCGCGGTGCTCGAGGACGAAGGCTACGACTGCAAGTTCGTCTACGGCGGCTACGGTTACTTCGACAACATGGGCTATTTCTTCGCCCACAACGACTACAAGGTCATCGACCGCACCGCGCTCGCCAAGGCCGACATCCACTACGAGAACATCTGGGGCGTGGCCGACGAGGACTTGTTCACGCTCTCGCTGCGCGAGGCGGACCAGTCGGTGGCGGACGGCAAGCCGTTTTTCCTCCATGTGATGACCACATCGAATCATCGCCCCTACACCTATCCCGAGGGGCGCATCGACATTCCCTCCGGCACCGGCCGCGCGGGCGCAGTCAAATACACCGATTACGCGATCGGCAAATTCCTGCGCGATGCGAAAACAAGAGCCTGGTTCGACAACACGATCTTCGTCATCATCGCCGACCACGGCGCGTCGGCGCGCGGCACCACCGATATTCCGGTCGAGCGCTACAGGATTCCGCTGATCATCTATTCACCCGGGCACGTCAAAGCGCAGCGTATCGACCGTCTGGCCTCGCAGATCGACGTGCCGCCGACGCTGCTCGGCCTGCTCGGCGTCGACTACCGCAGCAAGTTTTTTGGCTACGACCTGCTACGCATTCAGCCGGGGATGGAGCGCGCCTTCGTCGCCACCTACCAGACGCTCGGTTACCTGCGCGAGGGCTGGCTGGTGACGCTCGCACCCAAGCGGGTGGTCAAGCTGCGCCGATTCGATGCGGATGCGCCGGCGCTTTCGGCGCAGCGCGAAGATGAAATCCGGCGCGAGGCGATCAGTCTGTATCAGGTTGCGGCGCAGGAGTTCCGCCTCGGCATGTACGGTGACGAGGAACAGACCCATCACCGCAATCACATCATGGGGTCGGTTTCGCCCGGATCGCCGACTTCGGGCGGAACGCCCGCACCACGGATTCAGTAGTCTCGATGTAAGGACCACCGATCAGGTCGATGCAGTAGGGCACGGCGGAAAAGATGCCATGTACCACCTGCTTGCCATCGGCATCCTTCACGCCTTCGAGCGTTTCGCGGATCGACTTCGGCTGGCCGGGCAGGTTCAGGATCAGCGATTTTCCGCGGATCGCGCCGACCTGCCGCGAGAGGATCGCCGTCGGCACGAAATGCAGGCTGATCTGGCGCATCTGCTCGCCGAAGCCGGGCATCAGCTTGTGCGCAACCGCCATCGTCGCCTCGGGCGTGACATCGCGCGGCGATGGCCCGGTGCCGCCGGTGGTCATTACCAGGTGGCAGCCGGCGGTGTCGCACAGTTCGATCAGCGTCTGCTCGATCAGATTCTGCTCGTCGGGTATCAGGCGCGTTTCCATGCGCCAGGGCGAGGTGAGGGCGGCGCCGAACCATTGCCGCAGCGCCGGGATGCCCTGGTCATCATAGGCGCCCGACGAGGCGCGGTCGCTGATCGACACCAGGCCGATCAGCAGGGTGTCGTCACTGCTCGTCATCGTTTGCTCCCGGATTGTCGGCCGGCCGCTGCGCCGCCGCCTCATCGAGTTCGCGCAGCAGCCGAAAAATCTCGCGAAACGCGCGCGGCGGTTTGCCCAGTTCCTGTTCCTTGAGCGCATTGCGGCGCAACTGGCGCAATTGCTGCAGGTCCGCCGAGGCAAAGGCGATGGCGATGTCGGCCAGCCCATGCTCGTTTTCCATCAGCCGCGCGCGCAAGCGTTCGAGCCGCTGCTCGCGCGCCTTGGCGGCCGCCGAGACGCCCTTGATCGCATCCAGCGCGGCCTGGATCGGAGTCGGGTCTGCCTCGCGCATCAGGCGGCCGATGTACTGCATCTGGCGGCGCTTGGCGCCGTTGCTGTTGATCCGCTGCGCCTCGCGCACCGCCAGGCGCAGCGCGTCGGGCATATCGATGCGGGCCAGTTGCACGGACGACAGCGCGACCAGTTCGCCGCCCAGATCCTGCAGCGCCAGCGACTCGCGTTTCTTCTGCGATTTGCTCGGCGGGCGCTCGACTTCCGCGACCTCGATGGCGGTGGAATCGGCGTGGCGGGCGGGATGCATTGCGTTCGGAATACCGTGGATGGCCTGCGAAAGACGATAAGATTATAGCTTCCGCCGACACCCACCCACTCCACATGTCCGACCAGGGATTCAGTTTTGCCGAGCAGCAACTGCGCGATGTAGCAGCCGATATCCTCGACTATGCCAAGCGCTGCGGCGCCAGCGCCTGCGAGACCGATGTCTCCGAAGGCTACGGCCAGTCGGTGTCGGTCCGCCGCGGCGAGGTCGAAACCATCGAGTACAACCGCGACAAGGGCATCGGCGTCACCGTCTACCTCGGCCAGCAGCGCGGCTATGCGAGCACGTCGGATTTCTCGCGCGACGCGTTGCGCGCGACGGTCGATGCGGCGCTGTCGATTGCCCGTTTCACCGCGCCCGACCCGTGCGCCGGGCTGCCGGAAGCAAAACTGCTGGCCACCGCGTTTCCCGATCTCGACCTTTTCCACCCGTGGCCGCTGTCGGTCGACGAGGCGATCGAACTGGCGCGGCGCTGCGAAGGTGCGGCATTCGCGGTCAGTCCGCTGATCCGCAATTCCGAGGGCGCCAGCGTATCGACGCAGCAGTCGCATTTCATCTCCGCCAACAGCCTCGGTTTCATGGGCGGCTTCGCCGGCTCGCGGCACTACTACTCGTGCTCGGTGATTGCCGGCGAGGGCGATGCCATGCAGCGCGACGACTGGTACGTCTCGCAGCGCGACGGCGCCGATCTGAGCCAGCCGGAAGCGGTCGGCGAGTATGCCGCGCGGCGCGCGTTGTCGCGCCTGGATGCGCGCAAGATCAAGACCTGTGAGGTGCCGGTGCTGTTCGAAGCGCCGCTGGCCGCCGGATTGATCGGCAGTTTCGTCCATGCGGTGAGCGGCGGCGCGCTCTATCGTAAAAGCTCGTTTCTCGAAGGCAGCCTGGGCAAGCCGGTGTTCTCGAAGAATGTGCAGATCAGCGAACGGCCGCACCTGCCCAAGGGCATGGCGAGCAGCGCGTTCGATGACGACGGGGTGGCAACGCACGAACGCGAGGTGGTCGAGAACGGCGTGGTGAAGGGCTATTTCCTCGGCACCTACTCGGCGCGCAAGCTGGGCATGCAGTCCACCGGCAATGCCGGCGGCGCGCACAACCTGATCGTCAAGCCCGGCACGCGCGATTTCCGGGGGCTGATCGAACACATGGGGCGCGGCCTGCTGGTCACCGAACTGCTCGGCCACGGCCTCAACTACGTCACCGGCGATTATTCGCGCGGCGCCGCCGGCTACTGGGTCGAACAGGGCGAGGTGCGCCATCCGGTGCAGGAGATCACCATCGCCGGTAACCTGAAGGAGATGTTCCGCAACGTGGTGGACATCGGCAACGACGTGATGACGCGCGGCTCCAAGCAGGTCGGCTCGATTCTGGTCGGTCGCATGACGGTGGCCGGCGACTGACAGACACAAAGGAGGTACGCATGCGACGCCGCTCGTTTCTGCAACACGCAGGCGCCGGGCTCGCCGCCGGGTCGCTTGCCGCCCCTGCCGTGGTGCGGGCGCAGCCCGATAGCGGCCGGCAGCCCGAAATCAAGTGGCGTCTGGCCTCGAGCTTTCCGCGCAGCCTCGACACCATCTTCGTCGCCGCCGAGACCATGGCGCAGCGGGTCGCCGCCGCCACCGGCGGCCGTTTCCAGATTCGCGTCTTCCCGGCCGGGGAAATCGTGCCGGGGCCGCAGGTGCTCGACGCGGTCAAGGACGGCACGGTGGAAATGGGCCACAGCGCGAGCTACTACTTCATCGGCAAGGATCCCACTTTCGCCTTCGACTGCGCGATTCCTTTCGGCCTCAACAGCCGCCAGCAGAGCGCGTGGACTTTCAACGGCGGCGGGCTCGAACTGATGCGCGAGCTGTTCAGCAGCTACAACATCCGCAACATTCCGCTCGGCAATACCGGGGTGCAGATGGGCGGCTGGTATCGCAACGAGATCAAGTCGGTCGACGATCTGAAGGGGCTGAAGATGCGCATCGGCGGTTTCGCCGGGCAGGTGATTGCGCGCCTCGGCGCGGTGCCGCAGCAGATTCCCGGCGGCGACATCTACCCGGCGCTGGAAAAGGGCACCATCGACGCCGCAGAGTGGGTCGGCCCCTATGACGATCTGAAGCTCGGCTTCAACAAGGTGGCCAAGTACTACTACTACCCCGGCTGGTGGGAAGGCGGGCCGCAGCTCACCGCCTATGTCAACATCAAACAATGGAACGCGCTGCCGGGGGAATACCAGACGATTCTCGAAGATGCCTGCATGGTCGGCCACATCGACATGCAGACCCGCTACGACGCCAAGAACCCGAAGGCGCTCAAGGAACTGATCGGCAGCGGTACCGTCTTGAAGCCGTTTCCCGCCGAGGTGATGGCCGCCTGCTACAAGGCCGCGCTGGAACTCTACGACGAGACCGCGGCGAAGAATCCGCGTTTCAGGAAAGTCTACGAGGCCTGGCGCCGCTTTCGCGACGAGCAGCTGGAATGGTTCGCGGTGGCCGAAAACCGCTACGACAACTTCATGCAGGCCACCCGCAGCGTCGGCCGCAAGAAGTAGCCGGCATCGCCCGCTCGGTCAGCGCAGCGCCGAAGCCAGGATGGACGAGTAGGCGGCGCTGAACTTCTCGCAGCGCACGATCCACTCGCGCGTGCTCTTGGGCATCGGCGTGCGCGCCCGGGTGATAAAACTCACCAGGTCGCGCCCCTGGCGAATCAGCGCCACCGCGTCGTCGTAGCCCTGCAGCTGCTGCGGTGTCCAGGCCGGCGAGCGCGTCGGCACGAGGGCCATCAACTCCTCCGCCGCAACCACGAAGTTCGACCAGACATCGAAGATCGCGCCGTCCGTGCGCAGGGTCTCGCACTTGGCTTTGGCGCGGTCGGCGAACGCAAGTGCCGGCGCGTCGATGCCACGGAAAATCGGCAAGGGGTCGAAATTGCGGATCAGCGTGTCGACGATGCGGTCCACGTCGCGCATGGTCAGCGCGATCTTCACGTAGCGGCTTTCGTAGAACGCTTCGAGCGGCACGCTGAAGGCCTTGAACGGCTCGCCCCACAACTCGTCGATGCCTTCCTCGCCGCTGTGGTGCAGCACCAGCCGGCCCAGCGCCAGTGCCTCCTGCAGGTGGCGGCCGCACTCGCGCATCAGCGTGTTGTCGTGGGCGATCTCGACGCCGAGTGCCTGCAGCTCGACCAGCTTGGTCAGGATGTCGGTCGCCCGGTTGAACAGCGCGCCGGCCAGCATCGCGCCCTTGACGCGGCGGTGCGCGGCGTCGGTCTCGGCTTCGTAGGCGCGGCGGGCCTCCCCGAGCCGATAGCCGGGCACGTTGAGGCCGTGTTCGACATGGTTGAACAGCCGGCGCGTCAGCGCGTCGATCAGGCGCTTCTTGGCCGTCAGCGAGTCGGCCGGAACCTCGTAAATCTTGATCCAGTAGCCGTAATAGTAGCCGCGCAATACGCCATCGATATCACTGCGGGTACCGAGCGCAATTTCCGTTTCCATGCCGAGGGTCGATTCCGAAGACGGGCCGGGACCGGCATTCTACCCAAACCGCGAAAAAAATGGTGCGCCGCAACAACCTATGCCGGATCATTGCCCGAAGAACCGCACCAGCCGGGCATCCCCAGCCACCGGTGCCCGCAGATCGCCATCTGGTGCGGCTTTCGGGCCTTGTGCGGGTCGACGGCCTCACGCGGCACGGCGGACAAGATGCCCGCCGTGCCGCGCCCCTGGTGTGATCGCCAGTCGGCGGTGGTTGTTTGGCTGCGAGTCTTCGATGCGCGAGGTTGATGCGCTCGCGTTCGTTGGGTTACCCTGCGTTAGCCAGCCCTAGTTTCCCTTGCACTTCAGCGGCCGGCTTGCCAGCGCGTTGGAGCACACGCAATGAATTCACTCAAGTCCGTTTCGCCGGAATTTGCGGAGATGATTGCTACTGCTCTGAGCGATAGCGGGCATGCGGACATCGTATGCGAACTGGAGCGGACATCGATTCAACGATGGATGTACGACGATTCGCTTTCGTCTGGGTACATTTGTTTCGTTCCTTCACGGCCCGTTCCGAACTTGATTTGACCTGTTGCGCCGATTGCCACCACGATATTTCTCTTACCGGAACAGGGGTTCAACATTGACCTCGGGCGAGACCGACGGTTACTCGGAATCGAGTTCGTCGGCCACTCAGAGACTGCTGAAAAACTGAAAGCTGTAAGCTCGGGAAGGCTTGACTAGCGAGGACCTCGTAGAGTGCAATGAGCGCAGCGCATTGCACCGGGCGACCCCGCAGGGCGCAGCATCGACAGCGCCCCGCGCGCCTCTATCGCCTCACCCCGACCCCCCGTCTCACGATTCGCTGCGCGCGTCGCCCGATAGCGGCTGGAACTCGGCCTCGCGCGAATGCTGCTGGCGCACGGCGGGGTTGTACTTGAGGCAGTTGGGCACGCAGTCGCACTCGAAGGCGATTTTCATCAGCGCGATCCGGCCCTCGTTCTTCAACTGGAAAAGTCGCGGCACCACCTTGTCGCGCAGCGATTCCGGATCGATGGTATTGACATAGATCAGGGTGCCGCCCTCGAACCCGGCCGGGTTGGAAACGCGCCACTTGATCTGCACCCGCCAGGGCATCGGCACGTCGGCATCGGGCGGTTTGTAGTGCCATTCCTCGTTGCACGGAATGCCCGGCCCCATCGCGGCGTGGCAGGCGTGGACGAGATCCGAGAGGCCGCGCAGTTCCTCGACCGAGTGGTTCCACGGCTGGCTGCGCTCGCTCTTGGAGTAAATCTCCAGCGTCGGGAAGCGGTGGCCGAATCCGGCGTAGGCGATCGCGTGGTCGTTCTCGGCGAACACCAGGTTGCGGTAGGCCGCGTAATTGACCGCCTCCTCGTTGTAGATGTTGGGATTGGCCCGCACCAGGCGGATCTCCATGTCGTTGGAGACGCCGCGCTCGTCGATGGCGACCAGTTGCTTGTGCAGGTGATCGAACGAGGCGCCTGCCGCCTTGAGCCAGTTCTGGAACACCGCCACATAGCGCACATAGCGGTTCGACAGGTAGATGTCGCGCAGCGCCTCGATGGTGAAGCGGAAGTACTGGTAGTGCTCCTCCGGCGTCATGGTGCCGGACGAGGCGAGTTGGTTGTCGTTGGTCGCCCCGGCGACGAAATGCTGCCGGCCAATGATCAGTTCATGGCCGCCGCCGAAGAACGCGTTGGCTGCCGCCAGCTTGTCTTCGGCCGAGGTCTTGCGCATCGTCTGCTCGTCGACGCCAGAGAGGCGCATCCGCGACTCGACGATGTCGAGCACATGGCGCCGGCCGCGTTCGCTGGCGAGGTAGGCGCTCTTGCGCGCCTGCAACGCCGGCGGCAGGACGTACTGATAGTTCTTTTCCCAGTAATCGCAGGAAACGATCTCGAACAGGTTCGGCACGCGGCGGAACGCCCAGTCGGTGTCGCCGACCTCGCCGGCGCCCAGCCCCTTGAGCGTCTCCCAGCCGGCGGCGGTTCGCACCAGGCGCGCCTTCTCCGGCGGCGTCTCGTACACCCGGTCGTGGCAGAACGCGCAATGCGCGCCATCCTTTGCCGGATCGAGCGGCGCACCCGGCTTGTCATCGTTGCCGAGCGGGCGATGGCCGCGCCCCGGCACCGTCCACACCTCGGTGCCGGTAAACGGATTGATCTGCTTGATCGTGCCATCCCGCATGCGGATCAGGTAGTCCGAGACGGGCATCGTGTCTTGCATCATGGCGCTTGGTCGACTCCGGGTGGCGAAGAGCCGACATCATACAAGCGGCGGCGGATCAGACCAGCATTACCGTATCCGAGTAGCGCGCGACGGCGGCATCGGCGGTGAGCAGGCGCATCGGCTCGGCGAGCGCCTGCGCGACCAGGATGCGGTCGAACGGATCCTTGTGGTGCCAGGGCAGGCCGGCCAGCGCTTGGGCGTGCGCGCCGGTGACGGGCAACTCGCCGTAGCCGCTCGCGGCGACTGCTGCGCGAATCTGCGACAGGTCGACATCGATCTTGCCCTGGCTCGCCTTGATCGCCAGTTCCAGATACGAGGCGGTGCTCACCGCGATCTCGTTGCCGTGGTCGAGGATCAGCGGCTTCGCCTTGCCCAAGCGCGCGTCGCCCCCGCCAGCGCCCACAGCAGCACATGCGTGTCGAGCAGAATCCTCATGCCTCTATGCCGAACTCGCGCAGTTCCTCGGCCGACAGCGATGCATCGAAATCGTCGGGCAGCGCAAGCTTGCCTTTGAGCACGCCGACCTTGCGCACTGGTGTTGTCGCGGCCAGCGCGACCAGCCGCGCCACCGGCCGACCGGCCTTGGCGATCACGACCTCCTCGCCGGCGGCGGCATCCTCGACCAGCCGCGACAGATGCGTTTTCGCCTCGTGAATGTTGACGGTGCTCATGCCGATCTCCTTCGAGGCTTAGTTTAACCTAGTCCAGTCGGCGGCACAGCCGATGCTGCGCCGGCGCGCGCTCCGGCCAGGCGCCCGACGGATTTTTCAAGCGGGCCAGTTGGCAGGCTGGAAGATTCTATGTAACGAGTCAAGCGGTAGTGAGTAGTGGGGCTGCCTTTGTGTTCGGAGTTCGCACGAGTTGATGGCTTGCGCTGATGTGCGGGAATGCAAAGCGCTGCATGCC
>WBZP01001499.1_pt2 | contig 25302 bp, 23 predicted proteins | sample 5204301 | NCBI WGS metagenome assembly WBZP01 (sample SAMN12412401, study PRJNA552823) | activated sludge metagenome | isolation source: activated sludge from nitrification reactor of wastewater treatment plant... | place: USA: Pennsylvania | collected 2017 | reverse complement strand
CGTCGCCCAGGTCCACCAGGCGCAGGACGCTGAGCAGCAGCGCGGACCTGATGCGCTCACTGCCGCCGGTGCCCAGGCCCGTGACCGTGCCGTCGGGCGCGGTCACGATGATCGGGGCCATCATCGACCCCATCCGGATTCCCGGGGGCAGCGAATGGAATCCCCCGGGGTTCAGGTCCTCTTCGCCGAGCATGTTGTTCAAGTGGATGCCGGTGCCCGGCTGGACCACGCCCGAGCCGGCTCCGTTCGACGTGGTCATGCTGACCATCCGACCGTCAGCGTCGACCACGCTGATGTGTGTGGTGCCCTGGGTCACCTGTGGAGTGTCAGCAGCCAGATCAGTGACCCGACCGGATTCAGTGGCCTGTTTGAGTGCCTGCACGACCCCTGCCCACGATTCCGGACTGCCGTCGATCACATCGAGCCGGGCCAGAGCCTCGGACACGATCACGCCGCCGAACGCCGGTGGGGCGTTCAGAGCAACGAGGCTGCCATTGCGCTGCACCAGCAACGGTTCACGGGCAAGCACCTCGTACGCCGCCAGATCCTGCATCGTCACGTGCCCGGACGTGTGCGTCATCAGGTCCAGGAGCGGGTCGGCGAACGGCAGGGACAGCATCGATGTGACCTCGCCCTCTCCCATCCGGCGCAGGAAACGGGCGAAGTCCGCGTTGTGCAGGCGATCGCCCGCCACCGCGTGCCCGCTGGGAGTGCTGATCAAGCGGGCGCACTCCTCGGTCAGCGACATGATCTCGCGCACCAAGTCCAGCACGACGGCCTGCACCGGTTCCAACACGGCGCCGTTGCGGGCCAGCTCGATGGCCGGGGCCACCACCTGGTTCAGGGGCAGCCGACCGTGCCGGGCATGCGCCTCGAGGAAGCCTGCCAAGGCGCCAGGTACCGCCACCGAGCCCGGTCCCACATGGAATACCTGCTCGGTACCCGGATACCGCACTGTGACGGGGGTGAACTCGGGCGACTCGCCGGAACCCGTCGCCCCCAGGCCCGGGGTGTTGACGAAGAAGTCCATGACCTGTTGCGCGCCATCGGGCTGACGCAACAGCAGGAAGCCCCCGCCTCCCAACGATGTGAAGACGACCTCGGACACGCACGCGGCCAGGGTGCCGCCCAATGCGGCGTCGACGGCGTTGCCACCCGCCTTCAGGACCGCTGCGGCGGCCAGTGCGGTGTCCCGGCTACCGGCCGCGACGGCGGCACATCCGGCCGGCCCCTGTGCGACCGAAGGGACACTGGCCATGGCACCTGATGCCGACTCGCTCATTCCGCAAGGCTACTGAGGCCGCAGGTCACTACGCTGGTCCGGCGTAGTCACATCGCTATCAGGAGGCCGCCATGGCTGTGGAGTTCACTCCGTCCCCCAGTCGATCCCTGGGCGTGGAGGTCGAACTCGGGATCGTCGACACGGTCACCGGCGAACTGGCTCCGGTCTCGTCCCAGGTGATCGACACTCTGATGCAGCACCATCCTGAGGCCGACGAGCACCCGAAGGTGAAACACGAACTCTTCCTGTCGACCATCGAGATCATCACCGGGGTCTGCGACACCCCCGCAGAAGCCTACGAGGACCTGAGCGCGACGGTCAGGGAGGTTCAGGAGACCCTCGAACCGTTGGGCCTGGCGCTCATGGGCGGCGGAGTCCACCCCTTCGCCGACCCCAAGACCCTGCAGCGCAGCCCCAGCGAACGCTACGACGCGTTGGTCGAACGGATCCAGTGGCCCGCCCGCCGGCTGCAGATCCACGGCGTGCATTTCCACGTGGGCGTGGGCGACCGGGAACGTGCGATCCAGATCATGAACAACTTACTCAACTACCTGCCGCACTTCGTGGCCCTGAGTTCGTCCTCGCCCTACTGGGAGGGCGAGGATACCGGCATGGCATCGGTGCGCACCAAGATATTCGAATCGATGCCGACTGCCGGGCTGCCGTCCTACTTCGCCGACTGGGCGGCTTTCGAGCAGTTCATCGAGTCGATGATCGCCACCAACTCGATCGGGTCGATCCGCGAGATCTGGTGGGACATCCGCCCCCATGTGATGTACGGAACCTTGGAGTTCCGCATGTGCGACGGCATGGCAACCCTGCGCGAGGTCATCGCGTTGTCGGCCTTGGCGCAGTGCTTGGTCGAGTACCTCGACGCCGCCCTGGAATCAGGTCGCCAGCCACGCGAACCCATCGGTTGGGTGGTCCGCGAGAACAAGTGGCGGGCGGCCCGGTTCGGGCTCGACGCGGTACTGGTCAGCGAAGACGGAACCACCAGGCCCATCCGGCAGGACATCGAACAACTGCTCACCGACCTCAACGCCACTGCAGTCTCGCTGAACTGCGCCACCCAGTTGGAGTGGGTTCGTGACATTCTGGAGCAGGGCGCCAGCTACGAGCGCCAACGCGCGATCACCGAATCGGGTGGTTCGTTGCGGGACGTGGTGACCCTGCTGGTCGATGAGTTCAGCAAGGACAAGATCGGCGGTTGACAGTGGACAGGTCAGCTGCCGACGCGGCACCTCGTGGGAGTTCGACCGACGGCACATCCGTGGGAACGAACCACAGCCCCGACGCCTCGTTGCCCAGTGTCACCGCCCGACGCGTTGACGAGTGGGTGGGTACCCACGAGACCGAACTCATCGCCTTCCGGCGTCGCCTGCACGCCGAGCCGGAACTGAGTTTCGAAGAGAACCTGACCACCGACGCTGTCATGCAGCGCCTGATCGTCGACGGGCTCAGTCCACATCGCCTGGAGTCGGGCACCGGACTGTACTGCGACGTCGGCGACTCCGGACCACTGGTCGCGATCCGCGCCGACATAGACGCCCTGGCGATGGACGACGTCAAGCAGGTCCCCTACCGCTCGCGCAACGAGGGCATCGCGCACGCCTGCGGTCACGACGTGCACACCACGGTGGCGCTGGGCACCGGCCTGGTTCTCAACCGCCTGGCCAAAGAGGGCCTGTTGCCGGGGCGTGTCCGATTGCTGTTCGAACCCGGCGAGGAGCGTGTTCCCGGAGGCGCGGTCGAGATCGTCGAACACGGACTGCTGGGCGGCGTGGAGGCTGTCTACGCCGTCCACTGCGACCCCAAGATCGACGTGGGGATCCTGGGCACCCGAATCGGAGCCATCACGTCGGCATCAGACCTCGTCGAGGTGACGCTGGCCGGACCGGGAGGGCACACGGCACGGCCCAACCGGACCGTCGACCTGGTCACCGTGATGGCGCGGTTGGTGCTCGAGGTCCCCGAACTGCTCACCGAACGCATGGGGGGCCCGCACAACTGCCGATTGGTGTTCGGGGCGATCCACGCGGGAGCGGCCGCCAACGTGATTCCGTCGCACGGCGTGGTGACCGGATCAATGCGGACACCCGATCGAGAGGCCTGGGACTTGGCACCGGTCGCCCTGCGCGAGTGCATCGACAAGGTCCTGGCGCCCACTGGCGCGGAATGGAAGTTGCGACACGTCAGGGGCGTGCCGCCCGTTATCAACGAGGAGACCGCCGCGCGGACCCTGGCCCGGGCCGGCCGATCCTTCCTGGGTCAGGACGCCGTGATCGAAACCGAGCACTCGTGGGGCGGCGACTCATTCGGCTGGATGACCTCCGCAGTGCCAGGCGCCTTCGTCAGGCTGGGCACACACGACCCGTTGTCGGACGACCGGTTGGATCTGCACCATTCCCGGTTCGACGTTGATGAGCGCTGCATCGCAATCGGGGTTCGAACACTGACCCGTGCTGCGCTGGAGACCCTGAGCAACGCGGCCGGCGACTGAGCGGGATCCCCAGCACCCGAAGGCAACGACGCCCCCGACGCGCTGATAGCGCCGGGGGCGTCGTTGCGTTGGATCCGGTCAGCTCAGCGACTTCTTGGCCAGGTACCAGTCAGTCAGCTCGACGGTGGGGTCGGCGAGGCGTTTCTTGAGGTCCTCGGTCGTGCGGGGGGCACCCACCACCACGTCGTCGCCAGGGGTCCAGTTGGCCGGGCATGACACACCTTCGCGGTCGGCTGTCTGAAGGGCGTCCACCAACCGGAGGATCTCGTCGATGTTGCGTCCGGCATTCAGGGGGTAGTAGACCATCGCGCGGATGACGCCCTTGTCATCGATCACGAAGACGGCGCGAACGGCGTTGGTGCCGTTGCTCTCGGGGTGGATCATCCCGTAGGCCGAGGCGACCTTCATCTCGAGGTCGGCGATCACGGGGAACGTGATCTCGACGCCGTTGTTCTGCTCGATCGAGTTGACCCATCCGATGTGGCTGAAGATCGAGTCGACCGAGTTGCCGATCAGCTGCACGTTGCGCGAGTCGAAATCGTCCTTGTGCCTCGCGAACTCGATGAACTCCGTCGTGCAGACGGGTGTGAAGTCGGCGGGGTGACTGAACAGCACGACCCATTCGCCACGGTAGTCCGAGAGCCTGATGATGCCGTGCGTGGACTCGACCTCGAAGTCTGGGGCTTGGTCGCCGATGAGCGGCAGGCGGTTGAGGGCGGGCGCCTCGGTCATGATGTCTCCTCGCGGTGCTCTGGTGATCCGGTTCGTCAGCCTCGGAATCGGACAATTCAGGCCATGTTAGGCGGCCACATCCGCGGGGGCCATGCCCGAGGGGGTATGGGCACGACGTCAACATGCCGGTGAAAGCCGAGCCGGCGCACCACGGGGAAAGCGCGCCGGCCCGACTGCGGGAAAGAGCCGATCAGTTCTGGGGTGCCGCCGACAGCGTCACGGCGATGTCCTGCGAACCCCCACCCCGATCGACGCTGAGCTTGACTGTGTCCCCCACGGCCCTGTCGCGGATGGACACCACGAGAGCGGTGCTGTCCGACACCGGCCTCCCATCGATCGCAGTGACGACGTCCCCCGCCTGCAGGCCGGCCTGGTCGGCCGGACCGCCAGGGGTCACATCCGCCACCCGGGCACCGGGCCCGGCGTACTGGGGGTCGATCTGGATTCCCACGACCGGGGTCTGCGACGACCCCGTGTCCATGATCTCGTTGGCGATGCGCTGAGCGGTGTCGATCGGGATGGCGAAACCCAGGCCGATCGATCCGGACTGACTCCCGGTCTGCTGCCCGAGCGAGGCGATGGCCGAGTTGACGCCGATCACGCGCCCGGCGCCATCGACCAGCGGTCCGCCGGAGTTGCCGGGGTTGATCGCAGCATCGGTCTGGATGGCGTTGATGAACGAGGTCTCACCGGTGTCACCACCACCTGCGGTCACGGGCCGATCCAAGGCACTGACGATCCCCGATGTCACGGTGCCCTGCAACCCGAGAGGGGATCCGATCGCGATTGCGGTGTCGCCCACTTTGACGTCGGAACTGGTGCCCAGCGTCGTGACGGGGAGTCCGTCGCGATCCACCTTGATCACGGCCAGGTCGTAGCCGGGGTTGGCCCCGACAAGTTCAGCGTCGGCTGTGGTTCCGTCCTCGAAGGTCACACGCAGTTGCGAGCCGTCACCTGCCACGTGGTTGTTGGTCAGGATGTAGCCGTCGGACCGGATCACGAACCCTGTTCCCGAGCCGCTTCCGGTCTCGATGTTCACAACGGCCGGACTCACGGCAGCAGCCACGGCCGCGATACTGCCGTCTGCGGGGGCCGACGGTCCAGATCCGGTCACCACGGGGGAAGCGCTGACCGACCCGGGCGCGTCAGCAGCCAAGGTGTAGCCGACTGCACCACCCGTGCCCCCGGCCAGCAGGGCGACTGCGGCCGCACCTGCCAGCAGTGGCCAGGTGCGCCGCTTGGCCGCGGGCGCCTGTGCCGGGACGCTGGGAGCCTCCGGATCCTGGACACCGATGGTGTCGTCATGGATGGGATGGCCGACGGGCGGCGCCCACCACGACTCGGTGAAAGCGATGGTGTCCGTCCTCGCTTGCTCCGAAGCAGCACCCTGCGGCAGGCGCCCCTGCGGACCCGTGGCGGGAGTTCCGGTGTTCTCAGTCATGGGTTCCCTTTCGACTCCTTCCAGTAGACACGCCACACGAGTCCGTGTTCCTCCCGATGGGGACCTGATCGGCACCCCTGATGAACTCCTTACAGTCCTGTTGCCGGTCGCTGACGCGGTCGGCGCCGCCCACTCCGACATGTTGCGACAAGGCGCAGATCGATGGCCTCGGATCGGGTCGCTGCGGCTATCGGCGCCGACCTTGGGCATAGTGGTCAAGTGGACGAAGAGCCGTACGATGCCGAGGTCAACCAGGTGGCGGCGGCCCAGGCCCAGTTGGAGTTGGCTCGCAGGTCCGGTGAGATCGGCAGCATCGCCCTGGCGCAACTGAATCTGGGCGCAACACTGGCGGCTCTTGGCGATCACGACAGCGCGATCGCACAGTTCGAGTCGCTCGTGCGCTACCTGGAACTCGCCTCGGGTGACGACGAGCGCGAACTGCAACGCAGACTCCGCATGCTCAGCCCTTCCGCGCCTCCGCCGGGCGCTCAAGACGTGGACCTCGGGACCGTTCGGGCCGTGGCCCAGATCACGATGGCAGAGTCCCTGCTGGCCCTCGGTCGCCGCGACGAGGCCCGCGCCGAACTCGACCGCGCCGCGCCCGGAACGCGGGGATTCGGCCGCGGCCCCCTGCGAAAACGCCTGGCCGCCGTCAGACAGCGGATGGACTCGGCCACCGATCCCGCAGCGGCGTCCGCCGGCCCGCTGGCCGGCGGACCGCACAACGATGGCCCGCCGGGCCCGGGCCCGGCGGAGCAGGTTGCCGCCGCCGACGAGCTTCTGGCCAGCGGCCGTCTCAGCGACTCGGCCCGAGTTGCGCTACGCGCGATCGGACAGTGCGGCGACGACGATGTGCACGTGCGAGCCCAGGCTCGCCAGGTTCTGGGCATGGCGCTGGACGGGCTCGGACAGGCGCAGGACTCCCAGGCTGTTCTGCGTGACAGCTACTCCGACTACGTTGCTGCCGACGACTACACCGCGGCCGCCAATGTCGCCATCGCGTTGGCTTGGCGCATGTCCGACGACGGCGACAGAGCCGGGGCCATCGCCCTTCTCGAAAGCACACTCACGGCTGCCGAGGGCCGCAGCGGGCGCGCTGAACGCGTCCAACTGCTCATCGACCTGGGATCCCTGCTGGATCGAGAGGGACGGGTCAGCGAGGCTCGCACCAGCATGGAGGGCGCATTGGCCACCGCCGTCGACCTCGGCGACGCGCTGCTGACCGCGGATGCCCGCCACGGCCTGGCCATCATCCTGGCCAACCGCACAACAAACGCCGACGATGCCGTCGAGGCACTGTCGCTGCTGGACGAATGCCGACGCGACTACGACGCACACGGGCACCTGGACCGAGCGACGGGCTGCGACCACGAAGCTGCCGCACTGCTCGGCCGATTGGGCTCATGGGATCCCGCCGCGGCCCGCTATCGGCGGGCGCTGGCGGGCTATCAGTCCCTGCCGCCCGAACTGCGTGACACCGGGTCGTGGCCCGACGAGGTCGCCGATTGCGAGTTGAATCTGGCGGCCCTGGCCCAGGACCGCGCGGATCTCGGGGCAGATGAGCATCTGTTCCGGTCGGGCGGTCACGCCATGAGTCACTCGTAGCCCGGGCCTGCTATCCGTGTGGCTGGGTTGGCTTGGGTGTGTGCGAGGTGACTCCGAAAAGCCATCCTGCTGTTCCCCGGTGAGCTGAGGTGGCTGGTCGTTCTCACTTTGCGGGGTCACCTCGCACACACCCCGAGCCGGACCTGACTGTCGGGAATGCTCGCGGGCTACTCGCCGGTGAAACGCGCCTCTCGGCGTTCGAGGAAACTCATCACGCCCTCCTGCGCATCTTTGCTGGCCAGGACTCGGCCCAACTGCTCCACCAAGTTCTGCTTGGCTGCATCGATGCCCTGCGCCTCGGCAATGCGGGCATTGGCCAGAGTGGCCTGGACGCCGAGGGGGGCTTGGGCGGCGATGACCTGGGCGATCTCGGTGGCGCGCTGGAGCTGGTGACCGGCAGGGACGACCTCTTGCACCAATCCGATCCGCAACGCCTCGGCGGCAGCGAACTCCTGTCCCGTGAGTAGGAACCGCATGGCGTTTCCCCAGCCCAAGCGCAACGGCGCACGGATCGTGGCGCCGCCGAACGGCATGATCCCCCGACCGATCTCAAGCTGGCGGAACCGGACATCGTCGGCGGCCACCACGATGTCCGAGGCCAGCGCCAGTTCGATGGACAACGTGAACGCGATCCCCTGCACGGCCATCACGACAGGTTTGGACACCTGAGGGGCCCACATGCCGAATGGGTCGTATCGCCTGCCACCTCCCAGCGCCCCGGGCCCCTTCTCTGCCACCGCTGGCCCCACCTCGGCCAGATCGAGACCCGCGCTGAAGTGGTCACCGTGCCCGAACACCACGGCGGCACGGAGGTCCGCGTCATCGGCGAACATCTCGTACGCAGCGGCGAACTGGTCGATGACCGCCAAGTTGAATGCGTTGCGCTTGTCGGCCCGATTCACCCCGATGAGCAGGACGTGACCGTCCCGTTGCGTGGTGACGAGCGGCGGCGCGAACTCCTGCGACATGACGACCTCCGGAGGTGGCTGGTGAGCCGACTCTAGTCGCCGGACACGGGGTCCCCGGTGGCTGCCACCCGGGGACCGAGCCGCAACAATGCGGTCATGGTGAAGGATCTCGTGAGGTGGGTCGGGGACGTCGTCCCGCAGATGAACGCGGTGACGTGGATCATCGCGGGCACCCTCGCCCTGGTCCTCGTGATCGCACTCATCAAGCAGTTGGCCAAGACCGCCGTGCTGTTGGCGCTACTGATCGGCGTCGGACTGTTCCTGATGATCGGGCGTGTCGAGAACTGGTCATTCTGACGCTCCCGCCCACCGCGCCCACGCAGTCGGACTACGGTGAACACCGTGGCAGCCCCTGAGTTGTTCGCGCCGGCGGCCCGGCCCGCCGCGGTCCGGGCCTTGGGCGCGGTCCTGCCACTCGCAGACCTCCTCCCCCGTCCGGTCTACTACGCCATGGCGGGCGGCGGTTCCCACGGGGCGGTGCAGTGGGGACTGCTGCAGGCGCTGTCCGAGACCGACCTGACTCCCGACGCCTTGATCGGCACGTCGGCGGGGGCCCTGTCTGGGGTGATCTACGCCGAGGATCCACTGAGCGGACTCAACCGACTGGCCTACATCTGGGGCCAGCTGGATGCCGGTCACATCATGAGTGAGAACTGGTGGACTCGATTGACGAACGCCCGCCAGATCGCGTTGCTCGACAACCGCACCGAGTACGAGACGCTGCAGGACCTGCTCACCGCGACAACTTTCGCCGACCTGGCGCTGCCCTTCAGCACGGTGGCCACCGACGTCGCCACCGGCCAGACTGTGGTGATCGACTCCGGGCCGTTGATCCCCGCGCTCTTGGCCTCATCAGCCATACCGGGCGCCCTGCCCCCCGTCGAGATAGACGGACGCCTGTTGTTCGACGGGTTGGCCAGTGCCAACTTGCCCGCACTTCCGGCCGTCCGCCGTGGAGCCGGAAGCGTGGTGGTGCTCGACACAGGTGGACGTGATCCCGGCGAGGTCAACGCCACCGCCCGCCGGGTCATGAGCCGGCTCAGCGCGATCTTGGCCACTGCGCAGCGACGCGATCAGTTGCGGGACGCCGCCGCCGAAGTCCCGGTTGTCCTGCTGCCTACTCCGGGCGGGCTGGCCGGGAACCTGGACTTCCGCCACACGATGCAATCCGCGGCCACCGCCTACGAGAGTTCCCGGGCTTTCCTGGCTCGGCTCATCACCGAGTTCGACGGGCCGCTGGCCCCGGGACTCTATGCCGATCCCGACCATCGTGGGGTCGGGGACGCCCTCGGCGACATCATCAGGCCGGTGGCGATATGAGCCACCCCAGCGTTGACGGATTGCAGGGCCTGCCCGGTCCGGTCACGTGGGTATTCGCCGGTGGCGGTGCCCGGTCGGCTGCGCAGGTCGGAATGGCCGAGGTCCTCCTGGAACAGGGCCTGCGACCGGACCTGGTCGTGGGATGCGGCGGTGGGGCCCTCAACGCAGCGGCCGTGATCGATCCGAGTCCACATCTGCAGCCCTTGCGCGAAACCTGGCGGTCCCTGGGTGAGGAGTCGAGCCTGGCCTCGCTGGGTTCCGCCGCTGTGCGCGCGTTCGCCCCCCGACGCAGCGGGCGCTCCGCCCGCGAGTATCGGGACCTGCTGGCCGGCGCTGTCGCTGGCGACCCACACCGCCCCATACCGGACAACTTGGTCCTGGTGGCCAGTGACCTGATCAGTGGCACCGCCGTTTCATTGACGACGGGCCCCCTGCTTGACGCCCTGGCCGCCTCGGCCGGTGTCCCGCTCATCTTCGCGCCCATCGAACGGGATGGCATGCTGCTCGTCGACGGCAGCCTGACCGCGGCAGCACCCCTGGATCAGGCCCTCGCCGCGGACGCCGGCTCGATCGTGCTGTTCGACACAGGCGCTTCCGCCGTCCCCGAGGAGGCGGTGCCACATCTGCGCTGGTGGCAGATGGCAGCGCTTGCGTACAACCATCAGATCCGCGGGCAGCTCGGACACGCGCTGCTGCGGGTGGCCGCCCGGATCCCGGTGGTCACATTCACCACGGCCGAGGGGCCACAACTGGACTTCACCCAACCCGACGACTTGTTCACGGCAGGTCGCTCTGCTGCTTCGAGCGCTCTGGCCCATGGGATCGGCATCGACCTGGACGGTCCCGGCATCTACGGCATCCCGATCGGATACGAGCAGGATCCCCGCTTGGTGGACCTGGTTCGCGCCTGACTGTCACAACTTCGCAACACGCGCCCTGTGATGTTTTGCCCGGAGCCATCAGCCTGGGGTACTTTCCTATCAACTCAGTAAACAAAGTTAGTTGCTAGGAAACTACCAAGAGAAGGACGGGAATCCATGTTCACTTCACTCAAGCGGCGCCAACTCGGCGCTGCGTTCGCCGGAGCGGCCCTTGTTGCGGGCATGGCCGGCTGCTCATCGAGCTCCGGCTCCGACACATCCGCGTCGGCGGATGCCGCACCCGCCGAGGTCAAGACTCTGCGACTCGGGTTCTTCCCGAATTTGACCCACGCCCCCGCACTCGTGGGCCTGCAGGACGGACTGTTCAAGGAGGCCCTGTCGGATCAGGAGATCACCGTGACCCCGACGGCTTTCAATGCGGGCCCGGATGCGGTCAGCGCCCTTTTCGGAGGGTCGCTCGACATCACCTATATCGGCCCCAACCCCACCATCAACGCCTTCACCGAATCGGGCGGCGAGGCTGTTCGCGTCATCTCCGGGTCGACATCCGGCGGCGCATCCTTGGTGGTCAAGTCCGACATCAAGTCGGCCGCTGACCTTCGCGGGAAGACCCTCGCAACCCCTCAGTTGGGAAATACCCAGGATGTGGCGCTGCGCTTCTGGCTCAAGGAGCAGGGACTGGCCACCAACACCGACGGGGGCGGCGACGTCTCGATCCAACCCCAGTCCAACAGTGAGGGTCTCACTGCGTTCGGCAGTGGTGCGATCGACGGCGCCTGGGTTCCGGAGCCCTGGGTAGCGGAGTACGAAGAGGCCGGCGCCAAGGTTCTGGTCGACGAGAAGACCCTGTGGCCCGACGGTAAGTTCGTGACCACGAACATCCTCGTGCGCACGGAGTTCTTGGACGAGCATCCCGACGTCGTCAAGGCATTCCTCGAGGGACACCTGGCCGCCCTCGACGAGATCAAGAAGGACCCGAAGGGATCCCAGGAGGCGGCCAATGCGGCCCTGCAGTCCCTGACCGGATCGTCGCTGGACGCCAAGATCCTCACGGCAGCGTGGGGCCAGATGGAATTCACCGCGGATCCCCTGGAGCCGACGCTGGTGGAGTCGGCAAGTCATGCTGTCGATGTCGGTCTGCTCGACCAGGGCCAGATCGATGCTGCCGGCGGATTGCCGGGCAACCTGTACGACCTCACGATCCTCAACGAGCTCCTCAAGGCAGCCGGGGACAAGGCAGTCTCGTCATGACCCAGACTCGCGTCGCCGAGTCCATTGCACAGCCGACGCCGCTCCCGGCGTCGGCTGTGCGACTGGACGCCGTTTCCAAGGTATTCCCGGGCGAGGAGACGGTTCGGGCGCTCAGGAGCGTCTCGCTGGATGTGAGGCCGGGAGAGTTCGTGACCGTGGTCGGGGAGTCCGGGTGCGGCAAGAGCACCCTCCTCAACATCGTCGCGAACCTGGATCAACCGACGTCCGGCGACATCCATCGGTCAGGACCCGTGGCACTGATGTTCCAGGACGCGACTCTGCTGCCGTGGCTGACGGCTCGACAGAACGTCGAGCTGGCCCTGCGGGCCCGCGGTGTCCCCAAGTCCGACAGGCGCGATGAGGCCGAGTTCCTGCTCGACGTGGTGCGCCTGGATACAGCTGGAGACAAACGGCCACACGAACTGTCCGGGGGGATGCGCCAACGGGTCAACCTGGCCCGCTGCCTGGCCCAGAACGCGCAGATCGTCCTGATGGACGAGCCGCTGGGTGCCCTGGACGCCATGACACGCGATCTGTTGCACGACGAGATCGAACGTGTCAGCGAGGAGCGCGATCTCACGGTCCTTTTCGTCACCCACAACATGCGCGAAGCGGTTCGCCTGGCCGACCGAGTGATCCTGATGGCACGCGGCGAAATCCTGCACGAGCAACATGTGGCACTGCCACACCCGCGGCAGATGGACTCCGCCGAGGTCGCCACACGGGCAGCCGATCTGACTGCCCGACTGAAAGAAGCCGGACTCCACGGAGGCGCCCGATGACCACACTCCTGACCCCAATCGTCGACGACACCCCCGAGGTCCGCGCGGGCGAACCCTTCTGGTTCAAGGTCTGGGCCTGGTCATGGCCCAAGATCCTGGCGATCCTCATCGTCCTCGTGGCGTGGGAGTTGGTGGTGCTCAGCGGATGGCGACCCGAATACGTCCTGCCGTCGCCGGCCACCACGTTGTCAGCCCTTCTCGACATGGTGGGGACGGAGCGTTTCTGGTCGGCCCTGCAGACCACCATGATCCGGGCAGTGATCGGGTTCTCGGCGGCACTGCTGGTCGGCACGGTCATCGGGGTGCTGGTGGCGCGCATCCGGCCCTTGCGGATGGCGACGGGCGCCCTCATCACCGGACTGCAGACCATGCCCAGCATCTCGTGGTTCCCGCTGGCGATCCTGCTGTTCGGACTCAACGAGCAGGCCATCCTCTTCGTGGTGGTTCTGGGCGCGGCGCCGAGTATCGCGAACGGTGTGATCAGTGGGATCGACCACGTCCCCCCCGCCTACCACCGACTGGGCAAAGTCCTCGGCTTCGGCCCGATCCCGATGTACCGCCATGTCGTCCTGCCGGCGATCCTGCCCTCGTACGTGTCCGGCCTGACCCAGGGCTGGGCGTTTGCCTGGCGCAGCCTGATGGCCGGCGAGCTCCTGGTCATCATCGCGGAGCGGCCGTCCCTGGGCGGCACCCTCGAGTTCGCACGCCAATTCTCGAAAGCGCCCCAACTCCTGGCCACGATGCTCGTGATCTTGATCATCGGCATGCTGGTGGACGGCCTGTTCTCGTCCGCGGCGCGCACGCTGCGCGAGCGTCGGGGGCTGACAGCCAATGTCTGACGTGTCCCAACGGCGTGCGGTACCGCAACAGTCACGGCCGATCCGGTTAGATGGAACCATGCAGGTTTCCGCACGCGTGGACTACGCCATGAGGGCGCTCGTCGAACTCGCGGCGCAGGCGACCCAGGACCCCGAGCAACTGGTCAAGTCCGACGACCTGGCCGAACGCCAAGGAATCCCGCCCAAGTTCCTCGAGGGCATCCTGACCCAACTGCGCAGGGCTGGATTCGTGTTCAGCCAGCGCGGATCCGACGGTGGCTACCGACTGGCTCGAGGGGCGGCCGACATCACCGTGGCCGATGTGATCCGTGCCCTCGAGGGTCCGTTGGCGGCCGTTCGGGGGGAACCTCCCGAGGACACCGAATACCCCGGCCCGGCGGGCCACCTGCGGGATGTCTGGGTCGCTACGCGGGCATCGATGCGCGCGGTCCTGGAGCAGGTATCGCTGGCTGACATCGCCGACGGTCATCTGCCTCTCGGCCCCGCCGAGTTGCTGGACCAGCCGGGCGCATGGGAACGCCGCTGACGGCCGGCTGACGGTCCCGCGCATCCCCTGGGACACCACCGGTCCCGGCCGCGCCGGGAGAGCCGCGAACCCGGGCGAGGCAGCCGTCGGTCACCATGGTGGTTCGGTTCACACCAGGGTGGCGATGCGATGTACGGCTTCTACAAGAGTTGGATCTACCGGCTATGGGCATTCGGCGGCCTGCTGGTGGTGGTGGGCGTGGTCCTATATGTGGGACTCACCACCCAGCCGGGCGATCCGCCGCCCTACGCGGCCATCGGGGCAGCGGTCGGCATTTACCTGGTGGGCCTCCTCGGGCTGCAGGCGGTGGGCTTGTTCCTGAGCAGACCGGACGACGCCGACGGCGAGCGGCCATCGATCCCCATGGATCCGACGCACCCGCCGCCGACCGCTGAAGACTTGGCCGAGGCCTTGGCGCTGCCGGACTCCGACGGAACGCGGTCCGACCGGCGCAGTCGGGCCCGTGGCGACTCTTATCGGTTCGCATGGGCGCAGTGGTTGCCCATGGCCGCCGTCGCTCTTCTGCTCCCGCTGGCGGGATACCTGTGGGTCACGGGGGTGGTACCCCAGGTGTGGCAGCCCTTCGGGTCGGCCGGCATGGGGATCCCGGTGGCTGCCCTGCCCGGCCTCGCGATCGTTCTGGTGCTGGTGTTCCTGTTGCCCCGCACCATGGGTCGCGCCAAACAGATCAGTGACGACTACCACGCGCCACTGGGCCTGGCGATCACGCAGACGCCGCAGTCGGTACTGCTGCCCCGGGTCGGCACCGACGGACTCAACCACACCCTGATCGGACCGACCACGTTCAGCGGCCGACGCCACGGCCGCCGGGTCGTCGTGGACGCATACGCCGGCAGCAGCGCGGTCCTGGTCGCGCAGCCCGGACGCGACTACAGCCTGGACGGCAGCCGGAACCGTCTGCATGTCGGCGGCGGCCAGGTACCCCCCGGCGTTCTCGCATTCGTGAAAGAACTCGCGGACGACTCCCGCTTCAACGCGGTGTCCGTGTCGTCCGGTCCCGACGGTGTCCGGGTCGACCGTCGCGGCGCGAGCGTGGACCAGGGCTGGCTGCTGGACCTCTGGCTGGCCGAGCGACTGGCTGACTGCTCGGATGCGAGCGCAGCCGGCAGTACGGGCGCAAGCAGCGACCAGCGGTCCGCACCAGCCCTCAACCACCGGTCCGGCGGAGCCCACCCGCAACACGAGACTCCCGGTTCCGTGATGTTCCCGCCTCCCGATCTCGATCCGGACGCACCACCCCCCGCGTGACGACGGGGAAGAGTCCATGATCGGGAGGCGGGAGGTACCGCCACGGACCACGGAGTGATCCAGATCGCGTCGAGCCGCACCCCATACCGGGCGCTGCCTGCATGGATGGTTAGGTTAGGCTGACGGAGACGGTATACACGAAGTTTATTTCCTGATTTACAGGAACGGGCATTCAGGAGGAGACGTGCAGGAGATCCGCGACGCCATCATGGCCGGCAACACCAGCGGCGAGGAGTTCGCGAGCATAGAGCTCCCGAAGTCATACCGCGCCATCACCCTGCACAAAGAGGACGAGGCGATGTTCGAGGGAGTCCCCACCAGGGACAAGGACCCCCGAAAGTCACTACACCTTGATGATGTCCCCCTCCCCGAGTTGGGCCCGGGCGAGGCCTACGTGGCAGTCATGGCCAGCGCCATCAACTACAACACCGTGTGGTCGTCGATCTTCGAGCCGGTGTCCACCTTCGGCTTCCTGAGCCGCTACGGGCGGCTCAGCGACCTGACAAAGCGCCACGACCTGCCGTACCACATCATCGGATCCGACCTGTCCGGAGTCGTGCTGCGCACCGGCGTCGGGGTCTCGGCGTGGAAGCCCGGCGACGAGGTCGTTGCCCACTGCCTGTCGGTGGAGCTCGAGGACTCGGCCGGCCACGACGACACCATGATGGACCCGCAGCAGCGGATCTGGGGGTTCGAGACCAACTTCGGAGGACTTGCCGAGATCGCCCTGGTCAAGAGCAACCAACTGATGCCCAAACCCAAGCATCTGACCTGGGAGGAAGCCGCGTCCCCCGGCCTGGTGAACTCCACGGCCTACCGCCAACTCGTGTCGCACAACGGCGCCAACATGAAGCAGGGCGATGTCGTGCTCATCTGGGGTGCCTCGGGCGGCCTGGGCGGGTACGCAACTCAGTTCGCGGTCAACGGCGGCGCCATCCCGGTGTGCGTGGTGTCCAGCGAGGACAAGGCCGAACTCTGCCGCAAGATGGGCGCGGAGTTGATCATCGACCGCAAGGCCGAAGGCTTCACGTTCTGGAAGGACGAGAGCACCCAGGACCCCAAGGAATGGCAACGCTTCGGCAAGCGCATCAGGGAACTGACGGGTGGCGAGGATCCCGACATCGTGTTCGAGCACCCGGGCCGTGAGACATTCGGCGCTTCGACCTATGTGGCGCGCAAGGGCGGCACCATCGTCACATGCGCATCGACTTCGGGCTACATGCACGAGTATGACAACCGCTACTTGTGGATGAACCTCAAGCGCATCATCGGGTCGCACTTCGCCAACTACCGCGAGGCTTTCGAAGCCAACCGCCTGGTGGACAAGGGCATGATCCATCCCACCCTGTCGCAGGTCTTCCCGCTCGAGCAGACCGGCGAGGCCGCGTTGCAGGTGCACCGCAACATGCACCAGGGCAAGGTCGGCGTTCTTGTACTGGCTCCCGAAGAAGGCCTCGGGGTGCGCGACACCGACAAGCGCGATCAGTTCATCGACGAGATCAACCGCTTCCGCGGCGCATGAGGGTTGCGCCTCCTGCCTCGCGCAGACCGCAAAATATGGGACACATCGCCCTCTGACACCACAACCTGAGGATCTGTGCGCGTGTCGCTCAGGAGTGGTCGGACCCCCGGCATACACTCGCGACGTCTTCGAGAAACCTCGGGGATCAACGCCTGGGGAGCCGCAGTGGCCACGATCGATGTGACGGCCCAGCAGCAGGGAACTTCGCCCGCTGCCGCGCCGGCGTCCGACTTCGTCCGCAACGCCGGTGAGGCAACGGACGCCCCCACCCCAGGTCGCGGGACCCGCGGGTTCGGGTACATCCCCGGCCTCGACGGTATCCGCGCCATCGCGGTCCTGGCCGTGTTGCTGTACCACGCGGACGTCCCCTGGATGCCCGGCGGATTCCTGGGCGTCGACATGTTCTTCGTCCTCAGCGGATTCCTGATCACCTCCATCGTGCTGACCGAGATCGAGAAGACCGGTGGCATCAACTTCAAGCGGTTCTACATCCACCGCGCGCGCAGACTTCTGCCCGCTCTCTTCGCGGTACTGGCCTTCTCGGCGCTGCTGGCCGCGATCTTCGCCCCCGATGCGGCGGCGGCGCTGCGGCGCGACATCCCGGCCGCGCTGGTCTACGCGACCAACTGGGTCTACGTCATTGCCGACCAGTCGTACTTCGACATGACCGGGCGACCGCCACTGCTGCAGCACCTGTGGTCCCTGGCGGTCGAAGAGCAGTTCTACCTGATCTGGCCGGCAGTGGCGGCGTTCGCGTTCCGGCGCGGTGGCCGAGGCCGGGTGCGCGAGTGGGCCATCATCGCTGCGCTGGGCTCCACGCTGCTCATGGTCGTTCTGTCGCTGCTCGGTGGTTACCCCGAGCCCAATGACGGCAGTCGCGTGTATTTCGGCACCGACTCCCACGCCATGGGCCTGCTGATCGGAGCCGCCCTCGCGACGGTCTGGGTTCCCGCCAAGTTGTCGACGCGACTCACGGCAGGGGCAAGGATCCTGATCGACGTCGCGGGCTTCGCCGCGCTCTCGGTGACCATCCTGATCATGATGACCAGCCACTCCAATGCTTCGTGGTTGTACTGGGGCGGGTTCCTGGTCTTTGCGGTGGTCGTGGCCATGGTCATCGCCGCAACATCGCACCCGGCATCTCTTCTGGGCCGCGCCCTGGCGACGCAACCGCTCAAGTACATCGGGCAGCGCTCATACGGGCTGTACCTGTGGCACTGGCCGGTGTTCATGGTCCTGCGGCCCGACCTGGATGTGCCCATCGACGGATTCGCCAACTTCGTACTGCGAATGGGCGTCACTTTCGGCCTGGCGGAGTTGTCCTACCGCTATCTCGAGATGCCGATCCGCCGGGGTGAACTCAAACCCGCCTGGCAACGGTTCAAAGCCCTGACCAAAGACCAGCGCGACCCGTTGCTCAAGAAGGGCGCCATCATCGGGGGTGCCCTGATTCTCCTGACGGGCTTCGTCACCTATCGCGTGGTCACCATCCCTGAGGAGCAGCCCGACTACCTCCACGGCCTGACCTCGTTGTCGGCGCTGGATGCCACTCAACCAGATCCCGCAGCGGCCGGCGAAGCTCAGCCGCCAGGCAGCCCCCCCGCGCCTGGCACCGCCACGCTCAAACCAGGGGTCCTGGCGCTGGGTGAGTCCGTGATGCTCGGGGCCCAGAGTGGCCTCAAGGAAACCTTCGGGAAGGTCTCGATCGACGCGGCGGTCGGCCGTCAAGCCGCCGACATGGTCACCCGCGTCCAGGAACTCAGCAACGCCGGCGCACTGCGCCAGACCGTCATTCTGCACACCGGCAGCAACGGGTACATCGAGCGCAGCGAACTCAAACAGATTCTCGAGACGCTGGCCCCGGCCCAGCGGATCGTCGTCGTCAACGTGGATGTGCCCCGCGAGTGGCAGGACCCCAACAACGAACTGATCGCCGAACTCGTGGCTCAGACACCGAATGCGGTCCTTGCCGATTGGCACGCGCGCGCGCAACTCGAAGGCGACGTCCATGTCAAGGACGGCATTCACCTGACGGAGACAGGCGTGAATGCATACGCCGACACGATCAATCAGGCGATTCTTCAGGCTGGTGGGATGCCCGCGCCAGCCCCCAGCGAACCGGCACCGGCGCAGCCGGCACCGGCGCAACCCGTGCAGTAGTAGTCCCAGTGGCAGTCAGTCGGCGACACGCCCCGCCCAGCGGATGAGCGCCTGAGCGACTGCGTCGGGGTCCTCGATCGCGCTCAGGTGCCCCACGTCGGGTACGAGTACCAACTCGGTATCCTGCATCACCGCTGCGATCTGGCGCTGCTCGGCGGGCGGGCTGATGGTGTCGTCAGCTCCGGCCAGCACGAGCGCGGGACGCGTGAAGCCCGCCAGATCTTCTGTCGAGTCCGGCCGGGTCGCCATGGCGCGCTGCGCCCAGGCGACTCCCGCCGGATCGGTCGAGCGGATCCATCCCGACACTGTGTCAACAACATCTCGTCGGCGGGCGATCGTGATCGGACTCAGGAGATTGGGGATCATCGCCTCCACCAAGAAATCCAGCGAACCCTCGGCCTCGGCGCGATCAGCCACGGCGTAACGATTGTCCCGGGCGGCCGGCGCATCGGCAGCCATCTTGGTATCGACCAGGGCCAGGCCCGAGATCCGGTCGGGAGCGAGTCGCAGCATCGCCATGGCGACGTAGCCGCCCATCGACAGTCCCGCCACGCAGAAGCGGTCGACGCCCAGGTCGTCCAGATCCGACAGAACAGCCTGGGCCATCACCTCCACAGACGGGTTCCGAGGACTGACCGGCGATTCGCCGAAACCGGGCAGGTCGGGCACGATCGCCCGGAATCCCGCTTGCCCCAACTGGTGCGCGACCGGCAGCCACAGCCCCCGGTTCACGGGGAACGCATGCAACAGTACGACGTTGGGCTGATCGCCCAGATCAGAGATACTCATGTCGCTCCAGTTCAGGGCATGGCCGAAAGGCCGCCGTCGATGATCAGGGACTGGCCGGTCATGAACGACGATTCGTCCCCGGCCAGGAACAACGCCGCCGCCGCGATCTCTTCGCTGCGCCCCCACCTCTGCATGGGCACACGACTCAGAACCGCCTCTTCGGTGGTGGATTCGGCCCGCAGGAAGTCGGTCAGGTCCGTGTCGATCCAACCGGGCAACAGCGAGTTGACCCGCACGTTGCTGGATGCGCACTCTATGGCAAGGCTTTGACTCAACGACACCACGGCAGATTTCGCCGCCGCATAATGGGCCATCAGCGGACCGCCTCGCAAGGCCACCACGCTGGACATGTTGATGATGCTGCCCGAGCCCTGGCCGAGCATGCCCGGTAGGACCACCTGGACTGCATGCACGATCGAATCGACATTCAGCCGCATCGTCTTCTCCCAGCCCGAGAACCGGGTGGCCACCAACGGCATCGAGAACGAGTTGCCGCCAGCGTTGTTGACCAGGATGTCGGCGCCGCCCAACTCGGTCAAGACGTCATCGAGGGCCCCGCGGAAGTCCTCGGCATCGCTTACGTCAGTGGCGCGCACGATGCAACCCGGGATCCCCTCGGCCACTTCGTTCAGAGTCGCCTTGTTGCGCGACATGATCGCCACGCTCGCGCCCTCGGCGGCGAACCGCTCCGCGATCGCGCGACCGATGCCACGTGAGCCTCCGGTCACGATCGCTTTCTTGCCAGTCAGTGCGGCAGTCACAAGTCACTCCAACGTGTCATAGGTCCCGACCAATCAGTCGGAAGCGGGTAGGCCGCGGGCGCGACCGTTCGGACGATCTCATTCAACACGATCCTGACGAATCGCTCTCCCACCCAGAGGTGTCCCGCCTCGGCGACACCTTTGACGTTGGCCTGGGGAACCGCGGCGAACCGCTGCTCGGCCTCGTCCGGTCGAAGGTAGTCGTCGTACTCGGGAACCAGGACCGTGAGCGGGCGACGAGTCAGGGCCCAGTGAGCCAGGTCGTCGCCGTCGGCGAATCGCAGCGGCGGCGACAACAGGATGGCGCCCCGGACGGGGCTACGATCCCCGAACTTGAGCACCACATCGGTGCCGAACGACCAGCCCACAAGCCAGGGTTCTGGCAACCCACGTGCCGTCACATCCGACAACACAGCTCCCAGATCCAGCCCTTCGCCATGGCACGAGTCGAACGACCCACCGCTGCGCGAGGGTCCGGTTCCCGCGCCCCGCATGTTGAACCGCAGAACGGCAAGTCCCGCCATGGCGGGCAGGCGCCAGGACATCTTGCGGAACAGGTGGGACTCCATCGAGCCGCCGTGAGTGGTCAGGGGGTGCACACAGATCAGTGTGGCCACCGGATCCGTCCATTCGGGCAGGGCGAGTTCGGCGCGCAGCGTCACGCCATCCGAGGTCCTGAGGAGTAGGTCCTCACGAACGGCCGGCAGGACGCTGTTGGAGCTCAGAGGAGTCATCGTGGTCAGGGGATGGTCACCGAAACAGTGGCACTGTCCGGCGTGGTGGCGAGCACCGTGACCCGAGCCCCACCGCCCAGTCTGATCGGGGTGCCCATGGGGAGCGCAGCTTGCGATATGTCCTGCTGCGAAGCCCGGAAGACCCGGTTCATGTAGTGCGGGTAACTCAGGCCGCGCGGTGCGATCAGCAGGCGCACGCCGAACCCGCGCTCGGCGAAGGGCGAGGGGTAGTTGACCGACGCGGCGTTCTCCTCCGCCGGCCGGTATTCCATCACCCAGTACGTCTTGCGGCCGTCAGCTATCACCGGGATGGCCAGCATCATGCGGCCGCCCGCCGAATCGGGGACGAGCCGATTGAGCTGGAAGGTTCCGCTGCTCGTCGCATACGTGAGGTTCGACCGCTGCATGACACCCAGGAACGCGAGGCTCAGCGAGTTGAATGTCCACCTCGAGAACAGGGCACCCCGCAGCCCGTACCCGTCCTTGGGTGGCTGCCCCATGAGGTCGAGGTAATCACCGTAGTCGTACCACGACTGCTGGTTGCTGTTCTGGGGGATGGCATCCGTCCACTGCCATCCGGTGCGCTCGGGCCAGAAGGCCGCCGAATGCTCCAAGCCCAGAGTGTGGCCCAGTTCGTGTGCGGCGATCCAGTCCTGCAGTCGCTGCGGGTCGCGCAGGTCAACGCCATTCAGGTAGACCGCCCGACCACCCAGCAGCGCGACGCCGGCGTAGCGGCAGCGGAACCGAAGCGGCGTCAGATACACCGCGATCGTGTCCCGGTAGCCGGGCGGCGGGTTGTCGAGTTTGCGCGCGTATCTGCGGTACTTCTGATTGATGCGGTCCAGGTTGCAGCTCATGGCGCTGTTGGTCGTTCTCGGTGCCACCGAGTACGACAAGGTGCGGTAGCCGAACCTGTCGGCGGTCTGCCCGAGCATGCGGTTGTTGATCCTGCGGGCCATGGAGCGGACCTGCACCTGTGAGAAGCCGAGCCGGTACCCGCGCACGGGGATGGCGACGAAGGACAGCCCGTAGGTGGTGGTGCGCACCGAGGACGTCCGCCCCTGCGACGAAACGGGGGGTCCGCCGAACCAACCCGATGGCGGCAGATCGAGCACGTCACCGGGACGGCTCGGGGTCAGATAGTCATCGCCGCCGGGGGCCGCCGTGGCGGTTCCTGGGACGAACAGCAGAACAAGAGCGGCGCCGGTCGTGATCAGACGCCGGAACATGGTGCCATTCTCCCACGCGCACGAGGCACAGGCGCTCAGCCGCCCCGCCGCCAGCACCGCGTGTGCCAGTGCCTTCGCTGGGTCAGCCCGTCCCGCTCGTCGGCCGGCCACAGGACGACGTGGGGTTCACCTGCCGGTATCCGGTCATCGCAACGTGGGCAGACATAGGGCTTGCGTGCCGAGGCTCCGGGGACCATGCGAACCCAATAGGTCCGGCCATCGCGAGATTCCCGCCGTTCGTCGGGTGACACCCCCGACAGCGGTCGGGGCTCCGACGAGAGTGGTCGGGTGCTACGGCGGCGGGCCATGGCGCGATCCAATCACGGATCCGCGCGCGTCTGCACGGCCAGGAGCAATACGCTGCCCGACATGGCCACGGCAGCAGCCGACCTGCGCGCGCTGATAGCAAGCCGGCACAACGTGATCCTCGTCGACACCCGCGACGAGGCGTCTCTGCGCGCCACCGTGGCCGAGGTCAGTCGCGCAATGCAGTTGCCCGTGTGGGTCTGGACCGCCGCCGACGGGCTCGGTGTGGCGAACACCCCCGCCCAGACCAACACCCGTTCTCCTGACCACGCTCTGGCATTCCTCCGCGACCTGGACCGACCGGCCTTGGCCGTCCTGCTGGATGCCGGACAGGTGCTCGACGACGCCGTCGCGACCCGATTGCTCAAGGACCTTGCCGCAACTGCGGGTGGCCCAACGGTGATTGCCACAGGTATGGGCGGTTCGGTGCCCGAGACCCTCGACGGGTTGGCAGTGCAGTGGATCCTGCCGCCCCCAAATCGCTCCGAGATGGCCCTGGTGGTGCAACGGTTGTTGGACTCGCTACCGCGTATGGGTCTGCGGATGGAGGTGAGCGACCCCAGGCGCCTGGTCGATGCGGTCCTCGGCTTGACCCCGCACGAGGCCGAACGCGTCCTGTTGATGCAGGCAGTGGTCGACGGCCGTCTGGACGACTCCGACGCGGCAGCGGCCCACCAGGCGCGCGCAGAGCTGCTGTCCGAAGGGCCCTTGGACCTGATCGACCCGGACGTCACGTTCGCCGACGTGGCCGGCCTCGCCGCCCTCAAGACATGGCTGACACAGCGTGCCCGAGGTTTCGAGCCCGCCGCGCGGGACTTCGGCCTAGACCCTCCCCGGGGTGTGTTGCTGACAGGAGTTCCGGGGTGCGGCAAGTCGTTGATCGCCCGCGCCGTCGCAGGAACCTGGGGAATGGCTCTTGCAGCGCTCGATGTCGGCCGACTGCACGGTTCGTTGGTCGGCGAGTCCGAAGGCCGCCTGCGCGAGGCTCTGACCGCGGCCGAGGCCATGGCACCGGTCGTCCTGTGGATCGACGAGATCGAGAAGGCCTTCTCGCACGGTGAGCAGAACGATGGCGGTGTGTCCCAGCGCGTCCTGGGGGTGCTGCTTCGGTGGCTGCAGGAGCGTCAGGACGGCGTGTTCGTGGTGGCCACCAGCAACGACGTCACAGCGCTGCCCCCCGAGGTGACCCGGCGAGGCCGCTTCGACGAGTTGTTCTTCGTGGACCTGCCGGACCCGCTCGAGCGCCGTTCGATCGTGGCCCATCATCTGGCGGTCCGCAGGCGCGACCCGGCGGCCTTCGACCTGGCAGTTCTGTCCACGGCGTCCGACGGGTTCTCGGGAGCCGAGATCGAGAGCGCCATCACCTCGGCGCTGTACGGAGCGTTCAGCCGCGGGGCCGACCTGGACACAAAAGCGCTTGCCGCGGAACTCGCACAGACCGTGCCGTTGTCGGTCAACCGTGCCGAGGACATCTCGCGCCTGCGCCAGTGGGCAGTGGGCCGTGCCCGGCCGGCCGGTGGGTCGCCGCCGCCCACCACGCAGGCCATGGCACCCTGAGGCGTGCCTTCCGAGACTGTGGTCATGTACACCGACGGTGCCTGCAAGGGCAATCCTGGGCCTGGAGGTTGGGGTTGCCTGCTCGAATGGGGCGATCACACCCGCGAGTTGTTCGGTGGCGAATCACTCACGACCAACAACCGGATGGAGATCACGGCCGTCATCGAGGGTCTCAAGACCCTGAACCGCAGTTGCCATATCCGGATCGTCACCGACTCCGTCTACGTCAAGGACGGCGTCACGTCGTGGATGGCCAACTGGAAGCGCAACGGCTGGATGACCAAGGCCAAGAAGCCGGTCAAGAACCGGGACCTGTGGGAGATCCTGGACGCCGAACTCGCCGCGCACGACGTCGAGTGGGAATGGGTTAAGGGCCATGCAGGACACCCGGGCAACGAGCGCGCTGACGAATTGGCCAACGCCGGCGTCCCCACCTGACCGCGCAGTGATCAGCGGGCGTAGTCGTAGAACCCCCGGCCGGTCTTGCGACCCAGGAATCCCGCGGCCACGACATCCTTGAGCGACTTGGCGGGCTCGAAGCCCGGGTCGTTGAACTCGTCCAGCAGGACTTCCTGGATCGCCAGTGAAACATCGTTGCCCACGACATCGAGCAGGGCAAACGGACCCATGGGGAATCCGGCCCCCGCCTTGATCGCGTCGTCGATCTGCTCCTTGGCCGCATAGTGGGCATCGACCATACGCACGGCGTCGTTCAGATAGGGGAACAGCAGTGCGTTGACGATGAACCCACCGCGGTCTCCGCACTCCACACCGACCTTCTTGGTCTTGGCGCAGATCTCCCAAGAAGTCGCCACGACATCATCGGCGGTCTCGGTGGTCTTGACGAT
>WBZP01001834.1_pt1 | contig 25305 bp, 23 predicted proteins | sample 5204301 | NCBI WGS metagenome assembly WBZP01 (sample SAMN12412401, study PRJNA552823) | activated sludge metagenome | isolation source: activated sludge from nitrification reactor of wastewater treatment plant... | place: USA: Pennsylvania | collected 2017 | reverse complement strand
CCGGCGTGCGAACCTGCACGTTGCTTGTCCGCTCGACGAAGCGCATCGCAGCATACCGGGAAGGCATTCGGATCGCGACGATCGTGAGTGAGGCCACGTTCCTGGCACGTGATCTCGAGAATGCGCCCGGCAACGAGATCTATCCGGCCACGCTCGCGCAGTGCGCGGTACGCTCGGGCCGGCAACACGGGTTCCGGGTCACCGTGTTCGATGAGAAACGGATCGCCCGCGAGAAGATGGGCGGCCTGCTCGGCGTGGGGCGCGGCAGCCGCAATGCCCCCCGCTTCATCATCATGGAGCACAAGCCTGCCCGCGCACGGAAGTCGACCGGACCGGTCGTACTCGTGGGCAAGGGGATCACCTTCGATAGCGGCGGGATCTCGATCAAGCCCTCCGCCAACATGGCCGAAATGAAAATGGATATGTCCGGAGCCGCCGCGGCCATCGGCGCGATGCAGGCGATCAGCGCGCTGAAGGTGCCGGTTCATGTGATCGGGCTGGTGCCCGCCGCGGAGAACCTCCCGGGTGGCAATGCCCTGAAACCCGGCGACATCCTCAGGCATCACAATGGGAAGACCTCGGAGATCGACAATACCGATGCCGAAGGGCGACTGGTCCTGGCCGACGCGCTCTCCTGGGCGGCACGGTACAAACCCACAGCGCTCATCGACCTTGCCACACTCACCGGCGCTGTTGTCGTGGCCCTGGGCCACTTCGCCACCGGGATGCTCGGGACCTCAACGACCGTCAAGGATGCGCTGCGCGCGGCGGGCGACCGCACGTATGAACGCGTGTGGGAACTTCCGCTGTTCGAGGAATACGAGAAACTGATCAAGAGCGATATCGCCGACGTGAAGAACGTGGGCGGGCGATGGGCCGGCGCCATCACTGCGGCATTCTTCCTCAAGCAGTTCGTCGGCACGATGCCCTGGGTGCACCTGGATATCGCCGGCACCGCCATCCTCGAAGAATCCGGTCCTTATACCCCGCGGGGCGGCTCCGGCGTCGGGGTCCGCCTGCTGACCGATCTCCTCCGCCACTATTGAGGCACGGACACGTATGCTGACACGCTCGCTCGCACTGTTCGTCATCATGCTCACCCTGTGTCGCCCGGGCATGGGCCAGCCGCAACGGATGATGCCCGAAGAGCAACAGGGACAATTCGTCTATATCACAGCGGTCACCTATCCTGACACGGGTGCCGACCGCACACGGATCGACGTCCGGTACCGCATCGACCGGAACTTCTTCGTCGCGGTCCGCACCACGGACCCTGCGGCGGGCGGACCGTTCCTCCGTGCCGGGGAGATCCTCATCGAACTGTTCGATTCCTCGAACACCTCCGCCAGCAGGAAGATCGACCGCGTGAGCGTGCCCGATACGCAGGCGGAGCGGGATCCGGGAGAAGCGTTGTGGTATGAGGGGATGGCATCGTTCTCCGTGAAGCAGGGATCCTACCGGGTCTTCTTCGAGGCCACCGACCGCCAATCGGACCGGCGCTACGTCCACCATGGTCAGGGACTCATGGTCCGCGCGATCTCCCCCGTACAGGACGGCCTCACGCTCTTCCCTCTTGGCACCATCGCGCCCGTCACGGACCTCCGTACAGCAACGATCGTTCCTGACAATTTCGGTGACGATGTCCTCTTTGCCGCCGCCCGGGAGTATCTGATGGCCGTCATGCTCCCGAACGATACCACACGTACCGTCACCATCGATCACCGTATCGGGGTCCTGGAGCGCGAGGGTCATCCCGGACCTGCCCTTGCGGCGGATTCCGGACGTGTGCTGACCGTGCTCACGGGGTACGCACTCCGGCCAGTGGAGACCACGGGGACCGTCGCGTACGCGTTCGTGCCGCGCCCCGGGAGCAGGATCGGTTTCATCGCGTTGCCGATCGCAACCGACAAACTCCCCCTCCGTACGTACGGGCTCGATATCCATGCCCGGGCTGGCACGAACGAGGCACATCTGAAGCGGACCTTCCGGAATGTGTGGCCCTCCATGCCCCGCTCCCTGCGCGATGTGGACGGAGCGATCGAAGCCCTCAAACTCATCACGAGTGAGCAGACGCGGGATTCTCTCGCGAGCGGGGACTTCGCGGAACGCCGTGATGCGCTCGAAGCATTCTGGTCGAAGCGCGATCCCACGCCGGGCACGATCACGAACGAGGCCATGACGGAGTTTTACCGCCGCGTGGACCATGCACGATCGACATTTTCGACGTTGCAGGAACCGGATGGGTTGCGGTCGGACCGGGGAAAGGTCTACATTCTGAACGGACAGCCCTCACGCGTGGAACGGGCATTGGACCCTGCACGGGGGTACACGGAAGTGTGGTCGTACGACCGGACCAAGCGGACATTCACCTTCGTGGATGAACGGCGAAATGGCACGTACAAACTGGCGGGTGCGCAGCGATGAGCACACCCCTCATTGCGCTGACCGCCGGTGACGCGAATGGCATCGGGCCCGAGGTGGTGCTGCGCAGCATCGCCCGTCCCGGGATCCGCAGGTCCTGCATCCCCATCCTCATCGGGCCGCCCACGGTGTTCGAGCACTATGGGCGCAGACTCGGCCTCCGCGTGCAACTGCAGGAATGGCAGGGTGAGAAGAAGGGCCCCGCCCGGGGATACTGGTTCGTGGAATCATCGCACATTCCCGCGGGCGCGATCCGCCCCGGAACGCTGTCGCACATCGCCGGTGAGGCGGCAGCCATAGCGATCACCTCGGCTGCGCAACTTGCGCTCGGAGGGTTCGTTGACGCCATCGTCACCGCGCCCGTGTCGAAGCAGGCCATGCATCTGGCGGGGATCAAGGCGCCCGGACAGACAGAGATGCTGCAGGAGATCTCCGGGTCCGATCAGGTGGCGATGATGCTCGTCTCCCCTCATCTCCGCGTGGGTCTGGTCACGATCCATGAGCCGCTCAGCCGCGTGCCCTCATTGGTCACCACGAAGCGGGTGATCCGGCAGACGACGATCGTGCACGATGCCCTGGTAGGCGACTGGGGGATCCGGCGCCCACGCATTGCGCTCCTCGGACTGAATCCGCACGCCGGCGAGGGCGGAGACATCGGAAAGGAAGAGGCGCGACAGCTCCTTCCCGCGCTCGAAGCGTTACGGAAGAGAAAGATCCTGGCAGAAGGGCCATTCCCTGCCGATGGGTTCTTCGCCCGTTATGCCCCGGGAACCTACGATGCGGTCGTGGCGATGTATCATGACCAGGGGCTGATCCCGCTCAAGATGTCGGCGGGCAATCGCGCCGTGAATGTGACAGCAGGACTTCCCCTGGTGCGCACCTCGCCGGACCATGGGACCGCATTCGCGCTTGCCGGCCGCGGCACAGCGGACCCCGCGAGCATGCAGGAAGCCATCCGCCTCGCCGTTGCCATCGCACGCAACCGCCGTACCGCACAAAGGAGCAGACGCTGATGATCCGGTTCACCGATGTCAGTTTCCATTACGGTTCGCATGCCGTCCTGGACAATGTGAGCTTCGAGGTCAAGCCCGGGGATTTCGTGTTCCTCGTCGGCCAGACGGGGTCCGGCAAGAGCACACTGCTCAAGCTCATGTACATGGACCTCAAGCCGACACAGGGCACGGTGGTGGTCGGCAAATACATCTCGTCCTCCATCAGCAAGAATGCCACGCCGCACCTGCGCCGGACACTCGGGATCATCTTCCAGGACTACCGCTTGTTCGATGACCGCACGGTGTACGATAATGTGGCGTTCACGCTGCACGTCACGGGCGTCAAGGGAGCGGAGATCAAGAAGCGCGTGCTCCAGTCGCTCGCCAGCGTGGGCCTGAGCCATCAACGGAACAAACTTCCGGCGGAGATCTCGGGTGGGGAGCAGCAACGCGTGGTGATCGCGCGGGCGCTGGTGAACGACCCGCACTTCCTCCTCGCGGACGAGCCCACCGGCAACCTCGACCCCACGACGTCGCGCGACATCCTCCAGTTGCTGAAGGACATCAATACACGGGGGACCGCGGTGGTGATGGCGACGCACAACTATGAACTGGTGCGGCGGATGAACGAACGCATCCTGCAGGTGCGCGATGGGAAGGTGTACGACGTGGAATTGCGGACGAGCTAAGCGCGGAGGGGTCGTGCCGGCGGAACACCAACGAACGCCATCCCGTGACCGGGATGGCGTTCGCCGTTCATACGGTCTCTACTCTTCGGACCTCGGGGACGTCGTTCATGATCGTCCGTTCGACACCGGCACGGAGGGTCATCAGGCTCATGGGGCAGTGTTTGCAGGTCCCGGTCCATGACAACTCCAGGATCCCATCCTCACGCATGCGGACGAACTCCACATCCCCGCCGTCCTGGTGCAGATAGGGCCGTACCTTTGCGAGGGCCGTCTGGATACGCTGCAGGACATCGTCGGTCATGGAAGGCCCCTCGCTTTCAGAGTGAGATCTCGAGACCCGCGGCATCCGCCCGTGCGGCATTGCGGATACTGACCTGCGCGGCCATATTGCGTGCGATGCGCCGGATCGTCTGTCCGGGCCCGTCCTGCGCATCATCCAGGGCGATCGGCTTGCCGATGTCACCGCTGCGCCGGATGTTGGTCACGATCGGGATGTCGCCCAGGAACGGAATGCCGAGTTCCTCCGCTGCACGGCGGCCACCGCCGTTGTCGAAGATCTCCTCCCGCTGGCCGCAGTGACTGCAGATGTAGTAACTCATATTCTCGATCAGGCCGAGCACCGGCACCTGGACCTTCTCGAACATCACATAGCCTTTGCGTGCATCGGCGAGCGAGATGTCCTGTGGCGTGGTCACGATCACCGCACCGGTGAGCGGCAGCGTCTGCACCAGCGTCAGCTGAATGTCGCCCGTGCCGGGCGGGAGGTCGATCACGAGATAGTCCAGTTCGCCCCACTCCACGTCGGTCAGGAACTGCTTCACGGCACCGCTGGCCATGGGTCCGCGCCAGATCACCGCCTGCATCGGATCGACCAGGAAGCCGATGGACATGACCTTCACCCCGTGATTCTCCATGGGGATGAGTTTCTGGTCGCGCATCGACGGCCGGCCGTTGATCCCCATCATGAGCGGGATGCTCGGGCCATAGATATCCGCATCCACCAGCCCCACCTTCGCGCCTTCGCGGGCCAGGGCGACCGCCAGGTTCACCGACACTGTCGACTTGCCGACGCCACCTTTGCCGGACGCCACGGCGATCGTATTCTTGACGCGCGGAAGCACGTCCGCCTTGCGCTGTCCGTTCTCCGTCACGCGGGAGGTCATGGCCACATCCACGGCGCCGACACCGGGCACCGTTTGCCGGATCGCCTGGGCCGCGGCGTTCTTGAGCTCTTCGCGGACCGGACATGCCGGAGTGGTGAGTTCGATCGTGACCCGCACGTCGGTGCCGGTGATCGCGACGTCCTTCACGAAATCAAGGGAAACGATGTCCTTGTGGAGGTCGGGGTCGCGGACGACCCGGAGGGCCTCGAGGATCTGCTGCCGGGTGATGCTCATACCGTGAACTGATTCCTTATGAAGAGGGTGTATCGATGGAACACGTTCTTACTTCAGAACGTTCAGCTTCTTTCCGACTTTCGCGAACGCCTTGAGGGCGCGGTCGATGTCCTTTTTCGTCAGTGCCGCGGAGACCTGGGCTCGGAGGCGCGCTTCGCCCTTCGGCACCACGGGGAACCACAGCCCCTTGATGTACACGCCTTCCTTCAGTAGTTCGCGGCTCATCGTCTGGGCGAGTGCCGCATCGCCGAGCATGATGGGCACGATCGGATGATCGCCTTCGAGGATCGTGAACCCGAGCTCGACGATCCGTTTCCGGAAGTACGCCGTATTCTCGTGCAGGCGCTTCACGATCCGCCGGTCCTTCGTGAGCAGATCGAATGCCGCGGAGGCTCCGAACACGATCGACGGCGGGAGGGAATTGGAGAAGATGTATGTGCGCGCCTTCTGGCGCATGTAGGCGATGACCTCTTTCTTCCCGCTGATATAGCCACCCGCGGCTCCGCCGATCGCCTTGCCCAGCGTACCGGTGAGCACATCGATCTTGCCGTGCACGCCTTTCGCTTCGGGAGTCCCGCGGCCGGTCTTCCCCACCACGCCGACGGCGTGAGAATCGTCCACGAACAGGATCGCGTCATACTGCTTCGCCACCGCGACCAGCCGGTCCAGCGGTGCCAGGTCGCCCTCCATGCTGAAGACGCCATCGGTCGCGACGATCCGGAAGCGGTACGGGGCGTTCTTGTCCTCTTCCAGCTGACGCACCAGGTCGTCCACGTCCGCATGCTTGTAGATCTTCCGGTCCGTGGTCTCCGCCTTGCACAGCCGCTGGCCGTCAATGATGCTGGCATGGTTCAGGCGGTCGGAGTAGATCACATCCTTGTACGAATCCAGCCCCATCTTTTCGTTCGTGATGGACGCGAAGAACGCCTCGTTCGCGGCCCAGCACGAGGAGAACAGGATCGTATCCTCGGTACCGAGGAACTTCGAGATCTTCTTCTCGAGCTTCAGGTGGATGTCCTGGGTGCCGCAGATGAAGCGGACCGAGGCGACGCCATAGCCGTATTTCTTGATGCCGTTGATGGCGGCCTTCCGGACCGCGGGGTGATTGGAGAGGCCCACGTAGTTATTGGAGGCGAGCATGACGGCCTTCTTGCCGTTCACGCGCACCACGCCATCCTGGGCGCTCTGGAGCGGGGATTCGTACTTGAAGGTCTGGGATTCTTCGAGCTGTGCGAGCTCGCTGCTGATGCGTTCGAGAAGGTTGGCCATAGGTGCTCCGTTTCTGCGGTGATCCGGTAAGTGCTCTCAGCTCTTCCCGCTAGCGGGAGGGTCGGGGGCTTTGACGAGACGGGCGGCGAAGGAGCCGTCCATGAAATGCACATGCGGCAACGTCATGACGTAGCCTTCGGGCGAGACCACGGACCCGGGCAGATACCGGTCCGCGCGGTCCAGCGAGAATTCCGGATGACGCTCGAGGAATGCCGTCACGATGCCGGCATTCTCTTCGGGTTCGATCGTGCAGGTGCTGTAGACGATCGCACCACCGGGCTTCACGAGGCGTGCAGCATTCTCCAGCAGCGCCTCCTGGGTCAGATTCAACTTGCGGATATCGCCGATCTCGCGCTTCCACTTCATGTCCGGTTTCTTCGCCAGCGTGCCGAGTCCCGAGCAGGGAGCATCGAGCAGCACGCGGTCGGCCTGGGCATCCTCGAAGGTCGAGGCATCGGCGCTGCGGAGATCGATGATCTTCACACCGAGGCGCTCCGCGGAGGCGCGGATGAGGTTCAGCTTTGCTTCATACTTGTCCAGCGCGACGATCTCTCCGCTGTTCCCCATGATCTCGGCGATGTTCGTGGACTTCCCGCCAGGAGCGGCGCACAGGTCGATGATCCGGTGGCCGGGCTTCGGGTCGAGAAGCTGGCAGGGCAACGCGGCGCTCTCATCCTGGATCGTGAACATGCCGTTGCGGAAGAGGTCCATCTGCGCGATGCCGGACAGGGTCTTCACCCGCACGAAGTGTGGGAGGATATCGGACCGTGTGTACGGGATCTGCTGGGCATCGAGACGGGCGCGAAATTCATCCGGTGTGATCTTCAGGCGGTTCACCCGCAGCGCCATCCCCGGACGCTCGTTGTTCGCCATCAGCAGGCGTTCGGTGGATTCGCGTCCGTAACGGTCCAGCCAGCGCTTCACCATCCAGTGCGGATGCGAGTAGAACACCGCGAGGTACTGGACAAGGTCCTCGGCCGGATCGGGATACCGGATCCCCTCGATGTTCCGGATGATGTTCCGCAGAACGGCATTCACGAGCCCGGCGGGCTTGTCGCCACGGATGCGCTTGATGAACTCCACGCCTTCGTTGACCGCCGCGGAATGGGGGATGCGCTCGAGGAAGAGGATCTGGTAGAGGGAAACGCGAAGGATGTTCTTGACGTTGATCTCGGACTTCGAGAAGTTGCCGTGCGAGAAGCCGTTCAGGACCCAGTCCAGACGGTTCTGCCAGCGCAGGACGCCATGCACCACTTCGGTGAGGAGGCCCTTGTCGAGGTCGTTCAGTTCGCCGGAACGCAGTTCCGCGTCGAGGACCTTATCCAGGTAGGAGTCGGTCCGCTCGACGCGGTTGAGGACTTTGACAGCTGTGCCCCGCGGACCGCTGTACAGGGACTTCCATTCAGCTGCCGGGGTTACGTCGGGCATTCAGACGACTCAGGCCTGTGGTGCCCCGACCGGTTTCTTGCCGTACTTCTTGTTGTAGCGCTCGACACGGCCCGCCGAGTCGACCAGCTTCTGGCGGCCAGTGAAGAACGGGTGGCAGGCGGAGCAAATTTCGAGCTTCAGATCGCCCGCGGTGGAACGGGTCTCAAAGGTATTCCCGCACACGCAGGTGACCGTTGCCTTCTTGTAATCCGGATGGATGCCGTCTTTCATCGCGTACCTGACCTTCTGATATCGGTATGATTGGAAGTTTATCAAGATACAGTTTTCCCCGGAAAGAAGCAATGGAGGGCAGTTTCAAAGGAAATCTTGCAGTTCCCGGCCGGATTCTCTACATTAAAGGGAATTTCCGGATGAATCATTTGAAGGCGTGGGGAGCGATGGCAGGCAAGACCGTGCGTACGGTGATCGTGGCGATGGCACTTCTGGTACCCGCGGCCGGCATGGCCGCCGGATCAGCGACGATCTTCAATTTCCTTCGGAACGACGTGGGCGCCCGCGCAGCCGCGCTGGCCGGCAGCTTCACGACCATGCAGGGCGACCCGGATATCCTCTTCTACAACCCCGCGGGCCTCGCGACCATCCATACATCGATCGGCGCGGCCGGGTTCTTCAAGCACCTCATGGACATCAATGCCGGCTACGTCACGTACTCGACCGACGTGCCAGGCGTCGGCCGGTTCGGCGCAGGGATCGTCTACACCAATTACGGGACCTTCGACCAGACCGATGAGCTCGGGTCCACCACCGGCACCTTCGGTGCGGGTGACCTTGCCCTGAGCATCGGCTATGCCCTCCCGGTCGACGAGAACGTCTACCTCGGTGGTGCCCTCAAGGGGATCTATTCCTCGATCGGCCCCTACAGTTCCTCCGGTGTTGCCGCGGATCTCGGCGTGCTCTACACCATCCCCGCGAGCCGGTTCGCGATCGGCGCGAGCATCCGGAATCTCGGCATGCAGCTTTCCAAGTACGGTTCGATCAGCGAGGATCTCCCGCTCGACTGCGGGATCGGCGCTTCGATCGTTCCGAAAGGCCTCCCCCTCCTGCTCAACGTGGGCGTTCATCGCCTGAATGACGACGCACCGGATTTCGTCTCGCGGTTCCGTTCGTTCACCGTCGGCGGCGAATTTCAATTGAGCAAGGTGGTGATGGCGCGCGTGGGATACGACAATGCGCGGCGGAAGGACTACAAGATCGGTTCATCGGCCGGCCTCGCAGGGTTCTCCGCCGGACTGGGGATCCTGGTCAGCGGATACACCTTCGATTACGCTCTCTCCTCACTCGGCAAAGCGGGTAACCTTCACCGCATCTCCATCAGGACCACCTTTTAGGAAGTTCGGTGGTAGCCCCCTGATGATCACCGCCGGCGCTCAACGGTCTTCCGGCCTGAGATCCGGCGCGCTGCCATGGTCCGGCAGCATGTCCCGCCTCATGCGCGCATAGTCGATCCTCATCTTCCTCCGGGTCGTGAGTTCCCAGAGCGACGTCCTCATGCGCCGCATTCCCAGTACCGATGTGATCCACGCCTGGGTCCAACCCGATTCGATGCTCCACGCCCCCCATCCCGCATCCGCATTGCTCCCCCACGGCTCCCACCGCACAAAGTCGAAGGACCGGAACCATCCGCCATCGATATCGGAGTGCACGTCGGACCGCACCTGAATGCGGCAGAGATACGCCGCAAGCCGGTCCTCTCCCCTCTTGCCCGCGGAGTCTCCCACCGCCGCCGCTTCATGCAGGCCAAGGAGGGCGAAGTTGGTCGTATAGAGCTGATCGGACACCGGGTCACCATTCTGCTGGATGAGCGACGCCTCTCCGCCACCGTAGTCGTCATTGCTCCGCGGCGGAGGCATCGCGCCCTTCGCGAGGTCACCGAGTTCCTCCCGTATCGCGCCGCACGGTGCCTGCAGCCGCAGTAATCCATCCACAGCCGTCCTCAACCAGCGCCGGTGTTCCGGCGTATCAGAGACCCGGACAAGCCAGGCGAGCGGCAACAGGATGCGGGCACGTTCCTGTGCCAGTCCGTTCATCCATCGCCAGCCAGAGGGGTACACGGCCATTGTCATGCGGAGGGCATTCTCGGCGCGCTCCAGGAACAGCGGGTCACGCGTCGTTTCGTACGCCCACAGGAAGCAGGCCCACAGATAGGCCTCCATGTGCGGAGAATAACTGACGAGGTCCCGGTTCCCGAGATCTCGCCAGGTCTTCATGGAGAGTTCATCGAGATCGATCCTGTCGCCACGGAACCCGAGCCTGCCTGTCGTCCGGAGATTCGCGAGCATGCACCGCATCACCGGCTCGTCCCAGCGGGAGCTGTCAAGAAGCGAGGCGGCAGCGAGCGTGCCGAGCATCAATCGGGCATTGTCATCGCCGTAGTTTGCCACGAACCACGGCCTCGACCCGACGCCCCAGGCAATGAGGCCGTATGCGGTGCTGTCGGGGTTGCCGCGCGCACCATCGCGGGCGCCGGACGCGAAGTACCAGAAATTCAGGAGACGGTCGGCGATGGCCCGTGTACTATCGGCCCCGAGCAGACGGCCGGCCAATGCGAGTGCCATCGCCGACTCGCCGTGGCAGTCGCCGCGGAGGGCCGGGCTCAGAAGCTGTGAGCCATCACGCTGAATGCTCGACAGCAGGGCCTCCATGATCCCGTGCGACCCGTCACCGGTGGGGCTGCCCGGAGATGGAGGAGGCACCTGCGCTCCACGTTCGATCGCGGACCGCGCTTCACTCACGCGTGCAGTGTGCAGCAACAAGCCGGACCGCACGAACCAGTTGACCCCGCGCTCGAACGCACGCTGCTCAATGTCATCGGGCAACGGATCCGTGGCCGAAAATGAAGGGCGGACCGTCGGTGTCCAGGAGAGGTGCGGGAGTGTGCGCCCGGGCAGGAGCCAGCCGATGATCCCTTCCCACAAGGATCGCCATGCGTCGTAGGGAGCGAACCGGCCCGTAACGAACCCGCTCAGCTTCGTTGTTGCGACGAGAAGTCCCGGGTGATGCGAAGATTCGAACAGCAGCGGATGGACTTCCTCAGGCAGGCCGTACACCGCGACATCGAATCCGGCCACACGAGCGGCCACCACATGCGCATCGCGCTCCTCAACCGGGATGAAACGGAGACCATTCAGGGAAAGGATGCGGAGCGGGTTGAGCCGCGGCCCGAAGAACCCGGTACGCACGACGACGCGCTCCACGCCGGCCTGGCGGGGCGACGCGGTCGGCCCTCCCGGAAGCCATGAGGGGTACTCCACGTAGAGCCGTGCACCCTTCAGGCCCGCCTGAAGCGTCATCATCGAATCCACGCGGGTGGTCGACGCCGGATAGCCATCCGCAAGCAGAAGGAGTCCGTTGCCGCGGGTAAGGTGCTTCAGGGCCTCAATGGGAGAATCGTAGCGTGCACATCGCACGCCCGAACCACGAAGCACGGCATACAGGTCATTGTCCGGCGTGCAACAGAGGACGAGAGAGGGAGCGTCCTCTCCCAGGACCGGGAGGTGAAGCAGTGCCACCGCAAGACCAACGAGACAGAAGCGCATGCGTGACATAGGGCCCCACGCTAATGGCTGATCCCCGCGAACGTCTCCAGACCCACTTTGCCCGCATAGAACAACATCATGCCCACGAACACCAGCAAGGGAATGATCCTGTTCTTCGAATGATTGATCTCGGGGATGAGATCGCTCGCGCCCACGTAGGTCGCGATGCCCGCGGAGAAGGCGAACGCCGTGCCGACCAGCGTCTCACTGATCCCGCCCAGCATGAGCGCGCCTGCCGCGCCAAGGAAGGTCGCGACGCCGACCACGACGGACGCGATCAACGAGCGTTTCCTGCTGTGCTTCGCGGCGAGCATCACCGAGGCGATGGTGAGGCCTTCGGGGATCTTGTGGAGGGTGACCGCGATGAAGATGAGCAGGCCGACCAGGTAGTTGAACTGGATGCCCACGGCGATCGTGAACCCGTCGAAGAACGCGTGGATGCACAGGCCGAGGAATGTGGAATAACTCGCGACCTGGGAGACCATCACGTCGCTATGCGTCTCCTCACCGAAATGGAGGTGACCGACGATGGTGTGCTCGAAGAAATGCAGAACGGCATAGCCGATCAGCATATAGAGTGGCGCCCGCGGACCGACCGCATGGAGGGCTTCCGGGACGAGTTCCATGAAGACCAGCGACAGCAAGAAGCCGGCACTGAGCGCAAGGAGGTATTCCTGCACACGGGCGGGCCATTCGCGGCGAAGGACGACGAAGATCCCGCCGAGCACTTCCGCACCGCCGGCAAGGAGGCCGTAGAGCAGCACGGCAAGGGTCATGGTGGATTCATTCATTGCGCATACGGTGTTGTCAGGTATCGTTCCGCCTGCTGGTGTGCATCCTTGTACGATCGCAGGCCGAGCACTTTGCTGTACTGCTTCCGGGCCAGGTCGCGCTTCCCGAGCAGGTCATAGACGTTGCCCATCTTCAGGTTGGCCATGGTCATGAACCCCGAGGCCTCCTTCACGTCCAGTTGCCGGCTCAGTTCATCGCAGCGGTACAGATGCGTGAGGGCTTCGTCGTACCGGTGCAGCGCAACGGCGCACGTCCCGAGATAGTATTCCGCTTCACGCTCCACGCTTGCGGCATATCCGCGGGCCCCTCTGCGGCTCTTCGCCTGGATCTCCGACCACACCTCCTCTGCCCGCTCGAAGTTCCCCATCACGGAATAGCACCGGCCGAGGTACTTATGAAAGACCATATTCCCGGGGAACCGGGCGTGGAGCGACTGTGCCAGTGCGAGGGCCTTGACGTAATCGCGCTCGAACGAGTAGTAGATCTGCATCAGGAAATATGACGTCTCCACGGCGGCGTACCGTGCCTTCTGCGATGCGATCGTGAGCTGTTCGAGCCCTTTGGCCTTGTCCCCCGCCGGCACGAAGAGCATCAGGGGTTTCACGACCGGATACTCGTTCGGGATCACTTCCGCATAATAATTGTAGATCCCTGTCCCGAGATAGATGTCATAATTCCCCGGGTCGAGGGCCGAGGCCTTCTTCACCAGTGGCAGTGCCTGACGCCCGGCATTCGCAGCATCCATCCACTCGTCGCGGTGGAACCGCAACCGTCCCTCGAATCCGATGGCACCGCCCTTGAAGAAGATCGCGTCGATATCGTTCTCATTCCGGTCGAGCATCGAATCGCAGATCGCGACCACATGGTCCAGTTCGTCGTAGAACTGCTGATCGTACCGCGGATCGTCGATGTCGATCACGATCTTCCACCAGAGCACCATCGCACGGAAGAAATACCCGGCGGGGTGTGATGGCCGGAGTCGCACCAGCGTCGTAAAATCCTGGTCCGCCGCTTCGAATTCGAGGTTGTACACGTGGTTGATCCCACGCTGGACCGCTGACTCAAAGAGCGAATCCTTCGGCACCTGTGCCGCCGAACGGAAGAGCGGGCACAGGAGAAGGAGCAGGAAAAGGCGGAACCTCATGCGCCGGCCCCGCCCGTGGGAGGTGTGTCGGTTGAAGCGGCCACCGGGGGCAGCACATCCTCGACCGAATCCAGCGTGATGATCCCTTCGGGCGTGCCGAGGTACCGGGACTTCAGGATATACCACGTCCCCAGGATCAGCGCGAGCGTGGCGAGCACACTCCCTTCAGGCCCGAATGGCCCTCCCGTGAGCCAGTCCGCACCCGTGACCGTCGCGTTCCAGAGCCGGTGCTTGGCGAACTGGATCCCGCTCGTGGGAAAGCCATACACCGTGGTCTGCGTGAAATTCCACGCCATATGCAGACCGAACGGCAGCCAGAGACTCCGGGTCTTCTGATAGGCGATAGAAAGCCACACCCCGGCGAGCACGACATTGACCGTACTGAGCACCGTCGCGTTCGGGTTCTGTATGTGTCCGGCCCCGAACAGGGCGGATAACACCAGGATCGACGGGAGCAACGTGATCCCCTGCGTCATGGTCTGGAAGATGTATCCACGGAACAGCACTTCCTCCGTCATCGCCGCGATCGAGAAGAAGATGAGCGCATAGAGCAACGTGACGACGATCTGGCCCGCCGACCGGCCGAGCCATTCCACCTGCACATAGCCGGTCGCCAGGAGCACGATGAAGATACCGCTCATCATCAGGAAACCGATCAGCATCCCCATGCCGAGCTCACGCACGGCACGGGGATGGAACCAGAATCCGACCGCGGCGAACGGCTTGCGATTCACGAACCTGACCATCATCCACGTCACGATCAGGAGCGCGGCCAGCATGGCCGCTGACGCCGCAAGCTCGACACCTGGCAGGGCCTTCTGCAGCAGCCCCACCCCGGCTCCGAGCACCGCGGTGCCCACGAGGAACAGCAGGATCTTCCATCCCGACCGGAGGTCGCCGAACCGGCTCAGGAACACCGTGCGCAGAGTGGCTTTCATCGCGCCGCGCTCAGAGCTTGTCGCGAAGATACGACAGCAGCTGACCGGCGGCAACGCGCTCCTGCTTCATCGAGTCGCGCTCACGCACGGTCACGGACTGATCGGTCAGGGTCTGCGAGTCTACCGTGATGCAGAACGGCGTCCCCACCTCATCCTGCCGGCGATACCGTCTGCCCACCGCGCCACTGTCATCATAGAACACGCGGAAGTGCGGACGCAGGTCGGCCTCGATCTTCTTCGCGAGTTCCGGCATCCCATCACGGTTCACCAGCGGGAAGATCGCCGCCTTGGTGGGCGCGAGCTTCGGATGGAAGCGCATCACCACGCGCATCTCGGTCTTCCCATCGGCCGTCGGTGCTTCTTCTTCATTATACGCGTTCACCAGGAATGCCATGAACGAACGGCTCGCACCCGCGGAAGTCTCGATGATGAACGGGGTGAACTTTTCCTTCCCCTGTTCCTCGAAGTACTTCATCGATTTGCCGGAGTACTTCTCATGCTGCGACAGGTCGAAATCGCTGCGGTTGTGGATACCCTCGATCTCGCCCCACCCGAACGGGAAGAGGTATTCGATGTCGTAGGCATCCTTCGCATAGTGCGCGAGTTTGTCGGGTTCATGCTGATGGAAGCGCAGCTTGTCCTTGCTCATGCCGAGACCATGGAACCAGGCGATGCGCTGTTCCTTCCAGTAGTTGAACCACTCCACGTCCGAGCCGGGCTTCACGAAGAACTGCATCTCCATCTGTTCGAACTCGCGGGTGCGGAAGAGGAAATTCTTCGTATTGATCTCGTTGCGGAACGCCTTGCCGATCTGGGCGATGCCGAAGGGAACCTTCTGGCGCGAGGCGGTCTGGACGTTCAGGAAGTTGACGAAGATGCCCTGCGCGGTCTCGGGGCGCAGATAGACCACGGCACCGGCGTCCTCCACCGGACCCACATAGGTCTTGAACATCAGATTGAACTGACGGGCCTCGGTGAACTTCCCTTCCGACTGGCACTTGTGCGCCTTGCGGCCCTTGTACGCCGCGCTGCCGCACATGGCGTCCTCGACCTGATCGGCGCGGAAGCGGGCCTTGCACTCCTTGCAATCGACCATGGGGTCGGTGAAATTGGCGACGTGACCCGAGGCTTCCCACACGGTCGGGTGCATGAGGATGGAGGCATCGAGGCCTTCCACATCCTCACGGTAGGTCATGGCCTGCCACCACGCCTCCTTCACATTGCGGAGGAGTTCGACCCCGAGCGGACCGTAATCCCAGCACCCGTTCAGTCCGCCGTAGATCTCACTCGATTGGAAGACGAAGCCGCGCCGCTTCGCGAGCGACACGATCTTTTCCATGACGTCGGTGTTATTTGCCATGTTCCTTTCCTGCTTTCGTGGGTTCATTCATGTCAAGGATCACACTCACAATCGTTGCTTCGTCGCGGATCACATGCAACGTCACGGTCCTGTCGTGGGTCCGTTCCGTGCCGATCACGCGGGCGCCCCAGGGTTCGACCTTCCTGCCGAGCGCCTGGTTGAATTCTGCGGAAGAGAAATCCTTCGGCAACCGTAACCGGTACTCGGTGCGGACCGGCAGGCCGGTACGGTCCTTCACGTCGCGCACCTTCATCGACGCGGGCGGTATGCGGAACTCCGCGCAGATGGCCTCCACGCCGCGGCGGATCTCCGCCTCACCCGGCACCGACGGCGCAACGGTGGAGCGCGGTATTTCCCTGCTTCCCGCCGTGCGTGGCGCCAGGACGACGACCAGGATGCCGAGCACGAGCGACACCAGCGCCAGGGCGCCGAGGATGATGATACGGGACCTCCGGGGTGGAACCATCATACGTCTATCGATCCTTGAAGACAGGCTTCCGTTTCTCGAGAAAGGCGGTCACGCCTTCCTTACCATCCGCCGAAGCGACGCTCTCACCGAACAGCGCCGCTTCACGCAGCATACCGTCCTGCACACTGCCCGACGACGAGGCCCTGACCGCCTCCAGGATCCTGCGCATCGCAGGTCTGCTCTTTGCGGCGAGGTTCCCCGCGAGCGTCGTGGCTGCCGTCATGAGCTCGGTGGGCGGGACGACCGCGGTCACCAGGCCGAGCTGGAGCGCTTCCTCTGCCGTCACCGGACGTCCGGTGAGCATCATTTCCAGGGCCTTCCCCTTGCCGATCGTGCGCGGCAATCGCTGCGTGCCGCCGTACCCGGGGATAACGCCGAGCTCGATCTCAGGTTGTCCGAACCGCGCCTTCTCGGACGCGATGCGGATCGTACAGGCAAGGGCCAGCTCACATCCGCCGCCCAGCGCGTAGCCATTGACGGCAGCGATCACCGGCTTCCCGCAGGTCTCGATCAGGCCGAACACCACCTGGCCGCCGCGCGCGAACTCCTCGCCGCCCCGCGTGTCGAGCGTCTTCAACTCTTCGATGTCGGTCCCCGCCACGAACGACTTCTCTCCCGCCCCGGTGATGATGACTGCCCCGACCGCCGGATCATCGCGCAGCGCTGTGATCGCGTCCTGCAACTCCTTCTTCGCGGTGGCATTGAGCGCATTCAGCTTATCGGGACGGTTGATCGTCACCGTCGCAACGCCGTCGTGCACCTCGACCAGTATCGTCTGATACGCCATGCTTCACCCTCCAATTAAGAACTGAGAATTCTTAGTTCTGAATTCTTAATTCACACCACCTCCACCCTGCTCTGATCGCCGATCAGGAACCGGTGCACTTTCGGCTTCCCCGTGCCTTCCACGATCTCCACATCGTTCCCCAGGATGCTGCCCTCCAGCCGGATACCGATGTCCATGATCTTGCAGTCGCGCAGGATGATGCTGTATTCGATCTCGCTCTTGCGCACGATGGTATTGTTGCCGATGGAGGAGAAAGGGCCGACGTAGGAGTCCTCGATCACGCAGCCTGCGCCGATGATCGCCGGTCCGCGGACCACGCTGTTGATGATCCGTGCGCCCTGTTCGATGATCACCTTGCCCGCCACCGCCGACTTCGCATCGACGTCGCCCTCGATGCACGGCGTGATATTGTCCAGCACGAGGCGGTTCGCCTCGAGCAGATCGTTCGGCTTACCGGTATCCTTCCACCATCCCGTGATCTCGGTGTAGCCGACCTTGTATCCCTTGTCGATGAGGTACTGATGGGCATCGGAGATCTCGAGCTCGCCGCGTGCGCTGGGCTTGATGGCCTTCACGGCCTCGAAGATGTGATGGTCGTAGAGGTAGATGCCTGCCACGGCAAAGGAACTCTTCGGCTTTGCGGGCTTCTCCTCGACGGCGACGATGCGTCCGTCCCTGATCTCCGGCACGCCGAAGCGTTCCGGATCCTTCACCCTGGCGAGGGTGAGGAAACAGTTGCTGTCGCTCTTCTGGAAATCATCGATGAACCGTTTCACCCCGCCGACCACCATATTGTCGCCGAGGTAGAAGATGAACTTGTCCTTCTTGATGAAATCCTCGGCAAGGGCCACCACCTGCGACAGTCCGCCCGGCGTGAGCTGGGGGATGTAGGTGAGTTTCACGCCCCAGCGCGATCCGTCGCCCATCGCCACCGGCACCTCGTCACTGTCGGCATTGATCACGATGCCGATCTCGGTGATGCCCGCCGCCGCGGCCGCCTCAACGGCATAGTGCAGGATCGGCTTGTTCGCGATGGGGATGAGATGCTTGTTGCGCGTGTGCGTGATCGGACGCAGCCGCGTACCGCGCCCGCCGCTGGCGATGAGAGCTTTCATGAAGGTTTCCGTTTCCGTACCGCTGGTGAGAGAAGGGGTTCGAGCAGGCGGTGCAGTTCGTCCTGCTGGGCCTGCGTCAGCGATCCACTGCGTGCCGCGAGCCGTGTGGTCTCGAGCGAGACCGCCGCATAGAACGGCACCAGGTCGGGGGCGTGCTCGCGGAGCGCGTCCAGATGCCGCGCCACGGTCTCCACCCCGCCACGGGCCACCGGACCGGTGAGGGCCACGCCGGGCGTTGCCATGCGTGCGTTGCCGATGCTCGCCATGATGATCGGGAAATAGATGCTCATCCAGTCGGTCCCTTCGGGAGCGAAGGACGGGGACATCTCGTGCAGCACGCCAAGGAGCGTGGTCAGGTGGTTGGACGCGACCACGGCCGCGGCATGATAGAACGCACGCATCTTCGGCGGGATCTCCACGGCATAGCCCTTGAGCGCACGTGCGAGCATGTGCGCCATCCGCACACCTGCCGCCGTACCGTCCACGCCATACGAAATGCCACGGACGTTGGGCACGATATCGTCACACGCGAACGTCCGCGGAAAGGCCTGGATCGGATGGAACGAAAAGACGGTGGCGCCCTTTGCTTTCACCGGATCGAGGACCGCCGCGGTGAGCATGCCGCTCGCATGGCAGACCGCGACGTCTTTCATCTCACGCTCCAACCGGCCGAGTGCGCGCGCGACGTCCGGCACTGCGCCATGGGGCGTGGCGATCAGGATGAGGTTCACGTCCCCCGGGATCGCGGCGATGTCGGTCCCGGCCACGTCGCATCCGATGAAGTCCGCTGAGGCCTTCGCCGACCGTGCGGTCCGCGAGATGACGCACGCAACATGGTGCCCTTCCTCCACAAGGATGCGGCCGAGGGTCGTGCCGACCTTCCCACCGCCGATGATGGCGGCACGCCAGATGTCGGGGGTCTTTGTGCGTCCCATATCCTTAATTCTGTTGTATCACTGCTGAGAGGTAACCGACCACACTGTCGCGGTCGCCTGTCACCACACCCGAGTGCGTGTACCCCAGCACCGTGGGGGTACGGGCACCCAGAAGATCGCATCCGCGCATCACCGCCGCCACGGGTCCGCCACCGCACGCTTCCGCCGTCCCCGCTTCGAGATCGTGCATCAGCCGCCCGGGGTCGAAGGCGCGGATGTCGTCCGCCACCACGGCATCGAGGCGTTCAGCGACCTCGGCGGACGAGAAATGCGAGAGGTCCGTACTTGCGACGAGGAGCACATCCGCTCCCCGGGCGAGATCGCCGAGGGCTTCGCCCAGTGCGAAACAGTGCTCGAGTGATTGATGTCCGATCACCAGAGGAAGCAGGGAGAACTCCCCCAGCGCACATTGGAGGAACGGCAGCTGTACCTCCAGCGCGTGTTCGGCGCCGTGTCCCCGCGTCGAGACCAGGGTCCCCGGAAGAAGTTCGGTCAACCTATTCCGCATCTGCACATCGACCGGTATCACGCCGAGCGGGGTTTCATATCCATCACCCGGATACACCGAGACGCCGTCAAAGAATTCGCGATGACTCGGTGCCACGACCACCACCGTACCGCGCGTGGTACCCCGGACCTGGGCATACGCCATCGCGGCGGTCCCTCCGGAGTAGATGTATCCCGCATGGGGCGCGATGATCCCCGTGACGCGAGCGGGGCCGACCCTCACCGTGACGTCGTCGAGGAAAGCGCGGACCGCACGGTCGAGTTCCGCTCCGCGGGCGGGGTAGAACATCCCGGCGACCGCGGGTTTGCGCACATGCTTCACGCCGGGCCTCCCGCGTCGTGTTCGGCGAAGACCTGTGCACTGAACGCATACAGGGCCGCCGCGGGATCACGCCATGCCTGCGCCGGGAGTCCCGCCTTGTGGCAGGTCTGCGCAAGGAATTCCTCCGCATCCCAGCCGTACTCCGTGGCCACCTGCGGAAGCAGCAGTCCGCGGCGGCCGCGCATCTCGATCACGAGTCCGTCGCGGCCGATCGTCACGTCTTCCGGGGACGTGATGCGCCGCATCGGCGTCAGGACCGAGATCTCGATCGCTATGCGATCGAACTCGTGCGGCTCCAGCGGTTCGAAGCGCGGATCGTCAAAGGCCGCCTTACGGGCCACTTCATCCACTGCCGTACGCACCGGGCCCGGATATTCGATGTAGCCGATGCACCCGCGCAGTTCGCCATCGATGCGCAGTGTCACGAATGCTCCACCCTGCTGTTCGACAGGCACCGGGGGGCTATCATCGGCGGCGGTCGTGCCGGCGGAGGCGAGCCGGTGCCGACGGGTCATTTCCTGTGCGATGGCACGCCGGGCTATCTGGAGCAGGGATGCTTGTTCTGCCGGTGAGAGCATGGGGTACAGACTCCCGCTAATTCAGTAACGTAATCAAATCGCGCCAGAGTATCAAGGAATCCCATCCGGAAAACCCCGCAAAATCGAGGGTTACGGGGATATTGCGTGCCGCGGTGCTTTGTTGCTTCTCACGCCATGCTTGACTACATTTTTCACTCACTTCACAATAGGGGACGGAATATCATGGCGTTGATGGTAAGTATCTCAGGGATCCGTGGTGTGGTCGGACAGACGCTCACACCTGATGTGATCATCCGGTACGTTACGGGGTTCGGGGCCTACCGGCGTGCCCACACGGCAGGGCCGCTGACGGTCGTGGTCGGGCGGGATGGCCGGATCACCGGGGCAGCGATCACGGACATGATCACCTCGGCCCTGACGATGTCCGGCGTCAACGTCCTGGACATCGGCATCTGCCCGACACCCACCGTGCAACTCGCCGTCGAGCATGAACACGCGGCGGGTGGGATCGCGGTCACGGCAAGCCACAACCCGATGCAATGGAATGGCATGAAGTTCATGGCGCCCACCGGACTGTTCCTGGACGGCGCGGAGAATGCGGAGTTCTGGAAGCATGCGGGAGAACCGCAGCGGTTCGCGCCATGGGACGCCATCGGTACCACCATGCGGCGTGAGGATTGGATCGCCCGGCACATCGCCCTGGTCCTGGACCTCCCGCTCGTGAAAGCGGACGTGATCCGGAAGCGGCGCTTCCGCGTGGTGGTGGATTGCGTCAACGCCGCGGGCGGCGCGATCGTCCCGGCGCTCCTCCGCGAACTGGGGTGCGATGTGATCGAGATGGCATGCGATATCAGCGGGGTCTTCAGTCACACCCCCGAGCCGATCCCCGAAAACCTGACCGGCCTTGCGGCACGTGTCCGTTCCGAGCATGCGGACCTGGGGATCGCAGTGGACCCTGACGTGGACCGGTTGGTCCTCATCAATGAACATGGCGAACCGTACGGAGAAGAGTACACGATCGCGACCGTGGTGGACCACGTCCTGCGCTCGCAGGGAGGCAAAGGAGCGACCGTCGTTGCGAACCTTTCGACCACGCGTGCCGTGGACGACATCGCTCGCCGGCACGGTGCTACCCCCGTCCGCACGCCCGTCGGTGAGATCAATGTGGCATCGGCCATGAAGCGGCTCGGCGCGGTGGTCGGCGGCGAAGGAAGTGGTGGGGTCATCCTGCCTGCTCTCCACTACGGCCGCGACGCGATCGTCGGTATCGGTCTGGTCCTCCAGGCGCTGGCCGAACGCGGCGGAACGATCAGCCAGCTCAAGGCATCTCTGCCCCAGTATGCCATCGCCAAAGGGAAGATGGAATTGGCCGGCATCGCACCGGAAGAGGTCCTCGAGACCATGAGGAAACGTCATGCCGCGGAAGGGACCGTCAACACCGACGACGGCGTAAAGATCGATTTTCCGGATGCATGGGTGCATTTCCGCAAGTCCAACACCGAGCCGATCGTCCGGATCATCGGCGAGAGCACAACAATGGAAGGCGCGGCAGCACTTGTCAAGCGCTTCCAGGATGAGATCCGGACACTGATGCCTGCCCATGGGTGACCACCGGCGGACCGTCCGCGAGATATTGACCCTCGCGCGTGTCCCCGGCATCGGCCCGGCGCGACTCCGGGCACTCCTCGAACACTTTCAGGACAGTGGCGCGATCCTTCGCGCCACTGTCCGTGATCTCGTCGCCGTCCCCGGCATCGAACAAAAGACCGCGTTCACCATCTCCTCGTTCTTCAGGAACGGCATCCCGCCGGACACTGTCGCATTCGTGGACGATCAACTGGCACGGATGGACCTCACGGGCGCCGCGTTCGTGCACATCCTGGATGATGCCTACCCTCCCCATCTTCGCCGGGTGTACGACCCTCCGGCCTATCTCTTCACGCTCGGCTGCATCGTTGCACAGGACGCGGCCGCTGTCGCGATCGTCGGCACGCGCGATCCGGATGCGTACGGGAAGCGCCTTGCGGAGGTGTTCGCCGCGGCGCTCGTTGCACGGGGCATCACCGTCGTCAGCGGCCTTGCCCGTGGCATCGACACCATCGCCCATGCGGCTGCGCTGCAGGCGGGCGGGCGCACCATCGCGGTGATCGGTTCCGGCGTGGATGTCATCTATCCCGGCGAGAACGTCGGCCTCGCCCGGCGCATCGCCACCCACGGCGCGGTGCTCTCGGAATTCCCGATGGGCACCAAACCCGATGCGGTGAATTTCCCACAACGGAACCGGGTGGTGAGCGGGATGACGCTCGGCACGCTGGTGATCCAGACGCGCGTGGATGGCGGGGCGATGATCACGGCGCGGTCGGCTCTGGACCAGGACCGCGAGGTGTTCGCCATCCCGTCGCCCGTGAACGGCCGGGACCGCTCGGGCACCAATCTGTTGTTGCGGGAAGGGCGTGCGATGCTCATCGAAACGGCGGAAGACATCATCACCGAACTCGGGCCACACCTCTTCGGCCTCATCCCCGACGTACCCCCTCCATCGGAACCCGCTCTCCCCACCCTGTCATTGTTCGAGCAACAGGTCTACGACGTGCTGGGCGCCGAGCCGCTGCACATCGATATGATCGCTGAACGGACATCATTGACGCCCGCCGATGCACTCGTCCGGCTGCTGGGCCTGGAGTGCAAAAGTGTCGTCCGCCAGCTCCCCGGAAAGCACTTCATTCGTCTCTAAGGCACTTTGCTTTTACGGAAAAAAGCCGTATACTTTTGTGGTATGCTTCTTGTTGATACAATATTCGTGGATGAAGCGATCCTCCGGGCACGGTTCTGCTGCGATCTGCAGGCGTGCAAGGGTGCCTGTTGCACGCTGGAAGGCGGGCGCGGGGCGCCGGTGGAGGACGCGGAAGTTCCCCTCATGATGCAGGCGGTTCCCGCCGCCATGGCCTATCTCCGTCCGGAAAGTCTCGCTGAACTGCAGCGGGTCGGACCACTGGATGGTGGCCCGGGGAACTACGCCACGACCTGCATCGACCGCCGGGAATGTGTGTTCGTCTATTTCGACGAACAGCAGATCGCCCGGTGCGCATTCGAACGCGCCTTCCGGGAAGGGCTCATCACCTGGGCCAAACCCGTGTCGTGCCACCTCTTCCCCATCCGTGCCCGGTCGTTCAGCCAGCAGGTCCTGCGCTACGAACAGATCGATGAATGCCGTCCCGCCCGGATGCACGGAGAGATGCAGAACATCGCACTCGTCGATTTCCTGAAAGAACCGCTCGTGCGCTCATACGGCGACGGGTGGTATGAACGTCTGCAGGGCACCGCCCTGCCCACCCCCGGGGACCAGTGATCCTATGCTGAACATCTCCCTCCAGCATAAGATGATGATGAAGCTGTCGCCGCAGCAGGTCCAGTACCTGAAGATGCTGCAGCTCCCCACCCTTGCGCTCGAACAGAAGATCAAGGCCGAACTCGAGATGAACCCCCTCCTGGAAGAGGGGTATGAGGAGGAACTCGAGGCCACGACGGAGCAGGAAGAGCCTGAAAAGGACGAACCTGCCGAAGAGGCCGCGCCCGAGAAGGCGGAAGAGACCCACACCGCCGACGACGACGAGAAGTACTCGATCGAAGATTACATGAACGACGACCTCCACGGGTACAAGGCCCGGGAGCCGTTCGACAGCGAAGAGAAGGAAGAGCTCCCGGTCGCGGATGCGGTCTCCCTCTCGCATCGCCTGCTGGAGCAGTTCAGCCTGCTGGACCTGGATGACGAGGAGATCCTCGTCGGACAGGAGATCATCGGCAACGTGGACGAGGACGGCTACCTGCGGCGCGAGCTGTCCACCATCGTGCAGGATGTGAACCTCACGAACAGCACGACGATCACGGTAGAGAAAGCGGAACAGGTCCTGCGGAAGATCCAGCACATGGACCCGGTCGGGATCGCCGCCCGGTCACTGCGGGAGTGCCTGCTGGTGCAGCTGGAGGTGACGCCGCTGGAGCCCGCGCTCAAGGGGCTCGCCACGCGGCTGCTCACCGAGTTCTACGACGATTTCACGATGCGGCATTTCGAGGAACTCGCCAAGAAGCTCGGGATCACGCTCGACGATCTCAAGCAGGTGATCGAACTCATCCAGCACCTGAACCCGAAGCCGGGCGAGGGCGAGTTCAGTGCCCACGAGAATTACATCGTCCCCGATTTCATCGTGACGAAGACCGAAACGGATTTCGTCATCTCGCTCAACGACCGGAACATCCCTCCCCTCCGCATCAACAAGGCCTACAAGGACCTGATGTCCAAGCGGAAGAAGAACGGCGTGTCGGCGGAAGCGAAGGATTTCATCCGGCAGCGGTTCGAGGCCGCCAAATGGTTCATCAGCTCGATCCACCAGCGCCGCGAGACCATGCTGAAGGTCATGCGCACCATCGTCGAGAAGCAGCACGACTACTTCGAGACCGGTGAAGGGCTCCGCCCGATGATCTACAAGGACATCGCGGAAGTGATCAGCATGGACATCTCCACGATCAGCCGCGTCGTGAACAGCAAGTACGTGCAGACGGACTACGGCGTCTTCTCCCTGCGGCACTTCTTCAGCGATTCGATCAGCACGGCGGACGGCGATGAGGTCTCGAACAAGGAAGGGA
>WBZP01001190.1_pt2 | contig 25311 bp, 16 predicted proteins | sample 5204301 | NCBI WGS metagenome assembly WBZP01 (sample SAMN12412401, study PRJNA552823) | activated sludge metagenome | isolation source: activated sludge from nitrification reactor of wastewater treatment plant... | place: USA: Pennsylvania | collected 2017 | reverse complement strand
GGAGCTGGCGGCGCCGTCCCGGGCGCGCCGGCGCCACCATGAGCAGTACGAGGTCCATCTCGGGCGGCTCGCGGCCTTCTTCCGCGAGGCGCGGCGGCGGGGGGCGCTGGCGCCGCTCGATCCGTTCCGGCTGGCCCTGTTCGTCGCCGAAGGCATGAACGCCATCATCCTGCGGCGCCTCTCCGAAGAGGCGCCGCCTCCGGTGGAGAGCGAGGTGGATTGGATCGTGAGGACGCTGCTGGGAGGGGATCACCGCCAAGGGGCCCGCCCGTTGAGGGCCGCGATCGCCGTCGTGCTCCTGTGCGCCGTGCCATGCGTGGCCCAGGAGGTGCCCGGGGCAGCCGCCCCCGTCACCCTGACCCTTGAGGACGCCTGGACGTGCGCCCTGAAAGACAGCCTCGCGGTTGGCCGCGCGCGGGCGGAGGTGGCGGTGGCCGATTCCCAGAAGAAGGCGGCGTTGTCGCTCGTGTTGCCGAGGCTGTCCGTCGGCGCGAACGCGGTCCGGAACAGCGACGAGGTCACTTTCGGCGCTGGCGGGGACAGCCGCACGATCCTCCCGCGGAACGACTGGAGCCTGCGCGCGACGCTGTTCCAGCCCGTGTTCGCCGGCCTGCGCGAGAAGCGCGCCTACGACCAGGCGAAGGAGGGCATCGAGAGCGCGCGCCAGGGGCTGCGTGCGTCGGAGGACGACGTCCTCCTCCGCGTCGCCTCCGACTACCTCGACGTGGTGTTCGGCGACGCGCTCATGGAGGTGGAGCGGCGCAGCGTCGAGTTGGCGGAGAAGCGCCGGAAGCAGGCCGCGGACTTCTTCGAGGCCGGCGAGTCCACGCGTGTCGAGGTGCTCCAGGCCGAGGCGGCGCTCAAGGCGGCCGAGCGGCGCCGCGTGACCTTCCGCCAGGCGCGGGACCGGGCGGCGGGCGAGCTCCGCGTCGAGCTGGGGCTCGAGGGCGAGATCGAGGTCCGCGAGCCGGAGGACACCCTCCCGCCGTTGGCCCCGGAAGCGGATCTCGTCGCCCAGGCCATCGAGGGGCGACCCGAGGTCCGCCGCGCCCGCAGCGGGGTCCGGATCGCCGAGCTGGAGGTCCAGAAGCAGCAGGGGGCCTACCTGCCGGTGCTGACGGCCGACGCCGGCTACGTGAGGCAGAAGACCACCTTCCCGAAGGACGAGTACGCGTTCGCCGGCCTCAGGGTCACGGTGCCGGTGTTCCAGGGCGGCGAGGTGGGGGCCCGGGTCGCGATCGCGCGCCAGCGACGGCGACAGGCGGAGCTCGACTTGGCCGAAGCCGGCCGCCGGGCCAGGGAGGATGTCAACGCAGCGCTTCTCGACCTCCAGGCGGCCACCACGAGCCTCGCCCTCGCCAACGAGCAGCTCGCCGCCGCCCAGGCGCAGTACGACCAGGTGTTCGAGCTCTACCGGGCACAGGAGGCCACGTCTCTCGACGTCGAGGCGGCCGAGAACGGCCTCGCCGACGCCCGCCGCGCGGTGGTCACCGACCGTCTCCGACGCAAGCTCACCGCGCTGAGGGTACGGCACGCCGCCGGCTCCCTGAAAGCTGCCGTGGCCAAGGAGGTCCTTCCGTGAAGCTTCAGAGTATCCGTCTGCTGTTCGCGGGCCTCGCCCTCGCCCTCGCCGCGTGCGGATCCGGCGGGCAGGCGGCCCCGGCGAAGGCGCAGCCGTCGGAGGCTCCGCCGCTTCCCGCCGACGTCGCGAGGCTCGCCACAGAACCGGCCCCGGCCCTCGCCGCGGCTGCGGCGGAGGAGGAGCGGCCGGGAGCCCTCGCCGCCACCGGGGAGTTCGTCTCGCCGGCGCGCTCGGAGCTCTCGGCGAAGCTCACGGGACGCGTCGGGCGCATCCTGGCGGACGAGGGCGCCCGCGTGCGGAAGGGCGATGCGCTGCTGGAGCTGGAGAGCGACTACCTGAGGCTCGAGGAGGAGCGGGCCGAGGCCGAGGCGAGCCGAGCCCGCGCGGCCGAGGAGGAGGCCCGCCGGGACTTCGAGCGCAAGAAGGACCTCGTCGCGAAGGGGTCCGTGCCCCAGTCGGTGTTCGACCGATCGAAGGCCGCGCACGAGCAGGCCCAGGGGGCCCGGGCCGCCGCCGAAGCCTCCCTCGCCCTGACGCGGCAACGGCTGGCCGACACCCTGCTCGTCTCACCCCTCAACGGCGTCGTGATGGAGCGCCGCGTGGACGTCGGCGAGCGCCTCGGCGACAACACCGTCGCCTTCGTCGTGGTGCAGACCGCGCCCCTCAAGCTCCGCTTCCGCGTCCCCGAGCGCTACCTGGCGCAGGTCCGGCGCGGACAGCCCGTGAGAGCTTCGGTGGACCCGTATCCGGGCCGCACCTTCGAAGGCCGCGTTGCCGTCGTGGTGCAGGCAGTGGACCCGGCCAGCCGCACGTTCGGCGTCGAGGCGGAGTTCGAGAACCGCGACGGGCGCCTGGCCCCGGGGCTCTTCGCGCGTGTCGAGCTGGACCTGGCTTCGCCCGCGGTGGCCGCCGCAAAGGGGGAAGACCGTGCACAAGCTCGCTGAGCTCTGCGTCCGCCGGCCGGTCTTCGCGTCGGTCCTGGTCCTTTCCCTCGTCGTGCTGGGTCTGTTCTCTTACCTGCAGCTCGGCGTCGACCGCTTTCCCAACATCGACTTCCCCTTCGTCACGATCACAACCCGCCTCGTCGGGGCGGCTCCCGAGGAGATGGAGACCGAGGTCACCGACAAGGTGGAGGAGGCGGTCAACACCATCAGCGGCATCGACCAGTTGATCTCGGTGTCCGCCGAGGGCATCTCGGTGGTCACGGTCAGCTTCCTGCTGGAGAAAGACGGCAACGTGGCCGCCCAGGAGGTCCGCGACCGGGTCAACGCGGTCCTGGGCGAGCTGCCCCGGGACGCCGACCCGCCGGTGATCGAGAAGATCGACCCCGACGCCTCGCCGGTGATCTCCGTGGTCCTCTCGGGGCCCGCTCCGATCCGCGAGATCACCGAGTTCGGGGACAAGACGTTGAGGCGGCAGATCGAGTCGGTCTTCGGGGTCGGCCAGGTGCGGGTCATCGGCGGGCGGCCGCGCCAGATCAACGTCGTGCTCGACAGCGCGAAGCTCGCCGGCCTGGGCCTCACCTCGTCGGACGCGGTCAGGGCGCTCCAGACCCAGAACGTGCAGCTCCCGGGCGGGAAGGTCGAGCAGGGGCGGCGCGACCTGACCCTGCGGACCCATGGCCGCGTCGAGAGCCCGGAGGAGTTCGCGCTCATCCCCGTGGGCACTCGGAACGGGTACGCGGTGCGGATCGGCGACGTGGGCCGGGTCGAGGACGGGATGGCGGAACCGGACACCGTGGCGAGCGTGGACGGCAAGGCCGCGGTGATCCTGCAGGTCCGCAAGCAGTCCGGCACGAACACCATCGATGTCGTGCGGCGCGTGAAGGAGCAGGTGGAACTCCTCCGGCCCCAGCTCCCGAAGGGATGGCGGATGGACCTGGCCCGCGACCAGTCCGACTACATCGTGAACGCGGTCCACGCCGTGCAGGAGCACCTGGTGCTGGGCTCCTTCTTCGCCGCGGGCATCGTCTTCGTCTTCCTGCGCAAGCTGCGCCCCACGCTGATCTCGGCCGTCGCCATCCCGAGCTCCCTCATCGCGACGTTCGCGACCATGGAGTACATGGGCTTCACCCTGAACATCATCACGCTCCTGGCCCTCACCCTCGCCGTGGGCATCGTCATCGACGACGCGGTCATCGTCCTGGAAGTGATCTTCCGGCACATGGAGGAGAAGGGGCACACCCCCGCCCAGGCCGCCGTCGAGGGGACCCGTGAGATCGGTCTCGCCGTGGTCGCCATGAGCCTCTCCCTGATCGCGGTGTTCCTGCCCGTGGCCTTCATGAGCGGCATCGTGGGGCGCTTCATGAACTCCTTCGGGGTGACCATGGCGTTCGCCATCGCGGTCTCGCTCGTCGTGGCTTTCAGCCTGACGCCGATGCTCGCGTCGCGATGGCTGCGGGTCGCCGACGTGGCCGGCGAGGAGAAGTCGCGGGAGACCGGCTTCTATCCCGTGCTGGAACGGGCCTACCTCAGGCTCCTCGACTGGGCCTTGGCCCACCGCAAGACCGTCGTGGCCGTGATGGTCGCCGTCTTCGCCGCCACGCTCCCGCTGGCTTCGGCGGCCAACAAGAACTTCCTGCCCAGCGACGACGAGTCGCAGTTCGACGTCATCGTCCGCTCCCCCGAGGGCTCGAGCCTGGAGACGACCCGCGCGATCCTCGAGTCCATCGCGTCGCGGGTCCGCGAGCTCCAGGGGGTCGAGGCCACGCTGCTGACGATCGGCGACGACCAGCAGCGGACGCAGAACCTGGGCTCCATCTACGTGAAGCTCGCCCCGGTCGGGAAGCGGCGCCTGAGCCAGTTCGAGACCATGGACCAGGTCCGCAAGGAGGTGCTTCCACAGTACGCCCGGCTCGCCCTCCGCGCCCAGGTGAGCCCCGTGTCCCCCTTCCGGGTAGGGAGCAACGCCGAGATCCAGTTCTGGGTCGGCGGGCCGGACCTCGCGCGCCTAGCGGAGTACTCCCAGCATCTCCTCGACAAGCTGAGGGCGGTCCCGGGCGTCGTGGACGTCGACACGAACCTGGTCGTGGGGAAGCCCGAGCTGGGGGTGCGGATCGACCGGGCGAAGGCGGCCGACCTCGGCGTGCGCGTGGACGACGTCTCCGCCACCCTCAACGTCCTCGTGGGCGGCCTCAAGGTCTCCGACTACTACGAGGGCGGGGAGCAGTACGAGGTCCACGTGCGCGCCGAGGAGCGCTACCGGAAGGACGCCTCGGGGATCGCACAGGCCGAGGTGCGGTCGGCCTCCGGCCGGAGCGTGGCGCTGCGGGACGTGGTGCGTATGGACGAGGGCACCGGGCCGTCGCTCATCAACCGCCTCGCCCGGCGCCGCCAGGTGCTGATCACCTGCAACATGCTGCCCGGGCACTCGTCCCAGGCCGCCATCGATACGCTGGTGGGCGCCGCCCAGGGCCTCGGGATGCCACCCGCCTTCTCTTACGGGCTGACGGGGCGCTCCCGCGAGCAGGGGAGGGCCGCGCAGAACTTCCTGCTCGCGTTCCTCCTCTCGATCATCTTCATGTACCTCGTCCTCGCGGCGCAGTTCGAGAGCTGGCTGCACCCGGTCACGATCCTCCTGGCCCTGCCGATGACCGTCCCCTTCGCCCTCCTCACCATCGTGGCGCTCGACCAGTCCATCAACATCTTCTCGTCCCTCGGGATCCTGGTCCTGTTCGGGATCGTCAAGAAGAACGGCATCCTGCAGGTCGACCACACGAACGACCTCCGGGCCAGGGGCGTTCCGCGGGCCGAGGCGATCCGTCACGCGAACCGCGACCGGCTGCGTCCGATCCTGATGACGACACTGGCTTTCGTCGCGGGCATGATCCCGCTCGTCTTTTCGAGCGGGACCGGGGCCGGTACGAACCGCGCGATCGGCACGGTCATCATCGGCGGCCAGACCCTGGCCCTCCTGCTCACGCTGATCGGCGTGCCGGTGGCCTACAGCATCTTCGACGACTGGTCGCAGGCCGGCCTCTTTGCGCGCCTGCGCCGCCGCCTGGGTAGGGAGCCGCTGAAGGCGGCGGTCACCGCCGAGTGACCTGCCGCGAGGATGAGGAGCGACCGGCCCGGCCACGCCCTTGGCCGAGCTGGCCGCCGGCGGATGGCAATCTGTTGAGGTGACACTCGGCCAGCGAGGACGGCCATGCTCAAGTCCCAAGTCGGCATGCCTCGGATCCGGTTCGCGGGGCGGCAGATCAACCTGGCCGCCGAGGCGCGACGGGCGCGGCGCCGCCTCTATCCCGCGACCATCGTCTATTCGGCCTACGCCCTCACGGTCGGGTGGCTCGCGTTCGCCCGGGCCGGCCACGCGGCCGTACCGATCGCCAGCGTGGTCGCGGGCGCGGCCACGTGGACGCTCATCGAGTACCTGGCTCACCGGTACGTCCTGCACGGGCGCTTCCCGGATGGACCGGGACTCGTCCAGCACTGGATGCATGTGAGGTTCGACAGCCTGCACGCGGAGCACCACGAGCGGACGTGGGACGGCAACCACATCAACGGAACCATCCGCGACACCTGGCTCCCCATGACGCTGTTCGCGGCCCTGAGCTTCGTTGCCCCCCTCGAGACAGCCCCCGTCTTCTGGGCCGCGGTCATGCAGTGCTACGTGGTCGAGGAGTGGGTTCACCACTCCGTTCACTACAGTCACGTGTACGGGCTGCACGGCCGCTACTGGCGCTACATCTGCCGGCACCACGCCTACCACCACAGTCCGCGGGGGTCGGAGCTGGCCTTCGGCCTGACCAGCGGCTTCTGGGACTTCGTCTTCGGGACGCGCGTCTCCGTGCAGGACCGGCGGCTGCTCTATGGTGCCCGGTCTTCACCTCGTGGCGCGGCTTGAACCGGACCCGAGAAATGACGGCGACCCCTGAGTGGCTCTCGAACCAGGCCCTTGGCATCGGCGCTCGGGAACAGGTAGGGGGGCAGTCGCCGCGTGCCTGAGGAAGCGCACACGTCGGTCGGCTGCCGGTCCGGCGGCGCCCTTCGCCCCATTCACCGGGCCCGGAACTCAGTCTGTCGCTCAAGAGATCCTTCGCGGTGAGTTCCAGGGCAGACTTCTCGTGGTTCAAGCGCATCGTCGAAGAAGGCATCATCCCCGACTGCCTGACGGCTTCTTCCCAGCGAGCCCGCGTGATGCGTGCCTGCTTCGAAGCCGGGGGCCGCAGCGAAGCTGCGTGGGAACGAAGCGGTCCCGGCGCGGACACCTGGCGCCTTGCCCACGCCTTCCGTCAGCATGTGCCTCCTACAGCACGCCGCGCTCTTCCTCTCAGTCATGAGGGCTCTCTTCAATCTGACCAGACGTTCCAGATCGAACGGTGCGGCCGCCTCCCCAAGGACGACTGCGACGACAGCGAGCAGGCGCCCGGGTGGCATGCATGGCCTGATCAGGCCCGTCGTTCCTGTGCGGTTCGTGTGGCGGCGCCCGACGCCGAACCGCGTGGCGTCTCGGGCCGCCGCGCGTAGGCCACCAGGGCGGCGAGGCTCAGCAAGATGATGGTGAACGCCGCCATGCCGGCCTCGCCGGTTGCCCGCAACAGATGCGTGTACGTCGCTCCCCCATCACCGCCATGGGCGCACAGCCGCCAAAGAACGCGAGGCGCGGGGCGTCTGGCCGGCGAGTTCTCCCAAGGTGTGTCGGTTCAAGATGGCGGTTCAGCCCGACATCGCGGCGCTCGTCCGTGCGGCGCACGGAAGGAGGACGCGACGGGAAGGCTGGCGGTCCGCCGAGCGGGAATCCCGCCGATGGCGCCGTAGAGCACGAGGAACGCGCCGATCGCGACCGCGGCGCCGGCCGGCCCCGGCACGAGCCAGCGAGCGGCCGCGGCCGGGGCGCACGCTGCCACGAACGCGACGACCGCCGGCCGATTCCGGGTCCACGGCCAGGGCGTGCGCAGGATGCCTGCGAGCTCGGAGAAGCGCAACCCCGCGAGCGCGATGTGCCCGGCGAGCGTGGCGACCGCCGCGCCACCGGCCCCGAAGCGCGGCACGAGGGCCAGGCAGAGGCCCAAGGAGACGAGCACGGCGAGCACTGCGTTCAGCACGTTGAGGGCCGGGCGGCGAACCAGCAGCACCGCCTCCGCGAGCCCGGAGTAGCTGTAGACGACCTGGGCCGCGACGAGGATCACGAGCCAGGAGGCGCCGGAGCCGAACCCCGGACCGAAGAGGCCGAGTACCAGGGGCGCCCCGAAGGAGAGGCAGCCCGCGACGAGAAGCAGGACCGCGAGCACCCACCGGCCGGCCTCGGCGGCCACTTCCGTCCCCGACGCGCCCCTGCCCGATTCGCTGGCGACGGCGTGGAGGACCGGGGCCTCGACGGCCTGGCGAATCTTGCGGCAGACGCCGGCCACCTCGACGGCGGCGCAGTACACTCCGAGGCCGGCGGCCGAGAGCCCCGGCGCAGACCCGACGTACGCGCCGAGGACGAGGACGTCCAAGCGCGTGAGAGCGAGGTTCACGAACCCGGCGGCGCCCACCTGGGCGGACTGCCGCAGAAGGCCGGGGGCGGACCCGGCGGGCGGGGCCGGCCCCGCGGCCCGGCGCACCGCCCCGCGGGCGAGCGCCCAGGCCACGAGGCCTCCCGCGGTGAAGCCCCCGACCGCAGCCAGCACGGGCACGAGCGCGGGGCCGATGGTGGCGGGAAGACCGGCGGCAACGAGCGCGACGAGCAGAACGAGAGTGGTGACGTTCTCCGCGAGGCCCCCGGAGAGGATGTCGTGCTTCATGATGCCGAGCCCACGGGAGACGCCGTTGCTGATGCGGTAGAGGGCGACGCTCGGAAGGGCCAGGAGCATCAGCAGCCGGGCCGCCCTCATCCCGTCGTCGGCCCCGGTGCCGGTCCACGCGAACGCCGCCGCGGCCAGCGCCGCCGCCAGGAGGCTGATGCCGAGCCCGCTCGCGAGCGCCTTCCCGAACGCGGCGTGGATCCCGGAGCGATCGCCGGCATCCCGAAGCCGCGCGACGACGGCGATCGTCGTCTGGTCTAGGCCGAAGGTGCCGACCTTGCTGAGGAGGTCCGCCGTGGCCCAGGCCAGGGCATAGGCGCCGAGCGCGGCCTCCCCGAGCAGACGGGCGACGAGCAGGGGAAAGAGCGCCCCGAGCGCACCGGCCGCCATGGCGAGCGCGTTGACGAGCGTTCCCCGGAGGACCCGTGCCTCGGTCGAGGCCCGCGTCACGGCTGGACCCGAGGTGTGTCGATGTCCTTGCCCGGCGGCGCGGCGGCGGCGCGCCCGTCGGCTCGCCGCGTCCGGAGCGCGAGGACGCCCGGCATGAGGACGACCCCGGTGAACCAGAGGCACGCGAAGCCCAGGATCGCGGTGGCTCCGATCGAGCGCAGCCCCGCGTGGTGGGCGAGGGTCAGGCCGGCGTAGCCGATCGTCGTCGTCGCGGCCGAGGCGGTGAGGGCGCCCGACAGCTCCTCCTGCACGTCGGCGGTCGCGTGGCCGGTCTCCGTCCAGCGCCGGTACCAGTGGACGCCGTTGTCGACGGCGTTTCCGATCAGGTTGGGCAGCACCACGATGTTGAAGAAATTCAGCTTCCAGCCGAGCGCGACCATGCCCCCCAAGGTAAGGAGCAGCCCGGACACGAGCGGCAGCATGACCCAGAGCGCCTCGCCGGTCCTCCTGCGGTCGGCCAGGACGAGGGCGAAGACGCCGAGGAGCGTCCCGCCGACGAGGAACGGCCCCTCCTCCGTCACGAGCCACAGGATCTCGGCGAACACGGGCTTGTCCCCGGTGGGCCCGCGCACGCCGTCCGGCATCGGCAGCGCGTAGAGCGCCTCGGTGAACGCCATGGCCATGCGGCCGTCGCGGGGCCGCCCCGCGGTGTTCACGGCCAACGTCCACCCGCCCGACTCGTCGCGGGGCGCGACGCGCCGGCGCAGCTCCGGCGGGAGATCCTCCGGCGCCGGTGGCTCCTCGGGAGGGACGAACGCACGCAGGTCCTGGATCCACCGCTGCTTCTGCGGGTCCTTGACCCGCCGCGTCCACGCCGCGCTCAGGCGGTCCTGCAGCTCGGACACGAGCGCGCGGCGGCTCTGCCACTCCTGCGGGCCGGGGGCGAAGTCGCGCACGCTCACGACGGACCCGATCGTGTCGGGCTTCGCAGCCCGCGCTCCCTCGAGAAGGGCGAGTGCGCCGTCGAGTGTCGGCAGGTCGCGCACGGCGTAGACGGCGGCGGGCGCCGAGAAGCCCGGGTAGACCTCGCGGTGCTTCTCCTTCATGGCCGCCGCCCCGGGGACCTCGGCCTGGAGGTTCTCGAAATCGTAGTCGAAGCGGAGGCGCGTCGCCGCCCCGCCCGCGAGCGCGACCGCCGCGAGCACGGCGAGGGTCCCCGTCCCGCCCGGGAACCGGCGACACCCGTGCTCTCCCGCTCTGAGGGGACGCACGAGCCCGTGCCGCGCGCCGAGCACGAGGAGCGGCGGCAGAACCACGAACATCGAGAGGAAGATGGCGACGATCGAGGTGGCGGCGATCAGCCCGAACTCCGAGAAGCCGCGGAAGCGCGAGAAGAGGAGCACCGCCATCCCGAGTGTCGTGGCGAAGCCGGAGGTGAGGATCGAGCGCCCCGTCGAGGCGAAGGTCGTCTCGAGGGCGGCCGCGGGGTCCCCGGAGGCGAGCTCGTTCCGGAAGCGCTCGACGAGGTGCACGGAGAACTCGATGCCGGTCCCGAAGAGGACCATCAGGAGGAAGGACGTGATCAGGTTGAGGTCGCCGACGAGGCCGGGGACGAGGCCGTAGGACCACAAGAGGCCGGTTCCCACCGGGGCCAGCACGATCGGGAGCACACGCAGCGAACGGAAGGCGAGGAGCAGTACGAGCAGAATGCCTGCGCCCGCTGCCGCGCCCGAGCGATTCAGGTCGTCACGGATCTGGAGGTAGGTGTCGACCTTGCTGCGGAGCGAGCCGCTGATGCCGCCGCGCGCGCCGGACCGGCGCGCCTCGTCGGAGACGATGGAGTCCAGCCGGGCGTAAAGGTCGCGGATCGCGCCCAGGCTCGTGACGCTGCGCCGGGGCCAGACCAGCACCCCCCGCAGGCGCCCGTCCGCGCTGCGATGTGTCTCGGGCAGGTCCACCCAGCGCTCGAGTTGCCGGTCGACCTCCTCGGCGTCCACCCCGCCTTCCGCCGGGGCCTTCCCCTCCTCCTCGAGGTCCTCGACGAAGGGGCTGACCTCGGCTTCCAGCCGGTTGACGCGCTCGAGGACGTCGTCGAGCCGCCGGGAGGGAACCAGCATGTACTTGTAGCGGCGCACGAACTCGACCGGGTTGCGGTACTCGACCGACAGCACCCCGGGCAGCGCGGCCGCCGCGCGCGCCGCTTCCGCGGCGGCGCGGTCGAGGGCCGCTCCGTCGGCGCCCTCGAAGATGAGGCTGAAGTACCCGCCGTCGCCCACGGTCGCCTCGAGCTCGCGGCTCCAGCGCACCGCCCGGCTGTCCTGGGGGAGGAGCCGCTTCAGGTCCGTGTCGAGGCGGATCCGGCTCGCCTGCCACGCGGCGGGACCGCTCGCGAGCGCGGCGAGGCCGAGGAGGGCCCATGGGCGTTGCCAGGCGACCAGGCCCAGGCGGCGTGTGAGGCGGCGGAACACGGTCTAGACCCGGGCAGTGGCCGCGGGACGGCCGGGCCGGCGGAGGAGCCGCGGCAGGAGCCAGGCCCAGTGGATGGCCGCCGTGGCCCCTTCCCACCAGGGGAGGATCCGATAGGCGGCGGCGGCGTTCCCCACGAGCACCCCGGCGGCCATGATCCACACGTAGACGTTGCGGCGGCCGCCGACGAGTCGCACGAGGCGCAGGATCCCGCTCGCGTCGTCGATCATCCTCCCGGAAAGCCGCTTCGTCAGGAGCTTCGCCAGGCCGTCGATGCCCTCGGCGACGTACAGGGCGAGGAGGAGCAACGGTGCCTGTTCGAGCGCCCCCGTGCGGCGGAAGTGCCAGGCGAGCGCCGACCACCAGGACATCTCGAACAGGAAATCCGAGACGTGCTCGAGCTCGCCGACCTTCGAGGTTTCGAGCTTCACGCGCGCCTGCTTCCCGTCGAGCCCGTCGAGGACGCCGACGGCGAGGGCGACGGCCAGCCCCGCACTCACGTGCCCCAGAGCGAAGAGCGCGGTCGCGGCCCAGGCGGCGGCGGCGGCGAAGAGGGTGAGATGGTTCGGCGTGACCCTGGTGCGGCACAGGCGCGACACCAGGAAGGTCTCGATGGGCGCGTGCACCCGCGCCGGGAGGTCCAGGACGCCCTTCTGGGCGGTGTCGAGGAGGAGGCGCTCGGCCAGGGGTCTCAGCCGTGGGGGCGGCGCCGGGAACCAGAGCGGGCGCACCGTGCGGCGCATCGAAGGCACGTAGCCGGGCACGGCCGCGACGTCCAGCATTCCAGCGCGGCCCTCCAGCGCGGCGCGGCGCAGGGCTTGGGGCGCCGCCATGCCGGGATCCAGTGACGCGAGGCACGCGACGTCGACCCGAGCGGGCCCGACCGTCCACCCTGCGTGCGCGGGAGGCGCGGGCTCGAGAAGCGGTGCGAGCTCGGACGGAGGCCGGGAGTCGACCAGGATTGTGCCGGGAGGCGCCGACCGCAGGGCGGCTAGGAGGCGGACGTCGCAGAACACGTCGGCGGGCACGAAGAGGCCGTCGTCGTCCGCCAGGACGCTCCGGAGCTCGCCGACGCTCAGGGGTGCGGCCGCCCCCCGTGCTCCCGGCCGGGCCACCGTCTCCACCTCGAGCGCGTGGCGGGACCAGTGGGGGTGCCGCGCCTGCTCGAGCACGTCCGCCCGGGACGAGAGGACCGTCGCGCGGGTGATTCCGGCGCGGGCGAGCGAGCGGAGCGTGCGCTCCAGGAGCGTGAGGCCGCACACGCGGGTGAGCGAGGCGGCTTCGGCCGGCACGACGGCCCGGAGCGCGGGCTCCGCCCCGGGGGCGATCGCTCGCTCCCGCTCGCTGACCGGCGACACGTGTCCCCGAGGCACCCGTCACCCCTCTTTCCGGATCTCGGCGGCCCGCATGCGGATGCGATCGAGCAGGCCGGGCCAGCCCCTGCGGGCGAGGATGCGAGCGAACTGTGTGCGGTAGTTACGGACCGTCGAGACGCCATCGATCGCGTAGTCGGCGATGCGCCATCCCTCGCGCGTCCGCACGAACTCCCAGCGCACCTCGGTGGTCGCGTCCTTCGAGCGCACCACCGTGTCCACGCGCCCTCTGTCGCCCGTCACCTGCTCCGGCGCGTAGTCGACGCCGTCGATGCGGTAGATGTCGACACGCCGCACCAGGCTCGCGCGGATCAAGGACTCGAAAGCGGACGCGTACTCGACCCGCTCGGCCGGGCTCCGGCGCTCCCATTCGGCGCCAAGGGCGGCGCGGGCCATCTCCCCGAAGTCGAAGGCGCCGGCGAGGGCGTCCTCCAGGCGCCGCTTCTCGGGCGGCTGCAGGCGCTCGGCCAGCGCGAGGATCGAGGAGACCTCGGCTTGGCGGCGGTGCAGGAGGTCGCGCAGCGGGCCGGCCCCGCCGGGCGCGGCCAGCACCGCGAGCAGCCCCGCCCAGAGCGCCGTGCGGGTGCGACGGCGGAGGGGTCTCCTCACGGCGCCTCTCCCTCGGCGAGCGGCTCGCGTCCGAGCGCGAGGCGCCACGCCACGACGGCCAGGTCGAGGTCGTGGACCGCCTCGAAGTGTGCCGCCCGTGCCTGCATGAAGGCCGTATAGGCGTCGATCAGGTCCTTGGTCGAGGCGGTGCCGAGGCCGACGTTCTCCTCCGCCACGCGCAGCCAGTTCGCCGTGGTGCTGAGGGCGCGGCGGCTCGTCTCGTGCACCTCGCGCGCCTCGGCGAGCCGGGCGTGGAGGTCACCGAGCTCGACCCGCACCCGCGCCCGCAGCGCGCGCGCCCGGGCGCGGGCGGCCTCGGCCTCGGCGGCTTCGCGGGCGACCCTGGCGCCCCTCTGCTTGAAGCTCAGGTCCCAGCGCAGGCCCACGGCCGCCGTGAGGCTGCGCACGTTGAAAGGGTCGTAGACGAAGGGATTGTGCTGCTCGTCGCGGTTCGTGGCGTGGCCGTAGTCGAGGCGCCCCTCGATCGCCAGGGCCGGCAGCCGCTCCCGCCGGACGGCCTCGGCCAGGTGGCCCCGCGCCTCGGCCACCTGCTCCGCCTCGCGAACCTCGGCGTTCGCAGCCAGGGCCTCGGCCACCGCGTTCTCGAGGGCCCTCGTGTCCGCGGCGAGGGGAATGAGCTCGTCGCGGGCGGGACGCACCGGCTCGCCGACGAGTTCCTGCAGGCCGGCCTCGGCCTCGCGCGCCCGTCGCCGGGCCCGGGCCTCGAGCCGGTCCAGCTCGAACCGCGCGTGGCGGGCCCGGAAGAGGTCCGTGGCTTCCGTTTCGGTCCCGTCCGGCGGCGACTCGAGGCGCCGCAAGTGGTCCTCGAGGTGGCCGCGCACGTCGCCGACGACGGCGAGGCTCCGCGCCGCGAGCTGCCAGCCGAAGTACGCCCGTGCGGCCAGGAGCAGCCCCTCGTCGCGCCGGCCCCGGGCCCGCGCCTCGCGCGAGCCGACGATCGCCCCGGCGGCGCGCTCGGCCCGGTCGAGGGCGCCCCAGGTGAAGAGGGGGTACTCGACCTCGAGGCGGGCGCGCCAGAAGGGCCCGAGGTCGTCGAGGTCCCGGGGGTCGTCGGGCGAGTCGAAGATGTCCCCGCGGGCCGCCGGCACAGCGCCGAAGAGGCCCACCCCGGTGAGACGGGGCCAGCGCCGCGTGGCGCGCGCCAGCGCGTGGGATGCCTGGGCCGCGGCCAGCTCGGCCTCCGCCACGGCGACCTGGGGGTAGCTCCTCGCGGTGACGGCCAGGAGCTCGCGCAGGTCGATCCGGCGCGCCTCCGCTCCCGGCGCGACGGCTGCCGCGGCGAGGGCGAGCGCGAGGACGAGGTCACTCACGGTCGTTCCCTCCCGTCGCGCGGCGCGTCGCCGCGACGGGAGGCCCCCGGTCGATCTCGAGGCGGTGCGCGATGAAAGCGGATGCCGCCGTAGGCCGCGACCACCTGGCCGCCCGTGTCGTCGGAGTCGGTCATCACATAGAGGCGCACGATGGAGCCGGCCTCCCGCCCCGGAGCAAGGCCGGCGAAGTCGGCCCGAAGGTCGCGAGTCTCCTCGACCCACGTTCCATGGCCTTCGCCGGCCTGGACGACGAGGCGCGCGGCCCGCACGCTCCGGACGAGCGGGACGACGGTCCAACTCTGATGGAGCATTGTGCCCAACGGCAGGGAGCGGGCCCAGACGTACGCGACCTCGTGGACCTCGTCCTGGCCCCGGACCTTCACCAGCACGCCGAGCTTCGCGGCGAAGTCGTTCCCCTCGCGCCGGATCCTCCCGTCCGGGCGCGCGGTCCTCGAGTCGTCGATCGAGCCGTTCACCCACCAGCGCCAGGAGAGGTACGGGTACTCGGCAACATCGACGAGGGGGGTGGTGTCCACGCGGCTCGCCATCGACCTCAGGAAGGACACTGGGGCCCGGTCGCACCGGCGGACCCAGTCGAGTCCCCGATCGATCTCGAGGGCGCCCCGCAGCGTCGGCACCTGCCAGAGGAGCGCCGCCGAGCGGCGGCTCTCGAAGGTGATCGAGCCCTCGGCCAGGGTGACCCGCGTCGGGTCGGCGCACTCCCGCCAATCGCGCCGCACCCACCCCGTCGCCATGTCGACCTCGACCGGATCCGGGGCGGACAGCGGGGGGGGGCCGTCGGCACGGACGGGCGGGAGCGCGAGAGACGCACCGATCCTCGCGCGCGGCTCGCCCCAGGCCGCGGCGAGGCCGGCCAGTATGAGGATCCACAGGCCGGCGTAGAGCAGGACGAAGCGCTGCCTGAACCGAAGCAGCTCGGGGTAGAGCACGGGCTTGCCCTGGAACTTGCCGCGGGGGCGCCTCGGGAAGAAGAAGGTCTTGTATGTCTCGGTGGTCGCGATCGTGTAGCCCAGGGCCGCCAGCGCGATCACCACGATGTCGCCCGTGAAGCGCGAGACGACGAGCGCCCAGGCCCCGGCCAGGGCGGGGCTGCGGCAGAACTTCAGCCTGTGGAAACCCTCGATTGGCGCGTCCTTCCATGCCCCCCCGATGGCGGAGATCCACCCACCGACTCCGCCGAGCAGGAAGACCTCGGACGCGCCCAGCTCGCGCCCCGTTCCCCACCGCCAGACCCCGGCGGCGAGCAGGGAAACGGCACCCACGATCGACGCGCCGACGAACAAGCGCGTGAGACGGTGCTGGACGACCCGCCCGAAGACGTGGAACTGCATCGGGATGCTGTACTTCGACTGGTCCTCCTCGCGGATGAAGGTCTTGTAGAACTCGATGGCCGCGCGTTCGAGCCCGTAGCTCAGGCCGAAGAGGGCGACGGCCCCCCCCCAGGTGCGGGGCTCGAGCCGGGCGAGGGTGGCGGCGAAGGGGGCGAGGAGGGCCCCGACGAGGATGCTCCGGGAGTACTTCGTCCATCCGAAGCCCTCGTGGGGCGCGTCCTTGTACATGCCCCAGGTCGCGGTGTGCGCTCCCGCCGCGAGCCCCACGAGGAGCGCCGCCGCCCCGGACGTCACGCGGTCTCCCCGGACGGGGCGGAGCGCAGCCCCGCCGAACGATAGGCGGCCTCGACGAGCTCGAGGTCGCGGCGCGCGTGCGTGAGGGTGAACTCGGGGGGGCGGTTCTCGCGGACGGACTTCACGAAGTCGCGGAGCATCGGCCCGCGCCCGGTGAGGTCGGACCACCGCGGAAGGAACAGCCTTCGCCTTCGGCCCCGGACGAGGACGAAGAGCCCGTTGGACTCGAACACGATCGTGCCCGCCGTCCCGTGGAGGTGGGAGAGCCGGAGGCCCCGGAGGGGGGACGGCGCCACCCAGGAGTGGGCGAGGGTCGCCACGAGGCCCGTCGCGTATTGAACGACGACGAGCATGGCACGCTCGGAGCTTGCCGTCGCCGTCTCGCTTGCCGCGTGGGCCAGCGCGAACCCCTGCGCCCCGCTCACCTCCGGCCCCAGGTGGGCCAGGAGGTCGATCCAGTGGATGCCCCCCTCGAAGAGCGCGCCGCCGCCGCAGAGGCCGGGATCGGCCCGCCACCCCTCGGCGCGCTGCGCCTTGAGCGCGTTCAGCTGGACGAGCTGCGGCTCGCCGACCCATCCCTCCGCGAGGGCCTTGCGGAGCGTGCGGGCGAGCGGCTTGTAGAAGTAGTTCTCGGCCACCATCGCCTGGCGGCCGGACCGGGCCGCGGCTCCCTCGAGAAGGTCGAAGTCGGACGAGCGCAGCACGGGAGGCTTCTCGACGACGACGTGCTTGCCCGCGGCGAGGGCGCGGAGCGCGAGATCCAGATGCGTGGCGGGCGGCGTCGCGACGAACACGGCGTCGACCCCGTCCGCGGCTATCGCGGCGTCGTAGGATTCGTAGTCCCGTTCCCCGCCGAAGCGCCGGCCGAAGTCCCGCGCGCGCCTCGGGTCGCGGCTGGCGAAGCCGCAGGCGAGGCCCGGGACCGCACGGAGGGACCGGGCGGCGATGGAGGCGGCGCGGCCACAGCCGAGAATCGCGATGCGCACCGTGTTCACGCCCCCTCGCGAGCGAGGTGCTCCCCGACGCGGAGCGCGTTGGCGGCGATCGTCAGGCTCGGGTTGACGCCGCCCGCGACGGGGAGCGCGCTGGCGTCCGCCACCGACAGGTTCTCGACGCCGCGGAAGGAGCACCAGCCGTCGAGAGGCGAGGTTCGCGGGTTCTGCCCCATGCGCAACGTTCCCCCCGCGTGCGAGAAGGTCCGGATCTCGTGGGTGTAGAACGCGAGAGCGCCGGCCTCCTTGAGGATCGCTCGCGCGTGCCGCAGGAGGGCGCGCCGCGCGGCCTCGTCGCGCTCGCTGTGGTGGTACCGGATCGCCAGCTGGGGGAGGCCGAAGCGGTCGGTCCTGGCGCGGTCGACGGCGACTGCGTTCTCGCGCGCCGGCTGGTCCTCGGCGAGGACGAGGAGGCCGGTGACGTGCGAGAGCAGGCGGGGCAGCAGGCCGTTCACCTCGAAGGGGAGCCGCTCCCGGATGAGCCCCTCGGGAGGGCTCTGGACCTGCTGGATGGCGCCTGTGTGCCCCGGCGGTCCGCCGTCCCCGCCGTGGTAGAAGTCGTGAAAGCCGACCTGCTTGTGGAAGACGCGACCCTCGTCGGGGAGGCTCCGGAAGAGGCCGTAGAGGATCGCCGCGCAGTGCCGCGTCAGGTAACGTCCCACGATCTCGGCGGCGGGGCTGAGGGCCGGGAGCCCGGAGGCCAGGATGAGGTGAGGCGAGCCCAGGGCACCGGCCGCGAGGATCACGCGGCCCGCCCTCACCGAGGAGCGCGAGCCCGAGCTCACGTCGACGAGATCGACGCCGGTGAGGCGCCGGCCGCGCGCGACGAGACGTGTCGCCACGCAGCCGGGAAAAAGCTCGAGGCCGGCGTCGAGCAGGCCCGGAAGCACCGCGCTTGCCACGTCGTTCTTGGCGGACACCGCACACGCGAAGGTGTCGCACGTCGTACACGCACGACACGCCGGCCGCGCGCCCTCCCGGTAGTTGATCGCCAGGGGGAGAGGGAACGGGTGCAGGCCCAGGCGCTCGCCCGCCGTGGCCACGAGCGCCGCCGTCCCGGACAGGGGAGCCGGCGACGTCGGATACGGCTCGTCCCGCAGAGGCTCGGTGGGGTCGGCGCCGGCAACGCCGGAGACGCCGAGGATCCGCTCGGCCTCCGCGTAGGAAGGAGCCAGCTCCGCGGCCGTGTACGGCCACTCCACGCCGGCCCCCGCGAGCTCCGGCCGCGCCTTGAAGTCGGCGGGCCGCAGCCTCAGCGCGACGCCACCGTAGAACACGGACGCTCCGCCCACGCACGCGCACGTGCCGATGAGGGGAGCGACGCCGCCCCGGAGGACGCGGTATGGGGAGTCTTTCCAAACGTGCGGCGTGAGGTCGAAGCTGCCCCGGTGTGCCCAGTTGTGGGGTCCTCTTTCGACCCACTCGCCTCGCTCGACCATCAGGACCTTCGCCCCCGCGCGGACGAGCGGCAAGGCGGCGAAGGCGCCCCCGAAGCCGCTGCCGACGACGACCGCGTCATAGCCGCGGCGGCGCGGTCTTCTCGCGGCTCTCATCGGCCCGCCCCTCTCGCCGCTCCCGCCAGCAGCCGCTCCGCCGCCCGCAGGTCGGCGAGCGTGTCGACATCCTGCCACCACGCGTCCGCCGGGATGTCGACGGCGAGGGCCCGCCCCTGGTGGGCGAGACGGCGGATGCCGTCGCTCAGAGAGCAGTCCCCGCCGCGCTCCGCCCGCTCTTCCTCGAGCGCGTCGAAGAGGGCGGGTCGGCAGAGGAAGACGCCGGTGTCGACGCCGTCGAACGGCGCCAGTCCCTTCGCGATCTCTCGGATGTGCGACCCCCGGCCAGTCCTCACCCGCACCGCGTCGTCGAGGTCACGGACGGTGTCGATCCGCCTCTCCACCGCCAGGGCCGCGGCTGCGCCGTTCACGGGCGCGGCCCGCAGGGCCGCGACGATCGAGCCGGAGTAGACGTGATCAGCCATCGTCAGCAGGAAGGGCGCCCCGTCCGTGAGGTGACGGGCCGCGAGGACCGACAGCCCGTTCTGCAGCAGCCAGCCCGGGTTACGGACGAACCGGACTTCCAGCCCCGAGAGTCCCTTCACCCTCCCGACGTGGGTCTCGACCGCCTCCGCGGCGTAACCCGTCACCACCACGGCTCGCCCGATCCCCTCCTGGCGGAGGGTGCCGAGAGTCAAGGCGACGAGGGATGTTCCGGCCACGAGCGTGAGGGGCTTCGGCAGGTCACGGTTGCCCGTCGTGGCGCGGAGGCGAGTGCCCCCGCCGGCGGCCAGGACCACGGCCGTGGTCGTGTGGCAGAGATCGATGCTGTCGCCGGCCGTGGCCGGACGATCCTCGGCCCAGTCGGCTTCGGTCGGGCGAGCGCGGAGATCACGGAGGGTCATGGGTTCGTTGCCTCGTCCACTTCGCTCCTCCATGTGGGATCCTGCATCCGGTCCGCTGGTGGCCAGTCCGTCGCGACACGCGCCCACGGGGCTACGGAAAGACCTCCGAGTCGTCGAGTACGCCGGACGCCTTGAACCACCACTTCGGCTGGTACTCGATGGACACCGGAACGCGCGCGAACGGCCCATCGGTCGGGCAGACGAGGACGAAGCGCTCGCGCGTCCCCTTCTCCCGGTTGTAGTGGTCGCACCGGAGGCGCACGAGCCGTTCGAAGCGCCGGCCTCCGTACGTCGCCGACTCGACCCACTCGGTCGAGCGCAACCGAAGATCGTAGAGAGAAGCGTTGAAGGTGAAGGTCGCGTCGACCCCGGAGGGGAGACGACGGGGCCCTCCAGGCCGAGCCGCGGCGTCGACAGCCAGGTCGATCACGTGGGCGGCGGCGAAGAGGAACCCGGGATGCGTGCCGGGCGGGATCGGGGCCTCACGCGTGCGTGGCGTGGCATCCGAGGCCGAGCGGACGAGCGCCTGCAACTCGGCGAGATCGCGGTAGGACAGGTCACGTGGCACGCGCCAAACGGTGTTCTCCGCGCGCACCTTGCCCTCCGAGACGCGCGAGCGGATCGCCTTGTACATGAATCCGCCGTCGCCCTCGGTGCGCAGCCCCACCTTGGCTTCATCGAGCGACTCCTCGTCGGTCTTCCGCATGAGCCCGAGCAGGTTGGCGCCGTCGGGGCCGAGGTCTTCGCGCTCCCACCCCCACCGGTTGATCTTCCGTGGGGCGCGGAGCGGGTCGGAGCCGAGGAGCAGCTCGTAGCCTCGGCGACCGTGGTCGCCCTCGCGCCACCGGAGCCGGGCGCCCCCGACGTTCCCGGCGCGGATCCAGAAGACGTAGAGAGGCCGGATGGCCGCCGCCATCCTGTAGCGCACCTCCCTGACGACCGGAGCGTCGCCCGGCACGTCGAAGGACGCGAGGAGCGCTGCGTCCTCGGACGCAGGCGCCGCGGGAGCGAACGCTCCGAGCACCGAAGCGGTGAACAGGCAGACGCCGAGTCGGCGGGGACGCATTCAGGGCTGCGCCTCCGGAGGCCTCAGCTTGAAGCGGAAGAGCCCCTTGTACTCCGGGCCCTCCTTGTACCAGCGGTCCGCCGGGTCCTGGATCTGTGCCTCCCACATGGGGTCGGTGAGCGCCTTCATCCACGCCGCATAGTCGTCGACCCATTCGACGACCGCGGGGTCGCGCACGATGTCCTCCGAGTGCTCGTGGCCGGCCGGCACCAGGTGCTGGGCCACCAGCTTGCGCAGCACCCGGGGGTTGTCGACGATCATGCACGGCCGCCGCAGGTTGCCGTTGTCGCTGTACGGGAACTCGCGCCGGATCGCCCGGAAGAAGGGCGAGTTCACGGCTTCGGCGATCGTCTTGTCCCGCACGTTGTCGATCCCGAAGTGGGCGAACACGCAGGGCTCGATCTGCCCCGAGTTGAGGATGTGCAGGTAAGCCCGCGCGGCGAGGCAGCCGGCGGCGGCGGGCCCGTCGTTCCAGAAGTCGGCGAGGAAGATCGGGTGGCGCCGGCGGAGCTCGGCGACGCGGCCCCCGCAGGCGAGCCGCTGCTCGGGCCTGGGCACGAGGTCCAGCACGGGGTCCTTGCCGACAGGCATGAACATGAAGTACCAGGCGAAGATGGCCCCACGGCGCACCCAGTCCAGGACGAAGGCGTCGCTCGTCACCTCGGGGATGTTGTGGCGTGTGTAGGTGACGCTCACCCCGAAGAGGACGCCCGCCCTCTGCAGGCGCTCAGCCGCGGCCACCACCTTCTCGTAGACGCCCGCGCCGCGGCGGGCATCGGTCGCTTCCCGGTACCCCTCCACGCTGATCGCCGGCGCGACGTTGCCCAATCGAGCGAGCTCGCCCACCGTCGCCTCGTCGAGGAGCGTCCCGTTCGTGTAGGTGAGGAAGTACATGTCGGAGTAGTCGCGAAACAGCCGCAGCCACATGTCCTTCAGGAGGTAGGGCTCGCCCCCCGATACGACGACGAAATAGGCGCCGAACGAGCGGCACTCGTCGAGGACGCGGCGGATGTCGCCCTCGCCGAGCTCGCCCCGCTTCGAGTAGAGACCCGCGTAGCAGCCCGTGCACTTGAGGTTGCAGCGCATGGTGGGGCTCATCACCACGAAGCTCGGCACCCACTGCCCGGCCGCCGCTCGCTCGTGCCGGTGCCGCGCGCCGACTACGGCCCAGTTGTAGATGAGGTTCCGCAGCAGCTTGCGCTTCGCGCGCGAGTTGAGCTGCCGGCCCAGGCGCGCGAAGAGGGCGGCGATGCCGCTCTGCGTCTCGATGTCGCGCTCCATGGCGCGCAGGAAGCTCATCAGGCCGAAGCTGTGCGCGGGAGGGCGGGCGTTCACCGTGGCCACGAGGCGGCGAAGGTCGCCGTAGTCGCCGGTGAGCATGCCCGCGAGCCGCCGGCTCAGCGCCCAGCCTGAGACCCGGTCGAGCAGGCCCATGCTCGTCGCGGTTGCCATGAAGGGGCTCCTTTCACGGTGATGGCGCGGCGCGGCGCGAGTCTCGGGCGTCCGGATCATCGCCGCGGAGTCCAGCGCGTCAACGGGATCTCACAGCCGAAGGCGAGGGATTCCTCACCGGGGTTGCGCGAGCCGAGCCCGGCGTTCGAAATGTGGGCGGCCGCGGCGACGAGCCGAACACCGCCGGACAGGCGGTATCCGAGCTCGACCTGCGTGCGGAACTCGAGCGAGTACCCGAGGTCCTTGCCGTTCCCTCGCCGGTAGTAGCCGGGAGCGAGCGACGGCGTCAGCGCGAGCCGGCTCCCGAGGTGGATCTCGTAGCCGAGACCCAGTCCCAGGAAAAGGGAGGAGTCGTCGGTCGCGGTGGCGATCGCCAGGGCGCGCAGTGGGCTCCCCGCGGGACCCGCCCGGTACTCGACGCGGAGCTCCACCGCCTCGTCGCGCTGCCGGTTGAAGTCGAACCACCCCGCGCCCAGCGAGAGCGCTCGCGTTCGGCCTTCGCCTTCCGCGCGGGCGGAGCCGGCGTCCGACACGATGGCCAGCAGTAGAATGCCGAGCATCCACCGTCGTCGCCAAGCCGTCGACAAGTCCACGCCGTAGGCGTTGGCAGGGGCCGTGCCATGGGCCTTCGCACCTGCAGACGTATGAGCGCGTGGCATCTAGCCTGACCCTCTCCGCCGTTCTCATCGGAGTCCGTCGAGGATTCGTCGTGAATTCGCGACGGGGGGAGGGCCTCCGACCCCCGTGCCACGCGGGCCGACTTCGGCGTGCCGTCGAGATTCGAGGCCTTCGGTCCCTCGCGAGCCGGCGACGGCCCGGCACGAACGTTGCTCCTGCGGCGCACGGAGTGACTGCCGCGTCGACGGCGCGGAAGGAGACTGAAGTGAACAAACGACCGTGCGGGGCTCGCGCCCTGGCCTGTGGCGTATGGGTGGCTGCGGCGATATCGGGCGCTGCCTGCGATAGGGCGAGGCCGGCCCCGCCGCCGGGCCCGGTCGAGGTGAGCGCTGTCACCGTACGCCCGGAGCGGGTGGTGCTGACGACGGAGCTGCCGGGCCGCACGGCCGCTTACCTGGTCGCCGAGGTGCGCCCACAGGTCAGCGGCAGCCTCCAGCAACGCCTCTTCGTTGAGGGCTCCGACGTCAAGGCCGGCAGCGTCCTCTACAAGATCGACGCCGCCCCCTACCAGGCGGCCTACGACCAGGCGAAGGCGGCCCTCGCCGTCGCCGAGGCGAACCTCCCGGCCACGCGGTTGCGGGCCGAGCGCCTCAAGGGGCTCGTCGAGATCCACGCGGTCGGCCAGCAGGACTACGACGACGCGGCCGCGGCCCTGCTGCGAGCGGACGCGAGCGTCGCCTCGGCCCGCGCCGCGATGGAGAGCGCGCGGATCAACCTGGCGTACACGCCGTTGAAGGCCCCGATCTCCGGGCGGATCGGCAAGTCGGCGGTCACGGTGGGCGCCATGGTGACCGCCTACCAGCCGGTGGCCCTGGCCTTGATCCAGCAGCTCGATCCCATCTACGTCGACGTGACCCAGTCGAGCGCCGACCTGCTGCGCCTGCGTCGCGGGCTGGCGAGCGGCCAGCTCAAGAACAGCGGATCGCTGCGCAACGTGAAGCTGCTGCTCGAGGACGGGACTCCCTACTCCCGCGAAGGCAAGCTGCAGTTCCGCGACGTCACGGTGGACCCCACCACGGGCTCGGTCGTCCTGCGCATGGTCTTCCCGAACCCCGACGCCGTCCTTCTCCCCGGCATGTTCGTGCGGGCGATCGTCGAGGAGGGCGTGAACGAGCAGGGCATTCTCGCGCCGCAGCAGGGCGTGACGCGAAACCGGAAGGGCGACGCCGAGGCCCTGGTCGTCGACAAGGAGGGCAAGGTCGCCCAGCGGGCGCTGGAGGTGGACCGTGCGATCGGCGACCGCTGGCTGGTGACCAAGGGCCTCGCCGCCGGGGACCAGGTCATCGTCGACAACCTCCAGAGGATCCGCCCGGGCGATCCCGTGAAGGCCGTCCCGTTCGCCCCCACGGCGGGCCCCGTGGACGCCGCCGAAGCCCGGCCCGCGGCCGCCCGGAAGTAGGCGCGGCCATGCTCTCCCGGTTCTTCCTCGACCGGCCGGTCTTCGCCTGGGTCATCGCCATCGCGATGATGCTCGGGGGGGGCCTCGCCATCTATTTCCTGCCCATCTCCCAGTACCCGCCGATCGCCCCGCCCTCGATCGTCATCCGGGGCACGTACACCGGCGCCTCGGCCCAGACGGTGGACGACAGCGTCGTCCAGATCATCGAGCAGCAGATGACCGGCCTCGACAGGATGATCTACATGCACTCGACCGCCGACTCGTCGGGCATGGCGGCCGTCGAGCTCACCTTCGCCCCGGGCACCGATCCCGACCTGGCCTGGGCCAAGGTGCAGAACAAGCTCCAGCTGGCCATGCCGTCCCTCCCCGAGTCCGTCCAGCGCCAGGGCCTCGCGGTCGCGAAGTCGACGCGCAACTACCTGATCTTGGTCGGCCTCACGACCGACGACGGCAGCATGAGCCAGGAAGACCTCATGGACTTCCTCATCACCCGGGTGCAGCCGGTCATCGCCCGGATCCCGGGCGTGGGCGAAGCGGAGACCTTCGGCACCGGCTACGCCATGCGGGTCTGGTTCGACCCCGACAAGCTCACCAGCTACGGGATGACGTCCAACGAGGTGGTGGCCGCCATCCGGTCCTACAACGTGGAGGTCTCCGCCGGCCAGTTCGGCGGCGCCCCCGCGGTGCCGGGCCAGCGCCTCAACGCCCCCATCCTCGTCCAGTCGCTGCTGGTGACCGCCGAGGAGTTCGAAGGCATCCCCCTCCGCACCAACCCGGACGGGTCGGTGGTGAGGGTGAGCGACGTGGGGCGGGCGGAGCTGGGCACGGACCTGGCCGACCTCCGGGCCCTGTACAACGGGAACCCGGCCGGCGTCCTCGCCGTCCGCCAGGAGCCGGGCGCCAACGCCCTCGACACCGCGGACCGCATCCGAGGCAGGCTGAAGGACCTGGAGAAGTACTTCCCGGCCGGGATGAAGGTCATCTACCCCTTCGACACCACGCCCTTCGTGCGGGTGGCGATCGGGGAGGTGGTCAAGACCCTGATCGAGGCCATCGTCCTCGTCTTCCTCGTGATGTTCCTCTTCCTGGGGAACCTCCGGGCCACCCTCGTTCCCACCATCGCCGTGCCCGTCGTGCTCCTGGGCACCTTCGGCGTGCTGGCGCTGTTCGGCTTCTCGATCAACATGCTGACGATGTTCGCG
>WBZP01000531.1_pt3 | contig 25322 bp, 15 predicted proteins | sample 5204301 | NCBI WGS metagenome assembly WBZP01 (sample SAMN12412401, study PRJNA552823) | activated sludge metagenome | isolation source: activated sludge from nitrification reactor of wastewater treatment plant... | place: USA: Pennsylvania | collected 2017 | reverse complement strand
GGTGATGATGCAAAGAATATGACTTTGTCGGAAAACCGTGCAAAAGCGGTTAAAGATTACCTGGTAAGCAAAGGTGTTCCTGCTTCCCGTACAAATTCTGCCGGATATGGCGAAACAAAACCTGTTGCAGACAATAAAACAGCTGCAGGCCGTGCCAAAAACCGTAGGGTTGAAATGACAGTAAGAAACTTTTAACCTTAACCAATTTTAAATATTAAGCCCGCTATATGCGGGCTTTTTTTATTGTGTTTATTTTGATTTTGTCGATGATTTCTTTTTAAGTACCCGTTTTTTTGCAGAAACAGATTTCACTATCGTCAATCCTTTACTTAAGAGTGCTGTATCTTTTACTTTGCCCCTGGAAAGTGAATAAGCTTCTTTGAGTAGCTTTTTCATATAAGTACGGGGAAATTCTGCCTGGTTTTTTACAACAAGATAGCGGTACTGATTCCCATTTCCGATAAGGATTTTTTTTGGATCAGCAAGTTCTGCGCCGTAATAAAACCCGAACTGAATGCTGTTATTTGTTCTTCCCACGGCAATATTGCAAAACAGGTGAGACTGCCGGTCTGTGAGCGACCATCCAAAGGCAAGGGCATTGTAATTGTCGTAAATGAGTTCATTGCTGTTGGGGTAAAGATCCCATACAAAATCACGGAGCCATAAAACCGTATTCACTGTGTCTTCCGGGAAAACTTTCAGGAACCTGACGAGGTCTTTTGTTTCTTCTTTAGACATGATATTCAGTTTTTATATAGATAAACTCAATAGGCTATTTTATTTTTGTCCACTTCAGTTCATTACTCAATGTAAACCTGGTTTTGATTGTTTTGGATCCTTCATCAAATTCATTGGTTGTTGTGATGGATAATTCTTTATTACTGATCCTGCTTTCAATAGCCAGAAATCCTTCAGCGTTGTCGTAATATACTTCCTGTTTATCGATCAGCTTTTGCGAAATATCGTAGCTGGCAAGCCATACAATATTTTCTGATGGCCACTCCCGGCCAATTAAAAGGATAAAACCTGCACGAGAATTGAAAACGGTATCTATAAGATGGTATTTGAAGTCTTTGTTTTCTGTTCCGGCAGAATCGATTTTGTTGATGGAAAGTGATTTTATTTCTATAGGTGAACAAATAGGGCTTGTGCTCAGCTGGTTATTGGTTATAAGTTTTGCTGAATTAAAATCAGCATCGATAAGCGGTATATTAATCAAAGGAGGAATTGAGTCCGGGGGCTGTCCGACAGACCTGTCCGGCTTATTGCCAGGTTTTTCCGGGGCCTTTACTGCAGTACCGGTATTGCAGCCACAAAAGATTATTAGGGAAATACAAACTAACAAACTGATACTGAAAAACCGATTCATATTATAAACTGCTATTTAAATAATGTTGATTAATAAGTGCATCCGAAACTGGCTAAGGAAATCCAGTTTTTTACCGTTAACTCATTTCCCGTTACAAATGAATAAAAACGACCAAAATTTGTATTTAATTCTCCTGAAAAGTGCTTAAAGAATTGTACTTTGCAATAGAAATATTAGCCTTTATTATTCTCTTTCCTCGTACTAAAGCTGACTAAAGGTAATACTTCAAACCTGCTTTTAATCCATCTGGCTATGAACCCAACGGTCCCTGCTGTATCTACAGTCATATCTAATGAAATTCCAGTTAATTAAAAGAACCTGTTGACATGTATTACAATTCTTCTTTCAGAATATTATTGGGAATAATTATTTTCAGTTTTGCTTCCTTTTACGCATCGGCTCAAACTTTGCCAAACGGATTTTTTTACCAGGATATGGCCGGCTTCACTGAACCTGTAGGTTCTACATTCAATAACAGCGGTTCAAAGATGTTTGTATGGGAGAAAGGCGGCAGGGTATACGTTTGTAATTGGAATGCCGGTACACAGACTTATGTGAAGCAGGCCACTGCGGTGTTGAATATATCTGATGAAGTAGGAAACTGGCGGGACCACGGGATGTTGGGCTTCGCATTGGATCCTAATTTTGATGTAAACGGATACATCTATGTGATGTATGTAGTAGACAGGTACCACATGCTGAAATTCCCGGACGGCTACACACAGGTTGGTTCCTACAATTCTGCCACTAACACTTATTATGCAGCTACCATCGGCAGAGTTACCCGGTACACTACTACTACCAGCGGAGGCAATCTTGTGGCTATCGCAGCATCAAGAAAAATACTACTCGGGCGTTATAAAACAAACGGCATTCCCATTCTTTATGAGTCGCATGGTGTAGGTTCGCTGGCATTTGCCGCTGATGGTACTTTGCTGGTTTCCTGTGGAGATGCGGCCAGTTATGATGCTACCGATTACGGCAGTGAACCGCTGAGTTATTATTCACAGGCGATTACAGATGGTATCATCAGGGCCAACGAGAACGTTGGATCTTTCCGGTCACAGATGCTCAATTCTTATAGTGGAAAAATTCTCCGCATTGATCCGGCTACCGGAAGTGGTATCAGCAGTAATCCTTTTTACGATGCAGCCCGGCCTGATACAACTGTTTCCAAAGTATGGGCGTTAGGTTTGCGTAATCCTTTCCGGATGACATTAAAACCAAATTCCGGATCAACCAATCCGGCTACAGGTGATATCGGTGAAATATATGTTACCGATGTAGGGTGGGGAGATATTGAAGAACTTACAGTGATCCGTGAATCCGGGTCAAACTGTGGGTGGCCATATTATGAGGGCTTAACCGAGGAATTGAATTATGCAACTCTCAATAACCTGCAAAATAAAGATGAGCCTAATCCACTCTATAATATAAACGGCTGCACACAGCAGTTCTTTACATTTCGTAACCTGATAAAAAATGCAACGGCAGATAATGATCACAGGGTATATAATCCATGCAATAATTCTGTTGTTATTACAAGTGTTAATGATAACCGTTTTGTTCACAGGCCGCCATCGCTTGATTGGAAACATAATTTCGACAGTGCCAGGGTAGGAGTTTTTACAAGCAATAATTATGAAGTAAAACAAATTGGAACCCCGGGTTCCGGTATTTCCGGTCAGCCATTCAGGGGCAATTCCGCTACCGGGGCATACTGGTTCACCCGTTACCCGGTATGTACTTACCCAGTGGAATATGACAACTCATTTTTTATTGCAGATTATGGCGGTCAATGGATCAAGGTGGCTAAAATGCAGAATGTAGAACAACTGGCTTCTGTAGATTCTTTTGGAACAAATTATGGAACAGTAGTACATATCAGCCAAAGCCCGATGGATGGCAACCTATACACAACCGATGTGGCCGGTGGCTTTATACGTAAGATCAGGTTTGGTGGAAACCAACCACCCATTGTGAAACTGAGTGCAGATGTTCGGTATGGTGCAGGGCCACTTACGGTTAACTTAACCGGCAGCAACTCATTCGATCCGGAAGGAGGAGCACTTACTTACAGTTGGGATTTTGATGATGGGTCGGCATTGAGTGCCATAGCCAACCCAACGCACGTTTTCAGTTCAGTATCTTCTGCACCAAAGAAATTTGTAGTAAAGCTTACGGTAAAAGATGTTGCGAACGATTCAACAACTGACAGTCTCATTATTTCTATCAATAATACGCCGCCTAACGTAGCCATTACCAGCCCTATCAATAATTCAACCTACAGGATATCTTCAGATACCAGTTACGCATTGCAGGCTGTTGTAACAGATGCGGAGCATGGACCGGATGAATTGTTCTATGAGTGGCAGTTGAGCCTTCGTCACAATACCCATCAACACATACAGCCAAGCGATACTGATAAGGTCACTTCAGCAGTGATATCGAGAATCGGCTGCAATGGTGAAACCTATTATTGGTTTGTAAAACTTACTGTTACGGATGCAGCCGGATTGTCGACAATAGATTCCTCAAAAATATTCCCGCAGTGCGGCCCTCCTCTGCCTATCAAACTCCTCACATTTGCGGTTTCAGGCAAGGATAATGTAAATACATTAACCTGGACGACTGCAGAGGAAGTAGATCTTGAGCATTTCGAGATCATGCGTAGTTACGATGGCGCCAACTACAGCAGCATCGGTACAGTTGCTGCAAAAGGTTCTTCTGTTTTCAATTCATATAATTTCAGGGACGAAAACTTCCTGGATGGATATGTATATTATAAACTGAAAATGGTTGACAAAGATGGCAAGTTCACTTATTCATTTATTGTACGGGTGTTCTCAGGAACAAGAACAAATGCAGATGTTACCATTTCGCCGAATCCATTTAAAACAGAATTCCTCTTTGGGGCATCTTTTAAAGCCCAGGGAAAAGCAAATTTCAGAATCATTGACGCAAAAGGTGCGGTTGTGAAGCAGGTGAAGCGTGACGTAAATACGGGCTTCAACAGTGTAACGATAGATAATCTTGCCGACCTCAGTAAAGGAGTTTATTTCCTCGAAGTTTCATCCGGCACAGATAACTGGAAAGTGAAACTGATCAAGGAATAAAAAAATGAAATGCTATCAAGAGCCTCGCAGTAGAACTTATTGCGGGGCTTTTTTAATGCCTGTGAGCGGGGATAGAATCTATTTTCCGTAACTGGAGAAAGGTGATGATCATCGACATTTCTTCCGGCAACAGTTTTTTGGCTACTGCATGATTTCTTTTGTCGAGCGCTTTATAAGCAACCGAATAATCTTTGATCTCCTGGCTTGTAAAATTCGGAATACCCTGCTTGCCTTCTTTGTATATACCGTGACATTCACTGCAATGTTGTTTAAAAAGTAATCTTCCTTTTTCAAGATTAGCTTTCAATTCAACCTTCTTTTGCTCAGGCAATGACGGGTCAATATTGTAGGCAACTTTCTTTTCAGAAGAGCATTGCACTATACTCACTGCTGCTGTAAGCATTAATATGATGTAAAACTGTTTCATAAATTTTAATATTCGCCACCCGGCTTCCTGTTGTTCAGCTCTGATTTCCCCGATATGGGTAATTTCCCCGGAACCGGCTCAAATGGGATATCCTCATTTAATGTATGAATAAATGACAGCAGGTCTTTCTTTTCGGCAGCAGTTAATTTCAGTGAATCTTCGGCCAGCGTCTGGTTGCTGATCTTCATTCCTTTACCTTTTCCGCCACCGGCATCATAAAAAGCAATTACTTCTTCCAGTGTTTTGAAAACTGCATTATGCATGTATGGTTTTGTGTGCTCTGCATTTCTCAGTGTGCCGGTGCGGAAAGCGTTCATCATTTCCGGGACCGGGTTAATGAGGTAACGGCCGCTGTCGGGACTGATATTCCTGTAAAAAGTATCTGCCGGTATGCCTGCTACTTCGAATTCGGTGTTGATATAAGGAGGTTTGACTCCATTGAACTGGGGAACAAAATGACAGGTGCCGCACTGTGCTTTACTCATAAAAATATTAAATCCATTAATGGCAGCGGGATCTAATGATTTGTTTTTATTCATGGCATCATCAAAAGAAGCATAGTAATTACTGAAGTCACTGTAATATAATATGATGGCTGAAACAATATGAGCAAGGCTTATTTCTTTCGAACCAGGTGTGAGTCTGGCAAATTTCCGGAAGGCTTTGGCGTATTCGCGGCAACTCATCACTTTTTCCAGGATATCTTTTTCTGTTCCACCCATTTCAACAGGATTGGTGGTAACATTCAACGCCTGGTTAAGCAGCGATGTATGTTTGCCATCCAGCATGATGAGGTGATTATACACGGCATTGATCAGCGACAAACTGTTTCGCGGGAGCCGGTTTTCGTGGTCTAACTGCAGTGCCGTTGTTACAGAAGTATCAGTAAAATACTCGGTAGATTTATGGCAGGATGCACAACTGCGTTTGTTGTTGCCGGATAAGATAGGGTCATAGAACAACAACTTTCCTGCTTTTTTGATCTCAGCCAGGGCAGCGCTGTCCTCTACTGCCAGGTAAATACCTTTTGTATTCTGGCCTTTGTAAAGCGATTTGTCGAATATGGAAACACTGTTGTCATCCAGGCTGTAATCATTAAAACTATTTGAAACAACGGCATAGTTTCGGATCATTTGCTGGTTTATAGCAAAGAGCGGGTTCACATAATCCTTTATGAAAATAAAATGATTGAATTTGTTCGGGTCAGTATCCTGGGCAGCTGCAAATGCAATGCAGCGTTCATACAGGGTAAGATAGGACGAACTGAGTGGATAAGAAGGAAAACTGCTGTTGTAGGCAGCATAAATATCTTTTACGGCATGAAGCATTTCTACAAGCTCAGGAATAATATTATACCTGTCCGGGCATTCAAAACCGGTTGTATAGATGGCAGAAAGATTTAAGAGAAAAAGCCTGTTGGCTAGAAAGAAATGATGGTAAGTTCCGAGATTCCTGGTTACCGAATCTGCGTTGTATACATCAATAGCTGTTACACAGGAATCAAAATATTGCTGAAGTTGTTTTTTGTCAGCATTTTTTTCTTCCAGGTAATTTTCTGCCAACGTAAATCCTGCTCCCTCACGTTTATAAGGGCGTTCGAATTTTTCAAACACTTCCGTTTCCCATTCAACAGCCAGTGGACCGTTTATTTTATGATACGCTGTAGGCTCAAGATAGCGAAGCCAGAAATCAGCCGCCTTCATCTTCCGGCGGGCTTTGGCTATTTCATTTTTTATATATGTTTTGCCTTCAGTACTATGAATATCGTGATGATCTATTTCATCAGCCAAGTGCAATCCTGCTTCCCGTAAAGCAGATATGGTTTTCAGATATTGTTCTCTATAGTTATTGTTTTCAGCGGTTAAGTTATGTTGCCTGAAGGATAGGTTAGCCAGGATAATGAACCCCGAAAAGAGGGTAATAACAGCATATTTATTTTTATAGCTTTTTCTCATGTTTAGTCGTTCCGGTTTTGCTTCAGGACAAACCGGAATAGGCTGTGGTTTGAAATTGTAAAGTTATCGCATAATGGCCAAACATGCCGGTTTCACCGCTTAATATCCAGCGCTGTTGCATTTTTAACTTAGTATTCAGTCAGAATATTTAACAACAAGGTTTTTATTTATTACATTCAATAGTCAAAAGAATGTTTATGAATAACCGGTATTTCCTGTTGATTTGTTCTCTTCTTGTAGTCATGTCCTGTAAAAAATCTGAAGATACTCCGGCCACAACAAGAAGTTTTTATATGGGCGTTACGCCATGGCCTGCAGATTTTACCACAGCGGAACTTGATACTGCCTACGCCTTTGTGAACCAGCATTGCGATATGGTATCTCAGCATTTTGATGACGGCATTCCTTACGAAGAGGCATTTAATAACTTACCAATGCCCGCAGCATTACAGGATGAAGTGAATACAAAAAAGCTGAAGACTTCAGCAACAAAGAAAATTTTTTTAAGTGTTGCGGCATTGAATCTCACCCGCAGGGAGAAGGCCGGTTACCACAGCAAGTCTACCATGCCACAGTCTATAAAGGATAGCTGGACAGCCCGTGCGGTGAATGATCCGGCTGTTATTGCAGCTTATGTTAAATATGTGAGCTGGCTGGCAGATAACCTACAGCCGTCTTTTATCAATTTCGGTGTAGAAAGTAATTCATTGTTATTTGATCCGGCAGAATTCCTGCGGTATAAAGATTTCATAGGCCAGGTTTATGCTGCATTGAAAACAAAGTATACCGGCATTCCACTGATGGTAAGTTTTATGGTAGATGAAAGCGCTGCCGGTTTTTCAAATGCACAACAGCTTTTGCCCTACACCGATTACATTGCATTGAGTGCCTATCCATATGTTACAATAAGTTCTTCTAATTCCGGGAATACAGATCCTGCTTTGTTTCCTGTCAATTATTTTGAGCGCTTCATTAATATGGCCAATAAACCCTGGGGATTTTCTGAGACCGGGTATACTGCAGAAAATCTAATAGTGCCTTCCTATAGTTTGAACAAGCAGGGTACTTCAGCGTGGCAGCGTGATTATCTTTCAATGGTTTGCAAACTTGCAGATAACTATAAAGCGAAATTCCTGGTATGGTTTTGCAGTAAGGATTATGATGCCGGCAATGCCACATTGCAATCTCTCGGGCTTTACCAGGATCTATTTGCACTCTGGCAGGATACAGGACTGAAAGATCAATCCGGTTCGGCAAGACCTGCTTATCAAACCTGGGAAGAGTGGTTCAAGAAACAATATCATAACTAATCATTTGCTGAGACATGAATCAAATTGTGAAATTTTTGCTGCCGGCTTTTTTTCTTCACCTGGCCATAACCGGATCGGCACAAAAAATAGAATACGGAAATAATAAAAAGGCAGGCCATTTTATGCCTGTAAACGGGATAAACATTTATTATGAGGAGTATGGAAAAGGTATTCCTTTATTGCTGTTGCATGGTAATGGGGGAGATATCAGTGCATTCAGAGAGCAGATTCCTTTCTTTTCAAAATATTTCAGGGTGATTGCTGTTGATAGCAGGCTCCAGGGGAAGTCTGGGGGAGCAGCAGATACACTTTCTTATAATATGATGGCTGAAGATTTTTGTACACTAATAAATGCTCTCAAACTGGATTCTGTATATGTGCTTGGCTGGAGTGATGGCGGAATCAATGCAATTCTGATGGCATTGGAATGCCCCGCTAAAGTTAAAAAGATAGCATTTACCGGAGCCAATACTTTACCCGATTCCACGGCGATCAGCGCTGCCGATATCCAGGGAATGAAAGATTTTGTGGCAAACGATGCCAAAGCGACGGTAAGAGAGAAGACACTCACCCGGATGATGATCAATGAGCCTGTAATACCATTTGCAACTCTTTCAACGATTTCATGCCCGGCATTGGTAATGGCGGGGGATCATGATATCATCAAAGCTGAGCATACCATAAAAATATATCAATCGATTCCCAATGCACAACTCTGTTTTTTTCCGGATTCCAATCATGGCGTATGTCAGCAGCATCCGGCTTTATTCAATCAAATCGTATTCGGCTTTTTATTAAATAAAGAATATCGTTAGACAGTTAAAGAATGATGACCTGTTGTGTAAACTGCCTGTTTGCTGAGAATATGATCATTTTGTAATTACCTGCGGGTAGTGTTTCCTGCAGCCTTATGCTATGAACAGAGTTTCCAGCTTCCAGGTTTATATGCTGCTGTTCAACAACCTGGCCTGAAGTGTTTACCAGGCGGAATGTATAGTTCCCGGCCTCCTGCAATGATCCATGCAATTGTATCGTCTTACCTGTTACCGGGTTTGGATAGATACTTACCTCTTCAGCCTGTTGGCTATTGTTTACACGAACGATATTGCTGTATTTGTAAGATCCATCAAGCCCAACAGATTTGATGCGATAATAACTTTCTGTTGCAAAGGCATCCAGGTCAATTTGAGTATATGTTTTAAGGGAGCCTGCATTGTTATTCACAGATTGTGTAATTATGCCGGCGAATTGAATACCATCGCGGCTTCTTTCAACCACATATTGCGCAATGCGTTCTTCATTTTCAACTTTCCAGGTAATATTTACATTCCGGTTGCCGGCTCGTTTTGCCTGAACAGAAACAAATGTCACCGGGGTAGGTGTAGACCTTAACAGGATAATTCTGAAGCGATCTGTTTTGTATGACAATGGATCACTGTTTATTTCAAAATTATATACACTGGTATCAGCACTGTTAAGTACGGTCCTGCTGCCAAGGTATGAATCTTCAAGGGCCATCGCCAGGCCATTTCTTGTAATATTTGAAGGAATGATCTGAAGTGAATAACTCCTCACTCTCATTCTTGACAATGACAATGGAATGGTATCGGTTGTCTGTGTCAGGCTCCTGCTTTCAACAGATAGAAGCATGTCGCTTCTTGAGATGGAGATGCTTTCTCCACCGGTCATTAATTTTTCAGCATCATTTTCATTAACGTCATTGTTGTATTCACCTGCCAGTTGTACCATATTGCCATCTAGCAAAACATGTTCTCCATTTAAAGAAGTGCAAAGGTTTGTTCTGATGGATATGCGTTCAGTACTCACCGAAGATGGTCTTGTGACAAGGTTACTGCCACTCACTTTACAGTTTTCTGAAAATGATATTGTGCCTGCTGTTGAAACGGCTCTTACAAAAAATGCCTGCCCTGATTCTATATACCGGTTACTTCCGCTGTAGCTTCCGCCACCCGGGGTAACATCATAGCTGCTGCCGTTCCAGGTAAATGTTTGTGTACCCCCAAGTCCATATGCTGAATTACCATTCTGTGTCAGTTTCGGATCCCACACATAAAAGACAAATGCCTGCACGCCCCCTGTTTTAGTAACCAGGGAATAATCGATCGCTGAAGCATAAGGATTTCCAATAGATTCAAACTTACCCGCGGCCACCGGTACAGTTGCAGGAGGATTGGATGGTGAGTAGAGGTTACCCTTTGTGCGTAGGGTAGTGGCTGTTGCTGCCTGGTTGGATGCAATAACACTACGGTCACCCCTTACAAGCACCATATAGCCTTTGTTATTCTGAACAGGCGTGCTGTTGGTTGAAGCAACATTGTCGTAACTGCCCGTAGCTGTATTAAATATTTTTATGGAAGGTCCTGTAGGTGTATATACGTCATAACCTAAAGCGATTGCATTCACCTGCTGGCCCGTAAGCATCGTTCCATATCCCGGGTAACGATTTTGATTGGGCGAACTGGCTGAATCCTGCCATGCCTGGTTGATTGTCTGGTTGCCTGTAACCGGGATTGCGAGGTGTTGCCATGCTTTGGCATGGTTGGGTATGTATCTTTCGACAGTTACTTTTCCGTTGATGGTTTTGCCGGTCATATTGCCAACCCACGCAGTGTTGGAAGCGGTTGACCTGAGCGTGAGGTAATCATTGGTATTGAATATTGTTCCGTTTGATCCATAATTCAGTGAACCGGTTATGCCAAGGGTGCCCGATAATGAAACCTGGCTGCTGTTATTAATGACCAGGTTATTCAATTCATTTTGTTGGAAAATCCCTGCTGGGATTACCTGGGCACTTGTTCCGGTGAGTTCCAGGGTTCCGGTAGTAAATATGAAATTATTATTACCACTGATGGTTCCTGCTATTTTGATCAAACTGTTGTTGACGGTTAAAGAGGCTCCATTGTTAACAACGATATTATTGGCAAATGCTGTCGATGATACTACCGGATCATGAGGTGTTGCTGCTGGAACAATAACATCGGTTGTAGCGGCAGGAACTCCTCCGCACCAATTCTGTGCATTGTTCCAGTCCGAGCTTACAGTGCCCGTCCACGTACCATTTGCAGTAATGCCGATACTTAGTGAAGATGCAGTGCTGTTGCCGCAGAAGTTTCCTGCGGTAACTGAGATCGATCCGGAATTGTTAGCGGTGCTGATAGTAATCGAATTCGTTCCCTGGCCTGATGTGATGGTCCAACCGGCAGGTACAGTCCAGGTGTATGTTGTCGCATTTGTCACTGAACTGATGCTGTAAATAAAACCGGCAGAGTTAGCACAAACAGAAACGGGACCACTGATACTTCCCGGCGCAACCGGCGCAGGATTGCTCACAGTTAAAACCCTGGAAGATGAAACGGGGCTGTTGCATCCGCTGTTAACAGTATAACTGATGATAGTTGTTCCGGTAGCGAGGGCATTGATGATTCCGGTCGTAGGGTTAATTGTTGCAACAGATGTATTGCTGCTACTCCAGGTTCCGCCGCCATCACCTGTAGTCAAATAAAGAAAAACACTTCCGATACAAACGGGACTCGGACCAGATACCAGGCCGGCGTTTGCATTGACAGGAACGGTGATTGTTTTTGAGGCAATGGCCGGACTGTTACATCCGCTTGCAATAGTATACGTAATGGTAACGGTTCCGGCACCAGCGCCTGTTACAACGCCAGTGCTGCTGTTCACTGTTGCTATGGATGTATTGCTGCTGCTCCATGAACCTCCTGCATCCCCGCTGCTGGTTAAATTGATTGTTGCACCAATGCAAACGGTAGCCGCACCGGATACAGTTCCTGCATTCACTGATGGATTAACCGTGATGTTTATGCTGCTTGAGGCAGGATTGCATCCTCCTACGGAATACCTGATAACAGTAGAACCCGTGGCAACAGCTGTTACCACGCCAGTGCTGCTGTTCACCGTTGCTATGGCAGTATTATCACTGCTCCAGGTTCCACCGGTATTGCCGTTACTGGTGAATGTGTAGGCATTACCGATACATAACGGTGATGCACCACTGATCGTGCCTGCATTTGCATTGGCAGCTACTGTCAATGATTTTGTAGAATAAGCCGGGCTTCCGCATCCGCTGTTGAGTGTATAAATGATATTCACTGTTCCCGGTGAAACTGCCGTTACAACACCTGCGGCATCAACTGTTGCAATCGCAGTGTTGCTGCTGCTCCAGGTTCCTCCACCTGTACCATTGGTCGTAAATGTTCCGGTTGTATTTGCGCATAAAGTAACCGGGCCGCTGATAGTGCCGGGTTGAACAACCGGGTTAACAGTTATGGTAAATGTCTTAGCTGTTCCAAAGCAGGAGTTTCCATTCACATAGATGGGCGTTACACTTATCGTTGCAGTAACAGGGGTACTTCCGTTGTTAACTGCGGTGAAGGCGGGAAGATTTCCTGATCCGCTTGCTGCCAGGCCGATGGAGGTCGTATTGTTTGTCCAGAAATAAATCACTCCACTGGAAATATTACTCGAGAATGTTGTAACAGGAACAGCTGTATTATGACACACATTGATGTTTGAAATATTGTTTGCAACTGCAACCGGGTTAACAGTTATGGTAAATGTTTTGGATAAGCCATAGCATGTTTTGCCGGCATAGGTAAATTCCGGTGTTACAGTGATATTGGCAACTGAAGGGGCAGTTCCGTTATTAATTGTTGTGAAAGCTGCGATGTTGCCTGTTCCATTTGCGGCAAGCCCGATGCTTGTATTGTCATTCGTCCAGCGGTATACAGTTCCCGGTACAAAACCGGAAAAGTTTACAGCAGTACTATTGGTGCCTTTGCACAACACCTGGTTGCTGATGGTATTAACAGTAGGAGTCGGGTTGATGATGATACCGATGTATTGGGCTGCACCTGTACACAGGTATTGATTGTTATCGTACCTGTAAATACTTGGTGTAATGGTTATGTATGCTTCAACCGGTGCATTGCTGTTGTTGATGGTTGTGAGCGGCCCGAGTGTGGCAGTTGTTGTTCTGTAGAAGCCATCATGAATAGGGCCTGTTGTACCTACCGATGGACTGGAAGCCGGGCTTATCTGCGCAGCATTGGCATTGTAGGTAAACCTTACATAAGAAGTTGCTGAATGCGTACTCTCAATAGTTGGAGAAAATGTTGTTCCCGGGCACATCGTCCATGAAGGAACATTGGCATTGAGTGTGAAAGTATAGCCTGTTCCTGAAACAATCTCAATATAAACAGGAACACTTGTTACATTCCCGCAACTGCTGAAAGCCTGTATTCGGTAAAATGTATTGGGTGTTGCATTATTAACGATCGGCGGCTGATAGGTAAGTCCCGTAGAACCGGAAAGATTTGTCCATGTGATACCATCAACACTGCTTTGCCATTGATAGGTAAAGCCTCCGTAACCACCGGAAGCGGCAGCTGCAATCAGCAGATTGGGAACATTGTTTACACATACTGTCTGCGATTCATAAACAATGGGAGCAGCCAATGGAGCATATACTGTATCTGTTGCTGTTGTTGAACTGCTGCAGCCATTCAGGGATTCTGTGGCTGTTATTGTAAAAACAGTGTAATTGTTGGAGGCGCTTGTATTGGTAAGCGTCCCACTAATAGTATTGCCGGAACCGGAAGCAGGCATTCCTGTGATGATGCCGGTATTACTTCTCGCCCATGTATAATTTGTATTGGTTACACTGTTGCTGTTGGAAATACTGATCGTTGCAATAGCTGCACCGTTGCAAGTCGCCTGGGTCACTGGTGTAGCAGTGGCAGCCGGAGTTGGGTTCACAATAACACTTGCTGATACAGAAGATCCCGTACAACCATTGGCGGTTGGTGTGATCGTAAATATTGTTGTTGCAGCAGTATTACCTGTTTGCGATAAGGTTCCGGAGATATTACCTGAACCTGAAGTTGCAATGCCTGTAATGGCAGCAGTATTATCTCTTGTCCAGTTATAAACAGTACCTGGAATATTACCCGTAATAGTAATGCTGTTAATAGCTGAACCAGCACATTTACTTTGTGAGGAAGGGGAGGTAGTCGCATTCGGAACAGGGTTCACCACAACCGTTGCTGTTATGGCCGTACCATTGCATGATCCTAAAGATGGTGTAATTGTAAAAGTTACTGTTGCAGGACTTGTGCCGCTGTTGATGAGTGTTCCACTGATATTACCTGTGCCGGATGCAGGGATAGTTCCGGTGATCCCGGCATTGTCCCTTACCCAATTGAATGTGGCCCCGGGTGTAGTGCTCGACAATACAACCGGAACTACTGAAGCTCCGCTGCAGAGTTGCTGGCTTGCCGGTGTGGCTGTAACAGCAGCTGTTGGATTAACAACTACAGCAGCGGTTACCGTATTGCTGCTGCAACCATAAGCCGAAGCTGTAACAGTAAAAGTTACCGTTACCGGAACAAAACTGTTGTTAACAAGCGTGCCACTGATGTTACCGGTTCCGCTTGCAGCGATGCCTGTAACCGATGCAGTGTTATCTCTTGTCCAGCTGATCGTAGCCGTACCAATATTGCTGTTGTTTAATATAGTAGAAATGGCAGAGCCACTGCAGATGGTTTGTGTAGATGGTAGTGAACTCGCATTTACAACCGGGTTCACTATAACTGCAGCATTCACGCTGGCGCCGGGGCAACCGGATGCTGTTGGTGTAACTGTAAAGTTCACAGTCTGTGGAATAGCAGTGTTGTTATTTAAAACACCTGAAATATTTCCAGAGCCGCTTGCTGCTATACCGGAAACATTGGCATTATTATCTCTTGTCCAGTTAAAAGTAGTTCCTGCGATTGCTCCGCTTAAACTGATCGTATTGACTGATGTTCCGGAACAAATACTTTGTGATGCCGGCGAAGCAGTTGCATTCGGTATCGGGTTAACTACAAGGGCGGCGTTGTTTGAAATAACGTGCGGACAAATACCACCCAATCCTCCAACAATCACATTATAATCTGAACCAGCATTCACAGCGCTGATGTTTGTAATAGTCAGTGTAGCTGTATTTGTACCCAAAATATTGCCTCCATCAACCAATACAGTAGTTCCCTTTCTCCATTGATAATTCAGGCCGTCACCTGTTGCTGCAACTGTAAAACTTGCTGTTGTTCCTGTACATTGAGAAACGGAAACCGGCTGGGATGTGATGAGAATATCTTTGTTTACTGTGAGGTGAGCAATATTCGAGGTTACAGGTGCGCAGGGAGAAATTCCTGATATCACTACATGATAATCTCCGGCATGTGACAGGCTGCTGCTGTTTATCGTAAGTGCAGCAGTTTGAGAACCCGTAATATTTCCATCATCAGTCAAAGCTGTACTTCCAAGATACCACTGGTAACTCAGCCCGCTTCCTGATACGCTGATACTGAAATTCGCCGGAAATGTGGCACATGTGGTTTGTATGGCAGCCGGTTGGGAAATGATGGATACAGCCTGGTTAACAGAGATACTGAAAACGGCGGAAGTATCAGCACAGTTATTTCCATTCTTTACGATATAGCTGATATTTGTGGTACCGGCGCTTAATCCCGTAACCAGCCCGGTATTTGAAACCGTTGCTACAGTGCTGTTCGATGATGACCATGTATAGGTTAAAGTTCCTGCACCGGTTGCATTTGCATTTAGTTGGATACTGGTTCCGGTGCATATCGCCGGACTTCCGGTTATTGTTCCTGCAACAGGGGTAGCATATACAGAAACAACACCTGATGGATTACTGCTGATACTTTGACCGCAACTTGAAGTAATGATACAGTAATAATAATAATCTCCCGGAATGTTGGTTGAAGGGATAAAAGACGAACTGGTTTGATCCGCCACAGGAATACCTCCCACATTTGAAGCTATATTGTTCACAAACCATTGGAATGTTAAGCCCGTTCCGGTAGCAGTTACTGAAACAGGGGAGGCGGCACTTCCTACGCATAAATATTGAGGTGTGACCGTAGTCTGTTGTGTGATAACAGGGGGAGCGCCAATATTAATTACAGCAGATGTAAATACAGCATTCCCCGGTCCGCAGCTTCCTGAATTACCCCCGAAATGGCAGTCGCCTGCTTTAATTACATCGAAGCTTAACTGGTTCGTTGTGCCCCCGGCGAATGGACTTGTATACCCGGTTCCATTTATAAAATCCGAAGCAGTTATATTGAAACTGTAAGTAGCTGTATTTCCCGGGGCAAGATTTCCGGCGTCAACGATGGCGTAATAATCATTCCAGCTGCTGCCATTTGTATTCCATTTAAGCTCGATGTTCACATCAGGGGAAGCATCCGTCCAGGCAGCTTGCCCGGTATTTTTGACTGTGACAGTTACAGTCCTGGTTTCACCCGAACACCAGTTTGAAGAACCAAAGTTCATGGAAATGAACTGGGCCTGGTAAACAGGTATCCAGCTTATTACTATTTTTCCATCGGCCCCATTTCCTCCCATTGCACTGCCTGCACCAGTAACCAATGCTCCACCGCCGCCACCTCCAACACCCGGAGCCGGCGTTCCGTTTCCTTGAGTAGAAGATTGTCCGTTTCCACCATTGCCTCCCTGGCTGGGGGCTGTTGCTCCCGGGAAACCTGCTGCATTATTGCCCGACTGGCCTATTCCGGCAGAGGATCCGCCACCGCCTCCATACTGGGTAGCAGTATAACTTCCATTGGCGCCATTACCGCCACTGAAGACGATATCACCAATACAAGCAGAAGATTGTCCTCCTTGTGATCCATTTATATTGTTGTCTGATACAGTATTACCACCTTTTGCTAAAATTAAACTTGAGTTATCAAACCATGAATCTCCACCTGGCAGATTGTTGTTACTGCCTTGTCCGACATGTACCGTATATGTATTTCCCGGTGTTACTGCAATGGTTTTGAGTGCATAAGCACCACCACCTCCACCGCCGCCAGCTCCGGGAACAGTAACAGTTCCCCCTTTTCCTCCACCTCCCCAGGCTTCTACTGAAAGGAAGTTGACTCCGGCCGGAACAGTGAAAGTAGAACTTGATGTAAAAGTTTGATTTACTTGGGAAAATAGTAAATTATGTGAAATTATACTTAATATAAAAATGATAAGACCTGCCAGCTTTTGTGTAGCAGGATGACCGCCTTTGTGTTTGAAATTGGGCGCTTCGTTCTTGTGTTGCTTCGGGTGTAGAATTATGTCCATTCTTCTTTTCTTGAATAAAACTTTGCTTTTCCGGCTGAAAAATGATTCTGCCAGAGGTCTTTTCGAATACTTAGAAAATGGTTAGTTCAAAAGAGATGTGGATTACCAGAGGTAGTACTTAAACAGGTAAATTCAGTTGAATGGTTGATCAGGGAGATATAGGTTAGAGGTAGATGTGTTGGGCAAAGATAAAAACGGTATGTTCAAAATCCAAATGATCGGGCAGGTAATTTTCTCACATATTGTGATTTATTTTCAGGGAGAAACCGCTTCAGTTTCAATTATTACTCCCAAAAAGTACTTACCCAATAAGAGACTGGTTAAGCAGGTAAAAGGTTGCAGGCTGGAAAAACCGTAAAAGGTCATTTTATCCAACTGGTATTATCCGGTTTCGGAGTTCATATTTTTCAGATAATTCTTTCATCTTTCTGCCAAAAGCTTCCCAATAATAGCCGGGAACCCCGTTATTATCGGCAAATATTTTCTGGTATTTGGGCAACAGGTGGGGATAATGTTTTTCAACGGCCCTGAATACCATGGTGCGGCTGTCAGATTTTTCAGTGCCAAACAGGGTGATGGTAGAAGGGAGGGCATACTGTGCCCCGTACTTTTTGAATGCTGAAAACATTTCTTCGAGGTGGGCTCCTGTGTCACTGATATAAGGTAACAGCGGCATCATGCTTACACCGGTTAGAAAGCCTTTTTCACTAACCTGCTCCATTGTTTTTAACCTGGCTGACGGAAGTGGAGCTCCCGGCTCAAATATCTTTCCTATTGCATCATCTACCGTGGAAAATGAAAAGCTGATGATAGTGCCCCTTCCCAATTGCTGAAGCAGATCTTCGGGAAGTATGGCTGAGCGATCTATGGCGGCAAGCAAATCAAGATCCCTGGTTACCAGTTCAGATTTTGTGATCACATGAACCGGGAACCTGAAATAAAGGATGATCTCAAGAATACGCCTGCTGAGCATCAGGTCTTTCTCAAAATGCAGGTAAGGGTCTGTGGCAGACGAAAGCACGATGAACCCGTACTTTCCTTTCTTTGCCAGGGTTGATAATTGCTTTTCGAGCAGTTCTGTAGCATTGGATTTTACCGAAACTTTTTCTTCCATATTGATCCCATACTTGCTGCCACGGATATAGCAATACAGGCAATTGAAAGAACAGCCGCTGTATGGATTGATGGTATAACTGTCGAGGAACCAGCTGTCACGCTGTTTAGCCTTATTAAGAATCGATTTTACTGTTACCTGCTGTAGCATTCAGACTTTTGGCCGTAATTGCACCAGGTACAAGATACCGCTTCGCTACGGCTGTCACAAAAAATAAATTCCCTCCGAGGAATCGGAGGGAATTCTCTTTAACCCTTAAAACAACCAACATGAAAATCAGTTGAAATAATACCTTTATATACGTGGGAAACGGGCAAAAGGTTCGGGTATTGAAAATTTTTTTATGTAAGCGCCAGGTCCAGAACCTGTATCATGGTTTTCACATAATGGAACTTTATTCCTTTGATAAAATCAGGGTTGATTTCTTCCACATCTTTCTGGTTCTGCCAGCACATGATAATTTCTTTTATTCCGGAACGCTTTGCTGCCAGCACTTTTTCCTTGATGCCGCCTACAGGTAATACCTGTCCACGTAAAGTGATCTCACCGGTCATCGCCAGGAATGGTTTGATTTTTCTGCCGGTAAAAGCACTGGTTAAGGCAGTCATCATGGTGATGCCTGCGCTTGGGCCATCCTTGGGAACGGCTCCCTCGGGTATGTGTATATGGGCATTTTTCTTATTAAAATCAGCCGGATCAATACCCGTTTTCCGGGCATTGGCCTGTAACCATGTAAATGCGGTGCTGGCACTTTCCTTCATCACATTCCCCAGGTTACCGGTAAGCTTTAATTCACCCTTGCCTTCGCTAAGCTGGGCTTCTATAAAAAGAATATCACCTCCCACGTAGGTCCATGCAAGTCCGACAGCAACTCCCGGCATATTGGCCATCTTGTATAACTCATTGCTGTATTTCGGCTTGCCTAATATCTTTTCAATATCTGCAGAGGTAAGATTGGCTTTCAGTTTTCCTTTCAGTATAAGTTCTTTGGCCTGGTAGCGCATAACACTGGCCAGTTGCCTGTCGAGTTCCCTCACGCCGCTTTCACGGGTATAATCGGCAATGATCTTTTCCAGTACAGCGTCTGATATTTTAAAAGGAGGTACAGTGGTGCCGTTCGACTTTTGCGTTAGGCCATGCATTTCCTTCTGCTTTGGAACGAGGTGCCTTTTTGCGATTTCAATTTTTTCTTCAATTGCATAACCGCTCAGGTCGATGATCTCCAGCCTGTCACGCAATGCCGGTTGTATGCTGGCCAGGCTGTTAGCTGTAGCGATAAAAAGTACTTTGCTGAGATCGTATTCCAGTTCAAGATAATTGTCGTAGAAAGTATTGTTTTGTTCCGGATCGAGTACCTCCAGCAGTGCCGAAGAGGGATCACCCCGATGATCGCTGCCTACTTTATCAATTTCATCGAGTATCATAACCGGGTTACCCGATTTTACTTTGCGTATTGATTGAATGATCCTTCCTGGCATAGCGCCGATATAGGTCTTGCGGTGACCCCGGATCTCACTTTCGTCATGTAGTCCGCCAAGGCTAACCCTTACATATTTACGGTTGATAGCAGAAGCAATGCTCTTACCAAGACTTGTTTTACCGATACCCGGAGGGCCGATAAAGCATAGTATCGGGCTTTTCATATCGCCTTTCAGTTTCAGCACAGCAATGTATTCCAATATCCTTTCCTTGATTTTGTCCATCCCGTAATGATCGTGATCCAGCACCTTCTTGGCTTTTTTAAGATCGTATGCATCTTCGGTGTACTCTTCCCAGGGAAGGTCGAGCAACAGGTCAAGGTGATTGTACACAACCGAATAATCGGGGGTAGAAGGATGCATCCGCTCCAGTTTCTCAACCCCTTTTTTAAACATGTCTTTTGCAGCGGCCGGCCATTTTTTACTTTCGGCTTTCTTCTGCATTTCTTTCAGTTCTGCAACATTATCACCGCCCAGCTCATCTTTAATGGCTTTCATCTGTTGCTGCAGGAAGTATTCCCGCTGCTGCTTATCAAGTTCAGCACGGGTTTTAGTAGTAACCTTATTCTTTAACTCAGCATATTGCAGTTCTGTATGCATGAGATTCATCAGTAGCTCGGCCCTGGCTTTCAGGTTATCGATCTCAAGCAACTGTTGTTTCTGTTTGAGATCGCTGTTCAGGTTACTGCTTACAAAATGTATGAGGAAGGAAGGGTTCTCAATATTTTTCAGAATGATGGCAGCTTCGCTGGGAAGATTCGGAGAGAGTCCAACAATCTGGCTGGCTAGATCCTTGATACTGCTTACCATCGCTTTAAAATCGGCGTCATCTGATTTGCCTTCATCATCCAGCAGTTTTATCCTTGCCTTAAAGTAGGGGTCTTCTGAAGCGCTTTCTTCCCTGGATGATGATCGTGGTACCACCATCAGGCATTTTGATCAGTTTTACAATTTTCGCAACAGTACCGATCAATTCCAGGTCAGCTACTGTTGGTTCTTCTATATTACTGTCTTTTTGCGCTACGACTCCCACCAATTTGTCAGACTTATATGAGTCTGTCACAGCCTTAATGCTCTTATCCCTGCCAACAGTTATCGGGATTACAACCCCGGGAAATAATACGGTATTTCTCAGGGGGAGCAGGGGTAATGTCGATGGAATGCTCTCCCCATCAATGTTTTCATCATCTTCTTCATTCAACGGAATAATCGGCATAAACTCCATTTCTCCTTCCGATGCATTCATGTAAAGGTCTCTGTTCATAGTTTTTACTTCGTAGTCAATTTGACAAATTTAGGTTAGTTACCGGGTAATTTTTTGTGGAAGTTATAATTGGCAATATTGGTGCCAAGTGGCGGGAGGTAAGAGGGTAATTGAGAATGATTGTACGGAGCGCAAAGATAATTGCTGCAATAAGCCGGGCAATTGCCAAATTTTCAAATTGATCCATTCCTGAACCCTGAATTGTATTTTTGCTGCATGGATATTAATTGTTCGGCAGATGAATTGATGATCATGAATAAGGTTGCCAAAGCAGCCCGTGCATTGCAATCTGATTGTTATGTAATAGGTGGTTTTGTAAGGGATAAAATACTGGGCAGGCCAACGAAAGATATGGATATCGTTTGCATCGGGGATGGTATTTTGCTGGCAGAAAAAACAGCCGGGCAATTCACCCCAAAGCCACAGCAATCATACTTTAAAAATTTCGGAACAGCACAATTAAAGATCGACCTCGGAAATTCAGGTAAGAATGAATTTGAAGTAGAATTTGTCGGCGCCCGGAAAGAATCCTATTCACACGACAGCCGCAAACCGCTTGTTACAACCGGTACCCTGGAAGATGACCAGAACAGGAGAGATTTTACCATCAATGCGCTTGCTGTCAGTCTTAATGAGCATGATTTCGGAAAACTGATTGATCCGTTTAACGGTATGCGTGATCTTGAGAACGGCGTTTTGAAAACGCCGCTGGAACCTGATCAGACTTTCAGTGATGATCCGCTTCGCATGATGAGGGCCATCAGGTTTGCCAGCCAGCTCGGGTTTATTATTGAACCGGAAACTTTACAATCCATCAGTCGCAATGCTAAACGCATAAAGATTGTCAGCGGCGAACGTATTGCTGATGAACTGAACAAAATAGTATTAAGTAAAATACCTTCCGTTGGTTTTGAGTTGTTGTTCAAAACCGGTTTGCTGGAAATCATTTTTCCGCAAATGACGGCGTTGACAGGTGCAGAATACATTGATGGAATGGGGCACAAGGATAATTTTTATCATACGCTCCAGGTTCTTGATAATATCGCATCAACTACTGATGATCTCTGGCTTCGCTGGGCGGCCATCCTGCATGATATTGCCAAACCTGCTACAAAGAAATTTGAAGACGGACATGGCTGGACTTTCCATGGGCATGAAGTGGTTGGAGGCAGGATGGTACCCAAAATTTTCACACAGCTTAAGCTGCCTCAAAATGAAAAGATGAAGTTTGTTCGTAAGCTGGTTGAAATGCACCTGAGGCCAATCAGTCTGACAAAAGAAAATATTACCGACTCCGCTATCAGGCGTTTGCTGTTTGATGCTGGCGAAGATTTTGAGGCATTGATGAAATTGTGCAGGGCTGATATCACATCAAAGAACAAACAAAAAGTAAAACGATACCTTGATAATTTTGAAATGGTAGAGCTGCGTTGTGCAGAAGTGGAAGCGAAAGATCATATCCGCAACTGGCAACCACCGATAACCGGTGAAATTATCATGAACACATTCCATATTCCTCCGGGAAGACTTGTGGGTGAAATCAAGAATGCCATTCGTGAAGCAATACTGGATGGTATCATACCAAATGAATATGATGCAGCCCACGCTTTAATGGTCAGCCGGGCGAAGGAACTGGGAGTGATTAAAGAATAATGGATAGCGGATAATAATTATAAATTATAGCGCTGTTTTATTTATGTCTGAATAACTCCTGGAATTTTTTATACATAAAATTCTATACAGATTCAATGATCCTTCATAAATAAAAAAAATCCTACATTTGATTATGGCAATACTAAAATTCAGAATATACTGGGAAGACGATGAAAGCACGTACCGTGATATTGTGATCAGGCATACACAGACTTTCTTCGATCTGCACAATGCAATTCTTAAAAGTTTTGAGTTCGATAACAAGCACAAAGCAACTTTTTTCCGCAGTAACGATCATTGGCTGAGGGGCAGAGAAATCTCTCTCGAAAAATATGACAAGGACTATAAAGCAGACCCCCTCATTATGAGCGAAACGGCCATCGGTACTGAAATAAAAGATCCGAACCAGAAGTTTATTTACGAATACGATTTCAATAAGAACTGGCATTTCATGGTGGAACTCATCCACGTTGAAAAAGATGAAAGCGCCAGGATCACTTACCCAAGTTGTGTTCGTGTAGAAGGAATCGCTCCCTCACAGTATGGTACCAAGGGATTGGTGGACAGCCGACTGGCAGAAATGGAAGAAAAATATGACCTGCAGCCCGACGCCATGAAAGATGGCTTTGGTGAGGAAGGGGAAGAAGGTGATGTTGCCGAAACAGAAGACGATACCGTAACAGATGACGCCAACGACGGATTTTAATAATTGATAATGAGATAGTGGATAATTGCTTTTTATTCTCAATTACTGCATTATCAATTATTCATTTACCAGCATACATTCATTAAAGGCTCTTTACAAGCCCCACAGTTTATGAATAAAACCTGCATCATCATTGCCGGTCCAACAGCAGTTGGAAAAACTTCCATCGCTATTCAGCTTGCAGCATATTTTAATACACAAATTATTTCAGCCGACAGTCGCCAGTGCTACAGGGAACTGAACATTGGTGTTGCAAAACCTTCCGCAGAAGAACTCGCCCGGGTTGATCATTACTTTATCAATTCTCATAGCATTCATGAAAATGTAAGTGCAGCGGATTTCGAATCTTATGCGCTGGATGCTGTTGAAAAAATCTTTCAGCATCATGACATAGCGATCATGGTAGGCGGAACCGGTTTATACATCAAGGCTTTTATGGAGGGTCTTGATAAGATACCTGCTGCCGATGAAAAAATCCGTGAAGCAATTACCAATACTTACCGTGAAAAAGGTTTTGAATGGTTGGAGGAAAGCCTGAAGAACGAAGATCCGGAATTCAGCATTACCGGTGAGATGCAAAATCCCCAACGCATGATGCGGGCGCTGGAAGTAAAACGATCAACGGGGAGATCAATCGTTGCTTTTCAATCGAAACAAAAAATCAAACGCAATTTTAATATTATACAGTTGGGGTTGGAACTTCCCAGGGAACTGTTGTATGAAAGAATCAACAACCGTGTTGATATGATGATTGAAATGGGATTGATCGATGAGGTAAAATCGCTGATTCCGTATAAAGAACTGAATGCATTGCAGACTGTAGGGTATAAAGAGTTGTTCTGCTATTTTGATGGAACTTCTACGAGGGCGGGAGCCATTGAGCAGATCAAGCAGAACACAAGGCATTATGCCAAAAGACAAATGACCTGGTTCAGGAAAGATGAATCGATTGTTTGGGTGGAGCCGGTTTTTGAAGAAGTGTTAAAGGGTGTGGGGTTGATAGTTGATAGTTGATAGTTGATAGTTGATAGTTGATAGTTGATAGTTGATAGTTGATAGTTAAAAAATACTTTTGGATGTGCAAGTTCTGTGATAACCTGCAGTATCCAAAAGCATTTCAATTATTCTTTATTAGAATTTTACACCTACAGTTGCCACAATATTTCCCTGCTGTTGGCTAAGTGATGCAAAAGTATTTGCCCTGTCTTCAAGCCTGTAAGGGAAGTTCACATCTTTTGTAACCCGGTGTACATAGGTTAAATCAATATAAAAACCATGGTTGCGGTATCCAAGTCCGCCACTGAGCAACAACTGGTTCCCTTTCAGTGCAGCATCTTTATACGGGTTGGTATAATAGGCAAAACCAAGCCGGGCCATGATGATGTTGAATTTTAATTCAGCGCCCACCCTGAAATTAAAATTGCCTTTGTATTGCTGCTTAATCACTTTGTTCAGGCCTTTGTAATATGTTTTTTCATCCTGTGTAGGTTCGTCATTGTTGCTGCTGTAACGGCTGCCGCGATGATTTACATACTCAATGTCGGCAGTAATAAATCCACGCTGTTTTTTTACATTTTCTATTTCCCTGAAAACAAATGAACCGCTCAGTATCGCTTTCCAGGGAGACAGCTGTATGTATTTACTTTCACCTTCCTTTCCGTTGGTAAATGTTGTTGAATTCACGTAAAAGGATTCGGGGTTGCCGGTAGGTGTTTCCAGGTTGGTGGTCAGGGATGTTGTTCGGGTGTCG
>WBZP01001833.1_pt1 | contig 25352 bp, 11 predicted proteins | sample 5204301 | NCBI WGS metagenome assembly WBZP01 (sample SAMN12412401, study PRJNA552823) | activated sludge metagenome | isolation source: activated sludge from nitrification reactor of wastewater treatment plant... | place: USA: Pennsylvania | collected 2017 | reverse complement strand
ATCTGGGAATGATAATTTTTGCATCTTTACAACTACTGCCAAACAGCAGAGGAAAAATCATCATTCCCAGATGACGTCAGATATAAAAAGAGTTAAAAAAACGGTCAACGTATTTTAGGCATAGACATTCCTTCAACCATCAACCATTAACCATCAACCCTCCTCCCCGCCATCTTCTCCCACAATTGACTGTGCATGTGGAATTTACAATAGTGTCGGTGTTTGAACTTTTTCCACGTCCGGATTTGCGGAAATGGTACAAATATTTGGATTTTGTTGCGCAGGATATTATCTTCGCCGTCCCTATTCAGGGAGATTTGTAACAATATTTGTTCACCACCCAAAAAAATGTCTATTTTTTATGGCTGTTAAGATGAGACTGCAACGTCATGGCTCAAAGAAAAGGCCGTTTTACTTCATCGTTGTAGCAGATGCAAGAAGTCCCCGCGACGGTAAATTCATTCAGAAACTCGGTACCTACAACCCGCTGACGGTTCCTGCCACGATTCAGATCGACCGGCAGAAAGCCCTCGACTGGCTGCATAAAGGTGCCCAGCCTACTGACACTGTTCGCCGGATCCTTTCTTTCAAAGGCGTACTGTACCTGAAGCATCTGCTGCGGGGCGTTACCCTGGGTCTGTTCGATGAAACGGTTGCCATGCAGAAATTCACTGCGTGGATGTCTGAGCACGACGCACACGTTGCCAAGCGCCAGGCCGCTCACAAGAAAGCAAAAAGGGATAGCCGCAACCAGCCCGTTGTGAAGAAAGTAGAGGCTGCACCGGCTGCACCGGAAGCTGCTGAAGCGCCCGCTGCTGAGGAAACCAAAACAGAGGAATAAACAACCCCTGTGCACCGAAACGTGTTAAGCAATCTCATCCGGGGTTGCTTTTTTTATTTTACTGAAAGAATGCTGCAGGCCATCGGTGCCTCAGCGCCACCATATTATTATTGCTGATGGAGGAATACTTTAAAATAGGCCGGCTCGCCGCTACCCACGGATTGCAGGGAGAAATCGTACTCCAGCACAGCCTGGGAAAAAAAACTTCCCTGAAAGGACTGGAGCAGTTGTTTGTGGAGGAAGCGCCGGGTCGTTTTCTGCCCTATTTCCTCGAGGGTACCCGCATTAAAAACGACCAGGAAGTTTTTCTGAAGCTGGAAGGAATCCATACCAAAGAAGCGGCCCGCAAGCTTACGCCCCGCGAGGCCTGGATTACAGAAAAGGATTTTCACCAGTTCGCTGGAAAATCGGCCCCCATCTCTCTGCTCGGCTTTACCCTGGTGCAGGATGGAAAGGAACTGGGCGTGATCCGCGAGGTGATTGAACAACCCCACCAGGTACTCTGTACCATCCTCCTCGGCGAACGGGAAGCACTAATTCCGCTGCACGAAGATTCGCTGGAGCAGATTGACCGGAAGAAAAAACAGGTTCATGTACAGTTACCCGATGGGCTCCTGGACCTCTACCGCTGAAATCTTTGTACTTTCAGGAAGTGAATCAGGTACCACAAAGACTGGTAGCACATTTTGATCTCGATTCATTTTTTGTATCAGTCGAGATACTCAACAATCCATCGTTGAAAGGGAAGCCCGTGTATGTGGGCGGTCATGACCGGGGGGTGGTTTCCGCCGCCAGTTATGAGGCCCGTAAATTCGGCATTCATTCGGGTATGCCTTCCCGTGAGGCCAGGCGGCTCTGCCCCCATGCCATCGCCCTGCACGGCACAAGAGGGGAATACAGCCGGTATTCCCGATGGGTTACACAAATCATCGCTGCCAAAGCGCCCCTGTTTGAAAAGGCCTCTATCGATGAATTTTACCTGGAGCTTACCGGGATGGACCGGTTTTTCCAGCCTTTACAGTGGACCATTGACCTGCGGAAGCAGATCATGGAGGAAACGGGACTGCCCATTTCCTTCGGATTGTCCAGCAACAAAATGATGGCGAAGATCGCCACCAATGAAGCTAAACCGAACGGTTACCTGCAGGTAGCTCCTGGAAGGGAAAAGGAATTTCTCGCGCCCCTCGCGGCTGATAAGATTCCCGGGGTGGGGGAACATACCCACGCGGTATTGCAATCCATGGGCATCCGTACGATCGGCGACATCAGCCGCCGCTCAGTGGAGGAACTGGAAGAGCGGCTGGGAAAATGGGGCGCCGATCTCTGGCAGAAAAGCCAGGGCATTCACCACAGCCCGGTGCAGCCCTGGCATGAAGCCAAATCTGTTTCTTCGGAGCATACGTTTGACGAGAATAAAAGCGATCCTGATTTCCTCCAGCGGGAACTGGTGCGGCTCACCGAAAAAATTGCTTTTGAATTGCGGCAGGATGGGAAACTGGCAGGATGTGTGGCCGTAAAAATCCGCTACCCTGATTTTGAAACGGTATCCCGGCAAACCACGGTATCGTATACCTGCTCTGATGATGAAATCATTCCGGTGGTGCGGCAGCTGTTTGAGCAGCTCTGGCGGAATGGCCAGCCGGTAAGACTGCTGGGGGTACGGTTGAGTGAACTGACCAATGAAGGCATCCAAACAGACCTGTTTGAGGATAAGGAAAAGAAAACGGAGTTGTACCGTGCCATAGATGAGGTAAAAAACCGGTTTGGAAAACTGAAGATCAGGCGGGCTTCTTCGGGATGAGGGCTGATCATGGAAAGCAGCCTGGCTAGTGTACAAGGCGACAAATTGTTTTGGGTTGAGGGTGTTATTTTGGTCTGGTGTATATACACTCTGCAAATCATCACAAGCCAGTTAACCGGAAATTCTCCTGCTGGTGAAGGTTGATTGAGCGCATGAACAGTAAAGGGTGATTAGGAATATTGACAATCTTTTTTCATATTGTAAGAATAATAATTGTGATTCGGCACGCACTCTTGTCTTGCTGATGAGATATAAATGCCGGAAATTCATTTCAGTATGGTCAGGTAGAAAAGTTGTATTTCCTGCAGTCCGACAGGCTTTTTTCAGATGGTTTATCTAAAATGGTTCTACACATGTATCATAAAAAATACATTTTCCTGCTGCCCATTTTTTGTTTCAGTTGTGGCTTTTCGCAAACACCTAATTTCACCGGGGAGCATATCAACCAGTCGTGGGGGAACATAAGCCGGCGGGCTATTGATTCATTGAATGATTTGGCGGATACACTCTGTCTGTATAAGCAACAGCATGGCAGATCCCTCGCATTATCTGCACTCAGGGCGAGCAGGTTAATCAGGTATTATGTGGGCATAGGAGATGCCAGCCATAGTTTGGGACTGACTCATTTCAGGCGGAATAATGATTCTGCTCTGTATTATTTCAAACAGGCAAAATCCGCTTATGAAGTGGAATACCCGGGTTTTCAGAAAATGGCATTTACACTTAACAATATTTCCCGAACCTATGATGAATTGCAGCGATCCGATTCGGCGTTGTTTTTTGCCAGAAATGCACTTGCTTTTGTGCGGTCAACAAGTACTGAGACGGACATCAGGAAAAAGTGGTTGATGTACACCTTTGGTGCTATGGGTAATGCATATTCGGGTCAAAGCCGTTATGACAGTGCTGGCTATTATTATCTGAACGCAGTACACATGGCTGAACAATCGGGAAATAATAAAATGCTTGAAGTGTACTATAAAGCACTGTCTGGCATACAGACACAACTAGGTGAATATGAGAAAGCGGCGGAATATGGCAGGAATGCTGTTATATATGGTCGTGACGACTGCCGGGGACTTTCCATTGCCATGGCAAATCTGGCGGCGATTTACAGTAAGCTCTCGGATTATAAAAATGCGGATATGATGGCGGATAGCAGTATCATTATCGGCAGAGCATGTAACGTCTGGAATTCAGTTGGCAGAAATTACAGCACACTGGGAAATACACAACTTCAGCAAAAAAACTATTCAGGTGCTTTGCGTTTTTTTAAAACGGGCTTAGAACAGGCCATACTGCATCATAACAGTAAGTCAAGTATCGGAAATCTGCATCGTAAATTGGGTGAAGTATACGAGATGATGGACAGTATCACACAGGCAAAGGAAAGTTACTTAACAGCCATGAAATTTGCAGAAGGAGACATGGACATGCAGGCGGCTGCCGGTTTATCCTTATCGAAAATTTTATACAGGCAGGGAGATTTAAAAGCTGCCTATGATTATTTGAAGTTTCATACTGCCTTCAGGGATACGATCTATACAAAGGAGAAAGTAAAAGTTATTGCTGATTTGATTGCTAAATACGAATCAGATAAGAAGGATCAGCAACTGATGATACTTAGAAAGGAAAATGAATTTCAGGCCATATTGCTGGAAAAGAATATCCAGCAGCTGGCGAAGGAGAAGGCGGAGGCAGGGGAACGGCAACTTGAGCTGGCCAATTACGCCCTTCAGACTAAACAGCAGGAGCAACTTTTGCGGATACAACAGCTGGATATAGAAAACCGGCAAATGAAAAGTTCTGAACAGGAGGCTATTATCGAGAAAGCCAAGGACAGTCTGCAGGCTGAAAAATCAGCAAAATCGCTTGCTGTTAATGAAGCAAAACGCAAAAACAGCTGGTTGATTTATTTGGTGTCAGCCTTTGCAATGGTAATTATTATTTCAATTTTGCTTTTTAACAGGTACCGGCTTTTGAAGCAGTTGCAAAGCCGGGATGCCTTGATGTTGCAGCGGGAACGTATAAGCCGTGAGCTGCACGATGAAGTAGGCGCCACCCTCAGTGGCATTGCTATGTACAGTCACCTGGCAAAAGAGCAATTGAATGATCCGGGCGGCAGTATATTAGGTAACTCGCTGAACATTATTCAGCAGAATGCCGGTGAAATGGTGAATAAACTGAATGACATTGTGTGGCTGATCAATCCGGGTAATGACAATCTGCAGCAGTTGCTGCAGCGCCTGGAAGATTATGCTGTTCAAATGGCGGCTGTAAAGGGAATCCTTGTGAAATCTAATATCAACGGACAATACAGTAAAGCCGTTTTGCCTGCAGAAACGAGAAGGAATATTTACCTGTTATTCAAAGAGGCAGTGAACAATGCAGTAAAATACAGCCAGGCGACCCTGTTTGAGTTTGTGATAAGCGAAGAGCCAAAGGGCATCACGATCTCTTTTATTGATAATGGAAAAGGATTTGACAGAGAGATGGTTAAAAACGGAAACGGGTTGCACAATATGCAGAAACGCGCCGGCGAAATCGGTGCTGATTTGCAGTATGTGACGGTACCCGATACAGGGGTTAAGCTGGTGCTGCACCTACCTCAGTGAGGTATTGCCGGTTAATATAAAAAATACAATTTTACAAACATGTCTATTCGTGTTGCCATTTTTGAGGATAATAAACTGGTGAGGGATGCGCTCGAGATTGTTTTAAACGCCACCAGCGGGTTCAGCTGCTGCGGTTCTTATGCCGATGGACATCAGTGTGTTGATAAAATCAGGCGGAGCAACCCGGATGTAGTGTTGATGGATATTGAAATGCCGGGGATGGATGGCATTGAAGTTACCCGTGTACTCAGCAGCCAGTTTCCTGAACTTCGTATCGTGATCCAGACGGTTTTTAATGACAGCGAAAAAATTTTCAATGCCCTTTCTGCCGGTGCTTCCGGCTATATTTTAAAGAATGATCCTCCTGCAAGGTACCTGGAAGCTATCACCGAAGTATATAACGGAGGGGCCAGTATGAATGTAACAGTTGCTAAAAAGGTATGTGCCTTTTTTAATGCTGCCATATTGGTAACTCCCGGAAAGGAAGATGAAATATCCGCACTGAGCAGCCGGGAAAAGGAAGTACTGAATCTGATGACTGAGGGATATGATTTTAAAATGATCGCCGATAAGATATTTATCAGTTATGATACGGTACGCACACATGTAAAGCATATTTACAGGAAACTGCATGTAAGCTCCCGTACTGAGGCGGTTATCAAAGCCCGGCACATAAAGGCTATGTCAAGGATATAGCAGTTTGTTTTTCCGGATACGGGATTGTTTTGTCCGCCTTAAAATCATCCGTTGAGGTATATGATCTCCCTGTTAGTACAAATAGTTTTATGCCGCCACTCAGCATGGCGGTTTTTTTGTATTAAAACTGTTTGTATTGCATACGTTATTATTTTTTTTAAGGCTTGGCTGGTTGTTTGCAATTATGGGTTACAGCATGGTATGTACCGCAACCATCCGATATGTGAAGCCCGGCTCCCCTGGTACAGCGCCATATACCAGCTGGGCCACCGCCAGTAATGATTTACAGGCAGTGATTAACCAATGTGTGGCGGGTGATGATATCTGGGTGGCCGCGGGCACTTACATTCCCAACCGCCGGGCAGATGCCACCGGAACCATTACGGTCAACGACCGCGATAATGCTTTTGTGCTGAAAAACGGGGTAAGGATATTCGGCGGCTTTAACGGTACTGAAACAGCCACCAGCCAGCGCAATTTTGCCACCAACCTCTGCATACTCAGCGGCGACCTGGGTATAGCTGGCAGCTATACTGACAACTGCTACCATGTGCTGGTAGGTGCCGGCGCGGTTAGCGGCACAGCACTCAATGGGTTTAATATCCGCTACGGCCATGCCAACGGCAGCGGAACTATCACAGTGAATGCAGTTTCATTGGGCAGGGGCAGTGGCGCCGGCATGCGTATCGGCAGTTCTTCTCCTGTGATCAGCAATTGTGTTTTTTCTGCCAATGTCACCACCAATAATGGTGGCGGAATGGTATGTGATAATGCATCTCCGGCTATTACCAATTGTCTGTTCAGTGGTAATACGGCAAATGATGGTGGCGCAATTCTAAACACCAATTCATCTGCTCCGGAAATAATCAATTGCACTTTTGCCGGTAATAATGCTGCTGCAACGGCAGGCGCTATACGAAACGGCAATGCTTCTTCCCCGCTTATCAGCAATTGTATTATATGGGGTAACCTTGCTGCCGGTTCCGCAAGCGCCATATACAACGCTGATGCGGGAAGTGTACCTGATGTTAATTACTCACTGGTACAAGGCGGCTATTCCGGGACTGCCATTGTCAATGCGGATCCTTTATTTGTAAACCCTGTTGCCGCCACGCTGTCCCCTGCAATTTCAGGTGATTACAGAGTGCAAAAATGCAGCCCTGCATTAAATCGCGGACTTAATAGTTATGTGCCCGGGTCTATCAATAATGATTTGGATTATACCCCAAGAATTAACTACGCTACCGTTGATTTAGGGGCTTATGAGAAACAACTCCAGTTTGCCATTCCCTCTCCTTCCGGTATTGTATATGTTGACATTACCAAAAATGGTGATGGCAGCAGTTGGGGGAATGCAGTTGCAGAACTGGCTGATGCCCTGGTAGCAGCAAAATATGATATTGCTATTACTCAGATATGGGTGGCAAAGGGAACGTATTATCCAAAATATACAGCAAGTCTGAATGAGCTCTCCTGCAATACCAACAACAGGTCAAATTCATTTGTACTGGTGAATAATGTAAAATTGTTTGGTGGTTTTGCCGGTGCTGAAACAGATACTGCCGGAAGGGATTTTGTGAGCAATGAAACCATTCTTAATGGCGATATTGGCGTGTTGAACCAGAAAAATGACAATTGTACCCATGTAATTGTTGCCTCTGGAAGTGTGGGGCAGGCTGAATTAAATGGCTTTACAGTTAAAAACGGAACTGGTCTTAACTCCAATTCTGCACAAAATATTAATGGCAACTTGGTGCCAGCGTATAGTGGTGCAGGAGTTATATGTGTTTCCTCCTCGCCAGTCATTTCAAATTGTATTATTTCAGACAATGAAGCAATGTATTCACCGGAAGGGAAGGGTGGAGGTGTTTATATTGACATAAATAGCAGGCCGCTCATTAGTGATTGTATATTTCAGGATAATGCCGCAAGAACAGCGGGTTCCATCAGTATAAGATCAAATTTAAACCCGACCATCACTCATTGTAATTTTATCAATAACAGCGCAGGTATTTATGGTGGTGGTATTATCACTGAGGGTAACAGCAGTGTCAGTATAAGAGATTGCTTTTTCTCCGGTAACTACGCGCTTCGGGGTGCTGGGATATATATGGATGAGATGGGTGCTGTAAGTATAGACAAATGTACTTTTACAAACAATAGCTGTGTTGAAGGGGGGGGCGGCATTTACATATACAGGTGCAATCCGGTTATTGACAGCTGTGATTTTTACAGCAATAGTTCAACAGTTTCCGGAGGTGCGATATTATTTAATATGTCAAACCCGGTAATCAGCAACTCTACTTTTGATAGTAACAGTGTAAATGAAAAAGGCGGTGCTGTTTTTGGGACGGATCACAGTAACGCAAATTTTTATAAATGCAACTTTTATTATAACACTGCAAACCTAGGTGGTGGATTTCTGGTTGATGACATTTGCAATGTCAATCTGGACAGCTGCAGTTTCAGGTATAATACAGCCGTCAGTACATTAAGTGGAGCAGGAGGAGCTATTTTCAACAGTTCGTCTTTTGTGACAATTAGCAATACCGAATTTGAATCTAACAGGGCCGCTCAAAACGGTGGAGCAATTTTAAATATAGGCAGCTTCTCCAGTACTGCAACTGACTGTAAATTCCTGGGAAACAAAGTGGATTTCAGAGGAGGAGCCATTTCTCAGCAGGGGCCAGCTAATGGATCGCTTTTTGAAAGATGCTTATTTGATAGTAATCGTTGTATTGGTGGCAGCGGACAAGGGGGTGCTCTTTACAGTATAAGCCGGGGCATCGAATTTAAAGATTGTCTCTTTAGGGGAAACGAGGCCGGGAGAGAAAGTGTTATGCGCCTGGTGGATTCGGATTCAGAATTCACGAATTGTCTTTTTGCCGGCAACAAATCCAATTCCAATACTGCTGTAATATATTTTAATGCATCGGATGGCCTGTTTTCAAATTGTACTTTTTCCGGTAATAAAATGGCGTTAGGTACAGTAAACAGCGTTTTTGACGGAGAAAGTCCCAGTGCACTTACTGTCAATAATTCTGTTATCTGGGGTAATGAAGGTACGGTACCAGGAGCCAGCCCCATTAATTCGGTAGCACTGACTACAACGATTAACTACAGTTTAATTGAAGGTGGTTTTTCAGGTACGGGTAACATCAGTGCCAATCCATTGTTTATATACCCGGTGGCCGCCGCCCTGGCGCCTACCATTTCAGGTAATTACCGTATTAAATCATGCAGTCCTGCGGTGAATGCCGGCAGCAATATGTTAATCCCTTCCGGCATTACGACTGACCTGGATTTGCTCAACCGTATAAAATTCACCACCGTAGATATGGGTGCCTATGAAAAACACCTGCCAGTACCGGATAACAACGGCATAGTATATGTTGACGCTTCCAATATTGCAAATGCCGGCAATGGAAGCACATGGGCAACAGCAGCAACCGAACTGGCAGACGCTTTAAAGGCAGCTATTACAGATACAGATATTGAACAAATATGGGTAGCCAGGGGCACGTATAAGCCTTTATTCCTTTCTACTGATAATGGCACTTCACTTAGTTGTACTGTTTCAAACAGGGATAATGCTTTTACACTGCGTCCCGGGGTGGAGTTATACGGCGGCTTTGCAGGAGGGGAGGCAGATACAAGCGGAAGAGATTTTACCACCAACGAAACCATTTTGAGTGGCGATATTGGAGTTGCCTCAAATAATGCAGACAACACTTACCATGTGCTGATTTCATCCGGTGCTGTTGGCGAAGGCGGTATAAATGGTTTTACGGTTACTGACGGCCATGCAGACGTGAATACCAGCTATATCCTTAACGGCAATATCGTTTACAGAAATTACGGTGGAGGTATGTATTTACATTCATCTTCGCCGTTTATATCTCAATGTAATTTCACTTCCAATTATGCGCTTGGTAATGGCGGCGCTTTGGCAGCTATCAATTCAAATTCCAACTATTCCGGCAGTATTTTCTCCGGTAATTCTGCCGATAAAAAGGGAGGTGCCGTAAGCCTTCAAAATTGCAGCAGCTTAATTAGCAATACCGCCTTTTCTTTGAATACAGTAAATGGTGCGGGGCCCAATAATTTGGCTGGCGGCCTGTATGCGGAAAACTCATCGCTGCATATTTTCGGAAGTTCATTTACCTCAAATGCTGTATTAAATGGCGATGGCGGTGCAGTAGTAAATGAGCTATCAGCCGGTTCGGTTTTTAATTCCTGTGTTTTTTCCGGTAATACAGCTGCAGGCAGAGCAGGGGGCTATTATAATCTTTCCTCTGTTTCGGCTATACATAATTGTGTTGTTACAGGAAATACAGCAGGCACAGGGGGCGGGGCGGGAGTATATAATGCGCTGGCAGCATCGCTCTCTGTTACCAGCAGCACTATCAGTGGTAACAGCACCACCGGTAATGGTGGCGGGCTTTTAACTGCTTCGCCCTGCACTGTTACCAATAGTATTGTTTATAATAATACCGCATCATTGACTGGTGATAATATATATGATGTTATTACAGCACCCACAGTAAGCAACAGTATTATACAGGACGGCTTTGCAGGTGCCGGCAACTATGATACTGACCCCCTGTTCGTTTCACCACAGTCTCCGGCATCTGCCCCAACCACAGCGGGCGATTACCACCTGCAAGCCTGCAGCCCGGCAATTAACCTGGGCGACAACAGCTTTATTCCATCCGGACTCACCAAAGACCACGACAGTCTTGACAGAATCAAATATGCAACCGTTGACATGGGGGCTTACGAAATGCAATCCATCGACCTTGTTAACAGCACCTGGAAAGGCGTGAACGCCAACTGGAACGACAAAATAAACTGGTGTGGTGGCTATATCCCAGCTGATACCACCCATGTAACGGTGCCGGTTACTCCCAATAATCCCACCATCAGCCCGGGCTTTAGCAATGAGGTGAAGAATATTTCACTGGCCGGGAATACTTCCATTTCGGTGGCTGGTAACAGCAGTTTTACCATCAACGGAACGTACACAAATAACGGAAGCACGATCATCAATAACGGTACATGGGTGATGGCAGGCAATGCATCTTCCCAAACTTTCCCTGGTGTACAGGCTGTGGTGAGCGCGATGCACAACCTGGAAATCAACAACAGCAACGGGATCACCCTCGACAAATCCTTTGAGCTTACGGGAACCCTTACGCCCACATCGGGTAATATTCATCTTGATAATGCCACGGTTACCCTTCACTCCGATGCAACAGCTACGGCTTCTGTGGCACCCGTTCCTTCCGGTGTTGCCTTGACTTACGCCGGAACCGGCAGATTTGAAGTGGAAAGATATATACCTCCGCACAGGGCATGGCGTTTATTAACAGCGCCTTTAAGCACCGCCACTAACCTTACCATCAGCCAGGCATGGCAGGAAGGCGTAAGTAATGCCAGCCGGTTGTCACCAGTTGATCCTTCGCCGGGATTTGGAACCACCATCACCAAAAGCACCCTCTACAATGCATCAGATGGTTACGACCATGGCAGCACTAACAATCCATCTATCAGGTATTACAATGGTACCAACTGGGGTGGTGTGCCTTTACAAACAAACGGCACTACCCCCGGCGCCAACAACGGTTTGATCAATGACCAGCCGGGTTATATGCTCTTTGTGCGGGGCGACAGAAGCATACAAGTGGCAGGCGTTGGAGTAACCGCCACTGCTACTACGCTTCGGCCGAAAGGTCAGTTAAAAACAGGTCCGCAAACAATTGTTTGCAATGGCTGGACAGTGATTGGTAATCCCTATGCCTCTCCCATCAACTTCCATCAGATTGCATTGGATAATCCAGGATTGCCGGATGAATTTTATGTATGGGAGGCCAGCCTGGCAGGCAGCAGTAATGTGGGCGGATGGATTAGCTACGGCGCCTATGATGGTCCTTCGAAAACCTACACGGTAACCCCACTGTTGCCAGGATCTTCTGCAGCCACCAACACGGGTGATATTCCATCCGGATCAGCCTTCATGGTGAATTATACTGGTAATATCGTCATCCGGGAACACCACAAATCACCATTGGATAATAATCCCCTCTACCGGCCGGCACGCAGGCTGGATATTTCACTCTGGATAAAGAATGCTGACAGCAGCCTGTCGCTGAATGATGGTGTTTCTGTGCTCATGGATAGAAACAATAACAGTACCGGTGTTGTCAAGAACCGGAACTTCCTGGAGAATCTTTCTATTTTTCACCAGGGAAAACAGTATGCAATCCTGAACCGTTCCATTGACCGGAACAGGGATACCATCTGGTTGAATATGGAAGGTTTACGTCAGCGGCTGTATCAATTATGGGTTGATTTTCCGGGCGTCTCAATACCATCGGGAATGAATTTGTTCCTGGAAGACTGTTATCTCCACACATACACGCCGGTATTACCCGGGCAGGGTCTTCACTATGCTTTTACCGTTACTGCTGATCCGGGTAGTGCCGCTCCTGCACGATTCCGGCTCTTGTCCAGGCGTAGACCTGCCTTTTTGCTGATGCAGTTGCAACAACAACATCAACGGGTAATGGTTAGCTGGAAGCTGGATCAGCGGGAGGATGTAAGCGGGTATACGGTTGAAAGATCATCCGATGGAAAGACATATATCCCGGTTGGCCGTGTGCCAGTATATAAGGAGGTTTGGGAAGACCTGGCTCCGGTACCGGGCGCCTGCTACCGGGTGCGGGCTGATGTAACTTATCCGGCTGATATAGTAAGTACGCATTCCTGTGTGCGTGAGCAGCCATCATTGCCTGGTGTTCAATTAGGGGGCAATCCGGTTACCGGCAATATTGCACAGCTTCGGTTTTTCCAGTTACCTGCCGGCAACTACCGGGTAGGCATCATGGATATACAGGGGAAAATTTTGCAGGCCGGTATGATCAGGCATTCCGGAGGAGATGCGTCCCATCAATTCGATTTAATGGAATCCTCAGGTTCAGGTGAATATACCCTCAGTGTATCATCGCCAGCCGGTTTCCTGCAGATTTTGAAAATGGTGAAACTTGATTGAACGGTACTGATAGAACGCAAAATTTGGAAAATTGCAAATGTTTTTTCATATTGTAATTAGTGTAAATATTAATACGGTTAAATCAGGCATGTAATTGATTTTTATAACCCTTTATCCAGTTGCGCGAAACAGCATTTCGAGGTTTTATTTTCAGTTGTGAAATGGCTTCTTTCGGTTATTTATTTACCTGCAGCTCTGCCTGTTCTCTAAATATATTTTCTGCTGCGGTCATTGGAATGCATTGACAGGTAACGGAAATGTGTGAGCTAAGATCCTTTGAAATCCACCCCTCATCACAGTATCCTCTATTCTTAACGGAAATGGTTCCGTCCCGGCTTTTGAAAAATGGAAGTATGCTTCGCAAAGGACGGAGGCAGGCCCGAAGTAACCATGCAGGTGTGCATGAAGTGCCGGTGACTGAACAGGGGTAAAGCTGGATTACCGATTAGAAGGAGAACAAAGGAGGGAAAATAATGTAAATCAAAAATATCCGGCATTCATTTATAAGCAGCCGGTCAGCAGCATCCTGCTGATTTAAGCCGTGGTAAATTTTAAAAACGGAATTTTTTATGGGTCATAGAAAATTATGTGTGGGATTGATGCTGTTGATCACCGGCTGTCGTTATTCAGAAGAGAAAGCTGACAATGTTCCGCCAAATACATTTGCTGCGCCCAAAAGTATACGGCTGCAAACAAAAAATAAATATACTGTCAATGCAGTAACCGGCGACAGTATCTCGCCCGTAAAAAATGAAAAGGGGAAGCTTATTCAAACAGGTATAGCTGTACCGGCCAACATGACTATCAGTGATACGGGTTTCCTGCATCCTCCTGTAACCATCCCGGCTGAATGGACACTCGCCGATACCCTTCGCACTAATATTTCAGTTATAAGGGGCAGACCTGATACCATTCTTCTGAACGAAAAAGCACTTCTGCAATTTCCCGGGCGCATGGATACCAGTACCTATGTGCAACTGGATATCAACAAAGATACAGTTGTTACCGGGGTGCTGGTACCGGCTGAGAGCGAAGTGGTTCCCTGTATAAGACCGGTACTGAAAAAAATGCTGCCGATGTCAATCAGTGCCAATACGCGTTATTGTATGAAGCAGCTGAATACCTATCATGGGCTCAGTTCTTCCACTATTTTTCATGTTATGGAAGATAACAGAGGTAACCTGTGGTTTTCTACCATCGACGGGCTCATCTGTTATGATGGTCAGTACAGCCAGACATACAGGAAAAAGCAGGGTTTGCTGGCAGATATGGTATTTTATACTTTCCAGGACAGCAGGGGTAATATCTGGATAGACTACGGCAGACTCGGTTTAACCTGCTATGATGGGAAGAACTTTATCCATTACAAATCTAAAAAGGCAGCTGTGGGCGGGTTGGGGGGGAATGCAGGTTTTGCTGAGGACAGCAAGGGTAATATCTGGTTTAAATCCCTGGTGGATGGTATTACCCGGTTTGACGGAAAAAATTTCACACACTATACCCGGAAGCAGGGATTGCTCTCCAATCATGTAAGAGGAATGCTGGTTGATTCAAAGGACAGACTCTGGCTGGGGAGCAGGAAAGGGATTACCGTTTTAGATGGGAAGAGCGTTCTGCACCTTACAAAAAATAACGGGCTTAACAATGATGTTGTCAGTTGCTTTACAGAAGACCGCCAGGGGAATATCTGGATTGGCACCGACAGCGGTTTGGCTGTGTACAATGGAAAAAACCTGGTTCGGATTACTAAAGTAAACGGTCTTTGTGGAAATTTAGTCGGGGATGTGAAACAGGACAAAGAGGGTAATATCTGGATTAGCACATATGAGAATGGCGCATCCCGCTTCGATGGAAACACCTTTACCAGTTTTGGAACTTCCGAAGGTTTGGCTGATATTTTTTTGCACAACGTGCTGCCTGGCAGGAAGGGCGGTTGCTGGTTCGTTTCGGGGAAAGGAGTGTCTTATTTTAATGATACCTATCTTACCCGTATGGTTGATTTGCCCGGGTATTCTGAAAGAGGGCCAAACAATATACTTATCCAAAAGGGAGGTGAAATTATTTCGGGTGACCGGATGGATGGCCTGTACAAAACACAGGGTAATATGTTATATAATCTGACGGACCGGGATTCAATATCCAAAGGAAGCATCAGTCCTTTGCTGATGGATCAGAAGGGTGGTTTGTGGTACTCCATCCGGCGATCAGACAAGCCATTTAATTCAGGACTGGCCTGCTTTGACGGAACCAGTATCCGGTTTTATCGTACCCGCACCGGGCAGATCAATGATTTTGTAAGGTCTGTCATGGAAAACCGGCAGGGAAAGTTCTGGGCAGCTACCTCAAAGGGGATTGTTTTATTGGATGAGAACCGTATGCAGTGGATTACAGAAAGCAACGGTCTCAGCAGTAATCAGGTGTTCCGGGTTCTTGAAACCCGGGATGGAACCAGGTGGATTGGTTCTTTTGCCGGTCTTACGAAGTATGACGGAAAAACCTTTACACATTTTACAGAATTTGAAGGGCTGCCAGGCAGGAAGGTGTATGGTATGGCGGAGGATAATGAGGGAGGTTTATGGGTCAGTACGGATAATGGAATTGTATTCATCAGGGGTCAGGAAACGCTGGTGTTTACCGAGGAGCACGGTTTACCCGGCCGGAAAACTTACCAGATAGCAGGCATGGATGCAAATAAGAATATCTGGTTCAGTAGCGGAAGTGAAATAGGACGGATTCCTGCAAACTATGCCGAGCAATTAAAAATAACCGTGCAGTGCAACTGCCTTGGATGCGCTTTACTGAAAGGGATGGTTTGTCATTACCTCTTTCCATTTTAGGGGGCATCTCAGGGGAAAAGCTTTTTATAATAGGTCATAACACATCAGAAACCAGTGTTCTGGAAATCAACAAGCTGGATAGTGCCAATCAGCCCGTTACAGTGGCTATCAAAAACCTGCTCATTAACAATCAGGATATTGATTTCAATAACCCTGATAGCCTGGTGAAACGCAGATTAACTTTTGAGAAAGGGAAATTATTTTACAATTTACCTGTTAATCCAAGACTTTCTCATGATCAGAGCAACCTGGTTTTTCAGTTTGTGCCGGTAGGTGAATATGCCAATGGTGAACTGTTGTTCAGCTATAAACTGGAAGGGCTGGATGAAGGCTGGAGTGTACCCTCGGAAGAGCCTGCCGCCCGGTATCCTTATCTTCCCCCCGGTCATTATACCCTTGCTGTGCGGGTCCTCAACCGGCAGCAGCAGTGGGGTCCTTCTGCTTTGTACAGTTTTGTCATTCAGCCGCCATTCTGGAAAGAATGGTGGTTTGTTGCTTTGATTTTTATACTGGTATCCCTGTCCGTCTACAGGCTGGTTTCTCTTCGGATCAATTCCATCCGGCAGCGGGAACTGGAGAAAACTGCAGCACAGCAAAAAATTACCGAACTCGAATATAAAGGGAAACAGGGGGTGATGAATGAACGGCTCCGGATCAGTGCTGAGCTGCACGATGAAGTAGGCGCCACCCTCAGCGGCATTGCTATGTACAGTCACCTGGCAAAAGAGCAATTGAATGATCCGGTCGGCAGTATACTTAGTAATTCGCTGGACATTATTCAGCAGAATGCCGGTGAAATGGTGAATAAACTGAATGACATTGTGTGGCTGATCAATCCGGGTAATGACAATCTGCAGCAGTTGCTTCAGCGCCTGGAAGATTATACCGTTCAAATGGCGGCTGTTAAGGGCATCAGGGTGAAATCAAATATCAACGGGCACCACAGTCAAGCCGTTTTGCCTGCAGAAACGAGAAGGAATATTTACCTGTTATTTAAAGAGGCAGTGAACAATGCAGTAAAGTACAGCCAGGCAACCCTGTTTGAGTTTGTAATAAGCGAAGAGCCAAAGGGGATCACGATCTCTTTTATTGATAATGGAAAAGGATTTGACAGAGAGGTGGTTAAAAATGGAAACGGTCTGCATAATATGCAGAAACGCGCCGGCGAAATCGGTGCTGATTTGCAGTATGTGACGGTACCCGGTACAGGGGTAAAGCTGGTGCTGCACCTACCTCAGTGAGGTATTGCCGTTTAATATTTAAAATACAATTTTACATCCATGTCTATTCGTGTTGCCATTTTTGAGGATAATAAACTGGTGAGAGATGCGCTCGAGATTGTTTTAAACGCCACCAACGGGTTCAGCTGCTGCGGTTCTTTTGCCGATGGACATCAGTGTGTTGATAAAATCAGGCGGAGCAACCCGGATGTAGTGTTGATGGATATTGAAATGCCGGGGATGGATGGCATTGAAGTTACCCGTATACTCAGCAGCCAGTTTCCTGAACTGCGTATCGTGATCCAGACGGTGTTTAATGACAGCGAAAAAATTTTCAATGCCCTTTCTGCCGGTGCTTCCGGCTATATTTTAAAGAATGATCCGCCTGCAAAGTACCTGGAAGCCATCACTGAAGTATATAACGGAGGGGCCAGTATGAATGTAACGGTTGCTAAAAAGGTATGTGCCTTTTTTAATGCTGCCATATTGGTAAACCCCGGAAAGGAAGATGAAATATCTGCACTGAGCAGCCGGGAAAAGGAAGTGTTGAACCTTATGACTGAGGGATATGATTTTAAAATGATCGCCGATAAGATATTTATCAGTTATGATACGGTGCGTACACATGTAAAGCATATTTACAGGAAGCTGCATGTAAGTTCCCGCGCCGAAGCAGTTATCAAAGCACAGCAACTGAAGGCGATCTCACGAATATAGTCTTCATGTTTTTTATCCCTGCTTTTTTGTATTAAAATCATTCAATGGGGTATAGTATTCCCTCAGGTACACAAATAGTTTTATGCCGCCATTCACTATGGCGGTTATTTATTTTCAAAAATGTTTTTTGACAACTCCTTTGTTTTTTTCAGGGCATAGGTTTATAGGCAGTGCTGTGCAGCCGCCTTTTGTGCCCCGGGGCTATCCTTGGTGCGTTTGCAGTCAGTCCCGACCGCCAGCGGACCTTCCTTTCAGGCTTAAGGATTTTCATTTAGTGGAAGTCCTTGTTTGAAAGCTTTGATGACAGGTATAGTCTTATGCGGTATCGAATTGAGACGGCACCTTTTTTTACAAGCCTATGGATGCGGTTGGAATTACCAACCGGATGGCGGCAATATTTCCTTCATCAGCATGTATGTGCCGGCAGCTGGAGGAATGATATCTGGTGCCATAGCAGGAATAATGGAGATGCCTGATGATCACCTTAATCTCACATTCCTAATCATATCATTCAATCACATATCAATAATTATTTTATGAAAAAGAAAATGATCGGCATCAGGATGCTGGCCCCAGTTGTATTAACACTGTCTGCTCAGGCCGCCCTGGCCCAGGTGTATTTTGCCGGAACCACCACCGGTATCGGGAATACCGGGAAGTTTGTTACCGGAGTAGGCAGTGCGGTACTCAATGCAGGAAATTCCGGCACCGGAAATTCTGCTTTCGGTTGTAATGCTATGAAGCAGAATACCGGGGGAAGTAATAATACAGCTGCCGGCGCATTTGCCCTGCTGAATAACACTACTGCCGGTAATAATACAGCGGTGGGAGCCAATGCTTTGTATTTTAATACAAGTGGTGATGGCAATACAGCCGTTGGTACCAATGCCCTGTACTCCAATACCAACGGAGCCAATAACATTGCAATCGGAGAACAGGCGCTTTACCGTAATACAACAGGTATCGGTAATATCAGTATCGGCAAATCCGGGTTACATAATAATATCATCGGTTTCAATAATGTTTCAATGGGCATATCCTCTTTGTTTGCCAACAGTTCGGGCAGTTGTAATATCAGTTTAGGCACCAATAGTATGTACAATAATCAGAATGGCAGTTATAATACGGTGATGGGTCATGGTGCTGCCAATAGTCAGCCCAGTTATACACGTTGTACTTTTATAGGTAACGGTGCTGATGCATCTGTATCCGGATTGTCAAATGCCACAGCCATCGGAAATGGGGCTATTGTGAATGCCAGTAATAAGATTGTAATCGGAAATAACGCCGTTACCTCTATCGGTGGGCAGGTGGGCTGGACAACATACAGTGATCATCGTCTGAAAACCAATATCACTGAGAACAAGCTGGGTCTCTCATTTATCTTGGATCTCAATACGGTCACCTATAATTATACCACTGTTGGTCAGGATAATATTTTGTATACAGGCTTAATTGCACAGGAGGTGGCGGAAGCTGCGCAGAAATCGGGGCAAAATTACAGCGGTGTTGACCGGAATGGGGATATATGGGGTATCCGTTATGCTGAGCTTACAGTACCGATTATCAAGGCAGTGCAGGAAATGGCTGAACAAAATAAGCAGCTTTCAACTGAACTGAATTCGCTCAGAGCGGAATTGCAACAATTGAAAAATGAGTTGAATTCCAACCGGGGCATGAAAGAAACGCAGCAGTCAGTCAATAAATAAAAACCTGCTGTAATGCATTGCACTGATGGATGACTGCAGTTACGTGTAGTTTCCGGGGAAGTTTCAGTCAGATCTGGTGATTGCCGGTTCTTTGGTTGACCTGAAGGGCAACAACACGGATAGGGAGCAGCGGATAACGGAGTTTTCAGTATAATTTATATCTCGCTGGCGGCAACCCTGTTACCGGGGATGGTTGACTGAGTAACCTGGATCGTGATTTCGACATACTTTCAGCGGTGAGTTTTGCAGGGGAATGCTGTTACGATAACAGGCTTGTATGGTTGTGTGAAGCGGGTACTGCACTGAATCCACGCAGCATTCCTCCGGCTTTTTGAATATTTTTTATCCGGAACAATTTACCTGACCAGTATCCAGGCTGCCCATTTTTCAGGCTGATTCCGGAACCTGTTTTTTATTAGTGATTGCGCCTGTCTGAAAGCTGCGTGTATGGAAAGACCACGGATTAATTTATCGTAAAATACTTCCATAAACTCTGCGGTTTCCCGGTCCGGAACTTCCCACAGGCTCATGACGAGGTAGTCGGTACCTGCCAGTCTGAATGCACGCTGAAGACCATATACGCCTTCATGCCCCTGTATATCACCCAGGGCTGTTTCACAGGCCGAGAGTACAATGAGTTTGGTGGAGGGTAACTGCATACCGGATATTTCCAATGCAGTTGCAATGCCATCTTCGCCGCCTTTTAATGACCGGCCACGGATGCTTTGCTGTGCTCCTGAAAAAAGTAAACCTGATTTCATCATAGGATGGTTGGCGGACTTCACGGATGGAAGAGAGTCAGCCAATGCTGATATAAAAAATCCATGCGTGGCAATATGTAATACGGCGGGACTGTTGTTTCCACTTAAACCTTTAAATGATTGCTCGGTAGCATTACTCCCGGTGAGTACTGCAGCCTGCATTCCGGCTTTCTGTGCTTTTTCTCTGATGGATTGCACTTCTGCGAGTGTGCCGGGCAGATAGCTGAACTGATAATGATTGCTGAAAAAGTAAGGGGAAGATGCGGTGGGAACTTCATCACTGGGAGTGCCTGATCCGCTTTGCGCAGCGGTACTTGTTTCGTAATCTACTCCTCCGAATAAACACAGTTTTTCGTGACGGGTTAAGCGGAGATCAGGCATGCCGGTGGCTTCAGTACTGTTGCATTGCACTAAATCCAGCTGATCACTCAGCAGCCGCTGTTCACCTGTAACCAGCGCTGCAAACGAAATCCTGAATAAACGACCGGCGGGCGTATAGTACAGTTTTTTGGTTTTTCTAAAATAAGGTTCCAGTGGTTTCCATACTATATCATACAAAGGCCGGCTGTTCCTGATCACTTTAATTCCTTTTACGCCACGGCTATACATTTTTTGGATGATTCCCGTTTGCTGTCCGTTTCCGGTAATGCTGTCGAGTTGCCGTTTCTCAAACAACGGAACCATAAGCGGGGAGGGCACACCAGGTTGTATGATCAGGGCAGCATATAAGGTGCTGTCTGTCCATTCCCGGCCATTGAAATAGCGGAATGACACGAATTCTGTGGCTGCCTCTAAAGACTTCAGTTTTCTCCTGATCAATCGCCAGTCGGCTTTCCGTTGTATGTTACGGAAAGCCGCTGATTGCCGGGCGAGCCATTTTTCCGTACTGTTGATTTCTTCTTCCAGTTGAATGATTTTTTCTTTGTTTATCGAGTGGCTGCTGTACAGGGAGGCTAACTGTCTTTTTTTGTCCAGCCAGGATTCATACCTGTAAATATGTGTTGTATCCCTGCTGTTGAGCAGGTTGGTTCGTATCTCTACAAGCGAGTGCAAGATTAAGCCTCTGGTACGGAGAATATGATTATATAAAAAGCCTGCATCTGCCTGGAGGGGATGTCTGAGGCAGAAGGAAAAATACTCATCCGCCATCGTGCTGTTTTTTTCCAGAAAGGCATATTTCTCCTGTTCGCTGGTAAAACGGAAAATACGTTCCACCTGATCCGCCAGTCCGGCTAAAGATTTCTTATAAAGACTGTCGGCTGAAGAAATTTGCCCTAAAGCATTGTATACACGTGCCTGGTGGCTGAGGTTCTCGGAATAATAGGGATGTTGCACTCCCAGTTGTTCTTTCCAGATATCTCCGGCTTCTGAATAATAGGTGAGTGATTGTGAGAATTGCTGCATTTTAAAATACAGTTCACCCAGGTTGTTTCGGTTGATGGCATGGTTTGGATTATCGGGCGCTGCCTTCTTATCCCAGATATCTTTTGCAGTAAGTGCCAGCTTTTCAGATTCCGGATACTTTTGGAGACCACTGTACAGGGAAGCGAGATTGTTACAGCTCTCAGCAAATGCAAGGCTTTCTTTCCCGCTGCTTTTTTCCCTGATCAGCATTGCTTCCTTATACAACATCTCCGCCTGAGCAGGTTTACCCGTTTGTGCATACAGGTCGCCCAGTATATTGCAGCAGGCAGCATAATCCGGGTGGTTGCCCCGGGGTTCAAAGCCTGCCCGGATGTTTTTTGCTTCCAGGTACAGGCTTTCCGCTTTCTCATACTGCCCCATATCCCTGTAAATGTTGGCAAGGTTTATACAGGATATGGCATAATCCGGATGCGCGTTGACCGGGTGCATGCCAGCGCGCACTTTTTTGGCTTCCAGCACCTGGGCTTCTGCTTTTTCATATTCCCCCATGGCCAGATAGGTTGCCCCGAGGTTATTGCAGCTTCTTGCATAATCTGCATGTTGGGTACTCAGCTTACTGCCCCGTATTTTACGGGCGGTCAGATGCATATCAACAGCCTGCGTATAACGGGCATTATTATAAAAATGATTGCCCAGGCTGTTGCAGATTCCCGCATACTCCAGAGAACTGTCGGAATAGAGTTGCCGGATCAGAGCGGCGGCTTTTAAATAATAAGGCTCTGTATTTTCAGGCGCAAGCTGATCATAAACCCGTGCCAGTCGTTCGCAGATCATCGCATATATATAGGTGTTGGTGTACGTTATACTTTCTGAAACGGAAGATGCCAGTTCCAGTTTTATGCGGGCATTCATGAAATCTCCCATCCGCAGGCAGGCTTCACCGGCCCCTTTATAAATTGAAATCGCAGTGATGGTGCGAACGGAGTCTGAGGGCAGGTATTTTTCTGCCAGATTGTAATGTATCAGTGCCTGTTGATATTGCCGTGATTTTTCTGCATGAAAGGCTGAATCCATCTGCTGTTTCCATGACTGCGCAGACAGGTTACTGCTGCAGATCAGGCTCAGGAAGGATGGAATTATTTTTTTCATGGAGTCAGCTATTACAAGTGTTAAAACAAAAGAGTGATATAACTGACAGGTTTTGTGATTGATTGGAATGTATTTCTTTACAGCCCTGAAGTCGCGTGGTTATTAAGCCGTGGCTGAAGCGTAATATTTTTTTTCTCCGGTATCCCCGTCTGCCTCTTCAACGTTAGCCGTGTTTGGTAGTTTAGAGTTTGGGTATTCATCCATTTCCCGTTGCACGCAACGTCCTGATCACTGTTTGGGGAATCAACATATGCCAACGGAGTAGTGGATGTCTGTATAATGAATCCGCCAAATCCGCTGCACTCAAAGCTGATTTCCCAGCAGTTCAGTTCCGTATTCCAGATAATTTGATCATCAATTGGGTCAATCATTACCGGTTTGGCAGTATAGGAGTACGGTAAGCCGGAATGATCGCTGCTGGTATCCGGGTACCAGGCAATCCGGATATTACCCCTGTTATCTGTTTTTGAAGTACCGGCGGAGGGTAACGCAGGACTGTACAGGGCATTAAAATCATCAAATTCGGATTGCCTGAAGTACAATGTTATTTTTCCACCGGATTTTCCGTCTGATCCTATAGTGGGGCTGATCTGGTAGTGTCTTTTTACAAATTTTACGGGTTGTTTTTTTTCAATCCAAACCGATGCGGTTGTTTTTAGCTGGCCTGTATTCCTGTATTTGGGTAAGACAATTGCGATCAGGCTGTCACAGGTTGCGGCCTTATTAAAGACGGGGTCTTCACTGGCATTCTGGGTAACAGAAAATTTATTATTTGGCAAACTGGCTGTATTGCATATCCTTGATTTGTGTAGAACGGCCTGAGATAAAGTTTCATTGTTATCTGTATAGAAAACAAGACCAGTTTCTCGATTATATATGAAACTGCTGATATTCTTATTGAAAAAATATTTAGTGCCGTTTAAATGACTGTTTAATCCTGCGATCCAGCGACCACGGTATGGTTCATAACCTGTACTGTCGTAAACAAACAGCAGCAGTTGGTTATTACAGTTGGTCAGTAAGCGGGGATCTGGGTCGCATGTTACCCTGATGGGAAAATCTTTCACCAGTGTCGTTCCTGCCTCCGTGCCATCCGAAACCCATAACTGCCTTACTGTGACGGCATTTTGCAAGGTGATGTTCTTATAGTAGCTTTTACTGCCGTAAGTATAAAGGCTTCTGATAAAATACAGTTTATTGTTCACTGTAATGAATTCATCCAATTCGCCAGAAATAGGTTTCACCAGCATCGTTCCTGCACTCGTTCCGTTGCTCTTCCAAAGCCCCGTCTGTCCGGAAAGATTCCCCCGGAAATAAAGACTGTTTCCGGATACATTGAATCCATATCTGGATACCGGGTACCTGTTAGATGCTGTTAAAGGGGTAGCAGCATCCAGTTTTTGGTTTTCATCGCTTATTTTGCTGACCATCTGTTTGCTGTTGCCGGCTATGTCATATTTCCACAGGTAGGTTTCGTTTAAAGGGTAATCAACAACAAAATATATGCAGCCGTTCATCAGTACCGGAGTCTGCGGAAGGCAATTATTAAAATTACAATGAACATCCGCCACCACAGTTGTGCCGTTGGATGTGCCATTGCTACGCCAGAGCCTGCAGCCGGTACTGTCACTTTCAAGAAAATATACATTTGCGTTGTGTGAAATCATTTTCGACACCAGGGAGTTCCTGTTAATATTGAGGTTTTTCACAAGACTTGTTCCTGCGGTGCTGCCATCCGTTTTGTACAATTTTTTATTGATCTCCCCGTCGCTATTTACATCGCCCCAGTAAAATATCAGGTTGCCTGCTTTTACAGGGTAGTAAAAATGACTTTCAGATTGCTGGAGGATTCCGGTGCTGCCGGTATTCAGGTCGGTTTTGAAAATAATGTACTTGTTCTGATTACTGGAAGTTGCGAAATATATATTGGGCCATGCATATAAGTAGTTGGCTTTGGAAGTAGAGAATTGGTTTTTGATCAGGTAATCTGTATTAGGTGAACCACCTGTGAGGTATAAGGAAGATTGGCTGCCGATCTGAATGCTGCCATACCCGGCGTTAAATAAAATGCTGTTCCCGGCATTTCCGACAATCCCTGCAAAAGTTAATGATTTATCCGGATAGTATTCTTTTGATGCCACATCTTTTAAAAATTGCTGTGCGTTGATTACTGAATGTATTACTGTGAGCGCACTTAACAGGAACAGATATTTCATATGATGGTCTTTGCCGTTTAAATAGTCAGTCAGTACCACATTTATCTGGTCTTGTCCGGGTAACCGGATCCTTTCAGCAGCAAAGGCTGAGAGTAGATGATAAAGGTGTAACAGTCATTGATTTTTTTAAAAAGTACTTCTGTTAAATGTATACTTCTGGTAAATGCAGCCATATCCCCCAATGGGTGATTTGTATCAACCGGAAGACCTTTTGGGCTTAACCTTATAGCGAAGTACTTGGCGTGCTGAAATTATTGATGTGAAATAACTGTCCTCTTGAACAGCGACCAGTTTGCCGGCGTTACCAGTTTTCCACGGGACTTACTGCCGGTGGTAAGGAGGCTTTCCAGCGGGTGGTACTGGCCGGAAGTGTT
>WBZP01001832.1_pt1 | contig 25361 bp, 22 predicted proteins | sample 5204301 | NCBI WGS metagenome assembly WBZP01 (sample SAMN12412401, study PRJNA552823) | activated sludge metagenome | isolation source: activated sludge from nitrification reactor of wastewater treatment plant... | place: USA: Pennsylvania | collected 2017 | reverse complement strand
ATGCTGTTTCTGTGTTTAGAGTTTAGGATTTCGTGCTTACCCCTAGTATATCATCGCTTCCTCCCCTATCGATACATCGTCTGGTGGTTAATTCACCCCCAACCCTGTCGGGGCACTCGGGGCCGTCGTATCCCCCGAAGCGAGAGCGGGACGCATCTCGAAGGTGAGGTGGGCGATCTGAGCCCCGCTCGTCGGAGCGGTGGTGGAGAGGGTGACGCTACTCCCGGCACTCGGAGTGGTAGTGTTTCGTTTGATGAGGGCGTAGGTATCCTCCCCGGCCACAGTGTAGGAATCAACGAGGGTCTGATTGGTGCCAGGAGTGGGGACGGCTTGTTGGGCCCAGTCGGCGTAGAGGAGCCAGCCGAGGGAGGTATCGACGGTACTTGTATAGGTATCGGTAATGGTGCCGGTTGTTCCCCGGCCGCCGGTTACGGCCCCGACGGGAGTCGTCGTATCAGCCCCAGTCATGACGAGGACCTTGAGGAAAGCGAGGTCACCTGCGGTCTGAGTGACGGAGACGGTCATCGCCTGGCTAGTGGTGACGGGAGCGGTGTAAAGACTCGCAATGGTATCGCTGGTCGCATTGCCATAGCTTCCCCGCCCAGTGTAGGTGAGGTGGGTGGAGCGGTTGTCAGTGATAGTGGTAATAGGGCGCTGGGTGGCGATGAGGACGTAGAGGACACTCCCTGCTGGTGGGGTGAAGGAGGCGGTGGTGAGGGTGGTGGCGCTACTCTTCACGGTGGCAGGAGTGCTTCCATCTTGAGTGAGGGTCTGGTAGGCAGCGAGGGAATCGACGGTGAGGATGGCACTGGAAGGGTTGGAGACATTGCCGGCCGCATCGATCACGAAGAGGCGGTAGGTGCCGATGGCATTGGGAGCGAGGAGGGTGGTGCCAGTGCCCGAGGCTTTGGTCATGGTTTGGCCTTCGGTGAAGGTGGTCGTACCAAAAGGAGCGAACCAGACAAAGCCATTGGTCTCATTGGCCGAGGTGAGGGTGACGGTGGTACTCCCTCCTTTCGTCTGGTTGGCGGGGAAGACGGTGTCTTGATTGGTGGGGGCAGTAGTATCGATGATGAGGGCTTTGCTTTGGGCGAGGGTGGTCGCGGGGGTGAAATTGGTGAGGGCATTACTCGCTTGGTCGGCGAGGGTGCCGGTGATACTGCTCGTGGTGAGATCGTTCGTGGTATCCCCGGCTTGGACAGTGTAGGTGCAGGAACCGGTCGTGCTATTGGTGACGGTAAAGGTGCAGGTGCGATCGGTGGTACCGGTCTCGAGGGTGACGGTGACATTCCCGGTGCTGGTGACGGCTTCGGAGAAGTTCACGGTGATGTTTACGGCTGAGCCTTGTTTGTAGGCTCCGTCAGGGGTGGTGGAGGTGACGCTGGTGATGGTGGGAGGAGTGGTGTCGGGGCCAGAGTTCACCGCGTAAACGTGGATGACAGGGTAAGCGGGGTTCGGGTGGCCGTTCGGGTCGTTACCATTCGATTGCCCGACGTAGAGCCTCCCGTTCGTCTCGTCGTAGGCCACGCCGACCACATCATTGGAGCCATCCCGATCAACCTGGGTACCAGCCGGTGTACCGAAATCATCCATCAAATTGTAGACTGCATAACCATTTACGGATTGCGGTACACGTGATCCCTGGGCAACACTTTCCACATCAGCAATATCGATGAATACAAGTCGCGCGAAGTAAGGGCCATTTGCATACCCCTTGTAACTCGTAACCGTAACCCCCCACGGACACTCAGTTCCCGCATCTCCATAGCAATACGGTTCAGTCCCATATTCCGGATCATTCGTCGGAAGACAGAAACCTCCATGAGATCCGTCAGACCCATATGTAGGGAGTACTGGACAATTATCAAATGTTCCATGTCGCATCCCGAGTACAATCGCACGCTTTCCTCCTCTATCTATGAAAGCACCACCAGTCACCCGATCTCCACTAGAGAAATATGTCCACTCCGGATCACCAATGGTCCGCCATGATGTCCAGTCCCCTCCTCCGAATGAGAGAAGTGGGGTCGCTGGGAGTGCTACGCCTGGTGCTGGTGGATTACCGCTCGCCCAAGGCGCAACCGCCGTGAGTACTGGCCCTTTCGATCCACCAGAATTTCCTCCTTCCCGCATTCGGCCAATGAGGAGCGAACGACCCTGAGTGTACGTATCTGCCCACGATTGAGGAGTAGAAAAAAGATACTCTCCATGTTTCGGCCCGATACTCCAAGATGATTGATCTGCAGTATTCGGCCCCACATGCCACAATCCAGTTGAGTTTGGAATACTGAGGTTCGTGTCTGCCCAGCCGAGGGAGTTGTAGTCAGAGACGTCAACATTGTAGTACTCGAATGATCCGAAGTAGAGTTTAGGTGAGGTTTGCGATCCTCGGGCAGTCATATATGCGATTCCAGCCGTGGCATCATTATCCCCTGCAGCACCATAGGAAAAAGGAGCGGGATTACTCTGGAGGACGGTGGCGGTGTCGAGATTGGAGAGCTTGGGGGTAGGAATGGTGATTTCTGCTACTCGTCCACCGCGACCGATCATAAAAATACTTCCTATACCGCCATTTCCTGAAGGGTTGAAAGTCATTCCTGAAGTCAGAGGATATCCCAAGCTGCCTGTTGCCTCAAAGAACGTAGTCGTCGGAAGGAGGAATGCTCCCTGATATGTGAGGTCTGAGGGTTGGAGCAGGGCGGCTACAGCTGGAGAGGCGGAAAGGGCTCCGGCAAAAGCAAGAAACACAAACCCTCCCGTGACGAGACTGCGGCATATCATTCTTCCGGGATTTCGTGTCTGCATACTTTGTTGTGTCCGCACACTTCTTAGCTTTTAGGGAAGATCACACTCTCCCTCACTCTACCACAAGCCCTGTCGGGGCCGCGGGTGGGGTGGTGTCGGACGTGAGACCGGTCACCTGATAGACGTGGATCGCGGGAGCAGCCGTCCCATCCGGCCAGCGTGAAGCCATCACATACAACCGGTTATCACTCGAATCGAAAGCCATACCGGTGACTGACCATTCGTCACTGGTGTCGAAATCAGTAAGCTCCCAATGAGCATAGGGCAGGACATCGTATGGCTGAACTGAACCCGCCTTGGCCGCGACCAGGTCATCCACATCATAGGCCCACAGGTAATTAACGTACGGATAGGCGTGTGCCCCCTGGATGCCAGGGGCCGCTGGATCATAGCACCCCGTACCGTAGCAATACTCGCCCTTGCCAGTAACACCCCCAAAGAGGACAGTATCCGATCCCTCGATGAAGGTCATATCCCCGATCTTGGTGGTGGGGTTGGCCTCCGGATGAGAACCGGATGCTCCCCACACATTGAGTGTCTGATGATCCGCCGGATAGTGAACGAGTGGTGTAGCCGTCCCCAGGCTGTTCGGATTGAATGAATAGAGGGCCGGACCGAGCGAAGTCCGCGAGATAATCGACCAGCAAGCACCGCCGACGACCGCCTCCCCGAGACTTGCCTTGAGCCCAGCGGGAACCTCCTGCATCCAAGCGTTGGTGAACCCTTGTTGCCCGGAGACGACCGCCGACGGACCAGTGAAACCGGTCAGGCTCGATAACGTGCGACTCCTCTTCCAGATCGCGAGCGGCTGATTACCCTCGGCATCATAGTAACTGAAGGCGCTCACATACAGGCTTCCCCCGTAGAGCATATTGCCCCCGATAAAACAACCGTTGTAACAATCATCGATCGTGTCTTTCGTGCCGTTCAGCACATGTGCGTAAGGCTGGAGAAAAGAAGCCGTCCCACCCACCGCCGGCTTATTGACCTCGGCAATACAGTCGTCACTCTGTCGCCCGGCGATGAAGAAACTTCCGGTGCCGCTGTTTCCCGCCGGATCATAGGTCAAACCCAGAGCCCTTGCATTCGGAGTATCAGAACAAGTGCCATTGACATCCGGAATTTTGAAATGTCCGAGATACGTCAGATTGCTCGACTGAACACGCACCCCGGCCTGAGCAGGAACATCGGGAACGAGTCCTACCATAAGACACAGAGAGATGAGCCTGGTAATTCGCCAATAATACCGCTTTAGATTTCGCAGTCTAGTCATACAGAAAGAGATGTTTCGGTTTCAGCATTGTCATTGTTTTTTTTGAATTTTCCCTCTTTACCACTTGATCTAGTATACTCCGCTATCCCACCCATCGACGATCAATTCACCCCCAACCCTGTCGGGGCCGCGGGAGGGGTGGTGTCGCCGCCACCCTGTGTGATCGAGCCGGCTGACAATGAGCCTGTGCCACCAGAACCCGTATTCGTGAAGATTTCCACTTCATCGAAGAACATGTAGTTCACCGAGTCATGGATACGAGTCCCTTCGGAACCTGACCAGTTGCTGGTCAAATATAGTATCCCATCGAAGGCGGAAATGTCCTGTGCCGTGGTATCGCGCTGCAGAACATCATCGATCCAAATACGGTGGAGATCGGTAGATTTGTTGAAATATGTTTCAAACTTTGTCCAACTGGTACGGCTGATATTGCCAAGAGAATACTGTGTATGACTCGACGATTCATCCTCCCATGCCAAGGTGACTGGGGACGTTCCAGGGTTGACCTCCCACTGCTGGAGATACGCAGCATATGAGCTAAAGAAACGCAGGAGCTTTGGACCAGTTCCATCGCCTCCACTTCCAGTTGATTCAAGATTTGGACTTGTTCTGATATACAAACGAAGGAAATATTCGTTACCGATACTCGGCGAGATCAATAGTGTTTCAAAACGTGCAGGGTCATCCCATGCGAGCGTACCATTGAAATTGCATCGCACCATCTTGGTACCGGATACCGGTCCGACTCCACCGTCGCCTGGAGAAGTCACGACCTGGCAGCGGTTTCGACTATCGCCCTGCTGCCACGCATTGGTCGTGCCGTCTTCGAAGCTGTCATAGAATACCCGACCAGCAGCTGATACTCGGCCACCAAAAAGTAATAGTCCGACAACCAGGAATAGAGATACAACGATAGTCCGATGATACGAGTCAGTCATTTTTCTATGATACCCCATGAAAAAATCGGCTACAAACGCGAGGGCGCCGATCGACAAGACTCGCTCAACTTGCTCCCAACCCTGTCGGGGCCGCGGGAGGGGTGGTGTCGCCGGTCGCATACTCATCCGCGCCGATGTCATAGGCCACACCAATTGGTCGGGCCTCGCCATCGAAGTCGCTGAGGACAGTAGCGATGGTCACTCCGCGATCAATCGCATTCGCCAGTGTCGAGGCATTGCTGACGAGATGGAGATTCCCGTTTGCTACACCCGCGAACCAAGAACTCTCTGCGGATGTGACATTGTTCGACACTGTGCCGGTCGCGCCGTCGCGGGCCTGGATGGCCCTGTTGGTGAGATTATTGCGGATGACGACTCCCGACGTTTCAGGGAAACGGTACTCGATCGCCCACGGAAATGAGTTCGCGAGATAGACGGAATTGTTGTACACCACTGTTCCCGGACTATAGGCCAATGCAACTCCAGCATCGGCAAAGGGATCACTGTTATTTGAGTGGGTAATCATATTGTTCCTGATAACACCTCCGATGTGACCGCGACCAGCCTCAAGTCCGAACCCGATTCCGCGGTCGCAGTCGATGATGGTGTTGCCTTCCACGATCGTTCCGTCGGATTCGCTCCAAAAATGAACTGCGTGTTCAGCGACAGCTGTGTTCGGACTCGCGATATCCCGAAAAGTATTGCCACGGATAACCCAATCAGTCGCATTATGCCCATCCACGCCCCCGATATAGTACTGCGGACCAATGCCAGCCGTGTATTCGAACAAAGAATTACTCACTGTCCCATTGTCGGCACTCACAGCGAGGTTTCCTGGATCATAGGTGATCTTCACCATCTGTTCGTAAGCGTCACGGAAAATGAGATTGTCAGCCAGAAAATTGTCGGCATTGGCCTCACCCACTACCTGGATGAGGTGCCAACGCGACCGCCGAAGCGTGAGATCGCGGACGGTGACCCCAGAAGCCGCCACCCGGATGACATTGCCGATATTCGCACCCGCGCTCATCGCATCACCCTGGACGATGACATTCGCCCGATTCCCCGACTGGCTCCGAATCATAATATTCGGTGCATTGACATACAGTGTATCAGAAAGTGTATACGTCCCGTCGGCGAGGAAGAGCGTTGAATTTCCACCACCCCCATTGGCCGCTGTGAGTGCTGCTTGAAGTTCGGGCTCAGTAGAAACCGTATAGGTCGCAGCCAAAACAGGCACCGTCATGACAATACCAGCGACAACCAATGAACCGAGTAGAAAGAGGTGGCTGAGGGACATTGTGCGAGAAGGTGTTAGTTACTCGGGGTTAGAGGTTAGGGGTCAGGAAACAAGAACCTCATCCCTACAACCTCACCGCTCCCCACTACGCGAGTCGGCCGAGAATGCCGTTCAGCTCTTCATTCGAGTAGAATTCGATGGTGATTTTCCCACCCTTGCCCTTGGGTTGAATCTTCACTTTCGTACCAAGCTGTTCGGTCAGCCATTCTTCTTTGGCCACGAGTTCGGGAGCAGGCTCACGCGCGGTTCGGAGGTGCGAGCGAACCGATACGGCACGGGCCTTGTCTTCGGTTTCACGGACAGTCAGTTCTTCTTTGATGATGAGATCGAAGAGGGCACGCTGCTTTTCGGGGTTGTCGATCGACAGCAGGGCTTTGGCGTGACCTTCGCTGATTTTCCCTTCGATGATGGCGCGTTGGATTTCTATCGGCAGGGTCAGAAGCCGGAGGGTGTTCGAGATACTTGGCCGGCTCTTGCCCATTTTCTTGGCGACCACATCCTGATGCAAACCGAATTCATCCGTGAGCCGCAGGTACGCCTTCGCCTCTTCAATCGGATTCAGATCATGCCGCTGAATGTTCTCGATGATGGCGAGCTCGAGTTTTTCCTGATCGCCGGCAGTCTCGCGGATCACGACCGGGACCACCGTCAAGTCGGCGCGCTTGGCCGCCTGCAGCCGTCGTTCCCCCGCAATGAGTTCGTATTTCCCCCCTTCAAGCGGCGACACAACGAGCGGTTGCAAGACGCCATGTTCCTTAATCGAATCGGTGAGTTCTGCGAGCTTGGCTTCATCGAAATGGAGCCGTGGCTGATGGGGGTTGGGGACGATATCACCGATAGCGATCTCGCGTGTCAGTGGTATGTCGGGGTGTGAGACCGTCACCGGTGGAAGAGCCGAAACGGGCACATCACCAATCGCGACGGGTTGAGCAGTATCTGACGCTGGATTCCGTTTGGGTGGAATGAGTGAGGCCAATCCTCGCCCGAGTCCGTATTGCTGAGCCATATCAGTCTATGTAAGATGCAAACTTCGAAAATCAGAACTATCGATCTTCTTAACTATACCACTTCCGAGTTCCCGTGATCAGCTTCCTCGCGGGCGATGATCTCACGCGCGACGGATTTGTAGGCGCGAGCCCCTTTAGAGAATGCATCAAAGTCGAGGATCGACTTCCCAAAGCTGGGTGCCTCGGCGAGACGGACCGAGCGTGGGATGACCGAATCAAAGACTGGACCGGGGAAATGACGCCGGACTTCCTCGACCACTTGTCGGGCGAGCCGATTGCGCCGATCAAAGAGTGTGAGGAGCGCACCGAAAATCTTCAGATTCGGCTGCAGGTGTGCCCGGACAAGTTCGATCGTGCCGAGAAGCTGTGACAGCCCTTCGAGTGCATAGTACTCCGTCTGCACCGGGACGATGACACTGTCGCTCGCGACGAGCCCATTGACCGTGAGGAGGCCGAGGGACGGTGGACTATCGATGAGGATATAGTCGAATTCGGAACGCACTTGCCGGATGACTTGATAGAGGCGGAACTCTCGCTCAGCGATATGCACCATCTCGATCTCGGCCCCTGCCAAATCCTGTGCCGCTGGGATGAGGTAGAGATTCGGGATCCCGATATCGAGGATGATTTCCATCGTGGGCAACCCCATAATCATCGAATGGTACAGGTTCTTTTCGAGGTTACGGACATGGACACCCAGGCCCGACGAGGCATTGCCCTGCGGATCGAGGTCAACCAAGAGGACGCGCTTCCCCGCCTCCGCGAGGTAGCGCGCGACATTAATCGTGGTCGTGGTTTTCCCAACGCCACCTTTTTGATTGACGAAAGCGATGACCCGAGCCATTTGAAGAGAATCCAGAATAAAGATTTTCGAATTGAGAAAGAAAAACCCGGAATTCGTTTGCCTCCATTCCAGATTCAGGATTCCCGATTCGCTCCCCTAGTATATTCCATTGACAACACTCTATCAATTGCCTACTCTTCCCTAAAGAGAGCCTTTTCGGCCGGGATGGCGGAATGGTAGACGCACGGGACTCAAAATCCCGCGATAGCAATATCATGAGAGTTCGAGTCTCTCTCCCGGCACCAGACAAGCAAGATAGATTTGGTGGTACGAGGCAAACAGTGCCTCCTTTTGTACATGGAGGGCAAAATTCCGCGAGTACTCTATCGCAAGGAATAATCGTCTCTACTTCCGCGCCCGGATACCGACCTCGATCGCCCGAGAGGTCCGTTGGAAGAATCCCTCCGATCGGATTCGGACCACTTTGTCGCGCCACTGGACGTCGCTGCACGAAATAGGTACAAACGAACCGACCGGGCCAGCAGCATAAAATGTCACCTGAAACGTATAGTCCGGACTCGCAGCACCGTTGTCATTAGCAGCACTGATGACTCCGTTCGAACAGCTTGCACCGGAAGCCGTGGCCGACAGATTACCGTCCATCTCATCCAAATCTTGATCAGGCATGATGCCATTGAGTGCGACCGCTCCCACCCCCGTCAAGGGCGGTGAATTATCAACGTAAATCCGTTTCAAAACACGCTCCGCCCCACTGTCTGCTGCCTGGAAGGCAATGACTGATTTCTGTGTAGCGAAACTCGCTCTCCGTTCCAAGACCGCAACACTGAGCAGAGTAATCCCCGAAAACAAAAGGAGTGAAAGCAGTATCAGCGAGAAGCCGAGGGCTGATCCTTTGAGCGTGATTCTCCGGTCCAACATATAATTACAGTATACTCCCCTCGAGGCCTTCTCCTAATCCGAGTTCAGCCGTACGTGCGATGAGGAGCGCGACGGTCACTGGCCCGACACCACCCGGCACCGGAGTGAGATGTCCTTCGACCGACCTAAGACTTTCGGGGTCGGCATCGCCTGCCACCTTGGTACCAACACGCGTGATCCCACCATCGAGGATTATCGCACCCGGTCGAACCATACCCCCAGTAAGAGAGTGTGGGTCACCAGTCGCCGTGATCACGATATCGGCCGACCTGAGCCGAGCGATGCTCTCTCCTGTCAGGCGACCGAGGGTATCTTCGGAGTGGACACCCAGCCGATGGAGAGCAGTCCTCATCACGCGAGCAAACAAAGCGGAATTGGCAACAACATGGGCGTCCTTCCCCCGCAAAGACACACCCGTACTCTGAAGCAGCATGAGGAGTGCCCGCGGGAAAGCCGGCGGAACCACCGTCGTACCGTTGAGAAAACAGTCGACCGTCTCCGGATGAAAACCGTCAGCATCTTTGGCCGGATCGATAGTGGCGATAACCGCATCCGCATCAATCGAATCCGGCAGCGGCAATTGGACGACAATCCCATGGATATCCGGTCGCCCATTGAGCGAATGCACCACCGCCTGGACCTCAGCAGTCGTCGCGGTTGCCGGCAGAACCTGTTTCTCGAAATACATCCCGACCGATTCAGCTGCTCGCGCTTTCAATCCGACATAGATCTCGGAAGCTGGATCAGCACCCACGAGGAGAGTCGCCAGTCCCGGTTTCACACCGCGAGATCGGATACGCTGCGCCACCATCTGGAGCAGCCGCTCAGCGATCGGTTTTCCATGAATGAGATGCATAGGTCTAGAGAAAGATAAGCGCGAAAAGGACGGCGATCATGATACGGTACACGCCAAAAGCGACGAAGGAATGCGTCTCGATATAGTGCAATAAGAACTTGATGGCGATAAGTGCGACGAGGAAGGAAACGACAAGACCAACCAAGAGGAGGTGGATATCCGCAAGTGAGAAACTGGCATGATTTTTGGTCACGTCTAAGGCAGTCGCAGCGATCATGGTCGGAACGCCGAGGAGAAATGAGAATTCCACCGCCGCCGTCCGGGATAGCCCAGTGAGAAGCCCACCGACAATGGTTGCACCGGCGCGCGAAACGCCCGGGACCACAGACAGTGCCTGACTGAGACCGATGAGCAGAGTCTGCCGATATGTTAACGTCTCAACCGTCGTTGGATTCATCGGCTCCTGGCGATAGCGTTCGAAGAGGATCAGGATGATACCACCGACAAAGAGTGCTCCCACGACAGTCAGCTGGGATTCGAGGAGCGAACGAATGGTGGTATAGAAGAGGTATCCGACACTGAGAGCCGGGAGAAGTGCGACAACGATATGTTGTATGATCCTCCGATCAAACAGGAGTTTCCGCCAGTAGAGTGTAACCACGGCTAGGATTGCACCGAGCTGGATCACGACCTCGAACGACTTCAGGAATTCCGTCTCCGGTAATCCGAGGAGGTACGACACGAGGACGAGATGTCCTGTCGATGAGATTGGCAAGAATTCCGTCAAACCCTCGACGATACCGAGCACAATGACATGCAGAATATCCATAGCGAGTCTTTAGAAAAGTGTATTCGCGCGATTGACCGTATCCTCATAGCTCGCATGCTCTGTTTTAGCCGAATCGAGCAAATCCTTGTTCCCGTGAAGCTCGGCGAGATATTGCCAGTTGCGGAATTCCGGATACCGGCGGAGTTCCTCTTCGAGCACTTCCACCGTTGCCCGGACATCTCCGGCACCGGTATGCGCGCTCGTGTGTGACTTATCGCAGTACAGTTTGTAGGCAGCACTCAGGTTGCGCGGGGCGAACATATCGCGCTTCTCCATCTTGTGGTAGAGAATCTTGGCATCGAGAATTCTTTTCGAGAGGTAATCGAAACTTTTCCCGACTGTTGCGAATTCTGCCTTGAGAAAAGGGAGGTCAAAACCCGTGATATTGAAGCCGCCAACATCCGCCCCCTCAAAGGCAGTCCACAGTGTATATGAGAGCTTGGCAAAACTCGGACTCTCGGCCACATCCGCATCTGTAATGCCGTTTATCGCACTGGCTTCCGGTGGAATCGGCCGGCCCGGATTGATCCGGTGAACCTGTGCGACAACACTCCCATCAGGCATGATCTTCTCATAGGCCAGCTCGATGATCTTGTCCTCGCCCGCCGACAAACCAGTCGTCTCGAGATCGAAGACAATGAGCGGCCGATCGAGCGGCAAGAGTTGGGGGATGAGGGAGTGCATAGGAGAAAGAGGGCTGTAATCTCAGAATAAAGAATGGCGCTACAGCATCAGGACCGCGAAAAGTATCAGATCTATTCTAGCATCTCTTGAAGTACTTGTTCACCCTCGCCTTTTCATCGCCCACCTTCATTTTTTTATTTGATTCTTCCATCCCGAGTACTCTGATTACTCAACCGTCACACTCTTGGCGAGATTACGCGGCTGATCGATATCATACCCACGCTCGACAGCAACGAAATACGCAAAGAGCTGGAGCGGTATCACCGAGAGAATCGGTGCGAACATTTCGATTGTCTTCGGAATAAAGATCGTGTCGGTTGCCTTCTTCTTGATCGCTAGGTCGCCGGCTGTCGCTATCGCTACCACCTTGCCACCGCGAGCGAGGATCTCCTCCAGACCACTGAAGTTCTTCTCGTACACACTGTCACGCGGCACAAGCATCACCGACAGAACCGATGCATCGATGAGTGCGATCGGCCCATGTTTCATCTCTCCGGTCGGATACCCTTGGGCTGGTACATAGGCGATCTCCTTTATCTTGAGTGCTCCTTCGAGGGCAGTAGGAAAATTGTATTTCCGTCCCAGGTAGAGATAGTGATCCTGTTGAGCATAGCGTTTTGCCAACACCTTGATTGACTTCGCTTCCTGCAATACTTCCTCCATCTGCTTCGGGATTGCTGCCAGTGCCTTTACAATCTTGGTCGCGAGTTTCGGAGCCAAGCCCCGACCCTGACCCAGATACACCGCGAGGAGCGACAGGATGGCGAGCTGTGAAGTAAATGCCTTGGTCGATGCGACGCTCACCTCTGGTCCGGCATGACAGTATACACCTGCATCTGTCTCACGCGAGATCGCGGAACCGACGACATTCACGATACCGATCGTCAGTGCTCCCTGCGATTTTGCTTCACGGATTGCAGCGAGGGTATCCGCTGTCTCGCCTGACTGCGAAATTGCAACGACCAGTGTCTTGCGATCAATGATCGGTTTCCGATAGCGGAATTCAGACGCCATCTCGACCTCCGTTGGAATGCCAGCAACCCCTTCCAAGAGATATTCGCCAACGAGTCCAGCATGATACGACGTGCCGCATGAGACGATGACAATCCGTTTAATCCGACGGAGCCGCGTCTCGACCGCCCGAAGACCACCAAGTCTCACCCGACCCTCTCGGACCAAGAGTCGACCACGCATCGCATCGGTAAAGCTTTTCGGCTGCTCGAAAATTTCTTTCAACATGAAATGCTGATAACCGTCGCGCTCTGCCACCATCCAGTCCCGCTCCAACTCAACTTCATCTTTCTCACGCTTCCGATGATTGAGTGTCCTGACATCGTAGCCGCCTTGACTCACAGTAGCGACTTCACCGTCGTCGAGATACACAATCCGCTTCACATCTCCCACTATTGCCGAGACGTCCGACGCAATAAACATCTCGCCCCGACCGATCCCGATGACAAGCGGGCTACTCTTCCTCGCAGCCAAAAGCTTGGTCGGATCATCACTCGAGATTGCGACGATCCCGTACGCTCCACGAAGTGCCTTGAGTGCATAAGTAAATGCCTGCTCGAACGGGGCCGTCTTCATCTCCTCTTCGATCAGATGGGCAATGACCTCGGTGTCCGTCTCGGATCGGAAACGATGTCCGCGTTGTTCCAGTGAAATCCGGAGTTCCTGATAATTTTCGATGATACCATTGTGAACGACAGCGACTTTGGTATGACAATCCGCATGTGGATGTGCATTACGTACCGAAGGTTTCCCGTGGGTCGCCCAGCGCGTATGCGCGATACCCATCCTCGACAGTGCACGACCACCGAGCTTGGTTTCGAGTGCCGCCACCTTACCGATCGATCGAACAATCCGAAGTTTTCCCGATACTATGGATGCGACACCAGCTGAGTCATACCCACGGTATTCAAGCCGCTTCAGTCCCTCGATCAGGTACGCTGCTGCCGGTCGCTGCCCGATATATCCAACGATGCCGCACATAGATTGGAAAGTTAGTCAGTGACAACGAAATTGAGAATGCGTCCAGGCACATAGATGCATTTCCTCACCTGCTTGCCATTGGTAAATGCCTGCACCTTCGGATCAGCCAGCGCGAGTGCCTTGGCTTCCGCTTCGGTCGCGTCGACGGCGACCTCGATCACGCCGCGAACTTTCCCATTCACCTGAACACCGATCGTTCTCGTCTCTTCACGTATCTTCTTCGCATCATACTTCGGCCACTCCGCCAGGAAAATGGATTTCTTCCCCCCCAGTCGGTTCCAAAGCTCTTCTGCGATGTGAGGTGCAAACGGACTGAGGAGAATGAGCAGAGTCTTGAATCTCGAAGCCTGAATCTCAGTTTCTTTTTCGAGTTCATTCACGAGGATCATCAGAGCACTGATTGCCGTGTTGAATTTGAAATCTTCGATGTCCTCTGTCACTTTTTTGGTCGTTTTGTGGGCAAGTGACTCTCGCTTCTTGTCGTCTGTTGTTTGCTGCTTCTTGTCACTTGTCACCTTGGCCGCGAGCTTCCAAACCTTCTCGAGAAACCGTCGCGTCCCCACCATGCCGTTGGTATTCCAAGCAATTGATTGTTCAAATGGCCCTATAAACATCTCATAGAGCCGAAAAGCATCAGCTCCAAACTCACGCACCATGTCATTCGGATTGATCACATTCCCCCAACGCTTCGACATCTTACGCCCATCGGAAGCCAGGATAAGTCCGAGAAATTCCAGTCGCTTAAATGGTTCCGGGGTGCTCACTACCCCCTGATCATAGAGAAACTTGTGCCAAAACCGAGCGTAGATGAGATGGCGCGTCGCATGATCACCGCCAACATACACATCGACGGGCATCATTTTCTTTTCTTTTTTCTTATCGACTAAAGCTTTTTTATTTGCAGGATCAATATAGCGGAGATAATACCATGATGATCCCGCCCACTGAGGCATAGTATTGGTCTCACGCTTAGCTCTACCACCACACTTGGGACATTTTACATTGACCCACTTTTCAATAGTCGCAAGTGGTGACTCGCCAGTCCCCGCTGGTTGATAGGCTTTCACTTTGGGAAGCTTGACCGGTAGATCTCTTTCCGGCACTGGCACCACCCCACAGTGTTCGCAATGAATGAGCGGGATCGGCTCACCCCAGTACCGCTGGCGAGAGAATACCCAGTCGCGCATTTTGTATGTTGTTTGTTTGCGTGCCAACTTATTCTTCACCAAATACTGGATAATACCCTGACGACTCTCTCCTGACTTTTTCCCTCGAAACAGGGCTGGCTCCATCAAAATACCAGCCTGCATATCGGAATAGCAGTGCTCCAAATTTTGAACTTTGCTTTGCTCTACTTTATCCACAGGAAACAAGACCGGCTTTAAACGAATCTTGTATTTTTTGGCAAAGGCAAAATCCCGTTCGTCGTGCGCCGAACACTTGACGATACCGGTCCCGTAGTCTGCCAAGGCATAACTTGCTACCCATATGGGCAGTTCACCATTGCCAACTGGATCAATAGTGTAACGACCAGTGAAAATGCCCTCGGGCTCTTTCTCTCCTTCGTATCCTGCAGCTTCCCGTTTCCTCAACATCTCCGCACACTTATCCAGTACCCTTTCTTTCTCCTTGGTACCTTCTAGAAGCTTCGGAAGCAACGGATGATCAGGAGCGATGACGACAAATGTATCCGCAGCAAACGCCTCGAAGTGTGCGCTGAACGTCTGAATGGCAAGCTTCGTATCCTTCACCGGTGACGTAAACACCATACCCTCTGAGCGCCCGATCCAATTTTTCTGAGCTTCTTTCACGCCCTCCGGCCAGTCGAGCAACTTCAAGTCACGGAGCAGCTTGTCCGCATAAGCAGTAATCCGAAGTACCCACTGCCGCATCGGACGCTTCTCGACCACACTATCACAACGCTCACAATGTCCCGCTTCCAAGTCTTCGTTGGCCAATCCCGTCTGACATGACGGACACCAATTGATCGGGTCAAACGACTGATAGGCCAAACCCCTTTTCCACATCTGTAGGAAAATCCACTGCGTCCACTTGTAATATTCCGGATTGGTCGTATTGATCTCCCGCTCCCAGTCATACGTAAAGCCAATTTTTTCGAGCTGAGCTTTAAACGTCTTGATATTTTTCTTTACCGCCACTTCCGGATGGACTTTGTTTTTGATCGCATACTGCTCGGCCGGCAAACCGAAAGCATCCCAGCCCATCGGGTGAAGCACAGCATAACCCTGAAGTTGCTTGAAACGCGCGTAGACGTCGGAAGCAATATAGCCCTTGGGGTGCCCGACATGCAGCCCCGCTCCCGAAGGATATGGGAACATATCCAAAACGAATTGCTTCTTCGCTCGCTGGTACTGGCGATAGGTGCCGTTCTTATCCCAGTATTTCTGCCATTTCTTTTCGATTTTTTTCGGCTCGTATCGCATCATAGAAGTAGAGTGCCCCCCTACTCTAGCCGAAAAACAGCCTCCTTTCAAGGGTAATTCGCTCTCAACAGCCTCCTTTCAGACACGGGTAACTTACCGCCTTAGGGTGCTGTCCCATACACATTACCAATCACGATTCCACTTGTGACTGCTACTCCATTGATCACGATGCCCATATTGGGGAAAGCAGCTTGGGCAGATGAAAGTGAATTGAAGGTCTGCCCCTGAATCGTCCAGGGGAAGGGCGGCGGGGTAGTTGATACTGGGGGTGATGTTGTGGTATTTCCTGCCGAGCATGACCCGCCCGTCCCCGTACCAGTCATTACCACCCCACCCACTTGCCTCACCATGAATATGCAGGCAACCGAACCACCAGCACACGATCCCGTCGTCGCAACATTGATATATCCTGACGATGGTACATTGCAGTGAGTTGAATCCGTAAGTATGCGAGGTTGGAAGACGCCCAGCTGCGACACACAATTTGCGTTGGCAGCACCACCCGGCGTAGTCGAGATCGATATCTGAGCACGTTGACCGACGATAGATGATCCTCCGAAACTCGCCAAATCTACCCAGGTACTTTGACCAGGGGCACGAACGAATGGAATGGAGACGAGTCGTCCAGCCGGGACATTGACATACACAACTTGGGGGCCAGAGTAGTTGACATTACCTGTGCCAACTGCGCCACCATACTGCCCTGGGGTGAGCGATGCGTTCAGTCCTGTACCAACGGAAACGTTCGGTACAAATGATCCCACACTACAGGTCCCGGGCAAGCGAATCGTCCCTCCGCCTCCACCCCCTCCCCCCGGATCCCCGCTCCCATCACCACTCCCACTCTGACAGGTCCCGGTGAAATTCAAGCCAAAGAGGCTCATCGCTGTCTCGGAGCTCGGGACATAGGGGGCGGAACCGGCAACCGTTTGGGCCCGACAGAGGAGACCCTGATTATTCGTGAGCGTCCGTTCGGCACTCGTGGTGATTTCAAAGGAAGAGGCAGTGACATTACGGATCGGAACAGTGAGCATCGGGGCGAGATCATTCCCGCGTCCGAGAGTGCTGTAACGGCAATTGACCGTGAGAGTCAGAGTGTTGGCATCGTAGAAGGCGACCTCGGAACGGATCGGGATACCTTCGGGACTGGTCCAGTTGCTCACCCAGCGCTTCCCCAGGAGATACTCGGGAGTGCCGGGTCCGACACAGGCGGTGTTCGAGGGAAGACCGGGATTGCCACCACCATTCCCCGGTGTCCCTGGGGTCATCACTCCAACGGCATTGGACCAATTCGAGACTCCAGTCGGAGTAATGGCTCGAACATGATAGGTGTAGTCAGTTCCTGAACTGAGACCAGTGTCGGTAAAGCTTGTCCCAGTCAGGGTGACGAGCGGGGTGAAGAGGGTACAGGTTTGTCCAATACAGCGTTCCAGCTCATAGCCTGTTGCTTCAGGGATCGCATTCCAAGTGATGAGCGTTGTCGTCGTGGTCGGTACCGTCACACTGAGACCGGTCGGTGATGGGAGAAGCGGGGTGACAATGACATTCCCTGAGTCATCTCTCGGGAGGGTGACGGCACTCGTATCACCACCGCCTCCTGCTCCGCCACCCGCATTCCCACCCCCACCCCCGGGTACCATGGGTGTCGTGGCTCCAGCTGAGAGGGAACTGGTCTGACACTGGACGGTATTCCATCCCGTTCGGATGAGATTGGTACTCGTATTGAAAATGGGAAGGGTCAGGATGAAGTTCACCGTGACCCAGGCCAAAAGGACGATGCACAGTCCAATCAAGGCGGCAATCATGCCTCCTTTGGCAAAGGTCATGCGACTCTCATTCCCTCCCGAGGTGAGGTAGACAAAGGCCATCGCTACAATCACCGCAATGGCGATGGCGGAGAGGATATTTCTCAAGTAGATGATGATCTGGTTGATGCCGACGATCAGGTGACAGAGGGTGCAGCGTTCGGTGCCACCGCCTGGGATATCCGGATCTGGAGTCGAGAGACCGCAGGGGATAATGCCCGCTTCGACTGAGGCGGTCGGAAGGAAGAACACCGTGGATGCACTGAGTGTCAAAAGGGTGAGGAAGACGAAGAGAGAGCGCATGGGAAGGGTTTGTGTTGAGGGAAGTATAGCATGGAGTATGACGCAGCGAAACAGAAAATCTGTTACAAACAAACTCCACCCGAGTGGGTGGAGTTTGAATCATTGAGTTACTTCAGCTCCTTCCGCCCGACAATACGTTCAGCGATGAAGCGACCGATTCGATAGAACACCCAGAGGAAAAATCCATACACGAGCAGAATCGGAAGGCCAGTAATCACAATCGCTGCGAGTGCGCTCACGAGAGCGATCCCCCAACGAGTAAGGTCCGTCACCGACTGCTTCACGACATTTCCATCCCGAACGGTGTCATCGTTGAGCACGATACGCGGATCTTCGGTAATTGAGATTGAGAGTTGTGACATGGCAACTTGACCCTCCAGCCTTCGGCTCTGGGCATCCAGTTGCTCGATCTCGCTTCGGACAATTGAAAGACGTTCGGTCACTTCGATGACATCACTCACTTTTTCAGCCCGATTGAGGAGAACAACGAGTGCCGACTCTTCAGCGCGCTTCGCATTGAGCCGAGCAGTGAGGTCGATATTCTGATCGGTCACATCGCCTGTATTCAAGTTTTCGCTGACCACCGACGATGCTGCTTTCTTTGCTTCTTCGATTGTCACATCCAATCGATCCGCCGGTACCCGGACCTCGAGCCAGGCTGTCTGCACATCATGCTTCGGTTGTGAGACATTGGCACTCTCGATATACCCACCGACATTTTTCACAGCTTCCTGGATCCGATTCTTCGTCCATGTCAAACTCTGAGCACGCAAGTCGAGAGAAGCCCCCTGAATGATCTTTCGATCTGCCGTTGAAACCGGGATTGATGCCTCTCGATATGGCAATGTCATCGCATCCATAGCCATCGGCGCAGCTCCCGACTCACCATACAGCATCTTTGTATCCATACCCACCACTCTGTCACCCGCTGACGGCCCTGTCACCATAAATGCATCCTGATTTTCAGGAAACATCATCGGAGTATGTGTCCGTCCAGGAATGAGGGCTAAAGTCTGAGTGAGATAAATCACCAGAACCGGAGCAAAGAGCACAAACACCAAGAGGAAGCCACCGATACGCACATGCTTCCGCCAGTCAAAGCGCCGCGCTGCCATATATTTTTATTTATGTATTACGAAAAAACCGAAAGAGCTTATTACTCCTCCAGTCTACTCTCGGTTTACGATTCACGCCAGGCCGCAGTACCCTGGACGTCCATCGTATACCTGCTCGATACTGTTACTCTCGCGTGATAACATTCGGCCCCAAACGACTGCGATGTTTTCGAACGACTCTGATACGAGTCATTTCCTTCTCCAATGCCGCTGCCACACGCGCATATTCTTCCTCATCCATTGTCTCTTGCTCGAGCTGGATCGCTTCAGCGCGCGCGCGCGCCGTTTCAGCCCGTTCCATATCGATCTCCTCGGCCCGTTCTGCAGTATCAGCGAGAATCGTAAGTGTGTTCGTATCAAACTCGACAAAGCCACCAGAGACCGCCAGACTCTCTGTCTTGCCGTCCGTCTGCTGGACGACGACTTCCCCCGCCTTGAACGCACCGATATACGGCGTATGTTCGGGCAAAATAGTCACATCTCCATCCGCGATCGGGAGTGTCACCGCAGATGCCTCCATCGAAGTAACGATGCGCTCAGGCGTGACGAGATTGACGGTGAGTGAGGTCATAATTATTGGTCTTTCTTGGTCGCTGCAAGAACTTCACTGATCTCCCCCTTCATATAGAAGTCTTGTTCCTGGATGTGATCGAGGGTACCCGAGAGAATTTGCTCAAATCCTTCGATCGTATCTTCGAGGCGGACGTATTTGCCCGGTGCGCCAGTAAATTGCTCAGCGACGAAAAACGGTTGTGAGAGGTATTTTTGGACTTTTCGCGCGCGTGAAACTGTGAGCTTGTCCTCTTCGGTTAACTCTTCCATACCGAGAATCGCGATGATGTCTTGTAGGTCCTTGTATCGCTGCAAAACACGCTGCACACCACGCGCCACCGCGTAGTGCCGCTCACCGACGATTTGTGGATCGAGGATAGTCGAACTTGAATCGAGCGGGTCAACCGCTGGATAGATCCCGATCTCAGTCAATGCCCGGTTCAAGACAACCGTCGAGTCGAGATGGGCAAAGGTTGTCGCCGGTGCCGGGTCAGTCAAGTCATCCGCGGGGACATACACCGCTTGAACTGACGTGATCGAGCCTTGTTTGGTCGATGTGATGCGTTCCTGCAGAACACCCATCTCTTCGGCCAGCGTCGGCTGATAGCCCACAGCACTCGGGATCCGTCCGAGGAGGGCTGAAACTTCAGAGCCCGCTTGAGTGAAACGAAAAATGTTGTCGATGAAGAGCAGAACGTCTTTACCTTCACTATCACGGAAGTCCTCCGCCATGGTCAGAGCTGAGAGCGCGACCCGCTGACGCGAACCAGGTGGCTCATTCATCTGACCGAACACAAGCGCTGTCTTTTCGAGCACGCCCGAGTCCTTCATCTCATGGTAGAGATCATTCCCCTCGCGCGTCCGCTCCCCGACGCCGGCAAAGACCGAGTAGCCGCCGTGTTCCTGGGCGATGTTGCGGATGAGTTCCTGGATGACAACCGTCTTACCGACACCCGCCCCACCAAAGAGTCCAACCTTACCACCTTTCATGAACGGACAGATGAGGTCAATCGATTTAATACCCGTTTCGAAGATCTCGGCTTTGGTCGATTGCTCTTCAAACGAAGGCGCGGCACGATGGATAGAACTGCGTTTCTCGAATTGAGAATCTTCCTTGCCATCGATCGGTTGGCCGAGGACATCGAACATGCGGCCCAAGACCGCCTTGCCCACCGGGACACTGATCGGCGCGCCCGTCGCCAGCATCGCGACACCGCGACGCAGCCCATCCGTCGAACCCATCGCGACCGCCCGGACCCGACCACCCCCCAGGTGCTGGTGAACCTCAGCAACGAGCCTCACTTTTTTCCCAGCCTCGCCGAACTCAGCTTCGAGCGCATCATAGATCTTCGGGAGCTTGGTCCCATCTGCAAACTCTACATCCACCACCGGCCCGATGACTTGAATGACTTTTCCTTGGTTGTTCATAACACTTTGCATTATTTCGAAATTATCCCTGCACGGCGGCCATGCCCGCCGAGAGCTCGGCGATCTCCTGGGTGATCTTGCCTTGACGAAGCTGATTGTAGGCGAGGGTCAGGTCGGCCGTCATCTCTTTGGCAGCATCAGTGGCACTGCGCATCGCGACCATCCGCGCCGCTTCCTGCGAAGCATTGGATTCGAGTACCGCGTGGTACAGCTCGGCTTCGATGAGGCGCGGGATGATCGTCTCCAAGACTGTCTCAGGAAACGGCTCAATGAGGAAGTCACCACCGCCCATGTCTCCATTGGTTTCGAGTCCGATCTCGTCGAGCATTTTCTTGGCGTCCTTCTCGGTCGCGGGTAACAAGGCTCGAACCTTCACTCGTTGGACGAGTGCGGACACATAGTCCGTATACACCATGACGACTCGATCCACCCGGCCAGCGAGAAATTCATCCAGGATAATCCGCACGATCGGGCGCATATCGGTCACTCGCGGATATTCGAACACTTCGGGGAAAGAGGCAATGATCTCGCCCTGCATCCGGCGGACCGCCTGCTCACCCTTCTTGCCAAGCGTGATGAAGGCCGCGCTCCGGTCCTGGTCCTCGGCCCGCGCTTCGCGCAGCTTTCTCAAGACCTGGGTATTAAATGAGCCACACAAGCCCCGATTGGACGTGATAACCACATACAGCTCCCGTGTAACCGGCCGCGCAAGGAGAAGTGGATGCCGCTCATGTTTCACCGCGACCGTTACCCGATGGAGAATGGAGAGTACTGCCTGTGCATACGGACGCATCGCGAGTGCCCGCTCGACCGCGCGACGCATTTTGACAGCCGAAATCATTTCCATTGCCCGAGTGATTTTCCCCGTGCTCTTCACGCCCTTGATACGTCTGCGGATGTCTTTCCCGGATGGCATACATTTACAGCGATAGGTTAACTGGTTCAAGTGTTGGCACATTGCCCACCTCTTTGACCGATGAACACCCTAACCCATGAACTGGATAACCGATTATGCAATAAATCCCTTCTTGAATGATTCGATATGTGTCTTCAACAATGCCTCCACAGACTCGGTTAATGCTTTTTCTTGTCCGATCGCTTCCAGCACCGCCCCACCCTCAGTCTCAAGTGAGGTGAGGAACTCTTTTTCGAATCGACCGATTACATCAACTGGAACATCATCGAGATACCCCCGCGAGAGCGCATAGAGGAGGGCGACTTCTTTCTCCACAGTGAGGGGTGCGTACTGGGGCTGTTTCAAGACCTCCACTGCTCGGCGACCACGTTCGATGAGTGATCGGGTTTTCTCGTCGAGGTCCGATCCGAACTGTGCAAAGGCTTCCATCTCACGGAACTGTGCGAGATCGAGCCGCAATGTTCCCGAAACCTGCTTCATCGCCTTGATCTGAGCGGATGAACCGACGCGTGAAACCGAAATACCAACATTGAGAGCGGGACGGATGCCTTTGTAGAAGAGATCCGATTCGAGATAGATCTGGCCGTCGGTAATAGAAATAACATTCGTCGGGATATAGGCCGAGACATCGCCCGCCTGTGTCTCGACAATGGGGAGAGCGGTCAATGAACCACCGCCATTGTCCGCGTTCAGCTTGGCACTCCGCTCCAAGAGCCGAGAGTGAACGTAAAAAACATCACCTGGATAGGCTTCACGGCCTGGTGGACGACGCAGAATAAGCGAAATCTGGCGATACGCTACCGCGTGCTTGGAGAGATCATCATAGACAACCAATACATCCTTACCCTGATCCATAAAGTACTCACCCATCGCACAACCCGCATACGGCGCGATGTAAGACAGAGCCGCCGATTCAGAAACCCCCGCAACAACGATGGTCGTATATGCCATCGCCCCGGCCTTCTCAAGCTCCGCCTTGATGCGAGCAACCTTGGATTCCTTCTGACCAATAGCGACGTAGATGCAGAGCACTCCCTGGCCACGCTGATTGATAATCGTATCAATTGCAACTGCGGTCTTGCCGGTCTGTCGATCGCCGATGATCAGCTCACGCTGGCCGCGACCAACTGGGATGAGTGCATCAACCGCCTTGATACCTGTCTGGAGTGGCTGATGCACTGACTGCCGAGTGATGACACCTGGAGCAATCTTTTCAACTGGATAATATTTTTCACTCTTGATATCACCCTTGCCATCGATCGCTTCACCGAGTGCGTTCACCACCCGACCAATGAGTCCTTCACCGACTGGGACCGACAAGATACGACCCGTGGCCTTCACCTTTGTCCCCTCAGAGAGTTCTCCCATCTCGCTCATGATCATGATGCCGACCTCACTCTCTTCGAGGTTGAGAGCGACACCGAGTGCTCCATTTTCAAATTCCACCATTTCCGATGCCATAACATCAGACAATCCTGCCACACGAGCGACGCCGTCACCAACTTCAAGGACAGTCCCGATTGATTCACGTTCCACGGCATGGTGAAACTGTGAAAGCTCCTTCTTCAGTTCTTCGATGAGAGGATTGGACATAAGTACGATGGTCACAACGATTTATGGAGTTCTCTGAGTGCCCGAGCAACGGAGGAGTCATAGCGCATATCAACTGTCTCTAATCTGAGGCCGCCGATGATGGTTGGATCCTCCCGAAACTCGATCGCCACCGAACCACTCGGCCTGCCCAAGAGGCCAGGAGCTGCCTCACTGATACGTTGGCGTGCGTCGGTATCCAATGGATAGGCCGTCGATGCAACAGCCCGCTGTGTACCAGAAACAGTCTCGCTGTATGTCTCAATGGCTCGGCTGATCTTACCTGCTCGCCGAGTGAGACGCTGACGACGGAGGAACCAAACGAGTGCCGCGGCCAGCTCGCGCCCTTGGAATCCCCCCTCTATCGAAAGCTCACTGACGGCCCGCGCGAGTTGTGCGTCGACGATTCGCATACCTCTTTTTTATTCGGCAGACTGTACCGACTGCTGCACGAGCTTGGCATCGACTTTAGCGTCGACGACACCACCGAGCACTCGCTCGGTCGCCAAGAGAACCAAACTGGAAATTTCAGACTTCGCTTCTCGCACGAGCCGCGCCTTCTCCTCCGCCAAATGTGAATCTGCATCCATGATCATTCGATCGATCTTCCCTTTCGTCTCACGGAGCATCAAGGCATCGCGCTCCTTCGCGCTCATCTCAGCCTTCAGGAGAATATCGCGCGCCTCCTCCCGAGCCGCCGCCATAATCCGCTTCTCTTCTTCGACAACTGCCTGAAGTTTTTTCTGTGACTGCGCTGCAGCCTGCAGTCCTTGTTCGATTTTCTTGGTCCGTGCTTCGAGTGCCCGGAGGATCGGCCGGTACGCATAGCGACGCAAAACAAAGAGGAGTACGGTGAAATTCACCGCTTGAGCGATGAGTAACTTCCAATCAATACCAAGTTTGGCGAAGACTTCCATGGCCGAGAAAGAATCAAGATTAAGAGATGCAGAATGATAAATTATTGCGACACATAATTCGAAATCCTGCCTGCATCACTGACTGAATGAACACTGGATGATTTCTAAACTGGAAATGCCTACCCAAACAAAATCATTAATGCCACAACCAATGCATAAATCGCTACAGCTTCCGTCACGGCGATCGCGAGGATCATGGTCGTCTGTACCTTCGACTGCGCCTCCGGATTGCGGCCGATCGCCTCAAGTGCCTTGGACGCGAGGATACCGAGACCGATGCCCGGGCCGATAGCACCGAGACCCATCGCGAGTGCGGCACCGATCATCTTTGCTGCTTCTAATTCCATATGGTTCTCTCATTAATTACGAATTATCAATACCGAGTTGAACGAGAAACAAAACGCTTCGATTGTACCTCAAACAGGGTGGCCTGTCCAATCGACGCATCGCATCGCCCTGAGCGCCATACCGGAAGAGACTCCGCTGGGATGGAATCAGTGTTCCGGCGGTATCGTCGCCATCTTCAGAAAGACAAGCGTAAGCATCGCGAACACAACCGCCTGAATGAAGCCGACAAAGATCTCGAGGAACAGGAATGGGAGCGGGAGGAAATACGGGACCAGGTGCAACATGACCGTCAGGAGCACCTCACCCGCGAAGACATTGCCGAAGAGACGAAAGGTAAAGGAGACTGTCTTTCCAACTTCGGATACGAGCTCGAGGATACCAACAGCCATCCCAATACCATACGGTTTCTGGAACGGACTGACAAAGAATTTCTTCCCATACTTCACGATACCCATGGCAGCGATGCCCGTAAACTGGATCACTATCACCGTCATGAGCGAAAGTGCCAGCGTGAAATTCAGATCTGCTGAAGTACTCCGGAGAAATGGGATGATAGTCGCATGGCCGGCCTCGCCATGCAATAGACCGACCGTCCC
>WBZP01001830.1_pt1 | contig 25396 bp, 27 predicted proteins | sample 5204301 | NCBI WGS metagenome assembly WBZP01 (sample SAMN12412401, study PRJNA552823) | activated sludge metagenome | isolation source: activated sludge from nitrification reactor of wastewater treatment plant... | place: USA: Pennsylvania | collected 2017 | reverse complement strand
CAACATTAGATCCTGCTGCTGCACCTGCACCTGATAAATCTGATGCAAAAGCAGCCGCTCCAACCGGCCCCATTACTTCAATCCAATTCGAAGAGACAACCTATAATTTTGGTACTGTTAAAGATGGTGACAAGGTTAAGCACATCTATAAGTTCAAAAATACAGGAAAAGCTCCTTTGATCATTTCTGATGCCAAAGGTAGCTGTGGATGTACTGTTCCTGATTGGCCAAGAGAGCCTATCGCTCCAGGTAAGTCAGGTGAAATCAAAGTTGAATTTGACTCTAAAAACAAAGGTACTGAAGAAGGCAGCAATCAATCAAAAAGAGTAACCATTACTGCCAATACTGATCCTGTTCAGACTTATCTGAATATCACAGGTATTGTAAAGAAAGACAAAGCAGCAAAATAATTGCCGTTTAAAAAATTTAATCGAGCCTGTATGTATTAACATACAGGCTTTTTATTTTTGATACATGAAAGTATTTCTAAGTCTGGTTAAATTCAGCCACACAGTTTTTGCCTTACCATTTGCCCTCGTTGGCTTCGGCTTAGGTACCGCACTCTCTCCGGAATCATTTTCAACAACCCAGCTTTTATTGGTGTTGGGATGTATGGTAACAGCAAGAAATACAGCTATGGCCTTCAACAGGTACATTGACCGGGATATTGATGCAGCCAATGCCAGAACCAAGGTAAGGGAAATTCCTGCCGGCCTTATTTCCGAGAAAAAAGTGAAAACATTTATTGTCATCAATGTTGGTTTATTTATTGGCCTCACATGGTTTATCAACCCTCTTTGTTTTTACCTAAGTCCTGTAGCATTATTGGTTATCATGGGTTACAGCCTTACCAAAAGGTTTACATTTTTGTGTCACCTGATTTTAGGGTTAGGTTTGTCATTGGCACCGGTTGGCGCTTTTATTGCCGTTACAGGCTACTTTCATTTTTTGCCGATTTTATTGGGTTTGGCAGTCTTATTCTGGGTATCCGGATTTGATATCATCTATGCGCTACAGGACGAAGAATTTGATCAATTAAAAGGACTGTTTTCGATTCCGGCTTATTTTGGAAGTAAAAATGCATTATTGATCTCAAGAATCTTTCACCTGATTTCCGCTCTCTTACTTGTATTATTTCTATATCACGCCCACATTATTGTGCCGGATATATTTTACATCACAATTCTGGGTACATTGATATTTGTAAGTCTTTTGATTTCACAGCATAGGCTTGTGAAGCCAATGGACCTTAGCAAAGTAAACCTCGCTTTTTTTACCAACAATGGCATTGCCAGTTTGGTATATGGACTTTGTTTTATTTTGGATTTGTGGCTATGATGGTTAAATAGATCTAAAGCCAGGCAAGATAATCATCCAGATACGCTTTTACGGTATCAGCTGTAGGTTTTAACAACTCCTTTTCTGAAAGCTGAGATTTAACCGATGAAATGGGCAACTTGTTATGGTACACTGTCATTTTAAGATAGTTAAACATTGCAGCCAAATGGTCCATTCCCCGGATATTCCCGGCTCTGCCGTCAGAAACACCGATTAGTCCTATTTTTTTATGGTAAAAGGTGGCAGAAATTTCATTTACAGATAAGGCATCTATAAACAATTTCAAAATGCCGGGATAACTCCCGTTATATTCCGGACTAACTAAAATCCACCTTTTACTGGGTATTAATAGTTCTTTTTGGATTTCCTTTATTGTAGGATCCTGAGTCCCGGATGAGTACATTTCAGCAATCTTTATGGTTGAAGGAAGGTTCTGAAGCGAAAAATATTGAACCTCTTCTCCCGCGTTTTGCCTTAAATATTCAAAAACGAAGTTTGATATTACCTGCGTTTTGTTGTCTTGTCTGTTTGTTCCGTTAATTACGAGAATCATCCCATTGTTGTTGATTGTCGAACAAGAACAAAAGGAGTTTGTTCACCATTCATTTATATATTAACTTATCAGAATGCATTATTATCTAATATTCATTTAATTATACATATTTAATCGTAAAACAAGGGTTGGCAGATTTAACTTAAAAAGACCCATATTTTTCTTAATTTTGCAGTCCAAATTTGTAGTGCATTGAACATCAAATATTTAGGACATTCCGGCTTTTGGTTAGAAATGGACACCACCCGTTTTGTAGTTGATCCATTTTATACAGGAATGCCATATGCTGGAAATATTGATGAAAAGACTTTGGATTGCGAATATTTGCTCCTTACTCATGCACACCAAGATCATGTTATGGATGCACCCAGGGTGCAGGAATTGACCCATGCAACTTTGGTTGCCAACTATGAAATGGTCAATTACTTTAGATCCAGACATGGTATTGAAAAAGGAATCGGTATGAATGTTGGTGGAAAGTTGCCTTTTAAATCAGGTTTTATTAAAATGGTAAGCGCTGTTCATTCCAGCAGTTTCTCTGATGGGACCTATGGTGGATTAGCCAATGGATATTTAATCGAAGGAAGCAAACAAGCTATTTACTTTGCCGGAGATACTTCTCTGCATGCTGATATGAAGCTTTTAAACCTGGCAACTTCCAAGCCCATTATCTCTGTTTTACCTTTGGGAGGATTGTTTACAATGCATGTTGATGATGCATTGCAAGCCGCGCAAATGATCAACAGCCATACAGTTATTGGCTGCCATTTTGATACATTCCCCCCCATTAAAATTAATCACCAAGAGGCCATAGAACTATTTGAATCTTCGGGAAAAAAATTGGTCTTGATGTCACCCGGAGAAAACATCGAAATTTAAAAACATGGGGAAAGTAATAGCCATCGCGAATCAAAAAGGAGGTGTGGGAAAAACCACTACTGCCATTAACTTAGCAGCCTCTTTAGCAGCACTCGACAGAAAAATTTTGTTGATTGATTCTGACCCACAAAGCAATGCCACTTCAGGGGTTGGCATAAAAGCGGATGAAATAGAAGTTGACATCTACGATTGTCTGGTGGAAGGAGAGGATCCTTCCAAGGCAATTTTACCAACCACAACGCCCAATCTATACATTTTACCCTCTTCCATCCACCTTGTAGGTGCAGAAATAGAGTTGGTCGGCAGGAGCAATCGCGAATTCCAAATGAAGGAATTCATTGGCAAAATCAAAAAAGATTACGATTATATTTTCATCGATTGCCTGCCTTCATTGGGTTTAATAACGGTTAATGCCTTGACGGCAGCCGACAGTGTGATTGTGCCGGTTCAATGCGAATTCTTTTCTCTGGAGGGATTTGGTAAACTGAAGGATACCATCAATTTAGTAAAGTCAGGACTTAATTCTGCCTTACAAATCGAGGGTATCATTTTATCCATGTACGACAAAAGATTGAGGATGGCCAATCTGGTTGTGGAACAGGTCAAAGAAATTATTACGGATCGTATTTTTTCAACCATCATTCACCGAAACAGTAAGATTGGTGAAGCCCCTTCTCTGGGACAACCCATCATCATATATGATGCAACGAGCAAGGGAGCCATCAACTTTTTAAACCTTGCCATTGAATTTCTACAATTCAATGATGATGCGCATAACTTATCTATTCAAATGACAACCACCGATGAGTAAGAAAAAAGATCTAGGTAAAGGGTTAAGAGCCCTTCTCTCCAATATAGAACAAACGACCAATACGGAAGATAAAAATGTTTTGGTAAAAGAGCTTTCCAGCTCTGTGGCCAATATCAGGATAGATGCCATTGAAGTCAATCCCTACCAGCCCAGGGTTGAATTCGATACGGAAGACCTCATGGAGCTTGCCAAATCCATCAAGGTTCACGGACTCATCCAGCCGATAACCGTGAGAAGTTTAGGTGGAGATCAGTATCAATTGATTTCCGGTGAGAGAAGGTTAAGGGCCTCTAAGATGGCTGGAATTACGGAAGTACCTGCCTATATCCGTATTGCCAATGATCAGGAAATGCTGGAAATGGCATTGATTGAAAACATCCAGAGAGCAGATCTCAATGCGGTAGAAATAGCCATCTCCTATCAAAGATTGATCGATGAATGCAATCTTACCCATGAAACGCTTTCGGATCGGGTAGGAAAAAACAGGAGTACTGTTACCAATTACCTTCGCTTACTTAAACTGCCGCCAGAAATCCAAACTTCCGTTAAAGATGGTTCTATTTCAATGGCTCACGCAAGGGTTCTGGCCGGAATTCAGGATGTAGAAAAACAATTGTACCTGTACCGCAAATCCAAATCGGAAGATCTCAGTGTTCGGCAAATGGAGGAAGCAGCACGTCAATTGACAACTTCACAGGCATCAACTGCCAAAGCGGTCAAATCCAGTCCTGCTTCCATTGAATTGGAAAGAATTAAAAAGGAGATTTCATCTCTGCTGGGAACCAAGGTGGATATTTTGCGAAATGACAAAGGCAAAGGAAAAATCGTTATTAACTTTGGTAACGATAAAGAGTTCAACGATATCTATGACATTTTCAGGGAAATCGATCAATAAAATATTTGCACAGTCATTGTTAATCATCTCTTTGGGATGCTTAAACCTCTATTCATTTGCCCAAAATCCGGTAAGTTCAACTTCTGCCAACCAGAATAGCGGGCAAGGACAAGAAAATAGCGACACTTCAACGTATGTTGCTCCCAAACGCAATACTTTTAAATTATTGTTTAGCGGCAAACCCGGCAAGGCAGCCCTTTACTCTTTGATATTTCCTTCCGGAGGTCAGATTTACAATAAAAAATGGTTAAAAGTGCCACTAGCCCTGGGGGTAGATGGTTACTTCCTGTATAATTTGATCAATAAACAAAAAATATACAACGACTACAACGATATAGTAAATATCTACAACAACGGTGGCACTTATCCTGACATTTCTGAGCAAGCTGCCTTAAATTTCAGAGCTGCTGCAAGAACCAACAGAGAGTATGCCTGGGTTTATTTTATTGTAGGGCACCTTGTAACAGTGTTTGATGCCTATGTTGACAGGCATTTAATGGATTTCGATATTTCTCCTGATTTAACTTTGATAGGTGGCCCTTCGGCAGGCATTAGCTTGACAATACCTTTGAATCAGAAGAAGAAGCATCCTCCTCTGCCAGTATTTTCCACACCATAAAAAGGCTTATGGCTGCATAAATGACAGCCACCATTACAGGTAACCCATACCAGGAGTCCAATGTAAAACAGGCCCAGGTAATGATCCCGATTTTACCGGCTTCTCCCAAATAGCTGAGATATTGTCCATCCATCAAAGTACCATAACTGAAAATATTGAGCATGATAAAAATACCGTACATCAACAATGCTGTATAGCTGAAGTGTTCGATTTGAGAAAAGAAATGGAACAACATTGCCAGGGTCAGGATCAATTGAATCCATGGCCACCACCGGGTACCCTCTGCATTTTCTTTGTTGTATTTTGACAGATCTTCCGGGGACTTCACTTCTTGCACCGGGTAAAGTTCCTGAACATCTTTTGGTCTCCATCCTGTTGGCATAAACCAGATTTTCAACTTATCCCCCCAACTTTTTGTGCGCCATGCATCTATGGTCATAAGCCAAAAATGCTGAAAATTAATCCAAAAAACATTCCAGGTTTTAACCGGTCTTTTTACTCCATAAACAGGTTTTACCTCATCGAGTTCTTTCTGAAATGTGCCAAACCACTTGTCCCATAAAATAAAGATCTGCCCATAGTTTTTGTCCAGGTAGATGTCATTTATTGCATGGTGAACCCTGTGATGGGATGGGGTAACAATAATATATTCCAGGAATCCCATTTTGTCGATGAGTCGGGTGTGATACCAGAATTGGGCAAATAAATGAATGGGGGCAATCAATCTTATTATTTCCGGAGGAACACCCAAAATGGCTGCCGGTAGTAATAAGAAAGTAAAAAGGGCAAAAAAAGCTGAAAGGTTTTGTCTTAACGCGCATGCTAAATTGTATTCTTCACTACTGTGGTGAATAATATGCCTGTTCCAAAAAATATTAACGGTATGCTCAAACCTGTGAATCCAATAACCTGAAAAGTCAAGTGCGATAAATGCTACTAAAAATAACAACCAATGAGAACTAATCTGCAGCAAAGCCAGATTGTTGTAAAGCCATTCATAACTTACTACAGTGATAATGAGTCCAAGGATATCTTTTACCACATTGGTAATACCCGAAGAAAGGCTGGTTATGGTGTCGTAAGCATTATAAACTTGTTTTTTTTGATAGATGCTAACACCAAATTCAATAGCCATCAGGACCAAAAAGCCGGGTATGGCATAACTAAGTGCAATTGCGTATTCTTTCATGAATTTTTCCTACATTTACAATGTATGATGCAATTTAAATAAAAACAAAGCAAGAAAAACAAGCGTTATTAAAAAAAAGATAAAATGAGGCACATCACCATCCTTTTCATTCTGTTTTCTTTATTTTTTTCATGTAAAAGTTCAAAAAAAGGACAAGAAAGTGCTCCGGATGTATACCAGCCCACTCTTGGTTTGAAAATCGTCAACCGGATGGGTGATACCATAGTGCCGGTTATTCTTACTGAAGATCAATGGAAAGCAAAATTAAGCCCCGAGGCTTACAGAGTGTTGAGGCAGAAAGGCACTGAGCCTGCATTTACAGGTGATCTTTGGGATAATAAAAAAGATGGCCTGTATGTTTGCGCGGGTTGTGGTCAAGTTTTATTCAGCAGCAATGCCAAATATGATTCTGGAACCGGGTGGCCCAGCTTTTTCAGACCTGATGATGAAAATCTCATCAAAAGAGACACAGATTATCATATTGGTTACCCAAGAACGGAAGTTATGTGTGCAAGATGCGGAGGTCATTTAGGCCATGTTTTTGAAGATGGCCCACCCCCTACCGGATTGCGGTATTGTATCAATTCAGTCTCCCTTGGTTTTATTGAAAGTAAAGAATAACACAGCACTTCTCATTCCTTAATCGTTTTGTAACTGATTGAAGTTTAAAAATGATTTTGAAGCATCTGTATTTCATCTCTTTTGTGTTGGTTTTGTCTTCATGCCAGAAGGATGAAACACAGACCAACATACTCAACGTTAATGATGAAATAGAGATTCATCTGTCACAAAAGCCCGCCGGGTCTCAAATCAACCCCAGTTTTATTGTATCAACTATTGATTCCGTTTCATGCACCAATTCTGAATTGGTGGTTCAAAGCAACCTGGATAATCATACCTTTAATTTGAACATTTTGGGTGTTTGGGTATTTGGCAGCTGTAATCCGGGGCAAACAAAACCGATATCAGAGACAGGATTCTTGTATGCGTCAGATGAATATGTGTTGAAAATGACACTAAAGAATTCTTTGACTTCTACCGGTAAATTGACAGTAACCAAAGATGAGATTTGTATTTTCATGGAAAAAACCGCCGGAATATCCATAGAAAATCAATGTATCAACAGGATATCCCAGGGAGGAGTTTGGGGTTATATAGCATCTCACAATGATCAACAAAGAGTAGCCATCAACAACTTTATTACCCAGAATGCAAAATCTGCATTCGCTCCCATTTTCGGTAACTACGGACTATTTATACTGGACGACAATCAACATGTAAGATTACAGAAGTCTGCTCAACCTACAGCTGAAAAAGGTCAGTATATATCACGGTATTTTGTGGTAGACAACTGGGATGTTTTTGTGCAAAAATTATCAGAATTCCTTAATGGTTTCCAAGATTATAGCATTAGATTGACCAATTTTGAAGGGAGCGTATTTGAGCGATAAATCATCACTTTTATCCTTCATTTTTTTACCTTTACAAAGCTCATTAAACCAGATAAATAAGCCATCATGTTGATCAATCTCATTAGCGATACTGTTACCAAACCCAGTCCGGAAATGTTGGAATATATGCACAACGCCCAGGTGGGTGATGATGTTTTTGGTGAAGATCCCACAGTAAATGAGCTTCAACAAAAAGTTGCCAACATGTTTGGCAAAGAAGCGGCTCTTTTCTGCCCCTCCGGCACCATGACCAACCAGATCGCAATCAAAGTACATACCTCACCCCTGGAAGAGGTTATTTGTGATCACAATTCCCATATCTACCAGTACGAAGTGGGAGGATATGCCTTCCACAGTGGTATTGCTGTTTCACCCCTTGAAGGTATTTACGGCAAAATTACTGCACAACAAATAGAAGAAGCCATCAGGCCTCAGACCGACTGGTTTCCAACTTCCAGTCTCGTTGTTTTGGAAAATTCGACCAATAAAGGGGGTGGAAATTATTATACAGTTGACGAAGTAAAACCGATTCATCTGATGACCCGGCAAAAAGGATTAAAGCTTCACCTCGATGGAGCCCGCCTATTCAATGTTTTGGTTGAAACAGGAGAAAATACCAAAGATGTTGGCAGCCTTTTTGACAGCATTTCCATTTGTCTTTCCAAAGGATTAGGAACCCCGGTAGGTAGTGTCTTAACCGGATCAAAAGAATTTATTGCAAAAGCCAGAAAGGTAAGAAAGGTAATGGGCGGAGGAATGCGTCAGGCCGGTTATTTGGCCGCTGCCGGAATCTATGCTCTTGACCATCATATTCAGGATCTGAAGCGCGACAACAGAAATGCTTTGTTGGTAAGCAAGTATTTGGAGAAAACTCCATGGGTTGATCATATCCTGCCCGTCAAGACAAATATTATCATTTTCTATCTAATTGATGCTTTCAATTCTGCTCAAATTGTGAATCTGCTGAAAGAAAATGGCATACAATCATCTCCTTTTGGCAACAAAGCAGTTAGGTTGGTTTTCCACAGAGATATAAGCGATTCTATGATGGAAGCACTCATTGAAAGGATTCAAAATCTGGCCTGAAGGCAGTCAAATACCCCATTTCTGCTTGATGTCTGGATCCAGCGAACTTTCCTTCCAGGCTTTAAACATCAGCAATATTTTATCATAGTTCATCAATCCATCTTTGAGGCCATTGGCCTTCAGATAAGTATCGTAAATCTTATCCCTTATTACAGGCATAACTTCAGGATAACGGTCAAGTGCTTTGTATAACACGTTCAAATCTTTCCTGATAAAAATGGGCCTCGCAAATGCAATTTGATAATAAGAAAAGATAGCTGATCTTCGAAGATCAGCATTCAAATATCGCCAATACGTTAGTAATCCCGCATACTGTACGAATGTATTCTCAGATCTGAGGCATGCTATCATAGCTATAAAATTGCAATCCGCTTCGCCGGTTATGCCATTAGCATGTCCCAATTCATGAGCCATCACAAAAGGAGCGTGAAAATGAGCAAGTCCCGGATCATAATGCCCTTCCCCACTAAATGGCAGGTAAATGCCAGCCGTAGAGAATATCAGAAGAGAACCGGCCGGGTACAAGGGTCTTACCCTTACATTTTTATAGGATTTGATGTTCCAATTTTGCAATGTTGAGGCTACATCAGATTGTAACAGACTTTCGAGTTGCCTTGGCTTTAGGTTAACCGGTATGGCAATAGTATCGTTTTCCCAGAAGGTTTTTCTGCAGCTGCGCATCTTATTTTCAACCCACCTTATTTCATTGATGAGGTATGTTGAATCTATTTGCACTTCAGAAAAATGAAGCCGTGAAGAAAGATTGGGAGCTTTGTATAATAAGCCCCAGCTGAGATAAAACCAGCAATAGATAAATAAAAACACTACTATTGGAAAAACAATAATTTTAACGACGGCTGAACTTAGATGGGCTATTCTTTTCTTCCACTGCCAATAAACCCAAAATACAAAAACCGGAACCACTATATAGATGGCAGCCATCGGTAAATAATACAGTGTTAACGCATATATAGACCTTATTGCCGGAAAGATGAATGCATAATAATAATGTTCAACGGCATATGCTGTAGTGGTGAGTACCACAATTGTACAAAAAAATAAGGCCAGCAGTATACGATAGTTTTCTTTCATCGACAGAAAAAAGTCAGGGGTTTTCACTAAGTCATTTCATTTTACAATGTTTTTCATTCCCATGCAACAGAATGAAGGAAAGTATCGATATTGTCATTCAGGCTCTTTTCAATGGTTGAAAATACAGTGGCAGTAATGAGGCAGTTTTTGTAAATGATAACTTTACCCTTTACAGCCTGTCTGCTTTTAGCATCCTCTAATCTGAATATCCTCACATGTCTTCCTTCGGGTGCTTCATTTTCATAAATGATTTTACACTTCAAATTGTCGCTCAGGGCCACAATGGTTTCGTGCAATGACAACGCTATCAGGTCAACACTGTCTTCAGGGAATGTAAATTCAGGGTATTGAACCCACTGAGCAGAATAAAGGAAATTTTTATCTTCTGGTGTCGGGGCATAGGTCAAAGAAACAGAAGGCAAGGTACCCAGTTGGGTATATAAATCTTTTTTGTCTTCACGAGGAGCATCCGGAAACGAGACCGATACCAGATGATTACCCAGCGTATATCGCTTCCAACTATTTTGACCGTGGAGGAATAATCCCGAAAATAAAAAAACAAAAAAGAAGCATAAAGTAAATACCCTGAATTGAGTATACTTGCATACCTTTAAAAAATGGTTAGTCGGAATATTCATGTGTACAACAAATATAAGTCAAAGTTTTAATACAAATTTCTGAAAATCAATGAAGAGTTACTACACAACTAAACGAATGAAAGTCAAAATATCGCTGCAGAGACTTTTATTTATTCTTTTTTTAACAGGGTTTTTGGTATCCTGTAAGCAGGATTTAGATAAGGCAGTGCCTGAACAAGGGGAAGAAAAGGCCTGGTTAGAAGATTATGCACCCTCTGATTTTATTTGGGGTTATATCGATACTATGGGATTGTTTGCCTTAACCCCAAGATATGATGATGCCAGAGACTTTTGTGAAGGCCTGGCTGCCGTAAACCTCAATGGTAAATGGGGCTATACCGATAAGTTTGGAAAACTGATCGTAGAAAACAAGTACATGACTTGTGCAGATTTTTCGGGTGGAGTAGCCCTTGTACAAAATTTTAATAAAAAATATCAATACATAGACACGCAGGGAAAAGTAATATTTGATTGCCCGGGAGATGAATGCAGGAGTTTTGTTAATGGCAACGCAGTTTTCATTGTCAATGAGGCCTACGGTATCATCGATGCCAAAGGAAAAATTTTAGTCCCTGCACGATTTCAGGATCTCCGTTTCGGAGCACCTGGTCAACTCATAGCCAAACAAGGCAACCGGGAAGGAGTTATCGACACTGAGGGTAATTGGGTGATTCCTGCTAAACCTGCAACCGTAAAGTGGGCTGACCAAGGGCTCTATCTGATAAAAGAAAACAACGAATATCATTACTGGACTATGAAAGGAGACAAATTTGGTGGCAACTACACCAAGGCAAGTGTGTTTGAAAATAATTTTGCGATCGTTCAAAAAAATGGTTTGTTTTCAATTGTTGATAACAGATTAAAGGAAAGCTATAAAACCAACAAAAAATTAACCAGTGCAGGAAGTGGTTTTTGGGTAGAATGGCAAAATGATACATCAGGTGTTGTTATAAATCATGCAGGTAAGCCCTTTTGCGAAAAACCATACAAGGCTTTTCTTAAGTTTGCAGAAGGTACTTTGGGCATAATGGAGGGTGAAAACTGGGGGTACATTGGAGGGGATTGCAGAGAAATGGTCGCCCCTTCCCTGCCACTTGCCTGGGATTGTATTGGTGGAAGAATTCGGTTTATTAGTCAGGCTGGATATGGATTTCTAGATAAAGATGGGAAGGTAGTAATAGTTCCTAAATTTCCGGAAGCAAGAGATTTTAAAGAGAATTTGGCAAGAGCGGCCATTTTCAGATAATATTTTGTAACCAAAGCCCCGCCTATTGCGTAACGGTGGTATGTTGTCGGAAACTGAAATTATTGCGGGCCTTTTAAAGGGTGATAGCCGTATGACTACAAAGTTTGTGGAAGGTTATTCCGGCTACATTTACAATGTTTGCAATAAGATACTCAGGTCCTGGCAAGAATCAGAAGAAGCTACACAGGACGCTTGTATAAAGGTTATCAATAAGATTCAGGACTACAATACTACATCACCTTTTAAAGCTTGGATTTTCACCATTGCTTACCGCACGGCAATTGACTATAAAAGAAAACAAAAGAAATTTGCAGATCCTGAAATACTTCAAAACCAAGCCGGTCATATGGATACCGGCTCTTATTATGAGGCTGATGAAAACAAAAAAAAGATAGCCTCTTTATTGTCACACCTCGATGAAGAAGATGCTGCCCTGGTTCAACTCTACTACCTCAATGAGTTGAGCGTGAAGGAAATAGTTGAGGCGACAGGACTTACAGAAAGCAATATAAAAATTAAATTATTTCGGGCGAGAAGAGAAATGGCCAGACATATTGACAAATATTTTGATACCCCTTAAATTTGTATTCATGGAAGAGTTGATGATCAAATATCTAGACGGCAAGTGTAATAATGAAGAAATTGCTTTGTTGCAAAATAATAAACCTGTGTGGCAGGAATTACAACAAATGCAAAAAATGGATGAACTTTTCCTGGATCATATTTATGAGGTACCGGGAAATTTACTCAAAGAAAGAATCTTGCTGGATATCAGGCTTCAGGGTAAAGAAAAGGGGTTGGATCTTAGGGATTTTATTCTACCCGTTATATTCACCCTTGGCTCATTAATTTTCTTATTCACCGGCAAACTCAAAACTTCAAGTGCAGATCTTTCATGGTTGCAAATTCCTGAGGGGAGTCAGGGAACCATTGTGTTTTTATCTGCTTTCTGTATCCTGTCTTTGGTACTCCTGGACCAGGTTTTGCAGAAAAAGTCCGGTAAGTCTTTAAATCTGTTTGCTTTCGCAGCTTAACTAAGCAATGTTGGTGTAAACGTGTTGAACATCATCATCGTCCTCCAACTTATCAAGTAGTTTTTGGATGTCAACAAGTTGTTCTTCGGTAAATTCAACTGGGGAAGTTGGAATTCTTTCGAGTTGGGCCGAGTTAACTGGTAAACCCTTTTCATCAAAGGCTTTTACCAAGGAACCAAAATTGCTGTAATCACCGTAGGCATAGACGGTATTGCCATCTATTTCAAACTCCTGAAGTCCGCTGTCAATCAACTCAAACTCAAGTTCTTCCATATCAACATTGGCCGGTTTTTCGAATTCAATGACTGCTTTTCTGTCGAATAAAAATTCCAGGGAACCAGAAGGTACTACCTGTCCGCCTGCCTTGTTGAAATAAGATTTGACGTTGGCTACGGTCCTGGTGGTATTGTCTGTGGCACATTCTACAAAAACGAGGACACCGTGAGGACCTTTTCCTTCATAACTCACTTCTACAAAATCGGCTCCATCCTTGCCTTCAGCACGTTTAATGGCGGCTTCAATATTGTCCTTCGGCATATTATTGGCCTTTGCCAGGTTAATTGCCAATCGAAGCTTGGAGTTCATTTCAGGATCGGAACCACCTTCTTTGGCAGCAAGAGTAATCGTTCTGCTGACTTTGGGGAAAATTCTGGACATGTTGGCCCACCTTTTTTCCTTTGCCGCTCGTCTGTATTCAAATGCTCTTCCCATTGTAGATTATTTTCGGTCTGCAAAAATAAAATCTTATCCGATAAAATCTAGAAGATCAATCCTTTTATTTAGCGTATTGAGTTGTGTTCTCCATGAAAAAAGGAAGCCAAATTGGTCCTAAAAACGAGAATTTACAGATGGCTAATTGAACTTTTTTCAGAATTCTGCGTTTAAGAGTTTTTAATCCGAAAAATATAATGCTATGAACAAACCCAAACGCAAAACATGCCTTGTCTGTAGTGAAGTATTAAGAGGTAGGTCTGATAAAATTTTCTGCTCGTCAGATTGTCGGACTGCTCACCACAATGCTCTAAACAAAGACACCACAAATTTTATGTCCAACATCAATAACATTCTTCGACGAAACCGGAGAATACTAATGCAATTCAATAAAGATGGTAAAGCTAAAATTCCAGCCCAAAGATTGGCGGAAGAGGGATTCAAATTTGCCTATCATACCAACCAATACGTTACTAAAACAGGCAAAAAATACACCTTTTGTTATGACCAGGGATACCTGGAAATAGAGAATGGTTTACTCGCTCTGGTGGTCAAACACGACTACATCCTTTAAGCTTATCGCTTCCAAAGGAGTGTCATCATTGTAAAAGGCATCACGATCAAAAGGGCTACAAAAATCGACCAGATAATTTTCCTATCCATTTTAAATTAGTTTATAGAGCAAACTTAACAGGTGAAAGTTAACTGATCTTCAAGCCAATTTTATCAAATGGTTAAGAACTACTTCTTTGCCCGGATACAAAAAATGTGGTTATCCATAAAAGCCAATTACGCATTGTACACTGAAACGGAAAGGCCAATGTTAATTGGTAGGACGATCCGGTGCAGGCAAACTGGCGTGGAACTCGTTTTTAATCCTATCTGCATATTGGTTCAATAATTCCATAACCCGTTCATGATTGGGAGATGCTACAATCATACCAATGTGGTGTTTCTTATTCAAATGCCAAACGATCTCAGGGTCTTTGAAGGAGGATGTGTCCGGATGCTCATAACGGGAAAGCGAAACGATAATTCCGGCATAGTCATCTTTGGCTTTAGGCAGTTTGTATTTACCTCCGGTATGGGCTGCTATTTCTATTTTCGCCCACTCTGTCCATAGATTGATGCCCGTGGCTTTTTCTACCATATCAGACAAATGCGCACCTCCTACTCTTGATGATGTTTCCAGGAAGTAATATTTACCATCCTGCCCTTTGATAAATTCAGTGTGTGATGCACTGAATACCATACCAAAGGCTTTCATTATGGTTTCGTTTAATAGTTTTAGTTTTTGATCCTCCCAACTGTTAACGGCCAAAGTGCAGGATCTGAAAATGCCACCTCCATGGGCAACCTCAAATGGTGTATTTAGATACTGGCTTACTTTGGAAAACACAACCTTACCATTAAATGAAAGTGCATCTACGTGGTAAACATCTCCGGGCGTAAATTTTTCCAACAAAAATGCATGTCTTCGATCACCCAATGCTGTTAGTTTTTCCCACAACTCCTCTTTGGAATAAACTTTTGACATACCCGTAGCGGATGCCTGGCCTCTGGGTTTTAATATCCATGGTGCTTCGACGGTATCGGTAAATCGATTGATATCTTCATCATGAAACAAGGATGTGAAATCAGGAACCGGTATGCCTTCTGACCTGGCTTTGATTCGCATAGCCAGCTTGTCGCGAAAGTACCTGGCTGTAGTTTCACCCATACCATTGACCCTGAAATATTCTCGCAAATGGGCCGCAGCCTCAACATCGAAATCGTCTAATGAAACCATGATGTCAAACTTTAAACGTCTCATGATATAGGCCAGGCCGTTGATGAGGTCCGGCATATTCCAGCATCCTTCCTCATCCTCAACCATGTAAAAGGTTTCCTGAATGGCTTCCCATGGCCAGGGTTCTTTATCCAGTTTGCTGGAAGTTATAAGATAAGCAGTATGCCCTTCTTCCTTGATTGCTTTGAGAAAGTCTGCCCCTTTAAAGTATCGGGAAACACATAAGATGTTCATAAGTAAAGATTGTCGACTGATGTTTGGAAAATACCCCGGATTTTCTGTTGAGAATCCTCATTTCCTTTCAAAGATAAAAAAGAAATAAATTAACGGCCCAATTTTGCGTAACTATTGCAATTTAAAATCAAAGGTTATAGTACCGCACTGCGTTTCAATTTCTGCAGGCGAAAACCTGTATTTGGCCGCTCCTTTTTCAGCCATTCTAACCAATTGTGCGTCACTTGTAGTGCTTCCTTGTTGTGTATAGCGAGCGCTAGTGACCCTGCCATCAGATGCTACACAAACTTTAACTACCACCCTACCAGTTTTTTGGGAAGTTTCAGCAACCGCAGGAATTTCAATCGCTTTTCGGCCGGTCAAACCTCCACCCACAATGCCGTTTCCTTTACTAATGCCTGAGAGGGCTCCTTCTCCTTTTGGATCATCACCGTTTCCGGCATTTGAATTTCCTTCATTCTTCTTGCCAAACAAATCTCCATACTTTTTTTTGGTATTGGCTACAACTTCTGAATTTTCCTGTGTTGTTGATCCACCACTGGATTTGGGCTCCGGAGTTGTGACAACTGTTTTCGGTGGCGAATTTGTGTAAGTTGATTTAGCAGGTGTTTTGGTATCGACTTGCTTCTCCTCTGCTTTGTTGGTTGGTACAGGATTGGGGGCTGCCTCAGTGACATTTAATGTTTGAGGAGGTTCTTCAAAAACCACTTCAATTGGGGAGTGGGTTATCGAGGTCTTATATTTCGAAAACGCAAGTTGGATACATATAAAAAGTATGAGAATATGCAGTATTCCACTTATGATGATGCCAATATAATGTCTGTTTTCAGAACCTTCCATCTTCTTTTATCGGGCTGGCCCTAAATATTTTGTGTACTTTATTATTGAGGATCACTCAGTACAGCCCTGATTTCATATCTATAAGCAATATCCATTACTGCTACTACTGATTCATTGGATGCCTGACCGGAAGGCGCAATATTAAGCGTTGCATCCTTACCTTTCGATTTTTTTAATGCTACCAATCTTCTTTCAAGACTTTCCAGTGATACGGCTTCACCATTGTAGTAAAAACCATTATCCGCAGATATATTGACCTTGGTTGGGGTTGACTTGGTTGTAGGAAAAGAACTTCTTCTACCCGGCAGCTGCAGGTTTAGTGCATTGGGAGTAACCATAGACGAAGTAAGCATAAAAAAGATAAGCAAGAGAAAAATGATGTCTGTTAATGAAGACATATTAAAATCTGCTTTGGCCCTTTGTTTTCTTTGAATTGACATATTTCTAACTATGGGGTTGTGTTGCCAGGATAGCGCGCAATTTCAAACCGCTGGCGATTTTCATTATAATATGCATTTTATCATATGTCACACCCGTTTCAGCAATTATCGATATGGTGGCATTTTCTTTATTTTTGGAATACCTAACGTAAGTAGCCACGTCTTTTTCTATGGTTTCCCAGGAAGATGCCTTTCCGTTAAGGCTAACCGTATCATCAAGCTTGATCATGACAGCGATGTCTGTTGGTGCTACCGTCTTTGAGTCAGATTCGGGCAGGGGCATGTTGATCTGCACCATCTTGGATGTCAACATGAAAAAGATCAGTAACAGGAAAATAATATCCGTCAGTGACGAAAGATTAAATTCTGCCTGAACTTTACTTCTGTTTTTACTTAACATGTCTGCGCTTAAGCTTATCTTGATGGTTCTTGCAGAAGATCCATGAACTCAAGTGTGGATCTTTCCATAAGGAAAATTACTTGTTCAACTTTCGCTACCAGGTAGTTGTAACCTACGAATGCAAAGATACCGATACACAAACCAAAGGCTGTCGTGATCAAAGCCTGGTAGATACCACCTGCTAATACATCCGGCGTAACATTTTGCTCACTCGCCATTTTATAGAAGGCAATGATCATACCCGTTACAGTTCCGAGGAATCCAATCATTGGCGCAGCTCCGGAGATACTAGCCAGAGTTGATAGATTTTTTTCCAATTTGAACACTTCCAGGTTACCGACATTTTCAACAGCTGCATCTATGTCCTTCAAGGGTTTGCCAATCCTTTGCAGCCCCTTTTCAACCATCCTGGCAACAGGGGTGTCTGTTGATCTGCATAAATTTTTAGCTCCTTCAATATTATTGGATGCAACGGCTGCTCTGATGTTATTGATGAAATTGTCATCAATTTTACCTGCTTGTGATATGGTTAGCCACCTTTCCACAAAGATGTAAACGGCAATGATTGACAACAATAATAACACAAGAACGTTGGCTACCCCCAAAGGGCCACCCAACAAGATTAAGTCAATAAGGTTTTGTTCCTGCTGCACGGTCTCTGTTGTTGTAGTAGCCGCATCCTGGAATAAGAAAAAACTTAAGTTAAACATATTACAGATTTTGTTTGTATTCTATTTTATGACCAAACGCAGAGTCAGGTCTAATTATTATCGCTGGCAAATATACAAATAGAAATATATATTAGATAAATATTTAATCTGTTTAATGAATATTTAATCCCACCTACTTTTCATCATTATCAACTACCTTTGTTTCTTTTTTTTATGAAAATTCCATTCTATAAATACCAGGGCACCGGCAATGATTTTGTGATCATTAATGGCATCGAACAGAACTTAAATTCAATAGAATGTTCGGTTGTGGCTAATATATGCAATAGAAGATTTGGCATTGGGGCTGACGGATTGATGATTATTTCAAAAAGCGCCAATTACGACTTTGAAATGATTTATTACAACTCAGACGGCGGCTTGAGTACCATGTGTGGTAACGGTGGTCGTTGCATTGCACATTTAGCCAAAAATCTGGGTATAGCTGAAAACATCGTAAAATTTATCGCCGCCGATGGACCCCACCAGGCAGAGGTATTCAATGGTCAAGTAGCCTTGGAAATGTGCGATGTGTCCAAAATTGAAAAGATATCGGAAAATGACTATGTGGTCAATACCGGATCCCCCCATTATGTAAGAATTACAAATTACGAAGACCTTGCCCATATCGTAGAAGTTGGCAGATCAGTCAGGTACAACGAACCCTATGCAACGGAAGGAATCAATGTCAATTTGATTCACTGGGACGGAAAAATGTTACATGTAGCTACATACGAAAGAGGTGTAGAAGATGAAACACTGAGCTGTGGCACCGGTGTAACGGCGGCTGCCCTGATAGCAGCCATGCATTATGGGATTGATGCTCCGGTTCATGTGCAAACAAAAGGCGGGGAACTGGAAGTGAACTTTCAGCAGCGTCAAGGCATGTTTACCAAGGTCATTTTAAAAGGCCCTGCTGTCATGGTTTTTAAAGGACAGATTGAAATATGACACCTGAACCCGGAAACTTTATTACACAACCACTTTACCGATTAAGCTCTCCTCTATTTTACTTAATGGGGATTTTTGCTGTCGCTCTCGGTTATATTTCCGGACAAACGCCCATGGTATGGATTCAATTACAGCAAGTAAAAAAATATAAGCTGGGGAGCGAAGAAGTAAGCAGGTTTCTGGAGACCAACGACTTTTCGATCCTGCACCTGAATGCCAATACCGGCCTGTTGCTGATGTTGTGTATGTTTATAGGTGCCTGGCTTGGTTATCTTTTTTTTCTCAGACTCTCTAAGATTCCCTTGCTCAAAACCATAACCTTGAGAATCCAATTTGATTGGTCCCGCTACTTATTTGGTTTCGGAGTATGGATGCTCTTAACGATTTTGGTAGAAATCATTTTTTATATCAATAAACCGGAAATATACCATTGGCGATTTGATGCAGACAACTTTATAATTCTTTTGCTGATCGGAATCAGTCTTGTGCCGGTTCAGGCTGCCTTGGAAGAAGTATTTTTTAGAGGGTTTGTTCTGCAAGGTCTTTTTGCAACTTCAAAAAAAATAGGTTTATCTCTGCTAATATCAACCCTTTTCTTTTCGATGGTTCATTCCATGAATCCAGAAATTGAAAAATATGGATTCTGGACTATGCAGGTTTATTATTTGGGTGCAGGTTTATTTTTGGCTTTCCTTGGCTTAGCAGACAATGGTCTGGAGTTGTCGATGGGCATTCATGCAGCTACCAATGTCTTCGGCTCTGTTTTACTAAAATACGAAGGCAGTGTATTGCAAACCCAAACATTGGTAGAGCAAAAACTGGTTAATCCCTGGCCCATGATCTTTACTTTTTATCTTTCAGCTGCTATCATGTGGTGGCTTTGTTCCAAAAAGTATGGATTTTCATTGAGCCGTGCCCTGGAGGTTAAAAAGAGTAAAGATGAACCAATTATTTCCTAAAAGTATTAACATAAAAGACTTTGTTGTAATGTCTTCAAAATCATTCTAAAGTATTAAAATTATCCATGGAAATTTATCCAAGAGATTTATTCGATAAGCTGGAATTCAATAAGTTATTACATCTAATTTCCAACGAGTGTCAGGGTGAAGCTGGCAGGGAAAGGGTATTGAACGCAACCATCAGCACCGATAAACCGGAAATAGACCGATGGCTGAATGAAACCGATGAATATAAAAAATGCCTGGAACGATCCGCCTCCCTACCCTGCGGGCCTTATGAAAAGATAGAGGAAGATTTGTTCTATCTGTCGAAAGAAGGGTATGTTCTGGAAGTAGAGAGCATACAAAGACTCCACAGAATCATGTACCTGGGCATCCAGATTTATCATCATTTTCAGGATTACCAGTTGCAAAAAACAGCGCCGCACTTAAGTCAGATTGCGCTGGAAATTAGGTTGGACAACAAATTGATCCGCGAAATAGAACGGATATTTGATGATGAAGGTAATGTCAGGCCCAATGCCTCTGATCAATTGCTCAAGATCTCAAAATCGATCGTAAACAAAGAGCGGGAGGTAGAAAAAACATTTCACCAGGAAGTAGTGCTTTACAGGGAACGCGGATATCTCACTGAAAGTTTTGAATCCATCCGCAATGGTCGCACGGTGTTGATGGTAGCAGCCGAACACAAACGAAAAATTCCCGGAATCATCCATGATGAATCTGCTACCGGAAAAACCGTATTCATTGAACCGGAAAAGACGCTGGCTTTGAATAATGAGGTGCACAACTTATATGCCGAAAGAAGAGCAGAAATTTATAAAATCATCAGAGAATTGTGCCACCTTCTGCGGCCCTTTGGTGAATCCATTGCTCATACTTTTGAAATCATCACACAATTGGATGTGATCAGGGCTAAAGCCAGATTTGCCTTGCAAACCAAATCCGGTAAACCCACAATCGGAGGAAAGGCAGGCTTTGAACTAAAAGATGCCCGCAACCCATTATTATACCTAAGATTTCAGGAACAACAGCGCAAGACCATTCCTTTTAATCTTACGCTGGACAAAACGCATCGCTTTTTAATCATCAGTGGACCGAATGCAGGCGGTAAATCGGTAACACTTAAAACCATAGGGCTTTTACATCTCATGGCGCAAGCCGGCATACTGATACCGGCAGACGAAAATTCACGGTTGAGTATATTCCACAATTTTTTTGTTGATATCGGGGATCAGCAAAGTCTGGAGGATGACTTAAGTACCTACAGCAGCCACCTTGCCAACATGAAACATTTTGTGAGTCATGCCAACGACAAAACACTGATCTTAATTGATGAGTTTGGGTCAGGTACGGACCCCAAAATTGGAGGAGGCATTGCAGAAGCACTACTCAAAAAAATGCAGGAAATAAAGTGTTTTGGAGCTGTCACCACCCACTACTCTAACCTCAAATATTTTGCTTTCAAAAATCATGGCTTTATCAATGGAAGTATGGAGTTTGACAGGAAAGGGCTCTCCCCTACTTATCAATTGATAGTTGGCAAACCCGGCTCTTCCTTTGCATTTGAAATTGCAGAAAAAACAGGATTACCTGCAGATGTACTGGAATATGCCAGGAAAAATGCCGGTAAGCACGAGCAAAGCATGGAAGAGATGCTGGTAAACCTGCAAGCCGAGAGACAGGAGTTTGAAAAAAAGATGGCATTGGTCATGGACAAAGAAGAACGTCTGGACCGATTGATGAAGACCTACGAACAATTGCATGGTGAGCTTGAATTCAGAAGAAAAAAACTCAAGTTAGAGCAAAAAGAAACCGCGTTATACCAGCAGGCAGAGATGCAAAAGGAGCTTCAAAAAATGCTTCGCTCGGTGAAAAACATGGCAAAGGAAGAAGATATCCAAAAAGTACTGGAAGAAAAAAAGACACACACCAAGGTAATCACAGAGCAAATCGAGCAGCTTAAAGACGACATGTATACCCACACCGTCAAGACTCAAAAGGCCATAGAGGTAGGTGGTTATGCACAGGTTAGAAACGGGACCAGCATAGGAAAAATATTAAGCATCGACAAGGACATTGCCGAACTGGAATTAGGCTTTTTTAAAATTAAAGTGCCGTTGAAAGATCTCATTCCTTCATCTAAACCCCTGGAAACGCAGAGCGAAAGATCTGTAAACACCAGCCAGGTCTCTGGATACGGATCTTTTGATTCAAAATTGGATCTCAGAGGGTATAGAGCAGATGAAGCCATGATGTTTTTGGAAGAGTTTCTGGAGAAAGCGCTGATCAACAATGCCCATGAACTAAGAATAATCCACGGGGTTGGAAATGGCACGCTCAAGAAAAAGGTCCACGCCAAGTTTAAAGAATACAAAGACATTAAGAAATATTGGCATCCGGAAGAACAACTGGGTGGAGAAGGCGTAACATACGTAAGCTTGTAAATGTGAATACTTATAAAGTAATAGACACCACTGATGGCGGTAAAACTCTATTTTCCGATGTTTATCGGGCCAGTTACCATTCTATTCACGGAGCCATCGAAGAAAGTCTGAAAGTTTTTATAGAGCTAGGCTTGCAATTTGTGAGTGCCAATAAAAAAGATAAGGTTAAAGTCTTTGAGATGGGCTTCGGCAGCGGCCTCAATGCACTACTCAGTTTCCAATATGCATCCCTAAATGGTTTCGAGATTGAATACCATGGTGTGGAGGCCCACCCCCTGCCCCAAGAAACCATAAGAGAGTTGAACTATGCATCCCTTTTTGCAGCTCCCTGGAATTCCAATTATCAGCTGCTACATAGCGAAAGCTGGGGACAAATGCATGAAATGAAAGATTGTGGTAAATGGATTAAATACCCCGTCAAAATACAGGAATTTAACCATGATCAGCATTTTGATCTCATTTATTTTGATGCTTTTGCACCGGATTGTCAGCCGGAACTGTGGACTGAAGAAATTTTCACGAAAATGTACTCCTTGCTGGCAGATGGCGGTTTATTGACAACTTATTGTGCCAAAGGCAGTTTCAAAAGGACATTAAAATCGGTTGGATTTAAGGTGGAGAGTCATCCCGGACCTGCCAGAAAAAGAGAAATTACCAGAGCCTTAAAGATTTAAAGGCAGTTTATAAATATTTAGAGAACGGTAAATTTTCTTTATATTTGCACCGCTAATGCCCAAGTGGCGAAATTGGTAGACGCACTGTGTTCAGGGCGCAGCGTTCGTAAGGGCGTGCTGGTTCGAATCCAGTCTTGGGCACCATCCCCGGTTGTATTACAGTCGGGGATTTTTTTTAAATAAGATCACTCATTCTGGAGCGGTGGGGAAATTTCATCTCGATCAAAAGGGCAATTTTATTTGCCACTTTGCCTGCTTTGATTTTATTGAGATGCTGGAGCAATTCATCGATAAAAACATAGGCATGTTGGCCGATATGTTGGTTCAGGTAAGCCTCAGTCATGTTTTCATACAAATCCGTCACCTTTCCGGGAAATAACTTAAATAAATGTTCATCTACCATCATAAGCAACCTGAAATCGCATTTCTCAATCATCCAATCCATGAGTGCATCATCCTGCTGCGATCTGAACAAATATTGTGTGAAAAAAGTGGGATCCAATTTATAGGTATTGGCCTTCCTGGAAACTTCAGCTCTAAATTGATTAAAAACTTCATCGTTTTGCGTCTGTCTTAACCAATCCACCAATTTTAAATCTTTGGAGTGTAAAAAATACTGAGCCGCTTTAGATACCAATAATTTGGGTTTATAAACTGCCAACGCTTTGAGGTGAATGGTTGCCATTTTAGAGTTTACTTTTTCATAGGATTGGCACAAGGCATCTATTTCTTTAAAATAGGCATTTTGGAGCAATAGCTCGCCTGTTTTTTCAAGCAAATGAAGATGCTTGGCATCCAAAGTAATGGATTCACCCAATTTTACCTGTACGATGACCAGCGAAGCGCACAATACCACCATTTGGGCTTCATCTTCCCGCTTTCGCCTCAGTTGGTTGTGGATGATTTCATGGACGTTTTCAGGCAATTGATTCAATCTTAGTAAGATCAAAAGACAATTGGATCTCAAATCCAGATAGGAGTAATAAGAATAGTTGCAAATTTCCTGCATAAATGCAATGGCAGCATTCAGGACATCATAAGCAGCATTTTTTTGGGTGATAGCATCCATCAATTCATGGCACACTGATATGTTTTTTTCCAGCAATGGTAATGAGTGGGGCACATGGTGAAGTGTATAACAGAGTTTTGAAAGCGTTGTCTTGATCAAAATAAATGCTTCGCCAAATTGATTGAGGGCAATGGCATCTTTTGCCTGCTCTAAAAACTCACCGGCCACATTATTCAGATTTCTTACATCGTTCATTTTGATGGTTGATTCACCACCTGTCACCGGTTTCACAATAGCATCCAGGATAGATCTGTACTTTTTTTCATTGTCTTTAACATCGACCTTTCTAGCAAAATGTACTTTTAAGGCTGTGGATAATTTTCTGTCGTTTTTTGCATAGGCTTTGACAAAGGACTTCAATTCTTCCTTGGTAACTTTTTCAAGAAGCATTGAAAGGTTGATGCTGCCGGAAACTTCTTTTTTTTCTGGTATTTCTTCTTCTACGGGTAAAGAGGATTTATAGGCCAGAAGCGATGCTACAATGTGGGGACAAGACTTATGACTCCTGAATTCATTGCAATCACAACTGGCTTTCTGATATTTTGACAACGGACGAAGCCACTCTACCTCAAATTTGTTTTTATCCGAAACGATGAAGGAAAAGAGGTTTTTTTCAATGGCAGTCATTTCCAATACACCGCCCTGTTCAAAAATTTCTTCTCCCCGAAGAAATAAATCATCCTCGAACAGAAGTTCTATATTTTCCTGAAATTTTTTCTTTGAATTCAATTCAAATGGATATTGATCAAATTAATCTGCTAAGATAGCGATTATAGCCATAATTTGGTAAAGAATGGCTCTTTTGCCCGGGTACCGGAGGTTTTACCACAGAAATATATTTCGAATGAAAGATTTTTTCTTAGTTTTGGTTGGTCGAGGGAAAATATTCTATCCACTTATAATTATCAGAGAATGTCTATAAAAAGATTGTATATAACCAGACATGCAAAATCCGATTGGGCAAATCCGGGTTTGGATGACATTGACAGACCACTCAATGAGAGGGGAAAAAAGGATGTTCCATCCATGGCTGAAAAAATGAAGACATTGCAATATCAAGTCGATCATATTATCTCGAGCAATGCCCGACGCGCCAGGGAAACGGCTGACCTCTTTCATACTCATTATCCCCAGGCGACGATCAAAAATGAGCACCAGCTATACCACGCCGACATCGATGAAATTTTTCAAACCTGTATCGAATTGGACAAAGAGGCAGACAATGTGATGTTGGTGTGTCATAACCCGGGCATCACTTATTTTGCAAATGTAATCTGTGGAGCCAATGTAGACAATGTTCCAACCTGCGGAGTTTTGGTTATAGATGTTGACAGCAGTGAC
>WBZP01001829.1_pt1 | contig 25403 bp, 25 predicted proteins | sample 5204301 | NCBI WGS metagenome assembly WBZP01 (sample SAMN12412401, study PRJNA552823) | activated sludge metagenome | isolation source: activated sludge from nitrification reactor of wastewater treatment plant... | place: USA: Pennsylvania | collected 2017 | reverse complement strand
GCCGCACAACAGGCCCTGGAGCGGGCCGGGATGGTCCACGAGATGGTGGTCGAACCCGGCGCCGACCACGCCTTCTTCAACGACACCGGAGCGCGTTACCACCCGGGCGCCGCGGCCGACGCGTGGCGCCGGCTGCAGGACTGGTTGGCCACCCACCTCGGCTGATTGCGGCCGGGCATGCGGCAGGATGCACCGGTGATGTCTTCGCCAACCTCGTCATTGACCGCGGTGCTGGCCAGCATGCGGCTGGAGCGCGCCGGTGCGGCCTTCTTCGTCGGGCAGCAGTTGCCGGCCCCCGACAACCACATCCTCGGCGGGCATCTGGGCGCGCAGGCCCTGATGGCCGCCGGCCACACCGCGCCGGGCCGCTCGCCGCACAGCGTGCACACCTACTTCCTGCGCCCCGGCGACGCCAGCCGGCCCGTCGACTTCGAAGTGGTGGAACTCCAGGAGGGGCGGACGTTTTCGGCGCGCCGCGTCACCGCCCGCCAGGGCGACACGGTGCTGCTCGAGGCGATGTCCTCGTTCCGGGCCGGCGCCGGGTCCGCTCGTCCCGACATCGAGTACCAGCCGCCGATGCCCGCGGCGCCGTCCCCGGCGGAACTGCCCTATGTGCCACCGCATTTCGCCGAATCACCGGAAGCGAGCGAGGGCAAATGGGCGAGCCTGCGCTGGTTTGAGCGCCGCGTCGTCGAGGCGGCGACGACGCCGCCGGCCCGCTCGCTGATCTGGTGGCGTCCCGACGGTGAGGTCCCGGCCGACCCGATGCTGCAGGCGTCCCTGGTGGCCTACCTGTCGGCGGTGACGCTGACCGAACCGGCGTTCGCCGCACGCCCTGCGTTTCGCGCGTCGGCGCAGCGGGACCACTCGGTCTGGTTCCACGGTCCGGCCGACCTGAGCGACTGGCTGCTCTACGACCAGTCCTCGCCGAGCAGCGCGGACTGCCTGGCCCTGGCGGCCGGCCGGATGTTCAACCGCGACGGCACCCTGGTGTGCACCGTCGGACAGGAGATGTACTTCCCGCCGCCGCGGGTTTGACGGGGCCGATCGATCCGAAGGTCACATCGGTCGAGCGGCGCTGACCGCGGGTCCGAGCGTCACCGGCAGGTTCGACCACCCCCGCAGCACCCGGGTGTCGCGACGCTGACCCGCTCCGGCCGGGCGGGCCTGCGGGAAGCGCTCGAAGAAGGCGCGCAACCCGACCTCGCCCTCGGCGCGCGCCAGGGCGGCGCCCAGACAGAAGTGCCGACCGCCGGAAAAGGCCAGGTGACGACCGGCATTGTCGCGGGTGACGTCGAAGCGGTGCGGATCCGGGAAGACGGCCGGGTCCCGGTTGGCGGCGGCCAGGTAGATCGCCACCATCTCGTCGCGCCGCACCGGGGTGCCCGCCACGTCGACGTCGCGCAGGGCCACCCGGGCGCTGAGTTGCACGGGGGAGTCCAGTCGCAGGATCTCCTCGACGGCATTGGGCCACAACTGCGGGTCGTCGCGCAGCAACGCCAGTTGATCGGGGGCATCCATCAGCATGCGGATGCCGTTGCCGAGCAGGTTGACGGTGGTCTCGAAACCGGCGGCCAGCACCAGTCCGGCCACGGCGCGCAGTTCCCGGTCGTCGAGCAGGGGCCCCGATTCGGGCGTTCCCTCCGCGGTGCGGATCAGCTGGCTCATCAGGTCGTCGCCCGGGTTTCGCCGCAACTCCGCCAGGTGACCGGTCAACCACTCGTTGAAGCTCTCGAGGCCGCCGTCCACCGATCGGTACTGCGGCCACGACAGCCCGACGTCCAGGCTGGGGGCGGCGGCCTCGCCGAACTCGAGGACCCGGGCGCGCTCGCGCTCGGGCACCCCGAGCACATCGCTGATCACCGTGACCGGCAGCTGCGAGCAGTACCGCTGCACCACGTCCACCACGTCCGTGCCACCGGCGCCGGCCATGTCGTCGAGCAGCGCCTCCGCGGTGTCGCGAACCCGTTCCCGCAGTGCCGCAACGGCTCTCGGGGTGAACACCGACGACACCGTCTTGCGGTAGCGGGTGTGCTCGGGGGGTTCGACCGCCAGCAGCGACGGCGGCCGCAGCGGATGCAGTGCCTGTGGACGGGTGCGTTCCTCCAGCCAGCGCAGCGGCCGCGGCAGGTTCGCGCCGAGCTTGATCACCCGGAAATCGTCGGAGCGCAACAGTTCGTGCGCGAGGCCGTGGTCGACGGTGACGTAGCTGACCCGGCAGCGGATCAGCGGCCCGGTGTCCGAGGTGAGTTCCCGCAGTTCGTCGTAGAAGGCCACGGGGTCCGCGCGCACCGCCGGATCGGCCATCATCCGGGCCTGGACATCCCCGCTGCGCACGCCCATGGCCGCAAAGCGGCGCACCACACCGTGCATGGCCAGCCAGTGCAACCATTGCCTCACCGCGCCAACGCTACGCCGCTAGGGTGATCCCCATGTTGCTGCGCGCGATTCTGCCGGCCGTGTTCGCCGGCGCGGTGGTCCTCGGAAACGTCGTGCCCGCCGCGGCCGATCCCGAACCGGTGATGTGCAATTTCTCCGTGTCACCGCCCAGCGTCGTCGACGTCTCCGGCACCCCGATGGTCATGGCCGAGATCACGGTGGGGGCCTGCACCGGCGTGGCCAAGCCGACCTTCACGCAGGTGTGTCTGTCCGCGGCGGACAGCAGCACCGCCGGCCGGTGCGCGGAGTTGCCGGGCTACAACGCCGCGCGGGTCTACCTGTCGCCGTATCGGCCGGGCACCGCCTACACCGCGCGGGGTCGCGGCTGTGCCGCGCAGACGAACCCGCCGGCGCCGATCTGCACCACGGTGGGTCCGACGACCGTCACGCTCTGACCGGCGTCCAACTGACCGGGAGCTCCTTGATCCCGTGGATGAACGCCGAGATCAGCCGCCGCGGTTTCCCGCTCACCGCGATGTCGGGAAGCTGATTGCGCAACTCCTCGAACGCCACCTTGATCTCCCGGCGCGCCAGGTTGGCACCCAGGCAGAAATGGGCACCACCGCCACCGAATCCCAAGTGCGGGTTCGGGTTCCGGCGGACGTCGAAACGCCAGGGATCGACGAACCGATCCTCGTCGCGGTTCGCCGAGCAGTACCACATGGTGACCTTGTCACCCTGGCGCATCCGGGCCCCGGACAACTCGAAATCCCGGGTCAGGGTGCGGCGCATGTAGACCACCGGTGAGGCCCACCGGACGATCTCCTCGACGGCCGTGGGGGCCACGCCGTCGAAATCCTCCCACCACACCCGGCGTTCCTGCGGAAAGCGGCTCAGTGCGACGGCCCCGTGGCTGATGGCGTTGCGGGTGGTTTCGTTGCCGGCGACGACGAGCAGGATGAAGAACGACGCGACCTCCGCGGAGGTCAGGCGCTCGCCGTCCACCTCGGCAGCCACCAGCGCGGTGGTCAGGTCGTCCTGCGGCCGGGCGCGCCGGTCCTCGGCGAGTTCGTGCGCATAGGCGCCGATGTCCATCGCGGTGCGGCCGAACTCGTCGTAGTCGGTGCTGATGTCGGGGTCGCCGAAACCGAGGATGACGTTGGTCCAGTGGAAGACCCGGCCATGATCGGCCGCCGGGATGCCCATCATGTCGCAGATCACCTGCAGCGGCAGCGGACCGGCCAGCTCGGCGACCAGGTCCGCCGACCCGTCGGGGTTGCGTTCGATCATCTCGGCGACCAGCCGGTGGGCGCGGTCGCGCACCGAATTCTCGATCCGCGCCACCACTTTGGGGGTGAACGCGCGGCTGACGATCGAGCGCAGCCGCTGGTGCCGCGGATCGTCCATGACGATCATCGACCCGAAATACTCGGACAGCTCCGGATTGCCGTCACCGATCGTGATGTTGGGGCTGGAACTGAATATCTCGGGATGGCGGCTGGCGAAATGGATGTCGTCGTAGCGCGTCAGCGCCCAGTGGCCGGGTCCGGGTTCGATGTCCTCGAACCGCATCTCGTCGAAGAAGGTGATGGGGGATTCGCGGCGCAGGGTGGCGAATGCGCCGTCGCGGAATTCGTCGTTGCGGGCGAAGAATTTCCAGGTGTCCAGCCGGACGTCGGCCAGGGCGACCGGCGGGGGCGCCTGCCCGTTCACATCCGGGGCATCCGCCACACTGCTCGACACCACACCGACTGTATCGGCGTCAGCCCACCGGCGACATCTGATTGAGCATGCCGCGGACCGCCTGCAGCAGGTACTTGCCGGGGTACCAGGCGTGGCCATCGCCGCCCGGGCCGGTGGCCGACGGCAGGCCGCTGCCGGTTCCGGTGCTCAGGCTGGTGGTGCCGCCGGTGCTCGGCGCGGCGAACAGCGAGCCGCCCTTGCTGCCGCACGACGGCCAGGCGCCCAGGCCCTGCTTGGCCAGCACCCGTTCCGCGACGCGGATCTGCTCCTCACGCGAGGCGTGCGACGGGCTCCCGGCGCCGCCGTTGGCCGACCAGGTCGCCTGGCTGAATTGCAGCCCGCCGTAATAACCGTTTCCGGTATTGATCGACCAATTCCCGCCCGATTCGCATTGGGCGATCGCATCCCAGTTCACGCTGTCCGCACTCGCGGTCGCCGTGGTCAGCGCCATGATCCCCATCAGGAATGAACCGGCGAGAGCGGCCATTGCGAGGAACTTGCGGATGCTTTTCATATGGCATGTTTCGCCCCAATTGACTCAGGCGTTACTTCGATCACAGCTTTATCTCTAAGAAATCATTGGCAAGTGATCTGCTGAACCCGATGCGCGCGTTGGCCGTGTCCCTGACGGGGAATGCGGACCGGACCACACCGAAACTCCGAAAGGACTCTCGACATGACCGCCTTCACGCGCTTGCTGCTGGCCGTACTGGCCGCGATCACCCTGCTGGCCCCGCTGACCGGGCCGCCCGCCCGCGCCGACAATCGTCTCGACTTCACCGGCACCACTGTCGACGGCGCACCGTTTTCCGGCGCGAGCCTGGCCGGCCGGCCGGCGGTGCTCTGGTTCTGGACGCCGTGGTGCCCGTTCTGCAATCAGGAGGCCCCGTCGGTCAGCCACGTCGCCGCCACGAATCCGCAGGTTACGTTCGTCGGCGTGGCCGCCCGGGCCGACGCCGCGGCGATGCGCGGGTTCATCGCCAAGTACGGCCTCGGCTTCACGAACCTCGACGACGCCGACGGCGCGCTGTGGGCCCGGTTCAACGTCCCGTGGCAGCCCGCCTACCTCTTCGTCGCGGCCGACGGCAGCTCGAGCTTCGTCAACAATCCGACCGCCGCGATGTCCGAATCCGAGTTGTCCGGACGCGTCGCGGCACTGGGCCGATAGGCGAGCGGATGTTCGGCGAGCTGGTCGGCCTGGCGTTCGCGGCGGGACTGGTCGCCGCGCTCAATCCGTGCGGTTTCGCGTTGCTGCCGGCCTATCTGACGTTCGTCGTCGGCGACAGCACCCCGGGCCGGCCCGCGGCGGTGGCGCGGGCCGTGGCGGTGACCATCGCGATGACGCTCGGCTTCCTGACGGTGTTCGCGGTGTTCGGGGCGCTGACGATCCCGCTCGCCTCGGCGATCCAGCGGTATCTGCCGGTGGTCACCGTGATCGTCGGGGTGGTCCTCGTCGCCCTCGGACTGTGGTTGCTGACCGGCCACGAGCTGCGCCTTCCGACCAGGCCACCGCGCGACCTCGCCCCGACCGCCCGGCTGGGATCGATGTTCGGCTACGGCGTGGCGTATGCCGTGGCGTCGCTGTCGTGCACCGTCGGCCCGTTCCTGGCGGTGACCACGGCCGCCACCCGAACCGGGTCGGGCGTCGGCGTGGTCGCCGTCTACGCCGCGTATGCCGCCGGCTTCGCGCTCATCGTTGGAACGCTCGCGGTGGCGGCGGCCTTCGCGTGCGCGGCGCTGGCGGTCCGGCTGCGCACCCTGCTGCCGGCGGTCAACCGAATCGGCGGGGGACTGGTCGTGCTGGTGGGCCTCTACGTCGCCTACTACGGAAGCTACGAACTGCGGCTGTTCCATTCCGGCGCCAATCCGCGGGACGCGGTGATCGCGGCGGCCGGCCTGGTCCAGGGCGCCATCGCCGGCTGGGTGCGCGGGCACGGCGGGCTGCCCTGGCTGGTGCTGCTGATCCTGCTGCTGACGGCGGCCGGCGTCTGGGCGCGGCGCCGCAGTGGACGTCTCGACGGCCGAACTGTGGACCCTGGTCCCCGCGGCTGGTGACCTTTGCGGCGCGACCCGACCCGGGTTGTTGCCTACCGTTTTCACCATGACATATGTGATTGGTTCGGCCTGCGTGGACGTGGCGGAGAAATCGTGTGTGCAGGATTGCCCCGTCGACTGCATCTACGAGGGTGAAAGGTCGCTCTACATAAACCCCGACGAATGCGTGGAGTGCGCGGCCTGCGAGTTCATCTGCAAGGTGGATGCCATCTTCTTCGAGTCGGATCTGCCCGAGGACCAGAAGCAGCACCTGGCCGACAACGCCGCCTTCTTCACCGAGATTCTGCCCGGCCGCGACGCGCCGTTGGGCAACCCGGGCGGCGCGGCCGAACTGGGCCCCGTCGGGGTGGACACCCCGCTCGTCGCGGCCATGCCGCACAAGGACTGAGGACCCCGGCTCCGGTTCGCATTTACCACCCGGATGGGGTAGAGAAAAGGAAAGCTGATCCGGGAGTCGTGAGTGCAAACCGTGTTGGGCCTGTCGGTGACGGCCACCAACGTCAAGACCGTCCTGGTGGAGGGGTGCGACGCGGACGGCGTCACCCTCGAACATGACGAGTTCGACGTCTTCTCCGGCGCCGAGTCACCGCTGTCCGCGTCCGAACTGGTCGCCGAGGCCGTGCAGTCGATTGCCGAGGCCGACGGTCACGACCTGCACGCGATCGGGGTGACTTGGAGCGAATCCGCCGATGTGGAAGCCTCGCTGGTGCTCGATTCCCTGTCCGCCAGGGGGCTGCCCACCGTGGTGCCGGTCGGGATGTCCGAGGCCACCGAGGCGCTGGCCCGCAGCATCGGCAGGGTCATCGGTTATCAGCGCACCGCGGTGTGCGTCGTCGAGCCCGACGCCGCGATGCTGACCCTGGTGGACAGCGTCGATGACGCGACGGAATGCCAGATCAGACGGTCACTGACCGATGACCAGCAGCTGCTGGACTGGATGAGCTCGGTGTTCGCGCGCGACGACTGGTTGCCCGAGGGCGTGTTCATGGTCGGCTCGAACGCGGGCGGCCTGGCGCCGTGGCTCGAAGCGGGACTCGGCGTGCCCGTCTACGACCCGCCGGAGGGCGAACTGGCGCTGGCCCACGGCGCGGCACTGGCCTCGGCGGATCTCAGCGACTGGTACGGCCACCGAGCCGCGCCCGCCGCGCCGGATCCGCGTCGCGCCATCCGGGGCCCGGCCCTGATGCTCGCTGGCGGTGCGGTCGCCCTCGTCGTGTCGACGGCGCTCGCGGTCACCCCGCATGTGTTGCCCGACCGGCCCCAGGTCTCGGCCGCCCCCACGCAGGGCCGCGCCCAGCCGGCGCCGGTTCCGCCCGCCCGCCCGCCCGCCGCGGTCGTTCCCGCACCGACCGCCGAGGCGGTCCAGGCAGTTCCGGAGCAGGCGCCCGAACCGGCGCCCGTCGAAGCCGCACCACCGGTCGTGGCGGCCCCGCCCGCCGAGGCGCCGGCCCCCGAACCGGTCACCCAGTTCCACCAGATCGCTCCGCCCGAGCCGGTCCCGGTTGTCGCGCCGCCGGCACCGGTCGTGGCGCCCCCGGTACCCGAGGTGCCGGAGCCGAGGCCACGGCTGCGCGACCGCATCCTCGACAAGATCCCCGGCCTCGACCGGTTCGGACACTGAGCTAACCGCGCAGGGCGTACAGGTTCTTCGCGGTGGGCGAGGTGGGCACCGCGGCCGGATCCGGATACGTGCCCAACACCCGGTCGGCGGTGCCCGCACTGGTGACGGTGAACCAGTACCGCTCGTTCTTGAAGTGGTGCAGCCGATGATTGCGCCAGACCGCCCGGTACAGCGCCGACCGGGGCTGGTAGTCGGTGTGCACCAGGTAGTGCGTCCACTCGTAGACTAGGCCGAGCACCGCCAGGAAGCTCAGAAAGGTCAGGCCCAGCGCCGGCCGCGGAAACGCCAGCAGCGCAACGGCAATCGAGGTGGGCAGCACCCACAGCTGCGCCCGCCATGGAATGAAGATCAGGTCAACCTGGCGCGGGTCCGCGTGGTGCTCGCGATGCTTGCGCGCCAACAGCGGGTCGATACGCACCGTGCCCAGGACGCGGGGCCGCCAGTGCAGGATGACGACGTGGACGACCCATTCGAAGAACGGGAACGCCGCCACCATCGCCAGCGGCACCACGGCGTCGGTCCACTGCCAGTCGCCGATGACGACCCGCGCACTCAGCGCGCCGGTCAACACCGCGGCGATCATCCAGGGGGAGGGATAGCGGCGGAACTCCGCCAGTGCATCTGGCAGCGTGAATCCCTTGCGCGCCTTCATTTTTCGCTCTCCAATGTGTCCAGTGCCGCGAGGATCGCCGCGGTGGCCGGCACGAGCAGGTCGATGGCCGCCGCACGGGCGGCGTCGGCGTCCCCGGCGACGATCTCGTCGGCCAGGCGACGGTAGGCGTCGGGTCGTCCCACCTCGGCGGCCATCACCACCGCCAGCGCCGGGAGGGCCGGCTCGTAGGTCGCGCGCATCGAGTTGTACATCAACCGGAAGGCGATGGAGTCGGCCGCGTCGACGACGTGGTCCCAGTACGCCAGCGCGTGCCGTTGCCGGGCCACCGGGTCCTGCTCGGCGGCCAGCAGTTCGATTGCGCCGCTGAGCAATCCGCCGAGTTCGGGGCGGTGACGTTGCGCGGCGAGCTCGGCGATCTTGGGTCCGTTGTGCAGCCGGGTCTCCAATACGCTGCGGACCACCGTGAGGTCGAGTTCGCCGTCGCGGACCATCAGATGGGGGAGCAGGTCCAGCCCGGCGTGCCGGCGATAGTCCCGGACCGTGGTGGCGTCACCCTGGCGAATCTCCACGAGCCCCGCCGCCGTCACCCTTTTCAAGGCCTCGCGCACCGCCGGCCGTGACACGCCGAGCACCTCGGCCAGCCGCCGCTCGCTGGGCAGCGAGTCGCCGGGTCGCATGTTCCCGCTGAGCACCTCGCCGACGAGCTGGTCGAAGACGTCTTCGGGTACCGAGCGGCGGTTCACGGGCTGCAGCGCCATGCCGCGAAGCTACCGAGGAAATGGATCAGACGTCAAGTGGTAAGACCAGTACCGCTGGCTCTTTCTAGACGGCCGTCCGCTGATAGTCCACCTGCCAGTGCTTGATGCCGTTGAGCCAACCCGACCGCAGCCGCTCGGGGGGCGCCAGGGCGGTCAGGTCCGGCATGTGGTCGGCGATCGCGTTGAACATCAGATCGATCGTCATCCGCGCCAGGTTCGCGCCGACGCAGTAGTGCGCGCCCGTCCCGCCGAAGCCGACGTGCGGGTTCGGGTCGCGCAGGATGTCGAAATCGTCGGGGTGGTCGAACACGTCTTCGTCGAAATTCGCTGAGCGATAGGACATCACGACGCGCTGACCCTTCTTGATGGGCACGCCGGACAGTTCGTAGTCGGTCAGTGCGGTGCGCTGGAACGAGGTGACCGGGGTGGCCCAGCGGACGATCTCGTCGACAGCGGTGGCCGGCCGGTCCCGCTTGTAGAGCTCCCACTGGTCGGGGTGTTCGGCGAACGCGATCATGCCGTGCGTGATCGAGTTGCGGGTCGTCTCGTTGCCGGCGACGGCCAGCAGCACCATGAAGAACCCGAACTCGTCGTCGGAGAGCTTGTGGCCTTCGACGTCGGCCTGGATCAGCTTGGTGACGATGTCGTCGCCGGGCTTCTCGGCGCGGAGGGCGGCCAGTTGCATCGCGTACATGATGAGTTCGACCGATGCGGCGCCGTTGTCGTAGTGCGCGAACTCCGGGTCGTCGTCGCTGACCATCTGGTTGGACCAGTCGAACAGTTTCTTGCGGTCCTCCAGGGGCACGCCGATCAGCCCGGCGATGGCCTGCAGCGGCAGCTCACAGGCCACCTGCTCGACGAAATCGCCGGCGCCCTCCGCGGCGGCGGCCCTGGCGATGTTCTGCGCGCGCTCGTTGAGGTCGGCGCGCAACCGCTCCACGGCGCGCGGGGTGAATCCGCGCGAGATGATCTGCCGCAGGTGGGTGTGGTGCGGGGCGTCCATGTTGAGCAGCACCAGCCTGCCGGTTTCGACCGGATCCTGCGCGGGGTTCGCCGGGTAGCGGGGCAGCGCCGTCTTCTCCTGACTGGAGAACACATCGCTGCGGCGGGAGATCTCCTTGACGTCCTTGTGCCGGGTCACCATCCAGTAGCCGCCGTCGCGGTAACCCGTGTCGGCCGGCTGCGCGTTCCACCAGATCGGCGCGGTGCGGCGCAGTTCGGCGAGTTCCTCGACGGGCAGTCGGGCACAGTTGAGATCGGGGTCGGTGAAGTCGAAGCCGGGCGGCAAGCTGGGACTCGGCATCGGCGGGGCTCCTTACGGGCTCTCACGGGTCGACGAGGATCCGGCGGCCCTCGAATGAATTGGTACACCGCCGGTCGGCCGATTGTGGCCTGGTTCACAAAACCGGAACTGAAACAAGTTCCCGTCCTGCCGACCGACGGGCTGTAACACTTGGGGGACCCGGGCAGAAGGACAGATATGGCGCGTTTTCTCGTAGGTTTGGCGACCCTGCCGGTGGCCGCGGTCGCGGCCGGGCTGTTGACGCTGTCGGTGCCCGCTCACGCGGATCCCGCCGACGCTGTTTCGACCCCGACAGCGACCGCATCCCAGGCCCCGGCGGCGCCGTCGCCGCAGCCCCCGGCGGCACCATCCGACGTGCCCACGGGCGCGCCGGACGACCCCCCCGACAGCAGCCCGGCGCAGCCGGCCGCGGGCGACCCGGTCGAGGCGGCCGATCCCGAACCGGCGGCGCCGACTGCGGCTGCCGCGCCCGCAGCCGAGCCCGCGGACACCGGTTCGGTCCCGGCGCCGCCCGAAACCCGGGACCCGGCGACACCGGCCCGCGCGGCCAGCACCGCACCGGCCCGTGTCGCCGCCGCACCGCCGCAGGCGCCCACCCCGGGGTCCGGTGCCGCGCCCGCCGAGCGGACCCCAGTTCAACCGACCACGGCCGATGCGCCCGGTGCCGCACCCGCGGCGCCGGCAGCGGTCGCCGCGCCCGCCGCCGATGCCGGCGTCCCGCATCTCAGCAGCCCGGAGAACCTGCCGCCGGGCACCACCGACGTCCCCGACCAGCGGCAGGGACGCGGGCTGTCCTACCTGCGGGAACTGTGGCGCGCGTATCAGACCCAGGAAGTCAGCGGCGCCGATGCGCTGCTGCTGTTGACGCAGCGGCCGATGGATCCCGGCGCGACCCCGCCGCCCGGTCTACCGGCCGGTCCGCAGGCGCCGCTGCCGCCGGCCTAATCCACCGTCCGGTAGTCGATCCACGTGTCGCCGTAGATCATCCGGCCGTCGGCGAACACCTCGAGCCGGGTCGGTGACACGGTGTAGCTGGCACCGTCGGTCTGCGCGACGAACCCGGCGCCGGTCGGCCGGGCCGCGGCCCGGGTCGTCGCGCCGTCGCTGACCCGCACCCCGATGTACTCGTAGCCTCCGGCGCCGGTGGCGCACACCACCACCTCGGAGCGCTGGGTCCGTCCGATGGCGGCGGCCCGCTGACCCCAGAGGCAGCGGGCGGCGGAGTCGACGAACCCGCTCTCGTCGGTGCCGGGCGCGGCCCGGGCAACCGGGGCGGCCGGCAGAAGCGGGACGGCCGCGCCGGCGATCACGGCGCCCAGCAGTGTGCAGAACCGCAGCATGTGTCCAGGAAACCACCCTGAACTGCGATTTCAGCGCAACCGGCCCCGCGTTTCGGCTAAATCCCGGGGAACATCAAGCGTGCGCCTCGGCGGCCTCGTTGAGCGCGTCGAGGGTGGTCGTCGCCTCCAGGTACTCCTGGACCCAGCGTTCGATGACCGCCCTGGTCTTCTCGACCTTGGTGAACTGGCCGACCACCTGACCGATCGGGTTGAACGCGACGTCGACGCTCTCGTTGGGGTACTTGTGGGTGGCGGCCACCGCCATACCGGAAACCATGTACTGCAACGGCATTCCGAGCGGCTTGGGGTTCTCGGGGGCCTCCCACGCCTCGGTCCAGTCGTTGCGCAGCATGCGTGCGGGCTTGCCGGTGAACGACCGGCTGCGCACGGTGTCGCGGCTGCTGGCCCTGGCGTAGGCGGCGTACTGCACCGGGGTGTGCTCGGATTCCTCGACCATCACCCACTGGGACCCGGTCCAGGCGCCCTGGCAGCCCAGCGCCAGTGCGGCGGCGATCTGCTGCCCGCTGCCGATACCGCCGGCGCCGAGCACCGGCACCGGAGCCACTTCCTTGACCACCTGCGGCCACAGCACGATGGAGCCGACCTCACCGCAGTGCCCGCCGGCCTCGCCGCCCTGGGCGATGATGATGTCCACCCCGGCGTCGGCGTGCTTGCGGGCCTGCGACGGCGACCCGCACAACGCGGCCACCACGCGGCCCTCGTCGTGGATGTGCTTGATCATGTCGGCCGGCGGGGTGCCCAGCGCGTTGGCGATCATGGTGCACTTGGGGTGCTGCAGCGCGACCTCGACCTGCGGGGTGGCCGTGGCCTCGGTCCAGCCGAGCAACTGCAGCGCGTCCTCACCGCTGTGCTCGACGGGCACCCCGTGGTCGGACAGGATCTTGCGGGCGAAGTCCAGGTGCTCCTGCGGAACCATGTCCTGCAGCGTCTTGGTGAGCTCGTCGGCCGACATGCCCGAGTCCATGCCCTCGTACTTGTTCGGGATGACGATGTCCACACCGTAGGGGTGATCGCCGATGTTCTCGTCGATCCACTTCAGTTCGATCTCCAGCTGCTCGGGGGTGAACCCGACGGCGCCGAGCACGCCGAACCCGCCGGCCTTGCTGACGGCGACCACGACGTCGCGGCAATGGGTGAAGGCGAAGATCGGATACTCGATGCCGAGCTGATCGCAGAGCGCGGTACGCATGGGTTGGCTCCTAGGCCTGAGGGAATCGGCAGAAAACTGAAACGTGTTCTAGTTTAGTACGCAGTCTAACCATCCGTGCGCGCCCTGTCACCGGTCCGCGGATCTCGTAAGGTATCGGCGTGCCGCGCCGAGGATTGATTGCCGTCGTCCTCGTCGCCTGGTCGGTGGCGGTGCTGATGCTGGGGGCCGGGGACTTCCCGTCGTTCGCCCGCACGCAGGCCGCGCCGGCCGCCATCGAACTGTCCGACGGCTGGCGGCTGGCCTCGGCGCGCGATGTGCCGGCACCCGGCGGAGACGTGTCGGCGGCCGGTTACGACGACAGCGGCTGGCACCCGGTGCGGCGCATGCCGGCCACCGTGCTGCAGACCCTCCAGGACGACGGGGTGTATCCCGACCTGTACGTCGGCACCAACCTGCGCGACGAGGTGCCCGACGACCTGTACCAGCAGGATTGGTGGTACCGCACCACGTTCACCGCTCCGGCGGGACATTCGCGGTACACCCTGCAGTTCCCGGGCATCAACTACCGTGCCGAGATCTGGCTCAACGGGCAGCGGATCGCCGGCCCCGACAGCATCGTCGGCATGTACACCGCGCACGAGCTCGACGCCACCGCCCTGGTGCGGCCCGGATCGCCGAACACGTTGGCGGTCAAGGTGACTCCGGAGCGGGCGGTTCAGGATGTCGACGGCGTCGAGCTGGCCGACAGCTGGTGGGACTGGATCAACTGGCGCGGCCTCGGGTATCGCGCACCCGGCACCGGCGCGGCCGGAGGCACCTCGTTCGTCCCGGATCGCAACGCCGGCATCTGGAAGCCGGTGTACCTGAAGGTCAACGGCGACGTGTCGATCGGTCCGGCCACCGTCAACTCCGAATTACCGCTGCCCAGAACGGATTCGGCCCGGCTGACCATCTACGCCGACGCGCGCAACCGCACCGCGCACCCGGTGCGCGGCGTGCTGCGGGCGACCATCAGCCGACCCGGCAGGCCCGACATCCGCGTCGAGCAGCCGGTGGATCTGCGGCCCGGAGAATCCCGCGAGGTGCAGTTCGGCCCGGATTCGTTTCCGGCGCTGGCGGTGCGCGACCCGGATCTGTGGTGGCCCTACACCCTCGGCTCGCCCGATCTGTACGACCTGAATCTGGAATACCGCACTTTCGACCGCGTCGTCGACTCGGCGCACCAGCGGTTCGGGATCCGCACCGTCCAGCAGTTCCGGGACGGCGATGCCGGCGCCGACGGTGGCGACTTCTACCTGAAGGTCAACGGCCGCGAGCTGATGGTCCGCGGCGCCACCTACACACCGGACCTGCTGTTCGCCTCCGACCCGGACCGCGAGACGGCCATCCTGCGGTACGTGAAAGACCTGGGCCTCAACATGATCCGGCTGGAGGGCAAGTTCCCCGGCGAGCATCTGCTGCAGGTCGCCGACGAACTGGGCATCCCGGTGATGTACGGCTGGATGTGCTGCAACCAGTGGGAGAAGTGGGCCCAGTGGGACACCGAGGACCGCGCCGTCGCGCAGGCCGGCATGCGCTCGCAGATCACCGCCCTGCGCCCGCACCCGTCGGCGTTCCTGTGGGCCAACGGCAGCGACGGCCGCCCGCCGCCGGAGGTGCGCGGCTGGTATCACGACATCCTCTCGGAACTGCACTGGCCCAACGCGGTGGTCGACACCGTGTCGTCGGTCAACAAGGACGACGACGGCAACATCGCCTGGGACGGTATCCAGATGGCCGGCCCGTACAGTTGGCGACCGCCGAGCTACTGGTTCGCCGGCAAGTACGCGGCCACCCGGGGCGCCACGGCCGAGCAGGGCGACAACGAACACATCCCGCCGTTCGCCAGCCTGCGGGAGTTCATCCCGGCCGACAAGCTGTGGCCCATCAACGGCACCTGGTATTTCCACGCCGGCTCCGACGACAGCAACGAGCAGCTGAGCAGCATCCGCACCGCCGTGGTGCGCCGCTACGGCTCGTCGCGCAGCGCCGAGGAGTTCGCGGCGAAAGCCCAACTGGCACATTATGAATCGACGCGTGCACAGTTCGAGTCCTTCGCCGCCGGCGGCTGGGACACCCACAAGATGACCATCTACTGGATGCTCAACAACCATTGGCCCTCGTTCTTCGGCAACCTGTTCGACTACTACCTGCGCCCCGGCGGCGCCTACTTCGGCGCCAAGAAGGGCCTGCAACCGCTGTCGGTGGTGTTCGACTCCTACGCCACCGGCGACCACGGCACGGCCACCGTCACCGCCGTCAACCAGTCGCCGACCGACCGCGACGGGCTGCGCGTGCGGGTACGGGTCTACGACCTGAACGGCCGGCTGCGCGACGACCGCTACAGCGGCCGGCTGGCCGTGCCCGCCAACGGCGCGGTCCCGGCGCTGACCCTGCCCCGGGAGGCGGCGAACTCGCGGGTGTTCTTCGTGCGGTGCGAACTGCTCGACGCGGCCGGCGCCGTCCTGGCCGACAACGTCTACTGGCAGTCCCAGCGGCGCGACGACGTCGGCGATCCGCGCAATGACACCGCGTTCGCCCTCCAGCAGGTCAGCTGGGCGGACATGACACCCCTGAACACGATGACGCCGACGACCCTCGACGTCAGCGCCCAGCGCACCGGCACCGACGCGCTGACCGTCCGGCTGGCCAACCACACCAGGCAGATCGCCTTCTTCGCCCGCGCCGAGACCCTCACGGAGGAGGCCGGCGCGGAGATCCTGCCGGCCGAGTACAGCGACAACTACGTGACGGTGTTCCCCGGCGAGGCCGTGGAGCTGCGGGTCACCCTGCCTGCCGGCGCCGCCGCCAACTGGGTACGGGTCCGCGGCTACAACACCCCCGCGCAGGTGGTTCCGGTGGCGGGCAGCGCCTGAGACCGGGAACGGCGACCGGAACCACAGCGACCTGAACTACGCTGCTAGGCATGCCCGACCACGACATCGCCGCGGCCCGCCGCGAGATCACCGACGCCCTGCTCACCGCACTGGACCGGCGCCACGAACTGCTCGACGCGATCGTGGAGGCCGAGGACCGCCCGGCGGCCGTCGCCGCGATCCGGGAGACCCTCGGCGCATCCGAACGCGGCGCCGAGGCCGTGCTGGGACTGTCCTTCGACCGGCTCACCAAGGAGTCCCGCCGCGCGATCGCCGCGGAGCTGGAGGACCTCAACACCCAACTGAGTTTCACCGCCTCCGAACGCCCCGCCAGCGTCGGCGACACCCTGATCCTGCGGCTGTTCGCCGGGGACGCCGACCGTGACATCTTCGCCATCCGCACCGAGGACCAGCACGCCGCCGGCGACGGCTCGGGTGCGCCGGCCGGTGATCTCGACGACGAGATCCGCTCCGCCGTGGACCGCGTCGCCGCCGAGGACGCCGCCTGGTTCGTCGCGCTGGAGGGCGACGAGAAGGTCGGCATGGTCTTCGGCGAACTCACCGGCGGCGAGGTCAACGTCCGCATCTGGATCCACCCGGCACACCGCAAGCGGGGCTTCGGCACCGCGGCGCTGCGCCGTTCCCGCGCGCAGATGGCCGCCTACTTCCCGGCCGTCCCCATGGTGGTCCGCGCTCCGGGCGCCGGCCCCGCCTGAGCCGCCGGTGAGCGCACGCGCCGGCATCGTCGTCACCGGCACCGAGGTGCTGACCGGACGGGTCGCCGACGCCAACGGCCCGTTCCTGGCCGATCAGCTGCTGGGGCTGGGCGTCGAACTGGCCCACATCGCGATCTGCGGTGACCGGCCCGGCGACATCGCCGCGGCGTTGCGGTTCCTGGCCGGTGACGGCGTCGACCTGATCATCACCAGTGGGGGACTGGGACCGACCGCCGACGATATGACGGTGGCCGTGGTGGCCGAGTTCACCGGCCGCGCGTTGGTGCTCGACGACGTGCTCGAGGCGAAGATCGCCGCGATCCTGCGGTCGATGATGCGCCGATACCCGGACCGGGATTTCGACGCGGTGCGCGCCGCCAACCGTAAACAGGCGATGGTTCCCGACGGCGCGCAGGTAATCGATCCGGTGGGCACGGCGCCGGGTGTGCTGGTGCCCGGCAACCCGGCGGTTCTCGTGCTGCCCGGTCCGCCCCGTGAGCTGCAACCCATGTGGCACACCGCAATCGGCTTACCCGCCCTGCAGAGCGCCATCGCCGGCCGGACCGTCTACCGGCAGGACACCGTGCGGATGTTCGGATTGCCGGAATCGGATCTGGCCGAGACCCTGCGGACCGCCGAGCGGGAGGTCGACGGCTTCGACCGGCTCGAGATCACGACGTGCCTGCGTCGCGGCGAGCTGGAAATCGTCACGCGTTACGAGCCCGGCGACGCCGGCGCCTACGCGCAGTTGGTGCGCAGCCTGCGCGCGCACCATCCCCGCGAGTTGTTCTCCACCGACGGTTCCCGCATCGACGACCAGATAGCCGAACTGCTGGCCGGCCGGCGCATCGCCACCGCCGAATCGTGCACCGCGGGCATGGTGGCCGCCAGGCTGACCGATCGGGCCGGCTCGTCGGAGTATGTGATGGGCGGCGCGGTCGTGTATTCCAACGAGGCGAAGAGCCGGATACTGGGCGTCGATGCGGCGTTGATCGCAGCACACGGCGCCGTGTCGGAGCCGGTCGCGGAGGCGATGGCGGCCGGTGCGATGAGCCGGTTCGAGGCGGACACCGCAATCGCGATCACCGGCATCGCCGGACCCGGGGGAGGTTCAGCCGAAAAGCCGGTCGGCACGGTGTGTTTCACGGTGGCGTTGGCCGGCGCGGCGCCGGTCACCCGCACCCTGCTGCTACCGGGCAACCGATCCGACATCCGGGAGCGGTCCACCACGGTGGCGTTCCACATGCTACGAGACGCGTTGCGCCCCTAGCCCGGGCACCGATGTCGACGAGAGGTCAGTTCCGGCCGGCCGGCTGGCAGGGTGTCCAGGTGGTGTCGTGGTCGTTGAGCCGGCCGTGGTCGGGGTCGAGAGCCGCGAGGAGTTCGGGGTCGAGATTGAAGTACCAGTCGTCATAGGACTCGGCGGCGGGGTCGTCGTTGAGGCCGAAGATGTCGTGGTAATGCCCGCTCAGGTCGTCGGGGTCGGTGTCCTCGACGGGGGTGTATTCGAATGCCTCGTCGCCCAGGCGGAGGTGGTATTCGAGGGCCGCGTCGTCATAGCGGTCGGGTTCGGTCAGATGACAAGGTCGTTCGATGACCGGACTGGCCTCGCGGATCAGCGGCCGATGCTCGGGCACCCCGGGTGGATGGTCGTCGGGCGGGTCGTCTTCGGCCAGCGCGGCGATCAGATCCTGCGGATGGTGCATCGAATTCACCCGGGGTTGGCCGTGGTCGAGATGCGGTGGGGGGTGCCATTCGACCCGGCCCGTGGCGTTGAGTCGGGTGTCCCAGCCGAATTCGGTGCACATCCGGTTGTCCGGGCCACAGGCCAGGGTCAGTTTGTCGATGTCGGTGAGCCCGCCGTGGGCCCAGTCGGTTTCGAGGTGATGGACCTGGCAGTGATAGCCGCCGGCGGTGCAGCCGGGTTTGGTGCAGCCGTGATCGCGGCCGAACAGGACGATCCGCTGGGCCGCCGATGCGGTGCGTTTGGAGCGGCCCAGGTGCAACGTCTTGCCGTCCCCGTCGAAGATCACCAGGTAGTGATAGGCCGCCGCGGCGTTGCGGATCAGATCCCGCATCGGCATCCGAGATCCGCCGCCGGTGATCGCGAGACCGGCGCCGGTCTCCAGTTCGGCCAGCGTGGTGGTCACGATCATCGTGACCGGTAGGCCGTTGAGGTCGCCGAGGTTCTTGGTGGACAGCACGATGCGCCCGGCGGCCAGCAGGGCGTCGTGGCGGCGTTGGGCCGGACTGCGGTGGTCGTTGGCGATCTGTTCGGCGGTCGGGCGTCCGGTGACGCAGGGGTGTTCATCGGCGGGGTTGCACATGCCGGGGGCGTCCAGTTTGGCGAAGATGGGTTCCCACACGGCGCGGCATTCCGGGGTCAAGGTGGCGGTGAATTCGGTGAGTCCGTCGGGGTGCTGGCGGCCCATCGTGGCGCCGCGGCGGCGTTGGCGGTCGGCGTCGTCGAAGTCGCCGTCGGGATGCAGCAGTGCCGACAGGAACGCCGCACAGTTGCGGTAGTCCTCCGGGCGGGTGGTCGCGGCCGCGCCGGCCAGGTCCTTCTCGGCGGCCGCACGGGTGGTCGCGTCGACGGTGGCGGGCAGGTCTTTGAAGAATTTGCGGGTGATCGCGACATGTTCGCCGTCGATCTGCCCGGCGGCTTGGGCGGCCGCCAGGTGCGGCCAGAGGGGGTCCAGGGGTTCCCCGGTCACCGCCGTGCGGGGGCCCAGCACGGCGGCGTCGCGGACGCGGCGACCCGCTTCCTCCGCCGAGATGTGCAACCGGTCGGCGAGCACGTTGGGCCAGGTGGTCGACCCCACGTCCGCGGCGCGCACCTGCGACTGCAACGCCGCGAGCACCCGATGATCCACCGCCGGGCCACGCCGGCCGATCACCTCCCGCCGCGCCAGCAGATCCAACAACTCGGCCGCGGTGAATCCGTCCCACGACGCCGTCGCCAACACGTCGAAGGCGGCGTCGATCGCGTCCAACGCCGCCAGGACCGATTCCCGGCCGGCCTGCGCGTTCGACATCATATTCGAACACTAGTTCGAATCGACCCAAATGTCCAGAGCTCAGTCCAGAGTTCAGCCAGTGTGATGTCTCAGGACACCGGTGACAGTTCTGTGGGGACCGCGCTCACGATTGAACTCCCTGATCAGCCTCATCCGGGTTGCGCAGGCTGTCGACGTAGACAGTGCCGGTGAACCACTCTGGTGGGCCCGCCGCTGTCTGCCCGCCGCTCTTCCTGAACTTCACGGGATGCGGGCGGTCTTACGCGATATCCGCGACGAACACGCCCGCGCGGCGCCCGATCATCCGGGCCATCCGGGGCAGACCGGAAGTGTCCCCACCGGCCGGCACCACCCGCGGGTGAATCAGATGCACGTCGCGGCGACCCATATGCATGTCGGCCGCACCGGCGGCCAGCACGTTCTTGACCCAGTTCGTCTTGCCGTGGATCAGCCCGATCGCCACGAGGTTTCCGCTGCGCATCGGGGAGACCACCGTCTCGTACCGGTTGCCCGACGTACGGCCGACGTGTTTGATCACGCCGAACGTGGGCAGGTGCCGCAGCACCGGCGACACCACCGGGTTCAGGTACTTGATCTGCGCCCGCTCGAGCCAGGGCGGCATGAGCATCGGGAAACCCGGCACGTCGTTGGGATGGCTCATCGCACTCACCGGTCCTCTTCGCGGTCCCACACCGCCATCACGGTCTGCAGGATCTCCTCGGCGCGGCCCAGTCCGGCCAGGTGGCTCTCGCCGGGAATCGTGTACAACGTGGCGTCGGGCAACGCGGCCACGCAGTGCTCGCCGTGGGCGTGCGGGATGATGTGGTCGCAGTCGCCGTGCCACCAGTGCACCGGCACCTTGACCTCGTCGAGATCGAATCCCCAGGGGCGCGCGAACGCCACGATGTCGGCGAATGGCGCGGACAACTGCTTGCGGCTGCCGTTGAGCAGATCGTCGAGGAACATCGCCTTGAACTCGGGCCGGACCAGCAGCCGGCGGTCGCCTTCCGGCGAGATGGCCGCATATGCGTACAGCGCGGGGCTGGCGACCGGGCGGATCAGGTTGACCAGGGTGACGGCGGCCAGGCGCATCGGCAGTCCGGCGACCTCCAGCAGTGGGGCGACGATGTTGCCCAGCGTCATCGCGCCCCCGCTGATGGCGTCGCGGCCCCGCGTCGGGGCGACCCCGCCGAGCACCGCGGCCGTCACCACCCGTTCGGGCATCGCGGCCGCACACGCCAGGGCGTAGGGACCACCGCCGGACAGCCCGACGACGGCGAACCGTCCGATGCCCAGGGTGTCGGCGATGACCCGCAGGTCGTGCGCGAAATCCGACACGGTGTCGTACTGGTGCGGCGTGGACGAGCCGATGCCGGGCCGATCCACCCCGACCAGCCTGATGTCATTCTGCTCGGCGAACAGCCGCGCCTCGGCCGGAATCTGCCGGCGAGCTCCGGGCGTGCCGTGCAACCAGAACATCGGGCGTCCCTGCGGCGCGCCGAACTCCGCGAAACCGAGTCGCCGGTCGCCGTCGACACTGATGTTGCCCTCCAGCTTCGGACGGGCGATGCCAAACCCCATGTGACGAGTGTGCCATGCAGAATGCGACACGATTTTCCGATCCCGACAACCGGCCCCGATCAGCGCGGCGCGTCAACCACCACGGTCAGATCGGCGCCGTCGCGTTCCACCCGCAGTCCGGCCCGCCGCGCCACCGCCGCGACCCCGGCCGCGTCGCCGGGATCGGTGCGGCTGGTCGCCAGGGCTCGCGCCAGCCGGCCCTTGTGCGCCTTGTTGAAGTGGCTGACCACCGTGCGGCGGCCGTCGGGATGCTCGGCGAGCACGTCGACATTCACCACGCCCGCCGCCCCGTGCACCCGGCCCAGCGCCGCATAGGAGCCCGAGCGCAGGTCGACGACCAGTTCCGCGGCGGCGACCTTGGCCAGCACGGGTTCCAGCACCGGCTTCCAGCGCGCCGCCAGCGTCTGGCCGCCGGGCAGCCTGGAACCGGCCGAGAGCCGGTACGCCGGGATCGGATCGTCGGCGCGTACGAGCCCGAACAGTGCGGACCCGACCGCCAGCCGCGCCCGGGCCCGCCGAGCGGCGGCGCCGTTGAGGGACCCGATGTCCAGCGCGTCGTAGAGCACACCGGTGTAGCGGTCGATGGCGGGCAGTGTCGGCGAGGTCCACAGCGCCGCATTGCGATCGACTTCGGCATCCTGCTTCTCGGAGATCCCCAGTGCCCGACGGCAGGCCGGCCGATCGGCGGCCAGCGCAACCAGTTCGCCGACCAGGGTCCGGCGCAGTTCGGTCAGATCGGGATAGCCCAACGCGTCCAGCCGCAATGCCGGGCCGTCGCCTCCGGCACGTTTGGTCTCCGACGGCGGCAGCAGCACGATCACGCCTCAGACCGTATCGGTCGGGTCGGGCCGGGGTGGACACCCGGCAGACGAAAATCGCGGGCCGACCGACTCGGCCCGACGGGGACGACGCGTCAGCCGATACCGAACCCGAACCCGAACCCGGGCCAGCCCCAACCGGCCCAGCCCCATCCGGGCCAGCCGTAGTTGTAGGTCCAGGGGCCGGGCTGTGTCGAGATCTGCGCGCTGCCGTTGGTTTCGCACTGGGTGGTGTACGGCGCCGTGTTGACGCACCGCGGTATTGCGTTCGCGGGGGAAGCGGACAGCAACACGCCAATCCCCAACACCAGCGCCGACACCACTTCGAGAGTCGATTTTCCGGTCATGACCCGCTCCGATCGCAGGCCCAATTCTACGCCCGCGCGGGACCCGCGGCGACGATTGACCAGGCGTCGCCGGGACAGTCGCCGTCGGTGTGGGGCTCGCGGTCCCACGTCGAACCTGTCGTCGACATGCCCGGCGAGATCGGCTTGCGCCCAACGTAATTGCCCCTCAGCCGTAGGCCAGCAGCAGCGGCACGCGCTGTTCGGCGGTGGTCAGTGAACCGTGCTGCCCGATCAGTGCCGATTCCATCGGTTCGGCGCCGGGCCGGACCAGCGCGGCGGTCCCGCGCGCCGCGGCGACCACATCGCCGATCCGCGGCCGGATCGCGTCGGTGACGGTGTCGCCGAACCAGCCGGCGGCGATGGCCTGCTCGCGGGTGGCCACCCACGCGCGGTCGCCGAGGACCTCGCGCCAGGCCTCGGCCACCGCGTCGGCGGCCGCCGTGTAAACATGCCGGGCTCGCACCTCGCCGGCGACCGTCGAAACCCCTTCCTGCAGAGCAGGATTCGACTCGATGTCGATGGCGTCCCCGGGTCCGGTCGCCACCATGCCGTGATCGGCGACGACGGCCAACGCGCCACCCGGCGGCAACGCCTCGATGATGGACTCCACCAGCCGGTCGACCTGCCGCAACTGCAGGCGCCACGGATCCGAGCCGGGACCGTAGAGGTGACCCAGCAGATCCAGGTCCGCGTGATAGCCGTAGCACAGGCCGCCCTCGGCGATCGCGGCACGCACCTGGGCCGCCAGGTCGCCGATGCCCAGTACCCCGATGTAGCGCCCGCCACGCAGGACGGCGCGGGTCAGGCCCGAACCCGCGAACGCCGCCCCGGAGACCACCCGGACCGAAACACCGGCGGCGCCGGCGCGTTCGAACACCGTCGGCAGTGGCTGCACGCGCTCGGGAGCCGGTTCGTCCCCGGGCTGCCAGCGCAGCGCGTTGAGCACGCCGGTGCCGGGCAGCCGGAACGTCAACCCCACCATGCCGTGCTGTCCGGAGCGGCAACCGGTGCCCACCGCCGCCAGACCCGCGACCGTGGTCGCCGGGAATCCGACCTGCAGGGTGCGGCCGCGCAGACCTGCCAGGACGGGCGCGTCGGCGGCGAACTCGTCGAGCAGTTCGGCGCCCATGCCGTCGATCAGCAGGACGGCCGCGCCGTGCAGGGGGCCCGGCAGGCCGATCCGGTCGTCGAAACCGGGCGCCCCCAGTGCGGTCAGCAGCGCGGGCGCCACGTCGGCCAGGTGCGGCAGGGCGGCATCCGGGCGTGGCAGATCCACGGGCTCAGCCTAGCGTTGGCCCATGCGCCCATATCGCTCCCCGTCGACGGGTTCAGAGGTTCGCGCGGTCCTGTTCGACACGTTCGGGACGGTCGTGGATTGGCGCACGGGTATCGCGTCGGCGGTCGGCGACTTCGCGCGCAGACATCAAATCGACATCGGCGCAACAGGATTCGCCGACGCCTGGCGGGCGCTGTATCAGCCGGCGATGCAGCGCGTACGGTCGGGGGAACGCACCTTCGTCGACCTGGACGCGCTGCACCGGGAGAACCTCGAGACGGTGCTGCGCGACGGCGGGCTGGATCCGGGCACGTTGGCGCCCGGCGAATTGGACCGACTGGCCCGATCGTGGCGCTGGTTGCCGCCGTGGCCCGACAGTGTCGAGGGGATCGCCGCGCTGAAAACGCGATTCATCGTCGGTCCGTTGTCCAACGGCAACACCGCGCTGCTGGTCGATATGGCCAAGTATGCGGGGCTGCCGTGGGACGTGGTGCTCGGCTCCGACATTGGCCGCAGCTACAAACCCGACCCGGCGGCCTACCGTACCCCGGCCCGCCTGCTGGGCCTGCGACCCGGCGAGGTGATGCTGATCGCCGCGCACAACGGTGATCTGGCCGCGGCCCGGGCGGCGGGGCTGGCGACCGGTTTCGTGGTGCGGCCCGAGGAGCACGGGCCGGGACAGCACACCGATCTGGCACCCGAGCAGGACTGGGACGTCGTCGGGTCGTCGGTCACCGAGCTCGCCGAACGACTCGGCGTCACGACGTGGGCAGCCGGTCAACCGCAGGCGCTCACGAAGCCACCCGTTCCACCCGGATGATGGCGATGTCGTCGCTCAGGCCGCCGTGCGCCTGGGCCTTTTCCTCGGCGGCGTCGATCAGCGCGTCCACGAAGGCCGCGGCGGGCAGGTCGGCCACGGACCTGGCCAGCTCCAGTAGCCCCTCCTCACCGAGTCGTTCGCTGCCCCGGCCGGAATGGCCCTCGAACACGCCGTCGGTCAACAGCACCAGTCCGGCGCCGGCCGGCAACTCCACCTTGTCGGCGGGCCATTCCCCGTCGTGCAGCCCCAGCGCCCCGGCCCCGGGCGGCTCGACCCAGTCCACGGTGCCGTTGTGATGCAGCAACATGCCGGGGTGACCGGCGCGTACCGCGGTGATCAGCGGCCCCTCCGGCGGGATCGCCAGGCTCAGGACCGTCGCGAATGCGCCGCTGCCGGCCCGTTCGGCGCGCAGGATGCGGTTCAGCTCCCGCATCCGATCGGGGCCGCGCAATCCCGCGAAGGTGAGCGCGCGCCATGCGATGCGCAGCGCGACCCCGAGTGCCGCTTCGTCGGGGCCGTGGCCGGCCACGTCACCGATCATCACGTGGACGGTCCGGTCAGAGGTTTGGACGAAGTCGTAGAAGTCACCGCCGAGCAGGGCGTTCTCCCGGCTGGGCCGGTACCGGGCCACGATGCTGACGCCGGGATCGTCCAGGAGCAGGGGAGAGGGCAGCAGGCCGCGCTCGAGTCGCGCCGTCTCGCGCGCCCGCAACTCGCTGGCGGCCAGATCGAGCGCGGTCAGCTCGGCGCGTTTCCGCTCGATGGCATAGCGCAGGGCCCGTTGCAGCATTTCGGGCTCCACCCGGCCCTTCACCAGGTAGTCCTGGGCGCCGGCGCTGACGGCGGAGACGCCGAAGTGTTCGTCGGTGAACCCGGTCAGCACGACGATCGGCAACGTCGGATCGAGATGGGCGATGCGGTCCAGGACCG
>WBZP01001828.1_pt1 | contig 25406 bp, 28 predicted proteins | sample 5204301 | NCBI WGS metagenome assembly WBZP01 (sample SAMN12412401, study PRJNA552823) | activated sludge metagenome | isolation source: activated sludge from nitrification reactor of wastewater treatment plant... | place: USA: Pennsylvania | collected 2017 | reverse complement strand
GCCCATTTTATGGAGTTGTTGAAATAGACGAAACCTTTTTAGGGTCTAAGCGTATCCCTCCGACCAAGTACATCTTGTACCAATTAACCTGATGCTATAGTTTTGTTCTTTTGATATCAATTTACAATAAAATGGAACAGGAACAAAGCAAACGTGCCCGACGCACATCTACAGAGATAAAAGATCTATTAGAATTGTTTTCTCATTCTGGCATGAGTACAAAAGATTTTTGTATGCTTCACAGTATTTCTGAAGCTGGGTTTTACAGATGGCGTTCCCGCTATGGAAATACAACAACTTCAAAGGAGAACAATTTTGTGTTATTACAAGAACCCGTGGAGGTAAAAAATGATTCTATACTTTTTGCAGAAGTAAAAGGGATACGAATCTACCAGGCTGTTACAGCTTCTTATTTAAAAGAGCTTATTGCATGAGTAGCCTGCTTACTATTACAGATAGCCGTCGTTATCATCTTTACCGAAAAGAAACCGATATGCGTAAAAGTTTTGATTCGCTGTGTGGCATAATCAGCAATGAACTGGACAAAAATGTAATGGCCGGCGATGTATTTATATTTATCAATAAACTTCGTACACATTTAAAACTGCTGGTATGGGAGACTGGAGGGTTCAGTTTATTTTACCGGCGGTTGGAACAGGGCACTTTTGAATTACCTGCTTTTGATCATGATTGCCGCAGCATGGTGGTGAGTGCGGACCAATTAAATTTTATATTAAAAGGTATCTCGCTTACAGCTATAAAATACCGTTCCAGATATCAACACCGTGGCAATTTTGTTGATAAAAAAGCTTTGTAAAAATCGTATGCTATTGCATCTTTGCATCTCATGCAAGCCAATACAGATAAAGATTACAGGCCCCTTTACGAACAATCCCAATTACGGATTGAAAAGCTTGAACATGAATTACATCAACTAAAGAAAATGATCTTTGGTTCCCGCCATGAACGTTTTGTTCCATCAGATATAAATCCTTCACAGCTGTCTCTTGATATACAGGCCGAGCAAATTGCTGCCTGCAAAATAGCAGAAGCAAAGCAGATCACTTACATTAAAGCAAATACAACTGTTGAGCAAAAGCCGTTGGTACATCCGGGGCGTATGAAATTGCCTGAAAGTTTACGAAGGGAAGAGATTATCATTGAGCCAACAGCAGATGTAAGTGATTGCAAAAAAATGGGTGAAGAAATAACAGAGGTGCTGGAATACCAGCCCGGCGAACTGTTTGTAAAAAAATATGTGCGTATTAAATATGCCAAACCCAGTAACACCGGTATAGTTATTGGTGAACTTCCAATAAGGCCTTTAGAAAAAGCGATGGCAGGCTCTGGGTTACTTGCACAAATTGTTATTGATAAGTATGTTGATCATCTTCCACTGTACCGGCAAATGCAGCGTTTTGAAAGGGCGGGCTTAAAAATACCTTACTCTACCATTACGGATTGGGTAAGTGCCACCTGCAGGCTTATCCTGCCTTTATATGAAGCCTTAAAAGGCGAAGTGCTTCAAAGTAATTACCTGCACGCCGATGAGACGCCAATAAAAGTATTAGATAAAGATAAAAAAGGCGCAACACACAGAGGGTATTATTGGGTATACCAGGATAGCATTAAAAAAATTGTATTTTTTGATTACCAGGAAAACCGGGGAAGAGAAGGGCCGCAGGGTATACTTGAAAACTTTAAAGGTTATTTACAAAGTGATGGATATGTTGTTTATGATATTATAAACAAGCAAGCCGGCATTGAGCTACTTCATTGCATGGCCCATGCCAGGCGTATGTTCCATGATGCACTGGAAAATGATAAAGAACGTGCCAGTTATGCTTTAGATCAGATACAGCAGCTCTATGCTCTTGAAAGAATCTGTAAGGAAGAGGCATTGAACTTTGATGAGATCAAAGAAGTGCGTCAACAAAGATCACTTCCGATCCTTATGGCACTAGGCAACTGGATGAAAGAGCAATATATACAAACCACGCCCAAAAGTGCCATTGGTAAAGCCCTTGCGTATAGCATTGAGCGTTGGCAACGCCTATCATTGTATACAGAAAACGGAATGCTCAACATTGATAATAATCCTGTAGAAAACAGCATACGGCCTGTAGCATTGGGAAGAAAGAATTATTTATTTGCCGGATCACATGAAGCTGCCCAGCGAAGCGCTATGCTTTACTCTTTGTTGGGTACATGTAAAATGCATGGCGTGGAACCTTACACCTGGCTGCGCAATACACTTGAAAAAATAGCAAGCCATCCTATCAACAGAATCAATGAATTGCTTCCGCACAATGAACAATAAATAATATTGATTAAATTAACAACGTGTAGTTAGACGGTGGGATACTCTAAGCATGCTAATTTAAAAAACAAGAAAAGGGCAGAACTAAACAAAATACCATTCAAAAGTCCTTTATTTGGTAAAACAACAATATTAGGAATCTTGGAAAGAGGCGGGAAAGTACATACTCAAGTGATAGATGCACCAACAAAAGAGAATGTAGAAGAAATAATAAAAAACAAAGTTATTGCGCCATCAAAAATTTGTACTGACAATTCTAATATCTATAACCATTTAGAAAAAGAATATATACATGATACCGTAAATCATCAAGAAAAGGAATGGGTTAGAGGTGAGTGGCATACTCAAAACATTGAAAGTTTCTGGAATCAGGTAAAAAGAACAATAAAGGGAACGCATATTCATGTATCCAAAAAACATTTGCAAAAATATCTTGATGAAGTTGCTTTTAGATGGGAGCACAGACAACACCAAGATGCAATGTTTGAAACTATTTTGCAGAAGGCTGTTTAGTTGTTCCAGCTTTCTTAATTACTTGTTCAAATTTATCTTTACCTGCATTATTAATCTCCTTCCCCTTAATAAATTTATTATAATTAGATACTAGCTGATCTATTGTCAATATTTTTTTTTCTTTTTCGCCATTAAATTAATGTGGTATACTTTCGATATAAGCTACTCCCAATTGATTTTCTACAATTTTAGTACTATTACTCCTTGCAAAAGTATGCATATATGCATGGTGTACTGTTAAAATTAATCCCTGCAATTCGTGGTCTGCTTCCATATCAATAATTTTTAAACCCATGTCTTTACAACGTTCAGCAGATATATGCCTTGCATGAGATTTATTTCCTGAGTGATCTCCAAATTCTTTTAATACTTTTGCTTCTAATTGCTTATCACCATTACACATATTTTTTGAAAGCCATTCTCCTACTAGTATTTCTGACCAATCAATTGCATGTTTACACGCCCCTAAGAATGTAGGATGGTATTTAGAAATAATTGTTTGCCATAATGGAGCGGCAGCAGGGTTTGCTGTTATATCTGCAAGAGCTTGTTTAAATTCATCTAAAACCCCTTGACAGGCAACCCCTCCCATTTGCGGGTCAATTGGGCCTAAATTAGATTGCTTCCCCATTATAATTTCTGTACAAGATAATGCCATCATAGTACCAGCAGACATTGCTAACTGAGGGATTATTGCTCGGATATTCCCATTAAACATTTTATGTAAATAATCAACGACACTTTCTGTTGCTGCTAAATCTCCGCCTGGTGTATGTAAAATTAAATCCAGCCCTAAATCTCTAGGCAAGTTATGCACCGTTGCCATGAAAGCATTTTTATCCTTATCATTAATAGCGGTATCGTTCAGTCCGGGCTTTTGAAGCCAGCCGCTATAATATGCAATTACATTTCTACCTGATTTTTTATGTAATAATGAGATATACTTTCTCCTTACAGCGTCAAATGGATATTTTTCACCAGCAAGACCACAAGCCTGTATTTCCTCAATTACCTCTTTCCAATTGGGCATTGTGCTTCTTTTTAAATCTTATATAACTGCGTCAGTATTGAATGAGGTAGTACTGTTTGGTAAATCAGCATACAATGAAAACTTCCTGAAAGAACTTTGAGATCCATAATTTACAGGAGAAGCCGGAATATTAAAATTGGGGAATTCGGAAGCTTTCTTAATAACATCTTCGTAATCCTTTGTAAAATAGTCAGTATTAGGAACATTTTTTATCTGTTCCATAGTATGATTAGGAGTAGAAGGCATAAAGATGGAATTTGGTGGGTAATAAACAAATATCATACTTTTTTTAATCAAATTCAAAATAATTATCAAATAATTGATAAACACCATGTTAATATCCTTGTGTCTTGGCTACACATATACCGATGAATGGATTTTACCTGTACAGCAAATGCCATTTCATTCTCCATATGAAGGGCTTCCAAATAAAAAATTCAGCCAAAGGCTTGATTAATAACTGTTCTTGTATTAATTTGGAGGCTGAAAAGTTATTCTACGTTTTTCGGTTTTATATATATAATCACATTATTATAAAACTGTCTATGTGTTTGTCTTTTACGCTCCCGATATTTCCTTAAAACCATCTTTTACCCAGGTTAAAACTGTATTTACCTTTTTCCGTTTGTGCGGCAGGTATTCATTCAGTTAAAACTATGCTCCGTATGCTGTGTTACTGATTTTGAAAAGCGAATCATCATCATTCGGGTAAAGCCCGGGTAGAAAACTATCGAGGTACATGAGAAAAATAATATTGCAGGAAGAAGGACAAGAAATAGAAGCCAGGGTAACAGAAATCGCAAACAGGCATCAAAACCAGTTTAAGCTTAGTTTTAAGGATGGCTACGAAAACATATTTTATACAGATGTGGAAACCGGTAACTGGGTAGAAGAAAACCTTGGGTTTACCAGCCTTGCTGCAGAAGCCGGCAAACAACTCCGTTCGTTCTTACGCTCGCCCTTCCATGTTCCCAAAATACTCACCTGGCAAAAGCAATACATCAATAACACACCAGTTTGTTTTGGTTTTTTCAATTTCCAGAATGGCCATCAGAAGTGTTACCAGATATATGGATGCAATAAAAAATATATGTATACGCTGGTTGATATGGATAACGATGAATGGCAGATTGCCGGAAGTACGCTCAGCCTGAATGAACAATTTGATACAAGATTGGCACACCGTATCATCCGAATACTCTCCGCTTACACGGCAAACGCAGAATAATTTATTTGTACAACTATTGCTTCTGTGGTTTTAAATCACGAAAGGTTTAGTTAAAGGCCAATAATTTCTTTCCTTAACCAACGTTGGCTTTCTTATTGCCCATATACTAATTCTTCCCGCTATTCATCCGTATAAATTTTTTGTATTCATATTCTAAAAATGAATATCTTTCCATTAGCAGCAGCCAGTCAATTTTCCTGCAGGTTATTTATCAGGAACGAACTTAATTGCGATTATCCAAAACAGTTACCCTTATGTGCGATATGCCAAAATCCTATAATCAAACGTTATCTGAAGCGCTTGATGAACTGAAACAAAGCGGTTATACCTGTAATTTCATCAAGAAGAATGAATTCCTTTTTTGTACAGACAGGGAAATGAATTTCAGGAGTTATGAATTGAAAATCTCTGAAAAATTCCGGTACGAAAACAAAAACGAGCCATCCCAGAATAGCGTTTTGTATGTAGTTGAATCTCCGGAATACGGATTGAAAGGCTTTCTTGTAAGTTAAGATTGTTTCTGTAAACATTCCCACTTCCCCGGTCGTTGCCCCGGTAACAAAATTTTGCCAAACCATATGTAGTTAAAAGTGATTCCGGCTTGATGCAGGACACTTATTCATTGCATGCCTTAGCTAAATGGAATTTTTAGTGCATTTTCACGTCTGGCATCATTTTCTGCCATTTTTTGATGCTTAATAGTTGCCAATTTGCCATATAAAAGCCTGCCGCCAGTTTGGCAACAAATTTGAGCCCTTTTATATGTAACCTTAATTACTCACACTTTAATATATTAAACATGGGCTCAAAAAAAATATTGACCGCCGCGTTACTAGGAGCAGCAGCCGGCGCAGTGCTGGGAATCCTGCTGGCACCAGACAAAGGTTCTGAAACCAGGAAAAAAATTTCAAAAAAGGCCGGTGAGTTTGGGGATGCCGCAAAGGAAAAATTCAATGAACTGGGTGGCCGTGTAGCAGAGAAGTTTGAAAACATAAGAAGCGAGGCAAATGAAATGCTTGAAAAGGGTAAAGACAGGATGAAGGAAGAAACGAAGCGATTTGTATAAACTAACGGGAAAGGTTAACTGATCAGCGCTTTCCGCAAATCAAAGATCATGGAAAACAAGGAGAAAGATAATGTTGAATTGCTGATGGAAAAAGGAAGCGATTTCCTGTCTGCAAGAATTGGCCTTTACAAACTGAAAGCAATTGACAAGTCGAGTGATGTGGTAGCGGAAGCCGCTTCAAAAAGTATCGTTTCCCTCATCTTCCTGATTGCCTTTTTAATTGCCAATATCGGCATCGCATTACTGGTGGGCGAACTGATGGGTAAATCATATGTTGGCTTTTTCATAGTAGCCGGATTTTACCTCATAGCCGGCATCATTGTTTTGCTGATGCAGAAAAAATGGCTGAAGGATCCAATAGCAGACAAGATGGTAGAAAAAATGATGCAATGAGCAATACAGTAATATATAATAAAGCAACCCTTAAGGAAAAGATCCGCGAACTGGAGACAAGGAATAAAGCCGCAGAAGAATCGCTGAAACTACAATTTGAAGTGGTAAAGGAAAGCATGAAACCATCCAATTTGCTTAAAGCCGGTATCAGCAATATGGCTGCCGGGCCAATGCTTGGCGAGGGATTGTTAAAAACCGCAGCAGGCGTAGGAATTGCCATGTTGTCTAAACGTTTTTTTCTTGGAAAATCTCCCAGTATCGCCAAAAAAGTGATGGGTACCATGTTAGAGGTTGCTGCTGCAAATACAACCATCAGCCAGGCAGATAAGATAAAGGCTTATGGTAAATCCATCTATCGAAATCTTTTCAGGAAGAAAACTGGGTAAGGGTATATCGCTGAATCATATTAACCATCTGAAAGAAAAAAATTTTAAACTGGCCTCCTGTTACCGGGAGGCCTTTTCCTGCTTGAATTTCTGAATCGCATTTCTGGAAAACTCACTCAAAATCAGTTTACCACTTATCATCGCTCTTTCTTTCAACAAGGTATCCCAGTTTTCTGTTCCTGCCCAGCATATTTTCTTTAGTGCTGCCATGGCATCGGGGCTGGAATGAGCCAGGTTATGGGAAAGCCGTTGTATTGCTTCATCCATATTCTCCATGTTCTCATGCACTTCCATGAAAAGGCCTTTCTTCTTCGCCCATTCGCTGTTACGCCAGTTTATAGCATCAATGGCGAGTGCAGAAAAAGCGGCATGACCTACCTTGCGTTCCACTGCCGGCCCAACCACAAACGGACCGATGCCGATTGCCAGTTCGCTCAATTTTATATCCGCATTCATATTGGCAATGGCATAATCGGCTGCTGCTGCTAGTCCAACACCGCCGCCCACACATTTCCCCTGTACCCTGGCAATGATAAACTTCGGGCATTTTCTCATGGCATTGATCACGTTGGCAAACCCGCTGAAAAACTGCAGCCCTTCCGATTCGTTTTTTATCTGCAGCAATTCATCGAACGAAGCGCCTGCACAAAACGATTTCTCTCCGGCGCTCATCAGTACAATTACTTTTGATTCTGCATGTGTGCCCGCAAAATGAATTTCCTGCGCCAGTTCTTCCAGTATCTTTCCCGGCAGCGAGTTGCTTTGCGGATGAAAAAACTCAATGGTTGTAATGCCTTTATGTGTTTCGGATCTTACGTATCCTTCCTTGATCTCCTTTATCATAACATTTGATTTATACTTTTTGCTTCATTTCCACCATGGTAAGAATGGTTCCTACTCCCACAGCTTCATCTGATTCATCAAAAATTTCCACGTACCATTTTACAATACCTTTAGGTATGTCTGCACCCCTTGCCATGGCAACATCCGGGTTTTGTTCTTTCATTTCCTGGGCGGTTTTTTCCTTACAGCTAAAGCGGATGTAAACCGACATGCCCGGGTACACCGGTTTAGTAAAACGAAGTTCGTCAATTCCGTAATTCAATAAAACAGGATTTTTATCATAGCTGTCTACAAACAGCCCTGCTGCAGCGCTCATAATAAAATAGCCATGGGCCACCTGCTGTTCAAACATGGTTCCTGCAAAGTCGGTAGCCGTAAGGTGAGCATAAAAATGGTCGCCGCTCAGGTCGGCAAACCGGTCAATATCTTCGGAAGTGATCAGTCTTTTTCCTGTAATGATCTGGTCGCCGATAACCAGTTCTTCAAAATATTTTTTAAACGGATGAATCCCGTTATTGAATCCTTTAGCATGAGGCTGGAACACATTGCTGATGGCGGTTATCATGGTTGGAGAACCCTGTATGGCAGTACGTTGCAGGTAATGCTTTACTCCCCGTAAACCGCCCATTTCCTCTCCGCCACCTGCCCGTCCGGGGCCGCCATGAACCAATAACGGTAATGGTGAACCGTGCCCGGTACTTTCTTTGGCACATTCATTATTCAGCACCAGTATCCTGCCGTGATGAGATGCCGCCCCCAGCACATATTGTTTGGCAAATGCGGGTTCAGCCGTAACAATAGATGAACATAAACTTCCTTTGCCCTTTTTGCTCAGCTCAATGGCTTCATCCATATGCTTATAAGGCATGATTGTACTAACCGGCCCGAATGCTTCAATATCATGTGTTGCAGTGGATGTGAATGGTTTGTCATTCAACAGCAGCAGCGGGCTCAGAAAAGCGCCTGTTGTTGCATCTGCATCAATAACTTGAACACTGTCCAGCGAACCATAAACCACCGATGAAACAGCCAGCAGTTTTTGCACCTGCTCTTTCACTTCTTCGCGCTGTACCTGCCCGGCCATGGAGCCCATCCTCACTTTTTCATTCAGCGGATTTCCGATGGCGGTTTTTTCCAGTTCAGCGGCAATGGCTTTCCAGGCATCTTCCATTTTATTTTCCGGAACAAAAATGCGGCGGATGGCGGTGCACTTTTGTCCTGCCTTAACGGTCATTTCCTTTTTCACTTCTTTAATGAAAATATCCCACTCAGGTTTGCCCGGTTCCACATCTTCTGCCAGAACGATGCAGTTAAGCGAATCGGCTTCCATATTGAATGGTACGCTTTCCCTGAGTATGGCCGGATGCGATTTCAATAACAACCCCGTGGAAGCGGAGCCGGTAAATGTTACCACATCCTGCGAGGTTATATGGTCCAGTATATCGCCCGCACTGCCGCAAATAAGCTGCAGGGCGCCTTCGGGTAAAATACCTGATGCAACGATTTCCTTTACAACGGCTTCCGTTAGGTAGGAAGTAACGGTTGCCGGTTTTACAACTGCGGGTACGCCTGCCAGTAAGTTTACCGCTATTTTTTCCAGCATGCCCCAAACCGGGAAGTTATAGGCATTTATATGAACTGCTACGCCTTCTTTTGGCACCAGTATATGGTGGCCCATGAATGTGTTTTGCTTGCTGAGGCTGATTGGGTCGCCATCCAGGCAAAAAGGATCATCAGGGAGTTTCCTTCTGAGCGATGCATTGGAGAACAGGTTTCCGATGCCGCCCTCAATATCTATCCAACTGTCTATTTTAGTTGCCCCGGTCTGGTAACTGATATTATAAAAAAGGTCTTTCTTGCTTAACAGGTGCAGTGCCAGCGCCCGCAGCATTCGGCCCCTTTCCTGGAAGGTCATTTTGCGCAGGGCCGGGTTGCCGGTTGACCTGGCATAGTGGAGGATCCCTTTAAAATCGAGCCCTTTAGTAGTTGCAGCAGCAATGGCCGCGCCGGTAACAGCATGGTATAATACCTGTCCGTCACCATCCCCTTCAATCCATTTCCCGGTAATATAATTTCCTAATTTTTGCATAGCATGTTCGTTGTGGGGCAAAGCTAAGGAATGAATGGAAAAACAGGATTTTTAATAGCGCAGATTAATGAAACCAGGATTATTCAAATAAAAAAGATTTCAGTGCATCGATTTTAAAAGATAAAATCTACATACTGAAATCAATTATTGATAATATTTCTTGAAAGTATCCTGAAAAAAAGTAAACCAGAAAATATACATTACCGTCAATCTTCAAGCCGTTTGTCAATTTCTGCGCAAAGGCTGTCAAAAATTTCGTTGATGGAGCCTTCTCCCTTAATCATGACGACCTTGTTGAATTTCCTGTAGTAATCAGCAACGGGTGCGGTTTTATTATTATATTCTACAATCCTGGCTTTTATCACCTGTTGGTTGCTGTCATCTGAACGCCCGCTGGTTTCGCCCCTTTTTTCCAGCCGCTTTACCAGTTCTTCATCACTAACATCTAATGCAAGCATTACTGCAATAGCACTTTTTTTCAATTCAAGCAGTTTATCCAGCGCTTCGGCCTGAGCAGCCGTACGCGGGAAGCCATCAAACAGGAAACCTTTGGCTGCCGGATTTTCATCCAGTGCAGAACTGATCATGCCAATCACCACTTCATCGGGTACCAACTGCCCTTTATCCATGAATTTCATGGCTTCCAGGCCCAGGGCGGTTTGTCGGGAAATTTCGGAACGCAATAAATCGCCGGTGCTGATATGTTTTAATCCATACCGCTCTATCAATTGCTCGCTTTGCGTACCTTTTCCGCTGCCCGGCGGGCCAAAGAGAATTAAGTTGAACATAAGCAGTTTCCTGTACTTATTTATTGAAAACGAATAACTTATTTAAGATAAATGATTACAAAGGTAACCAGAGATTTACTAATAAGTAATAACAATTGTTACTTTATAGGAAATTTCAGTTTAGCTTAAAACAGGTTTTGATTCAGTAAATATAATATTAGCCGGGCAATTAATAATGGATGATCTTTAAATAAATGAACTTTTTTTTATAAATACTTCAACAAAGAAACATTTTCATATTATTTCATCTGTGAAATGCAAAGATTATTAATATTTATGCAAGACTTTGTTATCCTGAACCCTAACAAGTACTTTTGCCTGAACCTTCATGATTTAATTGTTTTATAATGGGTAAACATACACTGAGTCATCTCGCTGAAACATTGATTGCATCTGAAATTGTGCGGCTGGGTGCTACTATCAAAGAAAAAATTAGGCAGGGCAATCATATCTATAATTATACCATCGGCGATTTTGACGCTACCCAATTCCCCATCCCGGGCCTGTTGCTGGAAGAAATTATACAGGCTTACCGTGAAGGCAAAACAACTTACCCGGCAGCAGAAGGTGAACTGGAACTTCGGAAAGCGGTTTCAGACTTCATAGCAAATTACCAGTCCGTTCAATATGAAGCCAACGAAATACTCATTTCAGCGGGTGGCAGGCCATTGATTTATTCGGTTTACCGAACCATTGTTGATAAGGGGGATAAAGTGATTTATCCTGTTCCAAGCTGGAACAACAACCATTATATTCATTTCACGGAAGGGGAGCACGTGGTAATTGAAGCAACAAAGGAAAATAATTTCATGCCAACGGCTGCCCAGATTGCTCCGCATGTAAAAGGCGCTGTTATGCTGGCATTATGTTCCCCGCTCAACCCAACAGGCACTACCTTTAAAAAGGAAGAACTGGAAGCTATCTGCGACCTGGTTATTGCGGAAAATGAAACACGCAAAGAAGGCGAGAAAAAATTATACCTGATGTACGACCAGATATACTGGGCGCTTACTTTTGGTGAAACAAGGCATTATAACCCGGTAGCCCTTCGCCCTAAGATGAAAGCATATACCGTGTTCATAGATGGCATCAGTAAAGCATTTGCCGCCACCGGCGTAAGGGTTGGCTGGGCAATGGGACCGGAAGAACTGATTGTTAAGATGCGCTCACTCAACAGTCATATCGGTAGCTGGGCACCAATGGCAGAACAGCATGCTGTGGCCAGGTTCCTTAAAAATGACAACAAAGTGCAGTCTTTTCTCGATTATTTTAAAAGTGAAGTGGAGATACGCCTTAGAAAGATATATGAAGGCTTTCAGCAATTGAAAAATGATGGCTACCCTGTTGATGCGATCATTCCGCAGGCCGCCATATACCTCACGGTACAGATTAACCTGGTTGGTAAAAAAACAGCAGAAGGCCTGGAATTGAAAGAACAACCTGACGTTACTGCATACCTGTTAAGTGAAGCCAGGCTGGCATTGGTTCCCTTCAGTGCATTCGGTGCAGGCAAAGACAATAACTGGTACCGTATCAGTGTTGGCTGTTGTAAAAAAGAAGAGATTGAAACAATGTTCAGTAAACTAAAGGAAGCGTTGGTTAAACTTAACTGAGGGCTCAGTTCTTGTTATTAAGGAATACAAAGGCCTGTTCTTTTTTCTTACGAATCACTTTCTTCAACTCAACAGGTTTGTTTATCACCTTATACCTGTTAAGGTCCAGCAGTTCGTGAGCCTTTACAAAATTATCCAGCCTTTCTACCATAAAAAGCAACTCATGCAGCCATGCCACCTCCTGCTCTATCGCCTGGGGTGTCATTAACTCCTGCTTGAATAAAACCAGTAAATCCCGGTTTGAGTTGTTCATGGTAACCAACAATTTTCATGCTACCGGTAACCAACCATTCCCTGTTTATTGGGGCAACCGCACTGTCCTTTTTTTGAGGAAGCACAACCGGTGGCCAACAGGCAAATGCCGATTAAAACCAGTATAGATAATTTATTTATTTTTTGTATCATTTTCCGTACCAAATTAAACTATTTTCACCAATTAATATTGCCCTGTTCAGATGAATGAGGAAAAAATTAACAAAAATCTTCCTGCTTTGAGGGTACTGATAGCCCCGCTGGATTGGGGCCTCGGACATGCTACACGCTGTATTCCAATTATTAATTATTTATCCGGCATGGGTATCCGGGTGATATTGGCAGGGGAAGGGGAAACCACAGAAATTTTACGAAAAACGCAACCCGAATCAGTAATTTTACCATTGAAAGGGTACCGGGTGAGGTATAGCCGCAAAAAGAATCTGTTTTTCCTTCACATGCTGGTTCAGTTTCCAAAAATCATAGCTGCTGTTTACTACGAACGAAAATGGCTGAAAAAAGTAGTTGCCGAATATAACATTGATGCCGTTATTTCAGATAACCGGTTTGGGTTAAGCATCCCGGGCATCCCTACGGTATTTATTACACACCAGCTGGCCATTAAAACCGGGTTCAGGTGGGCAGATGCATTGGCTGCAAAAATCAATTACAGATTTATTGAAAAATTCAATGAGTGCTGGGTACCCGACATGAAAGGACAACCCAACTTTGCGGGTGCGCTATCGCATCCTGTACAACGGCCACGCATACCCGTAAAATACATTGGCGTGTTATCAAGGTTCAAAACAATGCCCGCTCAAAAGATATACGAACTGCTGATCCTAATATCAGGCCCGGAACCGCAGCGCAGTATATTTGAAAACATAGTACTCAGCCAGGTTAATGACATAACAGGTAAGATAGCGGTTGTAAGAGGGTTGCCGCTGGAAACCCGGGCATTAACTAACGGTAATGCACAACTTACCATTTTCAACCACCTGCCCGCGGAGGAACTGAATATGCTTATTATGCAATCGAAGCATATTGTAGCCAGGAGTGGATATTCTACCGTGATGGACCTGGTAACCCTGCAGCAAAAAGCAGTGCTGGTGCCAACGCCGGGGCAGACCGAACAGGAATACCTGGCATCACACCTGCTGGAAAACCGTTTTTTTATAACTCGCAAGCAGGAAAATTTATCATTGTCAGAAGCGATATCAGCTTTACAGAAAACAACAGCTGCCCAAAATGATATTAACACAGGTTTACACGAGGAAATAATAAAAAACTGGGTTGCCGGGCTTATGCAGCGATGAAATCACCCTGCTGGTTTTTATTGCTGCTGCCAATAATACTCCTGCTTTGTTTTGCATGAAACAAGAAACCGCATTTACCCTGTAATTGTTCAGATAATGTAATGATGGTTTTATAACTGATATCGCCTTCACAAAATAATAACTGTGAAATGCCATGTGCTTTTATGGATGAAACCAGATTGCCGGGCAGTGCCAGGCTTGTTCCTTTATCGTTCTCATCAATGGTAATCCTTCCTTTTATGATAATGCCGCCCGGTGCTTTCCGCAACAGGTGGATGATGCTGTCAAAGTCATGCTGTGAAGCCATGATTGCGGTTTCTGCCGGAACAGCATTTACTGCTTTCCGCATAAAGGCCTTTTTACAAAACAATCCGGCTAAAGCAACATACCTGCTCAATGCAATAGCGGCTTTCATAGAAAAAAGCACCATTTTTTTATGGCTGTAGTGTTTTTGTACAAACAGTTGCATGGCATCATAAAACATACGCACATATTTGACTGAATTCTTTTGTGTACTCTCACCTTTAAAATGGATAATGGTTGTTTCTGAAAAATAATAGTTTTTAAAACCGGCAAGCTGTATGCGGTAACTAAGGTCGATATCTTCACCATACATGAAAAAATCTTCGTCGAAGCCCTTTACTTTTTCAAGTGCCCTGCGGTTTAACATCAAAAAAGCACCGGCCAGCACATCCACTTCATTGTTGCGGTTCTCGGGTAAATGGCCGGCATAATAACCGGCAAATATTTTTGATGTTGGAAACAGGGAATTAAAACCGGCCATCTTGAAAAACGATGTAAGCGGAGACGGGAATGAACGCTTGCTTTCCCTCAGGAATTGTCCGCTTCCATCAATCATTTTTACCCCCAATGCACTGCAATCCGGTGTAGCCCTGAAAAAAGAAATACATTTCTCAAAACAGTCTTCCGGTACAATGGTATCAGGATTAATGAATAAAATGTGACTACCTGTTGCCTTCCTGAGTGCGCTATTATTTGCTTTTGCAAACCCAGTATTTTCATTTTGCCAGGTAAATTCTACTTCCGGGAACCTGCCTTCAAAATAAGCCCTGCTTCCATCCGTAGAATTATTGTCAACCACGAATATCTCCGCCTGTATCCCGGAACATGCTTTGATTATGGAATAGAGGCATTGTTCCAGGAAATATTTTACGTTATAGTTTACTATTATTACCGATAAATCCAACAGTAGTTATTTGATTACGAAATACGTGTTTTCAATGCATACATCAAAATAAGACTTCCCGGTTTATTTACCTGTTACTGCAATCCTGCATCTTATTATCTTTGCAGTATGTTAAAAACTACCCTGATAAAAGCGGCGGAAGCCGGCGCGAAACAAATAAAGCATTACTTCAACGGAGCTTTCAGTATCTCTCATAAGGAAGGCATGAACAACCTGGTTACAGAAGCAGACCATGCGGCAGAAAAAGCGATCATAGATGTGATCAGGCAGGAATATCCGGACCATTTCATTTTAAGCGAAGAAACCGGTGAGCTGAAAACGGAAAGCGAATTCAAGTGGATCATTGATCCCATAGATGGCACGGTAAACTTCTCCAATGGCATTCCGCTTTGCTGCGTAAGCATTGCGCTGGAAAAAAACGGTGAGATGTTGCTTGGCTGTGTATATAACCCTTTGATGGATGAATTTTATTTTGCACAACAAGGGATGGGCGCTTTCCTCAACGACAAAAAAATAACGGTTAGCTCTAAGAACGAAGTGATAAAGAGTTGCCTGGTTACTGGTTTCCCATACACTTATCTTGATGCCCCTAACGGGCCATTGCAGGTTTTTGAAAAACTGGTAAGAAGGGGTGTTCCGGTAAGAAGGCTTGGGAGCGCTGCCATTGACCTGTGCTGGGTTGCCGCCGGCAGGTTTGATGGTTTTTATGAACACAATTTGCAGGCATGGGACAGTGCCGCCGGTTTTTTAATGGTTGAAGAAGCGGGCGGAAAAGTAACTGATTTTAAGGGGAATCCTTATTCACCTTATCAGCCACACCTGCTGGCAACCAATGGAAACATTCATGATGAATTAAGGTCAATCATCAATGGAGCAGCTTTTTAATGGATTCAAACGACCAATGTGAAAGTGGTAAAATACCTGTTAACCGTAATCGTTAGTTGCAGCATCATAGCCTGCAATTATGTTACGTATACACCCAGGAGTAAGAAAACCAAGCTGAAGGAACAGCCTTCCCTGCTGATATTTGACAGGATGGTAGATTTCAGGATGGAACAAATGGGATGGCCTGTTTCAAAAACAGATTTCATGAGCAAGGGACTGAAATATTATGAAGTATTAAACGACTTCCCGTACCAGGAAACCAATTTCAATGTTATAGACAGCAATAACATGGTATTCTCTTTTTACCGTCATAAGAAGGATATTGAAAATTATAATAAGTCGAACAAGGTTGACCTCAATAGTTACGGAGGCTCTGTGAGGTTTTTTAAGGAAAACGGAAAATTCATGTGGAAATTAAAAATGAAATAATGGCTGATACAACCAGAACTGAAATATCTACCCTTGGCGAATTTGGCCTGATAGACCACCTGACAAGAAACCAGGAAATTAAAAATGCATCAACAATATTAAGTGTAGGTGATGATGGCGCCGTGATAGACCATTTTGGACGTCAAACCGTCATTTCCACCGACCTGCTGGTTGAAGGGATACATTTTGACCTTTCCTACACACCATTAAAACACCTGGGCTATAAATCGGTTGTGATAAACCTGAGCGATATTTATGCGATGAATGCCACGCCAACCCAGATTGTAATCAGCATCGCATTCAGCAACCGCTTCAGTCTTGAAGCGCTGGATGAATTTTATGAAGGTGTTTATGCCGCCTGCGACAAATATGGCGTTGACCTGGTTGGAGGCGATACCAGCACTTCACAAAAAGGGTTTATTATCAGCATAACAGCAATCGGCGAAGTGGCTCCGGATAATTATGCAAAAAGAAGCGGAGCCAACGTTAATGATCTTATATGCGTAAGTGGTGAATTGGGCGGCGCCTTTCTTGGGCTTACCCTGCTGGAACGTGAAAAAAAGATTTTCCGGGAAACCGGTGCCCAGCCCGACCTGGAAGGGCAGGCCTATATCGTTGGCCGTTTACTGAAACCGGAGGCAAGAAAAGATATGGTTGACTATTTTGCTGAAGCGGGAATTGTACCAACCAGCATGATTGATATCAGCGATGGCCTCAGCAGTGAACTAATGCATATCTGTAAACAAAGCGAAACCGGTTGTATTATTTATGAAGACAAGCTTCCGTTTAATGACGAGATGAAAGAATTTGCCTACAAACTGAAAATTGACCCTACGGCCTGTGCACTCAGTGGCGGGGAAGAATATGAACTGTTGTTCACCGTTTCACAGGCAGATTATGAAAAGATAAAAGCAAATCCCGGCATAAGTATCATTGGTTATATGACAGCACCTGCAGAAGGAAAAAAACTTATTACAAGAGCTGGCAATAAACACGAATTGGTTGCACAGGGATGGAATCACCTCTCTTGATGCACCTGTCTTTTTCCCATTTTAAAAATAGTAACTCACAGGCAGATAAAGAGCCTGTGTAAAGTATATTTTATATATGCCGGCTTTGAATCACCGGTTTGAACAGGTGAAACAAACCGTAAATAACTGCTATTTTCTTCCTGTTTCCTGCTTTTTATAACATGGAAAAGCTTTTAGACCCAGGTATGTTTGTATCATAATCTGTAAAACTATGATCAGAAGAAAAACAGCCGCACAGGCATACAAATTCAGGGTTGGCTCCAACATCAGAAAATGGAGAAATATTAAAGAGATTAAACAAAAAGACCTGGCTAATGCGCTTAAGCTTTCTGAAGCATCTGTCAGCAACATTGAAAATGATATCAGCAATATCACCCTGTCGCAACTGGAAGAAATTTCGGTTGCACTCAATGTAACAATTGAACAATTGCTATCAGATCCGCAGGAGAAAATCAGGAACGGGTATACAGACAGTTCTTTGCCCGGAAGCATGAATCCCTTACGCCATGTTGAAAATGAACTGGTAAAGGCCCTGATTGCCAGCATGGAGAAAAAAGACCTCCAGTTGCAGGAAATCATGCAGCAGTTTACCCAAACATTGAAAACACTGATGCAGGGAAATAACCAATACCCGTTGCAGCCAGGTAACCAGCCACATGTGCTTAATGACAGTGGTGCGGTATGGTAAAAGCAATCATCTGACTGTATGGCACCCGGTTGTATTTTTTTATGCTGAATCCCAATGGCATACTTTTTATTATCATTAACGTAATAATATTTAATTTCAACAGATTATTCTTTAGTTGATGATATGAAGCGCATTCCGGTTTACCTGTTCCTTTCTGTTACTGTTTTCCTGTATAGCTGCGCTGTAAATAAGCATTATTCCCCATTACAAAAATATCCGCGTAAAGCTTTACAGGAAGATTACCTGTTGCTTAAAAATATCCTGGAAGCCAAACATCCTTCCCTTTACTGGTATACCTCTAAAGACAGTATGGACTGGTATTTTACAAAGTATTACAAGGCAATCGGCGACAGCATGAATGAACTTCAGTTTGCCTGGCAGGTGCTTAGCCCGATGGTAGACAAGATACATTGCGGCCATACGAGTGTGGGAATGAGCCGGGCATACTCAACTTGGAGTGAAGGCAAACGGTTTCCATCATTTCCTCTTTTCTTTAAAATCTGGAACGACAGCATGGCTGTAACAGGTAACCTTAACCGCAAAGACAGCCTGTTTAAAAGAGGCACACTGGTAACATCCATCAATGGTGTGCCCAATAAAAAGATAATAGAGAAAATGTTTGATCACCTGCCGGAAGACGGGTATGCGAATAATATCAATTATATCAGGGTCAGTTCCAATTTTCCCTATTTCCACCGGAATATATTTGGCATCAGCAAAAAATACAGCGTTACTTATTTAGACAGTACGGGACAGGAAAAAACAGACTCTGTTTCACTGTATACAGTACCGGCCGATTCGGTAAAGAAAGACAGTTTAGCAAGGATTGAAAAAAAGAAAATCCCTAAACAAAGAAAATCATTACGCCGCCACCGCTCTCTTGATATTGACAGCAGTGGAAAATTTGCCGTTATGACCATCAATACATTCAATGCCGGGCGGTTGAACGGGTTTTTCAGAAGATCGTTCCGAACACTCAGGAAAAAACAAATTGCCAACCTGGTGATAGATATCAGGAGCAACGGAGGCGGTAAGGTTGCATTATCAACCAAACTCACAAGATATATATCGAGAAAACCGTTCAGGGTGGCAGATTCATTATTTGCAAAAACTGGAACAGTAGCCCCTTATACCAGGTATATAAAAGGCAAATCGTTAAACAACCTCGAATTGTTTTTCATTTCCCGGAAAATGCCGGATGGGAAATTTCATATCAGGCATATGGAAAAGAAACGCTACCTGCCTAAAAAGCATAATGGATTTAAAGGAGACGTGTATGTGCTTACTAACGGTCCAACTTTTTCAGCATCATCCTTGTTCTGCAATACAGTAAAAGGGCAACCCGGCATAACATTGGTTGGCGAAGAAACCGGCGGCGGATGGTATGGCAACAATGGCATCCTGATTCCGGATATCATATTACCAAACACCAAAACGAGGGTAAGGCTTCCGCTGTTCCGTATTGTTCAATATAATCACATTGCCGAAAAAGGCAGCGGTGTAATACCGGATATTTATATTCCAACCAGCTATGATGCGCTGCTGAAAGGATATGATAAGAAGATGCAGGTGGTGAGGGAAATGATTTTGAGGAAATGAAATTAAGTTTATAGTTATTATTTCATAGTTAAGTATTTAACTTGCAAACCTCAAACCTCAAACCTCAAACCTCAAACCTCAAACTATGAACTATGAACTATGAACTATAAACTGATCCCCATCCTTTAAAAACGGCAGTTTAGTCCTTACTTCTTCCAGCCAGTCTTTTTGCAGTGTTATAGTAAATACATCTTCCTCATCTGCCATATGGTACAGCACTTCGCCCAAAGGATCTATCACCAGGCTGTTTCCGCTGTGGTAAATATCGTTGCCGTCTTTGCCTATCCTGTTTACCCCGATAACATAGCACTGGTTTTCTATCGCCCGGGCACATAACAGGGTTTTCCATGCATGGATGCGTTTTTCGGGCCAGTTGGCCACATATATCAATACATCATATTCCGGTAAGTGGTTGTTTTTATCTGCGGTTTGCCTCGCCCAAACCGGGAAGCGGAGGTCGTAGCAAACCTGCAGGTTTATTTTCCAGCCCTTAACAGATGCTATCAGCCTTTTTGATCCGGCCTGATAATGCTTGTCTTCTTCCGCAAAGGCAAACAGGTGCCGCTTATCATAATAGCCACACTCGCCGTTGGGCATCATCCATATAAGCCTGTTATAATAATTTCCTGCTTCTTTTATGATAAGGCTACCGGTAATGATTACACGATTTGATGCACTCAGCCTTTTCATCCATTCTACGGTTGACCCTTCCATGGTTTCGGCAAACTGTTCGGGTTTCATACTGAACCCGGTACTGAACATTTCAGGCAGCACTACGATTTCGGTTTTCTGGTACAGGCTGTTTATCTTCTCTTCCAGCATCTGCAGGTTTGCGGCTTTGTTTTCCCAGTAAAGATTGGTTTGAATAGTACTGATCGTTAATGTTGACATGCAATCATTTTTGTTGCATTACAAATTTATGGCATTTTTAATCGTACCATCCCGCAGCTACATGGATCAAAATAAAAACGCCATCTTATCCGATGGCGTTTTTGTATGTTACTGATGTTGAATTAACTGATTGTCCAGGTTTCCCTTCCCCTTAATAGTTTATCCAGGTCTCCTTTTCCTTTTTGTGCAATGGCTTCTTCAATTTGCATGGTCATTGAATCTTCATAACAGGCCCTGTCTGTTTCATAAAATACACCAAACGGCCTGGGCAGGTGGCCCTGTAATTTCGGATCATCAAACATACGGATGAGTATCTGTGCTTTGTAAAAATCCCTTTCGTCGTGTACCCACAATCCATCGGTTGATGCACCTTCGCCGAGTTCAACGATTACCGGTTTAAATCCGTCTAATTTTATTCCTTTATTCTGACTGGCTCCGAAAATGAGCGGTTTGCCCTGTTCCAGAAAAAGCACTTCATCCGCCTTACTTGCTTTCTCTGTAAATATTTCAAAAGCGCCGTCGTTGAAAATGTTGCAGTTCTGGTAAATCTCCAGGAATGAAGCTCCTTTATGAGCCTGTGCCCTTACCAACATGGCCTGCAGGTGCTTCGGGTCACGGTCCATGGTGCGGGCAATAAAACTGGCATCAGCTCCCATGGCCAAGGCCAGCGGGTTAAACGGATGATCTATGCTACCGAACGGGGTGCTTTTGGTTATTTTATGTTCTTCAGATGTTGGCGAATACTGCCCTTTGGTTAATCCGTAAATCTGGTTATTGAAAAGCAACACATTCACATCAAAATTCCTTCGTAATAAATGGATGGTATGGTTTCCGCCAATACTAAGCCCGTCGCCGTCACCGGTAACAATCCAAACGCTCAGCTCGGGCCTTGCTGCCTTTAATCCGCTGGCCACAGCTGTTGCACGGCCATGGATACTATGCATGCCGTAGGTATTCATGTAATAAGGAAAGCGGCTGCTGCACCCAATACCGGAAACAATTACAATGTTTTCTTTAGGTATGCCCAGGGTTGGCATCACTTTTTGAACCTGTGCCAATATGGAATAATCCCCGCAACCCGGGCACCAGCGTACTTCCTGGTCGGTTGCAAAGTCTTTGGCGGTTAGCGGAGCTGAAGCTGTTGTCATTTCGCTCATTTTGCTCAAATTTTAGGGCATAAAGTTATTGAATTTTAAAATAAGAAATACAAATATTGATGCCGATATAATGAATAATACACAGGGAATGCAGATTGATGAAATAAAAGCCAGCTCATACCGTTTCAACGATTCCCTGTTCACTGTTCAATATTTCGGAGCGATTCCCAATACTCCGCCGCCCTTCTTGTGTGCGGAATAACAATCGTACCGCCAACTATATTCGCTACGGCAAACACTTCATATATCTCTTCCGTTGATACCTTTAACTCGTGTGATTTACCCAGGTGATATTTGATACAATCATCGCAGCGCAGCACCATGCTTGCCACAAGGCCCAGCAGTTCTTTTGTTTTTACATCCAGTGCACCGGCTGCATAGGTGTTGGTATCAAGATTCCATAATCGTTTAATAACAAGGTTGTCTTTGCTTAAGATAAGTTCATTCATCCTTGTCCGGTAATCGTTGAATTCTTTAACTAAGTCTGCCATAAAAAAGATTTGAAATATGGGTAAATAAAATGGAAAATTGTCTACAGGTTTCAATTTAAAGAAACTGGATTATATTTAGCTATGAAACTTTGGTTTAGGAAATACAGGAAGGAACTGGCACTTGTTTCAGGAATCTTAATGGCCGCCGGTTTTTATTTCATCAATCCATTTGGGGTAGATGCAAAAGCAAACCAGGTACTGGCGCTGGCCATATTAATGATTGCCTGGTGGGTGCTGGATGCCATGCCCCTGGCCGTTGTTGCACTGCTACCGTTAGTCCTTTACCCGCTGTTACATATCAATTCCATCAAAGAAACATCCAGGGTATACTCAGACCCCATCATTTATTTATTCATGGGAGGTTTCTTTTTAGGCATCGCCATAGAAAAATGGAACCTGCACAAACGTATTGCGCTGAACATCATCAGGATAACCGGCACAAATGGCGACAAAATCATCCTGGGGTTTATTTTATCAACCGGGTTTCTCAGCATGTGGTTAAGCAATACGGCCACGGCCATGATGATGTACCCGATTGCCGCATCGGTGATTCAGGTCATCAGCCGCCATGCCAACAGCCATGCCAATACGGCAAATTTTTCATTCACCCTGATGCTGTCTGTAGCATATGCCAGTAATTTCGGCGGTATTGCTACCATCATTGGCACACCGCCAAACGTTGCTTATGTACGGCATTTGAATGAACATTACAAACATGGCATTGATTTTTTAAACTGGATGCTGTTGTGTATGCCCCTGGCCATTATACTCCTGTATGTACTATACCTTGTGCTGGTGAAATGGTTGTACCCGAATCGCCTTTCGCACAGCGTTGACGGAAAAAACTATATTGTAAATGAATTAAAAGAGATGGGTTCCCTGTCGCGACAGGAAAAAAGAGTACTCATTGTTTTTTGCAGTACTGCTTTTTTATGGATCAGCAAAGACATCATCAACAACGCTCAACAAATTTTTCAGTTAGACGACAGCATCATCGCATTGCTTGGCGCCATCAGTTTGTTCATGGTTCCCAGCGGAAGAAGCAAAGGTGAGCCGGAAGAAAGATTACTGGAGTGGGCTGACACCAAAAAAATGGCCTGGGGAATACTGTTATTATTTGGCGGCGGTATCGCTATGGCAAAATCTTTGGAAGAAGCAAAGCTGATGGAAAGCCTGGGTAATTACATTGCTTCATTTGCCAGCGGGAATATCCTGGTATTGATATTTGTTGTAACACTCATCTCCGTATTCTTAAGTGAAGTGACGAGCAATATCGCCCAGGTGATTGTGATGGCGCCGGTAATATCAGCGGTGGCTGATGCATTACACATCAATCCATTACTATTAGGCATTCCTATGACACTCGGCGCCAGTTGTGCATGTATGTTACCCATGGGCACTCCTCCCAACGCAATTGTTTTTGCCAGCGGCCATATCAAATTAGGCAATATGGTCAGGGCAGGGTTTTTATTGAATTTGATTTGTGTTGTACTGATTACACTGTTTTGCTGGTTGCTGGTGCCGGTGCTGATGTGATGAAACAAAACCTTATTTAAATTTAAAATCAAATGTAGAACAAGGAACAAGGAATATTGAATTATGAACGGAGAGCTGCTTTTTACTTCGACATTCCTTGTTCCCTCTTGATCATTCCCTGTTATTACACTCTTGTTAACTATTTTTACTGCAATACCAAAGTCTCAACCTTACGCTTTCCATCATCAGCAATTATGCATAACAGATAATTTCCTGGTGCCAGCATCCTGCTTACTTTGATGGTCCTGGTAAAACTTCCTTGTTCAATATATAAATCTGTTGTGTACACTTCCTGGCCCTGACTGTTGGTAAGCTGTATCCTGTAATTGCCTGTTGTGATATTACTGAACCGGATATTGATCTGCCGGCCAACTACCGGGTTGGGATAAACCGTTATGGACGCGTTGGCTTGAATCGTTTCTTCACCGGATGCATCATTGCCACGGGCCAGTTCCTGCACATCTTTCGGGGTTTTTGGTTTAACGGGGCCCTGCCGTTGTTTTTTAAATACCAGTATGAACCTGTCTGCCGCCTGCGAACGGATGTCTTCAGTTATAGTGAAGCTGATAAAGCTGCTGTCGGTCATGCTTACTTCCGTACTGCTATTGTTAAACCTGTCTATTAAATAAGCATGCAAACCTTCCCTGCGCATATTCACCGGTGCAAAGCGTAACTGGTAAGGGAGTTTCTTCAGGTTTTGTAAATGGTAGAAAATGGTATCTTGTTTCATAACCCGGTTGCGGGCTTCCACTGCCAGTATAGAATCATTCCTGTTAATTCCGAAGTTCTCGCCGCCGTTCATGATCTTAATGGCATCAAGTGTGTTGATCTCGTTGCCCAACCCATCTTCAAAAGCAACTATATTACCATCAGCAATAATCCCGGTACTGGTGAATAATGACGCAAAGATGAAACCACGGTTGGCCAACTCATTGTTACCATTGCCAGGCCTGTTCACCAACCGGCTGCCGGTTGCTTTTACCGTTTCATTGAAGTTTACGTTGCCTCCTGTGCCATTGCCTTTTACAAACACAGCCTGTCCTGATTCTATAAATGGAGACGGTACACCGGCAGGATAAAAATCGGTTGCCGGGTTACCTGTTGGTGGTGTACCAACTGTTGGTATATATCCGGCAACTCCCGTGATGGTCTGGTAGCCGCCTACGTTATAATTACCCGACAGTTTGGGATCCCATACATAGAATACATCATTGATGCCGCTGCTGATGGCCCGCACTTTACTGAACTCAATACGGGATGCATACGGGTTACCAAAAGTCTGGAACCTATTGGCAGCAACTGCAACAGAAGCCGGAGGATTCGTTGGTTGAAACAATATCCCTTTACTCCGCAATACGGTATTATTGGGTGTGCCATTGGATGTGGTAACCGTTCTGTCGCCCCGAACAAAAAGCATATAGCCCAGTTTGTTCTGTAATGCGTTATTGGTATTAGTAACGGCTGTCCAGTTTACAGCCGCATCATTGAAAAATTTCAGCGAAGGAAGAGCAGTTGTAATATCAAATCCTGTACCCGTTCCTGTTATGATGGTACCGAAACCTGCGGGAGTAGCGCCGTTCTCCTGCCATGCCTGGCGGATGGTTTGGCCCGTAGTGGGAGTGGCGAGGAATTGCCAGGTTTTGGTATGAGCACCA
>WBZP01001577.1_pt2 | contig 25416 bp, 26 predicted proteins | sample 5204301 | NCBI WGS metagenome assembly WBZP01 (sample SAMN12412401, study PRJNA552823) | activated sludge metagenome | isolation source: activated sludge from nitrification reactor of wastewater treatment plant... | place: USA: Pennsylvania | collected 2017 | reverse complement strand
CAGTCCCCATCGGCGATCTTGAGGCCCTTGTGACTTCGGGTCAGCTGCTTGTACAGGGACTTGATCTGCTGGTGGGCCTCGTCGGGCGTCATCTTGCCCGAGTTCTCCAGGCTGCAGATGAACGCCACTCTCTGGGCGAACTCCTGCAGGTTGCTGTCGAAGGCCAGATTCTCCGGGGTGAACTCGCCCTGGTACCTGGCGCGCGGGTACAGCAACTGGTCCTTGGTCTGCTCGTGCTGATCGGCGACAGCCGGGTCGGGATCAGCGACATCTTGGGGGTCGGGTGAGTGAGCCGTCGGCGGGGCCGGCTCGGCGCGCTCAGTGACCGCACTTCGCCCCAGCAACCAATCGAAAAGACCCATCGACGACCTCCGTCGCGAAACCGCCACCACCGTAGCCTGCACCCCGACCGGAGTCACGCGGGGCCGCTCGTGCGTGGCCACGGGGATACGATCGGCGGCATGATCACCCACGTCGTCATGTGGCGATTCAACGATCCCGCGGACATCGACGAGGCCATGGCCAGGCTCCGGGCCCTGGACGGGGAGGTCTCCGGACTGCGGAGCCTTCGGGTCGGGCGCAACCGCAACGAGGGCGCCAGCGCATTCGAACTCGTGCTGATGACGGAACACGAGTCGTTCGAGGATCTGGCCACGTATGCCGGCGATCCGGACCACCAAGAGGTCGTTGCCTGGATGTCCGAGCGTGTCGCAGACCGCGCAGTGGTGGACACCGACGACTTGTCCTGACTCTCGCCGGCGCCTCGCCGGTACGCCGCGTGAACACCAGACGAATCCCACATGGCGGATCGAGCAAATCCTGTTGCCCGCCTGGCTATGGGGTAGGGGTCCGCACAACAGTCACTGCGTGGATCTGGTTCTTTTCGCAGTCATCGTGACGGTGGCCCTGGCGATCCTGTTCGACTTCACCAACGGGTTCCATGACGCGGCGAACGCCACGTCGACGGTCATCGCCACCCGGTCGCTCAAGCCCAAACAGGCGGTCTGGCTGTCGGCCATCTTCAACTTCCTGCCCGCTTTCGTGGTGGGAACGGCCGTGGCTAATACGATCGCCAAGACGGTTGACCTGACCGCGCTTCCCGGCGTGGCCGCCGGAGATGTGCCGTGGGGTGTCCGGATGACACTGGCCGCACTGCTGGGCGCGGTCTTCTGGAACTACATGACCTGGCACCTCGGCCTGCCCTCGTCGTCCTCCCATGCGCTGATCGGCGGTCTGATCGGCGCGGGAATCTCCGCGGGCGGCCTGTCAGTGGTCAGCTGGGAGTCGGTACGCCTGACCGTCATAGCGATATTCGCGTCACCCCTTATCGCGTTCACCATCGCCATCATCGCTGTGCAGGTGGTGCGCTTGATCCAACGACTGTTCAAGGTGCACGAGGACTCGGAGTTCTTCCGCTGGGCACAGGTCGGGTCCTCGGCCTGGGTGTCATGGGGGCACGGCTCCAACGACGCGCAGAAGACGATGGGCATCATCGCAGCCACTCTCTTCGCCGGGGGTTACCTGTCAGACGGTGACCCGTCGGCGCTCGAGCCCCCGACATGGGTCATCCTCATGGCGCACGCGGCCATCGCGTTCGGCACGATCTGGGGCGGCTGGAAGATCATCGAGACCATGGGCCTGAAGATCACCCGAATCACCCGGGCCTCCGGGTTCGCGGCCAACATCGGCTCCATCACTTCGATCGAAGGCGCCACGAACCTGGGCGTCCCGATCTCGACCACCCAGGCCGTGTCGGCATCGATCGTCGGTTCCGGAGTCGGAGAACGCCGCAAGGTCAACTGGTTCGTCATGCGGGACATGGTCATCGCCTGGTTCTTGACCCTGCCGGCGGCGGGCGTGGTGGGATTCGTCGTGTTCAAGCTGACCGTGCTGCCAGGGGCTTTCGCCATCATCGCCACGGGGCTGGCCATCGTGGCTCTGCTGGTGTGGGCGGGGCGTCTGATGCTCCATGCCGAAACCGCGGAGGACATCGAGGCGGAGCTGCCCAGCGAGCAGGACCTCAAGGGCCCGAGCTACGGCTTCCAGGTGCAGCAGGTCAGCGGGACCGAACTGGCCGATGGTGTCGGCGACGCCGGTCCCGGCGCCCAGGCGTCACCCACCGCAGGGACGGCGCACACGGTCGGGCCTACTACCGCGGAGTCACCGAGGGGCATCCCGAGTGGTTCGAGCGCCCACTCGGACGGCGACTGAGCGGAACCCCGAGTTCGAGTGATCCGTCGTACCCTGAAACGGTCACCGTTCCAGGGAGCCAGCATGAACAGCCGCCGCCGTACCGCCGTCACTGTCACTGCAGCAGCCCTGTTGGGCCTGGGCCTAGGCCTGGCTGGATGCTCGTCGACCACACCCACGACGTCCCCCGCCGACACTGCTTCGACCGCGCCCGACGGCGACGTCAGCGCATCGCCGGCGCTCTTCATGGCCCAAGCCACACAAGCCACCACCGCTGCAGGCAGTGCACGGATCAGTTCGACGTCCACAATCGGCGGATCGGGCGATCAGGGGACGACGATCCGGGCCGAGGGAGTCGTGGACTTCGCAACCAACCAGGCCGCTCTGCGTGTCAGTTCGGCACTGTTCGGAGGTGGCTCCGACATGCAGGTCATCCTCGTCGACGGAAAGACCTACATCCAGGTGCCGATGTTCGGCGAGAAGTGGATCTCGGCGCCGATGGCGGATCTTGGCGTGAATCTGTCCGACCCGGCTCAGGGTCTTGCGCAACTCAAGATGATGGCGGACCTGACCGAGATCGGTCCGGAACCGATCGACGGCGTCGAGGCGACCAAATACACCGGAACACTCGATCTGAAGGACGCCGTGGGCCAGGTCGACCTGCCCGCCGACGCCGCGAAGCAGCTCGACAAGTTGACCGGAACGGCCGACGTCACTGTGTGGGTCGACGACCAGGGTCGCATCGTGCGTTTCGACCAGACCGCCACGATGGACGTCGGCACCGGCAACCCGGTGCAGACCACCTCGTCGACGACCATTTCGGACTTCGGGGTCACCACCGACATCACGCCACCGCCCGCAGACCAGGTCGTCGACGAGGACAGCCTCAAGGAACTGGGCGACCTGGCCGGCTCGGCCGGCTGATCAGCGCCGTCGGAATCCGCGCAACCGCAGCGAGTTCGAGACCACGAGCACGCTGCTGAAAGCCATGGCGGCACCGGCGATCATGGGTGACAGCAGGCCACTCATGGCCAGAGGGATAGCGGCGATGTTGTAGCCGAACGCCCACATCAGATTCTGCTTGATGGTGCGCCAGGTGCGGCGGGACAACTCGATCGAGTCCGCCACCGACTCCAGGTCGGAGTTGACGATCGTGATGTCCGCGGCTTCGCGCGCGGCATCGGTTCCCGTGCCCATCGCGATCCCCAGGTCGGCCTGCGCCAGTGCTGCGGCGTCGTTGACACCATCGCCGACCATGGCCACCTTCGCCCCGCGGGCCTGGCGCTCCTTGACCGCATTCACCTTGTCCTCGGGGCTCACATCCGCTACTACCTCATCGATACCGGCACGTGCGGCGACCGCGCGTGCGGTGGCCTCACGATCACCGGTCAGCAGGACCGGAGTGAGCCCGAGTCCCTTCAGCCGGGCAATGGCGGTGGGGCTGGTCACTTTGACCGAATCCCCCACGGTGATCACCATGGCCGCGCGGCCGTCGATCCGAGCGACCACCGGTGTCAGACCGCGCTGGGATGCAGCCTCGACCGCAGCTCCGAGCTGAGGCTCCAGGACACCCATGGCCTTGCCGACGTGGACCTGATGACCGGCGACCGTGCCCACCGCCCCGATCCCTGCCTCTGCGCTGAATCCCTCGACGGGTGGCAGAACTGTCCCCTTCGCGAAATCCGACGCGATGGCGCGGGCGATGGGGTGCTCCGAGGCGGATTCGACCGCCGCTACCCACAGGCGCTGCTCAACTGTGCCTCCCACGACCGAGTCGACACTCATGGCACCGGTCGTGACAGTGCCGGTCTTGTCCAACAGCACCGTGTCCACCTGCTGAGCGGCTTCGAGCACTTGTGGCCCTCGGATCAGAATCCCCAGTTGGGCGCCACGGCCGGTTCCCGCAACCAACGCCGTCGGCGTGGCCAGTCCCAGCGCACAGGGACAGGCGATCACCAGCACTGCGACAGCCGTGCCGATCGCCATCGACGGCTCCGCCCCAGCGATCAACCATCCGATCGCGGTCAGCGCAGCCAATGCCAGGACCACTGGCACGAATACTCCGGCGATCCGGTCGACAAGGCGCTCGATCGGCGCCTTGGAATGCTGTGCCTGTCTGATCAGGTCGCCGATGCGCGCGAGCACAGTGTCGGCGCCGACGGCCTCCGCAATCACGATCAGCCGACCCGCGCCGTTGACGGCACCGCCGACCACCGGATCGCCCACACCGACCTCGACCGGCACGGATTCGCCGGTGACCAGACTCAGGTCCAGCGCGGACGCGCCTTGGTCGACCTGGCCGTCGGTGGCGACCCGATCACCCGGACGCACGATGAACCTATCGCCCACGTGCAACTGCGACAGCGGGATGTCGGACTCAGCGCCATCGATATCGATCCGGCTGACCGTGTCCACCTGCAGTTTGGACAGCGCCGCGAGCGCATCGACGGAGTTATCCGTTGCACGAGCCTCGAGCCACCGACCCAGCAGCACGAATGTGATCACCACGGCGCTGACCTCGGCGTAGACCTCGGTGCCTCCGATGACCACCTGGTACAGCGACCACAGCCACGCCACTGATGAGCCCAGTGACACCAAAGTGTCCATGCCCACCGACCGGTGCACCAGTCCGCGCACAGCCATGGCGTGGATGGGCCATCCACTCCACCACACCACCGGACTTGCCAGGACGAGGCCCACGACAGGGGCCCACGACTGCATGTGCAACGCGGGCACCATGCCCAGGATGACCACGACGATCGTCAGCGGTACGGCGACGATCAGACGGCGCCGCAAATCCGCGGAGTTGCTGTGGTGCATGTGGTCGTGATCAGAACCGCCGTCGTGATCGTCATGGACCACCGCCTGATAGCCCAGGTCGCCGATCGTGTCGACCACTGTTTGCGGATCGCAGCGATCAGAGTCCACATCGATCAGGGCCGTGCCGGTGGCGAAGTTGACCGATGCCTCTGCCACTCCATCGAGGCCGGCGACCTTCTTCTGGATCCGGGCAGCGCACGAGGCACAACTCATGCCGTTGATCTCCAGGTCGATCTGCGAACTGCTCATGGCCATCCCAACGGCTGGAGCCTCAGTTTATGCCCGTCGTCCCTAGGATGAGAGGCACGTTTTCGACGACGTCACCGATCAGGAGGACACCACATCGTGGAGCCACCCGCCCAGGCCAAGCCCGAGCCTCATGACATCGCCGTGGTCGAGGTCAAGGGTTTCGCGCAGGCCCAGTGCTCGTGCGGCTGGCACGGAGGCGGCTTCCGCTCCCGAGCCTCGGCGCGCGAGCAAGCCCTGAAGCACTCAACCGAGGCGAAGCTCCCCTCCACGGATACCTGAGCCGCCAGGCGTCCGCGCGCGCCCAGCGTCGCTGGTTCCCCAATCGCAGTCGGCCGCACGTGGCGAGGGCCCACGGGCGGGACCCAGGCCTCGGAAGAAGCTCAGATGACCTTCTGGCCCTTGCCCAGCACCACGATGCCACCGGGGCTGACGGTGTACTTGGCGCGGTCGCCCTCCAGGTCCACCCCGATCTGGGCGCCGTCGGGGACATCCACGTTCTTGTCCAGAATCACCTTGCGAAGCACAGCATTGCGTCCGATCCGCACACCCGGGCTGATGACGCTGCCTTCGACGTAGGAGCCCTCGAGCACGTTGACGTTGTGCGCGATGACGGACGACCGGACGTGGGCTCCGGCGATGATCGACCCGGCTCCGACCATGGAGTCGTGGGCATTGCCGCCCTCGACGAACTTGGCCGGCGGCAATGACGGCGGGCTGGACAGGATCGGCCACTGCCGGTTGTACAGGTTGAACACCGGATGCACGCTGACCAAGTCCATGTGGGCGTCGTGGTAGGCGTCGAGCGTGCCCACGTCGCGCCAGTAAGCATGGTCCCGGTCGGTCGAACCCGGCACGACGTTGGAGTGGAAGTCGTACACATAGGCGTCGCCCGAGTCGGTGAGCATGGGGATGAGGTTGCCACCCATGTCGTGGACCGAGCCCTCGTCGCCGGCGTCGATCTTGAGCGCCTCGATCAGCACGTCGGTGCTGAACACATAGTTGCCCATCGAGATGTACGACTGCTCGGGATTGCCCGGGATACCAGGCGGATCGGCGGGCTTCTCCAGGAACCGTTCGATCTTCAGACCGTCATCCGCGACCTCGATGACCCCGAACTGGTGGGCGTCACGGCGCGGCATGGGGATCCCGGCGACAGTCACCCCGGCGCCGGTCTCGATGTGCTGCCGGATCATCTGGGCGGGGTCCATCCGGTACACATTGTCTGCGCCGAACACCACCACGATGTCGGGTTGCTCGTCGTACACCAGGTTGAGACTCTGATAGATCGCGTCGGCACTTCCGGTGTACCACCGCGGCCCGAGCCGCTGCTGCGCCGGCACGGGCGTCACGTAGTCGCCGGTCATCTGGCCCATCCGCCACGTGGTGGTGATGTGGCGGTCCAGCGAGTGCGACTTGTACTGGGTCAATACACAGATGCGGTGGATGCCGCCGTTGACCAAGTTCGACAGCACGAAGTCGATCAGCCGGTAAGCACCACCGAACGGCACCGCGGGTTTGGCCCGGTCAGCCGTCAGCGGCAGCAGCCGCTTGCCTTCGCCGCCCGCCAACACGATTCCGAGAACATGGGGTCCACTCACTCGTCCACCCTATCCACGAGTGCGGCCCGAAGGGCCGCTGGTCGGACACATTCCTATCCGAGTAGTGATTCCTCACCACTTGCGCGGCGCCAGCACTGAAGGACGGCCCGAACGCTCCCCGTGCGAACGTCACGATCGACCAACACTCAATCGGCGGTGCATAGCCGACTGGTCGCAGCGCTGGGTGGATTCTTCGCGCTTCGGCCGCGACTCCGGGCGCTCGCGCCAATAGGCTCGCCTGGTGCGTATCGGGATCATGACAAGGGAATGGCCGCCGGAGATCTACGGCGGCGCTGGTGTTCACGTCGAGTACCTCGTCGCGCAGTTGCGCGAACTGGCCGACGTCCAGGTGGAGTGCTTCGGCGAGCCGCGGACCGACGCGATGGCGCTGAATCCACCCGCGGACCTGGCCGACACCAACTTCGCATTGCAGACGCTGGGGGTGAACCTGCTGATGGCCGATGCCTCCGAAGGGCTCGACATCATGCACTCACACACGTGGTACGCGAACATGGGCGGCCACCTGGCGGCGCTGCTGCAGGGCACCCCGCACGTGATCACCGCCCATTCGCTCGAACCTCGCCGGCCCTGGAAAGAAGAGCAGTTGGGCGGGGGCTATCGGATCTCGTCGTGGGTCGAGCGGGCCGCGTACCGGGAGGCCGCGGCGATCATCGCCGTCAGCGCCGGCATGAGGGCCGATGTCCTGGACTGCTACCCCTTCGTCGATCCTGAACGGGTGCACGTGGTGCACAACGGCATCGACGCCAATCTGTACCAACCGGTGGCACAGACCGATGCGCTGACGACGCACGGAGTCGACGTAGACCGTCCGTTCGCGCTGTTCGTGGGCAGGATCACCCGACAGAAGGGACTGCCGCACCTTCTGCGCGCAGCCGAGCAGTTCGATCCGGACGTCCGCTTGGTGCTGTGCGCATCGTCGCCGGACACTCCTGAACTGGGCCAGGAGGTCACCGACCAAGTGGCGGCGTTGCGAGCTGCCCGGGGCGACGACTCCGTGATCTGGATCGAGGAGCAACTGTCCCGTCCCGAGGTCATCCAGTTCTTCACGCGGGCCAGTGTCTTCGTGTGCCCATCGGTCTACGAACCGCAGGGGATCGTCAACCTGGAGGCCATGGCCTGCGAAACGGCCGTGGTGGCCAGCGACGTCGGGGGCATTCCCGAGGTCGTCACGCCAGGAACCGGACTTCTGGTGCACTACGACCCCGACGATGCCGCCGGTTTCGAGACCGCCCTGGCGGCCGAGGTCAATCGGGTGGTCGCCGAACCGGGGCTTGCCCAAGCACTGGGGACCGCAGGACGAACCCGTGCCGTGAAGGAGTTCGGTTGGGACGCGATCGCCCGGCGCACCATGGACGTGTACCGGGCGGCACTGGGGTCTTGATCAGGGGTTGGCAGCGTCGTACTTGGCCACGACGTCGGCACCCACGCGGCCCCGAGCACTGACCGGGATGCCGTTGGCCTGAGCCCACGCACGGATTTCGCCCGCGCGACTGGCGCCCGGCTTGGCCGCGGCGGGACGACGCCTGCCCCCGACCACCTTGCGCCCACTGGCCACGAACGGCTGCAGGCACTCGCGCAACTTGTCCGCGTTCTTGGCGTTCAGATCGATCTCGTAGGTGACCCCGTCGAGTCCGAAGGTCACGGTCTCGTCGGCCTCTCCCCCGGTCAGGTCATCATCGATCACAACTTGAACTCTGCGCGCCATGGATTCCGCCTTCGCTCATGCATTACCAGTCCACAAATACCCTACAACCGACTGGGTGCACGAAGTCAGAGTCGCAAGATCATCCGGGCATTTCCCAGCGTATTGGGTTTGACCCGTTCCAGATCCAGGAACTCGGCCACACCCTCGTCCTCTGATTGCAGCAGTTCGGCGAACACATCCGGTGGTACTGCGAGATCCCCCAACCCCTGGAATCCGTATTTCGCGAAGAATCCCGTTTCGAAGGTGAGGCAGAAAATGCGCGATACTCCGACTGCACGACCCCGCTCGATCAGCAGTTGCAGCAGGCGGCCACCGATTCCCAGGCCCACGAACTCCGGATCGACCGCCAGCGTCCGGATCTCGGCCAGGTCCTGCCACATGACGTGCAGCGCACCGCAACCGACGGCACGGCCATCGAGGTCGGCCATGACGAACTCCTGCACATCCTCGTACAGCGTGACAGTTGCCTTGCTCAACAGTCGCCTGTCCGGCGCATACATGTCGACCAGTCGTCGGATGGCGGCGACGTCCTGCGTGCGGGCGCTCCGCACAGTGACCTGCCCGGTCACAGCGGCTTGACCAACGGGAACAGGATGGTCTCGCGGATGCCAAGACCGGTCAGCGCCATCAGAAGACGGTCCACACCCAGACCTACGCCGGCCGAAGGCGGCATGCCGTGCTCAAGCGCCGCCAGGAAGTCCTCGTCGAGCGGCATCGCCTCGGCGTCCCCACCTGCCCCCAACCGCGCCTGCGCTTGAAGACGCTCCCGTTGGATGACCGGATCGACCAACTCGGAGTAGCCGGTGGCCAGCTCGAAGCCGTCCACGTAGAGGTCCCATTTCTCCACCACACCGGCGACTGACCGGTGGTCGCGGGTCAGGGGCGAGGTGTCCACGGGGTAGTCGCGCACGAACGTCGGGCCTGCGAAACCGGGAACCACGTGGTGCTCGAACAACTCCTCGACCAACCGACCCGGCACCCAGGTGGGGTCGGCCTCCAGGTCCGCGGCCTCGCACAACTTGACCAGGTCGGCGCGCGACGTCTGCGGGGTGATCTCGCGACCAACGGCCGCGGAGAGGGCCGGATACAGGGACACCTGGTCCCAGTCGCCGGACACATCGTGGACACTGCCGTCGGCGTGGGTGACCTCGAGGGTGCCGCACACCGCCATGGCGGCCTCTTGAACCAGTGCCCGAGTCAGCGTCGCGGCGTCGTCATAATCGGCGTAAGCCTGATAGAACTCCAGCATCCCGAATTCCGGTGAATGGGTGGAGTCGGCGCCTTCGTTGCGAAAATTCCGGTTGATGTCGAATACACGCTCGATTCCACCCACAACACACCGCTTGAGAAAAAGCTCGGGAGCGATCCGCAGGAACAGATCGATGTCATAGGCATTCATGTGCGTGACGAACGGGCGTGCGCTCGCACCACCCTGCAGGTTCTGCAGAATTGGAGTCTCGACCTCGAGGAAACCCCGGTCGGTCAACGATCGCCGAAGACTGGCAAGGGCGGCGATTCGCTGACGGGCGACCGTGCGGGCCTGTTCACGCATGATCAGGTCGACGTAGCGCTGCCGCACCCGGGTCTCTTCGCTGAGTTCCTTGTGCGCCACCGGTAGCGGTCGAAGCGACTTTGCGGCAAACCCCCATTCGGCAACGAAGATGCTCAGTTCGCCGCGTCGGGAGGCGCCGACCTCACCGCGCACCCAGACGTGGTCGCCGAGATCGACATCGTGTTTCCAGTCAGCCAGCGACTCCTCACCGACGCGGTCCAAGCTGAGCATGGCCTGCACCGGGGTGCCCGCGCCGGACCGCAGACTGGCGAAGCACAGCTTGCCCGTGTTGCGCACGAACAGCACGCGACCGGCGACCGCGACCTCGGCGCCTGTGGTCTCGCCGGCAGGGACGTCGGGGAACTGCTCGCGGACCTGCTCGATCGTGTGGGTGACCGGAACGGTCACGGGGTACGCCTCGCGGCCGGCGTCCAGCAGCCGCTGGCGCTTGTCGCGCCTGATCTGCATCTGCTCGGGCAGGTCCTCGTCCGCCGCTGGATCGCCCGCGGGGTCTTTCGCGGCGTCAACGCCGCCGTTACCGTCACTCACCGGAGGAGTTTATCGCCCGCTGCTCACTCGCGGTTGCGCTCGAATACCAACTGCAGCCCGTACAGGGTCAAGAAGGGGTCGTGATCGGTGATGGACTCGGACTCCGCCACCACGATCTCGGCCAGGCCGCCGGTGGCGACCACAGCCACGACGTCGCCCAATTCCTCGGTGATCCGACGCACGAGCCCGTCGACCTGACCTGCAAAACCGTACAGTGCACCGGATTGCAGCGCCTCGACCGTATTGCGGCCGATCGCTGAGCGAGGCCGCACCAGTTCGACCTTTCGCAACTGTGCGGCGCGGGCGGCCAGGGCATCGAGCGAGATCTGGATGCCGGGGGCCAAGGCACCTCCCAGGAACTCACCCTTCGCACTGACGACGTCGAGGTTGGTCGACGTGCCGAAGTCCACCACGATGGCCGGGCCCCCGTAGCGCTCGAACACCGCGAGGGTGTTGACGATCCGATCAGCCCCGACTTCGCGCGGATTGTCGGTGACCACCGACACCCCTGTCTTGACACCTGGCTCGACGATAACGGTCTCGACGTCGTCGAAGTAGCGCTCGAGCATGACGCGCATCTCGCGAAGCACGGCCGGCACGGTGGAGCACAGCGCGATTCCGGTGAGGGCCGGCTGGTTGGCCAGCAGTCCGCGGAAAGTGAGCATCATCTCGTCAGCGGTCGAGTTCGCGTCTGTCTTGATGCGCCAGGACTGCAGTAGTTCGGGGCCGTCGAACAACCCCAGCACCGTGTTGGTGTTCCCGACGTCGATGGTGAGCAGCATGATCAACTCCGCAGGTCCGCGCCGATGTCCAGAGCCGGGGCAGAGTGGGTCAGCGCGCCGACGGCCAGATAGTCCACACCGGTAGCCCCCACCTCGGCGGCGACCTCCAGGGTCAGTCCGCCCGACGCCTCCAGATCCGCTCGGCCGGCGTTGATCGCGACCGCGTCGATCATCATCGTGGAAGTGAAGTTGTCCAACAGCACCAAGTCAGCGCCGGCGTCCAACACCTCACGCAACTGGTCGAGCGAATCGACCTCCACTTCTATGGGAAGGCCGGGGAACATGTGCCGCACGGCCTCGAACGCCGGGACCACGCCGCCGGCCGCCAGCACGTGGTTGTCCTTGACCAGGGCGGCGTCGGACAGCGACATGCGATGGTTGACTCCGCCGCCGCACCGTACCGCGTACTTCTCGAGCCGGCGCATCCCCGGAGTCGTCTTGCGAGTGTCTCGCACGCGGGCACCGCTTGCCGCCAACGCTTGGACCCACTGATCTGTTGCGGTCGCCACCCCGGACAGGTGGGACAGAAGATTCAGCGCGGTGCGCTCGGCGGTCAGCAGGTCTCGGGTTCGTCCGGCAGCGCTGACCACCACATCCCCTACCGCGACGTGAGTCCCGTCGCCTGCCACGATCGTGACCGAGCAGTCGTGGCCACCGACCATGTCGAAGACCGCCGCAGCGACCGGGGCCCCCGCAATGACGCCGTCCTTTCGTGCAACCAGATCAAGCACAGAACGCTGGTCAGCCGGCACGGTCGCCGCACTGGTGACGTCCTCACCCCCATCCAGATCCTCGTCCAGCGCAGCGGTGATCAGCGCAGCGACCTGGTCAGGATCCAGGCCGGCGCCGGACAGTTCTGCCGTCGTGGGGGCCGAGATCGGATGCCACTCACTCATTCCAGGCCTCCCATTGGGGCGTTGTCAGCGGGGTGTGGTCGGTGACAAGTCGGCCGTCGACAAGGCGAGTCTGTTGATGCAGGCGCCACGAGTCCTCGGTGTCGGGGTAGTCCTCGCGCCAGTGCGATCCGCGGGTCTCGAGTCGCGCCCCAGCCTGGTGGGCGAGGATCGTCGCCACCACGGCGACGTTGCTCGTCTCCCACGATTCCGTCGAGGGTTGCGCGGGGAACTGCTGCGGCAGCGCGGCGATCTCGGCCGCAGCCGCGGCGACGGAGGCCGCCGAGCGAAGCACTCCCACCCCGTCGGACATGGCCTGCTGCACCAAGGGCCGCGCGGCGGCATCCAGAACTGAAGGGGTACCGGGTTGCGCTGACGGTTCGCGCCGCGGCGGAAGGCCCTCGGCCAACACTCCCGCGATGCGCTCGGCGAAAACCAGGCCCTCGAGCAGGGAGTTCGACGCCAGCCGATTGGCCCCGTGCACCCCGGTGCATGCGACCTCGCCGCACGCGAACAGGCCCTTCAGCGAAGCGCGTCCGAACAGATCGGTGCGCACACCGCCGCTGGCGTAGTGCTGCGCTGGAGCTACGGGGATCAACTGCGTGACGGGGTCGATGCCCAGTTCGCGCGACCGGGCCAGGATGGTCGGGAAGCGTTCCTGCCACACGTCGGCACCCAGGCTCCGGCCGTCGAGCCAGACGTTCGGAGCGCCAGCCTCGCGCATGGCGCGCATGACTGCTTTGGACACGACATCCCGGGGCGCGAGTTCGGCCAGCGGGTGCAGACCGGGCATGAACCGGCGGCCGTGCGGGTCGAGCAGGATCGCGCCCTCGCCGCGAACGGCTTCGGACACCAGCGGCTGCTGCCCCCGCGCCGACGGACCCAGCCACATGACGGTGGGGTGGAACTGGACGAACTCCAGATCGGCCATCACGGCGCCGGCGCGCGCGGCCATGGCCATGCCGTCGCCGGTGGCGACTTTGGGGTTGGTGGTGGCGGCGAACACCTGACCCAGCCCCCCGGTGGCCAGCACGACCGCTGGCGCCAGGACCGCGCCGACGCCGTCACGCTGCCCCTGGCCCATCACATGCAGCGTGACCCCTTGAACGGCTCCGGTCGCGTCGCGCAGCAGATCCAGGGCCAGCGCTTGCTCGTACACGGTGATGTCGTTGTCGTCCTGAACTGCCTGCACCAGCGCACGCACAATCTCGGCCCCGGTGGCGTCGCCGCCGGCATGGGCGATGCGGTCTCGCAGGTGGCCGCCCTCCCTGGTCAGGGCCAGGTCGCCGCCGGCGGTGCGGTCGAACCGAGTGCCCAGCTCGACCAGGTCGCGTACGGCGCCGGGACCTTGGGTGACGAGCACCCGAACGGCGTCCTCGTCGCACAATCCCGCCCCCGCGATCAGGGTGTCGCGCAGGTGGTCGTCCGGGGAGTCGTCCTCGTCGAGGGCGGCTGCGATGCCACCTTGCGCCCATTGGGTGGAGCCCTGTTCGACGCGGGCCTTGGTCACCACCATGACGCGGTATCCCAGGTTGCGGGCGTACAGGGCCAGACTCAGCCCGGCGATCCCCGAGCCCACGATGACCACATCACATTCCTCGTACCAACCAGGGGTGGGCGCCAGCAGCGGTGCGGCCACGATGCCGCCCGGCTGAGGGGCGGGGACAGGAATGCTCATTGCGCGCCCAAGACTAGGGGCACGTTGTCCAGCAGGCGCGGGGGGCCGATCTTGGCGGCCACAAGAAGCCGCGCGGGCCCGGAATCGGGGGCCGGCCCCAGGTCGGGGCCGGTCACCGCGACGTAGTCCACTGCGACGCCGGGCACAGCGTCCAGGATCCCCCGGGCGGCCTCGATGACCTCGGCTGCGCCTGCCCCGGACTCAGCAGCCATCACGGCCGCAGCCGTGGCTTGCGGGATGATCGCAGCCGCCAGTCGCTGCTCGGTCGACAGGTACGCGTTGCGGCTGGACATGGCCAAGCCGTCGGGTTCTCGCACCGTCGGCGCCCCGACGACCGTCACCGGAAGGTCCAGGGTTGCCGTCATGCGACGGATCAGGGCCAGTTGTTGGAAGTCCTTCTCTCCGAAGATCGCGTCGGTGGGCCGCATGATGTTCATCAGTTTGGCCACGACTGTGAGCACGCCCCGGAAGTGTCCGGGACGCACGGCGCCTTCGAGCACCGTGCCCAAGTGGCCCGGGTCGATGGAGATGTCCGTGCCGGCCGCATACAGGTCGTCGGCGGTCGGGGCGAAGACGGCATCCACACCGTGTTCGGAACACACCCGCAGGTCATCATCCCAGGTGCGCGGGTAACGCTCGTAGTCCTCGCCCGGCCCGAACTGGGTGGGGTTGACGAAGATCGACACCACGACCTCGCCGTGGCGGCCCACGGTGTGCCGCGCCAGATCCATCAGCGCGGCATGCCCCGCGTGCAGGGCTCCCATGGTCATGACCACGGCCCGGCGCCCCCCTGGGACGTCCGCTTGCATGTCGGCGACTGTCTGGATCACTCGTGGCGCCACAGAGTCAACATGCCAGACTCCGCGTCGGTGTTGCGCCGCTATCCCCGTTCAGCGAGAACCTCCAGCAGGCGAGCGGCCAGAACGGGGTCCAAGGTCCCGGCCGCCAAGGCCCGGTCCGCCGTGCGCCGGGCAAGCGCGCGGTACGCGTCGGCCATGGCGTCGGACACAGCGGACAGTTCCGCCAGGTGGGCCTCGACGGTGCCCGCGTCACCGCGCGACACCGGACCGGTCAAGGCCCGATCGCCATAGGACAACGCGTTGTCCAGCGCAGCCGAAAGCAACGGTCCCAGCATCCGGTCCGGTTGATCCACACCGGCAAGTCGCAGCAAGTCCATCGACTCGGCGACCAGCGTGATCATGTGATTGGCGCTGTGGGCCAGGGCCGCGTGATACAGCGAGCGACGCTCCTCGGCCACGAACATGGGATCCCCGCCCATCTCGACCACCAGAGCTGCCGCCGCCGCCTGCAACGACTCCGGCGCGGTGACCCCGAACGGGCACCCCACCAGCCGGTCTATGTCCTGTGGCTTCCCGGTCAAGGTCATCACCGGGTGCAGAGCCAGCGGCAGCGCCCCGTCCGCCACCAGCGGCTGCAGTTCGGTGATGCCGTAGCGGCCCGAACTGTGAACCACGAACTGGCCCGGCCGAACCCAGTGCTCGGCCGCCGCGGCTGCCACGAAACCGATCAACTCATCGTCCGGCACTGTCACCAGCACCAGGTCGCTTCGCCGAAAGACCTCATCAACGGGCACCACCGCGGCGCCTGGAAGCATCTCGGCCGCGCGCTCGCGGGACCGCTGGGACACCGCGTGCACCGCACCCACCCTGTGACCAGCTCGTTGCAGCGCAGCCGCCAGCACGGAGCCCGCCCGGCCGACGCCGATCACCCCGACATCCAATCGGGCGTGATCATTCATCGGCGACATCACGGGTCATCCACCGTGCCGTGCCCGCGGCCCGCAGGGCCGTCAGGGCGCGGTCGTTCTGAGCCATTGCGATCGCCCGGGCCTCGGCAGCCTCTCGGTACAGCGCAACGATTCGCACCGGGCCTGGGACGGAGTCGATGTGCGCGGATGCCAGGCCGAGGGACCGTTCCCAGGGTCCTTGCGTGACGCGGACCGACTGGCAACGAGCATGCGGGACGACCGTCAGCCGGTTGACGAATCTCCCGCGCGACGTCACGAACACACGAGCGTCGAAGCCCACCCCCAGTTGCTTGAACTGGATCCAGGCCCGCTTGGCCGCTCGTGGGGGTGGTGGCTGCAGCGGGATAGATCGGGCGTCGACACCGGGAAGGACGTGGCCCACCACTGCCAGGGCGACCTCATAGGGAGCGACCGGTAGCAGCACCTGCTCGGTCGTGCCTTCGTTCTGATCGTCACCACCGCCGCGCGTCCCCGCGACGTTCAGCCGGACACGCACCCAGTCCTTGCGCCGCCACAGGATGGACTGAACGAACTCGACGGCCTGCACGCGCCCGGGCGGGATCGTCTGCGTCTGCACCTGAAGCAGGCCAGAACTCAACCTGAGCCCATCGGCGGATTCGGCGACGGTGAAGTTGTAGTACCGCGCGAACTCCGTGAACACGATCAGCAGGGGCACGCCGCCGAAGAGCAGGAAGAACAGCCCCGCGGGACCCGCAGTGATCGCCGTGGTCACCACGACCAGCACCGTGAGCGCCAGAAGCAGCACCGTGGAGCCACGCAGCAGCAGGGACACAATCAGGTCGTTGGTCGGAACCGTCACGAGTGGTCGTTGTGGGGCCTCGCCGGACTTGGGATGCAGACCTGCAGCGCGAGCGATGACCTCATTGCGCAGGGCCTGCGCATCCGGGTGCGTCAGGTATCTGATCTGGGCCCGCGAATCCCCCACTCCGGCGACCTCGACAGTGACCTCGGCCATTCCGAACAGGCGCGCCAGCAGAGGCTGCACCACCTCGACGCCCTGCAAGCGTGACAGCTGCAGCCGCCGCTGCCGTTTTGTGAACACGCCAGAGTCGACGCGCAGGTCGCCTTCGTCGTCGAACCAGTACAAGAAGCGCTGCCAGGACAGGAACTGCAGCCCGGCGGTCAGGACCGCGATCACCAAGGCCACGCCGACCACGGCTGCGACACCGATCTGCGCCGGCACCTTGCCGATGAGCTGGCCCAAAGCCCCGACACCCACGATCAACGCGACCGGCAGGATCCGGGCGGCATGCACCCAGGGCGTCACCGGATGCGTCCGCTGCGGTGGAGTGGCCCCTGTCGCGCCCGGCAGCGTGTCGGGGGTGGAAGGCGCAGCCGCTGCTGGGTCGGCTGCGGAGCCGGGCGTGGGTTCGGGCGGCGGCACAGTCACAGTCCGGCCGACCTCTCCTCGCCCAGCGACGCCAACCTGTCGCGCAACCTGGCAGCCTCTTCGGGTGTCAATCCGGGGATTCCGGCGTCCGTGGTGGCGGCCGCCGTGTGCAACTTGACGGTGGCCAGCCCCATCGAGCGATCGATCGGTCCGGCGACCAGATCGACCAACTGCATGCGGCCATAGGGCACGATGACCAATCGCTTGAACAGGACTCCGGATGTCACCAGCAGGTCGTCGCCGCGTTCGACGTAGCCGAACGACCGGACTCGCCGACCCAGCAACCACCACAGCCACACGAAGATCACGATGCCGACCGCGGCGGTGATCGCCGTGCCGAGTGTGACGCCGTTCAGAGCGAACACCACAGCTACGATCACGGTGACCGGCACCACCACAAGTGCCATGGACAGCCGCCAGGCCGTGGCAAGCCGCGGGGATACCCGCTGCCAGGCCTCGGCGGGCGGGGCGAATGCCTCATTGATGCTCACGCCAGCAGGCTAGTCCCCCTGATCGTGCGCCATCACCGCCGCGCCCCGTCAGCCGTTCGGGTGTAGCGGCGAGCCAGTCACCGGGTGGTCGGAACTGCCGGGAGTCAGATCCGCACTTATCGGCGCCAGTGGGTGCAGCGGGGTGTCGCCTGGGGACCGCCCCGGGGCACCGGCGCCCGCCCGACCCAGTAGCGACGACCCGGAGGACGCCGGGCTGGACGCGACTGGGTGCAGCGGAGTGCTGAGCGGCTGACTCTCCTGACGCGGCATCCGACCCGTATCACCTGACGCCGGATCCGCCGATGGCGCCACCGGGTGCAGGGGTGTGCCAGAGGGCTGCGGCGCAGGGGCGTCCGGCTGGGGGTGCAGCGGGGTGGAACTGGGCGCGGGTTCGGGCCGGTCGGATGTCGGATTCGGTGCGGACCGGTCGGGCTGCGGCGAGTGGTCGACGATGACCGGTGGCTGCACCGGCTCGGCGGGGTCGGAGGACGGCGTTGGCGAGCCCGGCCGCGGATTCGGCGACTCAGCGGGCTTGCCCTGGTCCTGGTCCGGCTTGCCCCGGTCCTCCTCCTGGTCTGGCTTGCCCTGGTCCTGGTCCGGCTTGCCCCGGTCCTCCTCCTGGTCTGGCTTGCCCCGGTCCTCCTCCTGGTCCTGGTCCGGCTTGCCCCGGTCCTCCTCCTGGTCTGGCTTGCCCTGGTCCTGGTCCGGCTTGCCCCGGTCCTCCTCCTGGTCCTGGTCCGGCTTGCCCTGGTCCTGCCCCGGGGCCTCCGGGTCGTCCTGCGGCGATGTGCCGTCTCCCGGTAGGGGGCCCTCGGCGTCCGGTTCCGCGCCGGAGTCGTGCCCCTGATCGGGAGCCACGGGCTGCGAGGGAGCCGGGTCCCCAACCTCAGGGCCGTTGTCGCCCTCTGCGCCGTCGGCACTGTCCTGCGATCCGGCCTCCGATGACTCGCCGCCACTCGGCGGGTCGCCGGACGGCTGCCCAGGAGTCCCTGTGGCCGGCGCCTCCACCGCCGACCCGGGCCCCGCCTGTGACCCTCCGGCGGGCGGCTCGTCGGCTGGACCCGGTGTCTTCGCCGGCGATCCCGTGGCGCTGCCGGCGGGACCGTCCGGAGGCGTACCCACAGCGGAGTCCAGGGTGGGATCGGGCCGCGGATCCGGCTGCGGATCCGATTCGGTGACTGGCTGCAGGGTGGGTTCGTCCTGTGGATCCCGGCCGAGCATGCCGGCCGAAGCCGAGAGCCCCTTGTCCAACTCGTGCTCGGGCGTCGGCGCCCCGTGGGCCGTCCCCACACCCAGGAACAGGCCCCCGCCCAGCACCAACAGCCCGGCCGGAACGGTGATGTGTCGACTACTCATGTGATTTCCCCCTCGTGATGAACGGCGTGAATCCGCCTGTCCGTGTCGGCTCGGTAACTCTGAACCCGGCTCCTTCGCCTGTCTCTTGGAAACTGATGCGCCAATCGTCGTCCTGCCAGACGACGGGAACCTCGTAGACGACCTGCCGCCCCTGCGGTGTTGCCACGAGCAGTTCCACGGTGGTGATGGCGTCGGGCCGGAAGGTCCTGATGCGCCAGTCGGAGATGTCCCCGGTCGGCGCCAGCACCGGGGCGCCATCGGAGATCGCCTCGGCCGACAGCCCCTGCTTTGTGGCGGCCCTCTCGTACAACTGTTGTGTCTGCTCCACCAGGCCCTCGGCTCCCACCACCTGTTCGTCGATGGTCGATGTGAACACGTCCGGGCCGGTCAGTGGATCGATGTGCGTCGAGATGTGGACAGCAGCCAACGCCGCGCCCTGTGGATCGCGGGTGAAACCCGTCGATCGATCCTGGGTGAACACCATGGGACCGGCCGTGTCGCTCACAGGCAACGCCGCCCCTTGCCAGGGCATCGCCATCACATCCGCGTGAGTCGGCGTCGGGGCGGCGGATGTCGGGGTCGCCGACTGCGTGGGCGCGAGTGCGGCGGGTGGGGGCAGCGACGGTTGCACCGGTTGGGCCTGTTGAGCCGGAACAGATAGCCGGTACGCCAGCCCGCCGAGCACCAGGAGGACCACGGACCCGATCAGCAGGGCGGCAACCCCGCGTCGCCACCCCGGCAGGCCGGTCGGTATGCCCGTGCGCTGCGGTCTGCGGAACCGGCCGCCGCCCGACGCTGCTGAGTCGGGGTCGAACACGGCATGGATGTCCGAGGGTGACGCGACCCGGTCCTCGTCTGCCACCAGGTCCCCGATGGCCGAAGCTGCCGCATCGGCAACGCTCACATCGGACGCCGACGCGCCGGCATCGGCCGACCACTGCCACGCCGGTTCATCTCCCGGCCTGATCCGTACACTCATGGCTTCCCCCGTTCGAAGCTGACGCCAAGGTTGCGATCGCAGCGACCGCAGACGCCCGAAGGGGGGTCGGAATGCGTGACCTTGATTACGCGGGCAGCACGTAGCGTGGTCGGGGTCGCCCGCAGGAGTTACCGACAGCCGCCACTCAGTCGAAACCGTTGTCCGACAGCCACTGTGCCGCGACCTTCGCCGGATCCTGTCGTTCCCAGTCGACGGAGTAGTTCATCTGCTGCAGGGCGACCTCAGTCAGTTTGGCCTGCACCCTGTTCAAGGTCTGGTTGATCTTGTCGTCGTCGGCCGACTCGTTGACGACAGGGATGATGTTGTCTGAGGCCTGCAGGTTCTTGTCATCTGTCAGGATCACAAGCCCGAACTGATCCAGGGCCCCGTCTGACGTGAGCACCAGCCCCACATCGACAGCGCCCTGTTCAAGCGCCGACTTGGTCAAGGGACCACCGGCGTCGAGGCTCTTGAACTCAGCGACGTTGACGCCGTAGGTGCTCTCCAGTCCGATCAGGCAGAAGGGGCGCTGCGGACACTCAGGAGGACCGCCGACCACCACGGGGTTCTGTTGGGAATACGCGCCAAGATCCGAGAGCGTCTTCAGGTTGTGTTCGGCCGCGAAGTCCTTACGCACAGCGAAGGCGTTCTGGTTCTTGGCCGGCGCGGGGTCGAGAACCACAAGGCCCTGCTGAGCGGCGAGTTTGCGCAGGTTCTTGACCGTGACGTCGATGTCGGGAGACGCCTGAGCAGGGGCGTCAGGGCCGTTGACCTGCTTGTTCAGGAACTCGGTCAGCGTGCCCGCGTAGTCCGGGACCACTTGAATGTCCCCGCTCTCGACTGCGGGGATGATGATCTCGCGGTTGGTGAGGGTCTTGACCTCCGCCGTACGGCCGGCCGAGTTGAGCGCACCGGCGTACAGATTGGCCACGATCTGGCTCTCGCCGAAGTTGTAGGCGGCCACCTGCAGCGTGCCGTTGGCGGAATCGCCCTGGGCGGCGTCCGGGGCGGCTTCGTCGCTTCCCAGCGCCGAGCAGGCGGACAGTGCGGCAATGGCGATCAGCGCAACAACCAGGCGCGAGGTCGTTCTCACTTTCGGCCCTCCCTCATTCCGACTCAGCGCCTGCAGAGGCCGAGTGCTTCTTGTGGCGCAGCGGCAAGGGGGTCAACCAGCGCTGAGCGAGCGCAAGGATCGCCTCGGTCCCGATGGACAACACCGACACCAGGATCACCCCGGACATCAGCAGTGTGATGTCCTGCAGCGCGAACCCGTCGACCACGTAGCGACCCAGGCCACCGCCTCCGACCAATGCCGCCAAAGTGGCAGTTGCCACCACCTGCACAGTGGTGGTGCGCAGGCCGGCGCCGATCAATGGGATGGCGGTGGGCAGTTCGACCCGGCTGAGCACCTGACCGTTGGTCATGCCCATGCCCGTGGCACCGTCGACCATGGCGTCGTCAACGTCGCGGACTCCGACGTAGGTGTTGGTCAGCAGAGGCGGGATCGCAAAGATCGCCAGGGCGAGGATGGCGGCCAGGTCTCCGACCCCGATGACATCCCAAGACGCGAAGATGATCAGAAGGGCGAAAGTGGGAACGGCTCGGCCGATGACGCCGATGTTGGTGACGAAGGTTCCGAACCTTCGGAAGTGACCGGTCAACATGCCGATCGGAAATGCCAGTGCGATCGCGATGATCATCGCAACGGCACTGATGTACAGCGTCTGGAAGGTCCGTACGGGAATGCCGTCGGGCCCCGTCCAGTGGGCTGGATCTGTGAGCCATTGCCAGACGCTCATGACGCCCTCCATCAACGACTCCTGCGGGTATGCGCCCACGGTGTGAGCCACCGTTCGAGCAACTGCAGGAGCCCGTCGAAGATGAGCGCCAAGAGCACCGTCAGGATCGTGGCCGTCATGATCTCTGCGTGATAGAAGTTGTTGATGAATCCGTTCAGGATCAATGTGCCGTAGCCACCGAATCCGACCAACGCACCGATGGTCACCAGCCCCACCGTCGATACGGTAGCCAGGCGGATACCGGCCAGGATTGCCGGCATGGCCAGCGGGACCTCGACCTTCCACAGGATTCCGGCACGGCCCATACCCATCCCCTGGGCCGAGTCGATCGCGGTCTCGGACACCCCTTCGAGTCCCACCAGGATGTTTCGCAGGATGATCAGCAACGCGTACAGGGCCAAGGCGATGATCACGGTCAGGGCCGACAATCCGAACACCGGCCACAATGCGGTGATCATGGCCAGAGACGGAATCGTGTACAGCACACCGGTGAACACCAACGTGGGTGTCTCCAACCGCCGGAACGTGCGAACCATGATCGCCAAGGGGATTGCGATCGCGATGCTCAGCCCCATGGCGCACAAGGTCAAAGCGACATGTTGCTGCCCTGCTGCTACTAACTTGTCTACGTTGTTCTCAACGTAGGACCAGCTGAACCAAGGGTTCGGTGCGTCGCCTACCGCCGGAAGGGGCATGCCATGGACGGTAGCGTCGAATCGATGATCCGTCTTGACGGAGTCAAAAAACAGTATGGCGACGGTACGATCGCGGTGCAGGACCTGGACCTCGAGGTCCGCACGGGCGAAGTGTGTGTGCTGGTGGGCCCGTCGGGCTGCGGCAAGACCACGACCATGCGGATGATCAACCGACTGGTGGACCCCACACAGGGTCGGATCTACGTCGACAACAAGGACGTGACCGGCGAGGACCCCGTCCTGCTGCGGCGCGGGATCGGATATGTCATCCAGGCCGTCGGGTTGTTTCCCCACCAGACCATCCGGCGCAACGTGGGCACGGTGTGCCGCTTGCTCAACTGGGACAAGGACAAGACCGACGAGCGCGCCGACGAAATGCTGACCTTGGTGGGGCTCGAGCCCGAGGTCTACGGAGACCGCTACCCCCACCAACTGTCCGGCGGGCAACGGCAGCGAGTCGGGGTCGCGCGGGCGTTGGCGTCGCACCCGCCGGTGCTCCTGATGGACGAGCCGTTCGGCGCTGTCGATCCCGTGGCGCGCGACCGCCTGCAGGACGAGTTCCTGAAGCTTCAGCGCGAGCTCGGCACGACCACGGTGATCGTCACCCACGACATCGACGAGGCGGTCCGGTTGGGAGACCGGATCGCGGTGATGAAGCAGGGCGGCTACCTGGAGCAGTACGACACCCCGGCCCAGGTCCTCGGCAGGCCGGCGTCGGAGTTCGTCGCGCAGTTCGTCGGCTCCGACCGCCTGCTCAAACTGATGGCGGTGATGGACGTCGAAAGCGCCCACCTGGACCCTATGGCCCCCGGCGACGCCGACCTGCCCCAGATCAGCGACGGGGCCACGCTGCGGCAGGCGTCAGTGGCGATCCTAGACGCGCCGATCGGCCGGGTACAGGTGACCGACGACCACAGTCAGCCGCTAGGCACCCTGACCTTCGACGGCGTACGCCAGATCCTGGCAGCCAATAGCGACACCCCACCGCCCGCCTCCTGAACTTCCGGGTGTCGCCTGACACTGCGCGACGTACCGGCGTGGCCGGGGTGGACTGCCCAGTGCTGTCAGGGCGAATCCGCTGGTCAACCGGGGACCTTGGTCACTTGAGCGCTGCATCGCTCCTTGCCACGATGGGATTGGGGGCCGATCATGGACGTTAAGCCAGTCCGAACGAGGTACCGGGTGGAGGTGCCCTACGGGACGGCTTATGTCATCCCCCAAATGTGTACGGCTTGCGGAGCGCCCGCGTTCGGCCTGACCCGGAAGGTCAGCAAGTCGGGTCTTAACGTCGGGGCCGGGGTGGCCGGAGTCTCGGTGGGCGGCACATCGTCGTCGCTGGACTTCCCGGTGTGTTGGGCGTGCCGAGAGGCGGCGGCCACCCAGTCGAAGGACGACGGGAAGGGCTGTATGCCGTCACTGTTGACTTGGATCGCAGTGACCGCCGCGCTGTTCCTCGTGAGGTCCTCGCTGCCGGAGGTCTGGTGGGCCTTCGCAGGCGGCGTTGTGGTCGCGGTCATCGTGTATGCCGTGCTGCGCTCCAGGAGGAAGGACCGGCCGGCACGCGAGGTCATCGAGCGGGGCCGACAAGTGGAGAGGTCGGTCAAGATCATCGAGGTCGACGACCACGGCACGCTCATCCACCACAAGAACAAGCACGTCACTTTCCAGTTCACCAATGCTGACGTCGCCCAACTGTTCGCGGAAGCCAACCACGGCACACTGTCGACCCTCTGACCTACAGAAGGCGGTCAGCCGCCACCGGCGGTCGGACGTTTGGAGAGGTGGGCGGGCCTGCCGTGGGTCAGGGCTGGCCGTGCGTAGTCAGGTAGTCCTCGAACTTGGCGCGGAACAGCGGCTCCATCTCGCCGACGTTGCCACTGCCGAACAACTCGCGGGCAGCATCGACCATCTCGATGATGCTGCCAGAGAAGTCGCCGAGCGAACCGCCCTCGGACTGCGCCGCGTTCATGGCGGGGGTGTGGCGGAAGAGGTCGTAGAAGAACTTCACGTCATGGCGTTCCTCGGCCAGTTTGATGGCTCGGGTCTTCACTTCTTCGTATGGCAGATCTTCCAATGACATGGGGGCCAGCCTACGCGGAGGTCCGTTCCGTACCGCCCGCGATACCCCGAAGATCGATCTCGCCGGGTTGGTCCTCGCCCTCGTCGTCGTCCTTGATGCGGCACAGATGCTCCAGCCACAGGGCGACCGCAACGATGACGGCACCGCTGAGTGCGGTGGCGGCCGATGTCCACGCCCCCGCCTGCGCGGCAGGAATCGGGATGTCGGCGACGAACACCAGTAATAGCCCCGTGTAGAACCCCGCGACTCCGGCGCCGACTCGCGAGGCAGCCAGGGCCAGGGCCGCCGTGCGGGCCGCCACGAGCGACGGCAGGGGGATCGCCCCCGGCTTGCGCAGCAGGCGGGGTCGCACCATCAGGGTCCACATACCCAGTCCTGCCGCCAAGAGCCACATGGCGATCGCCGCGGACCACGGCACGGGCAGATAGCGGCCAAGGACCGAGTCGGCCAGCGTCGCCAGCGCCCACCCGACCACACCCGCCACAAGGGCGATCAGCACCAGCAACCGGGGGCGGGTAGGTGTCACCCGTCCACTGTAAGCGTGAGCAGCGGCCCTCGCCTGCAGCCGACGGGAGGAGTGATCGGCCCAGTGCTTGGCCATGGACTTCGAGATGTGAGAGGCGCCGGTCTCCGGGGAATTCCTTCGCCAGGTTCACCGATCAGGATGACCGGGGGCACCAATCACTGGGGCGTCGCATTCAATGGTCTACCGTCGACGTCGCCTCGGGGTGGTTCAATCGCCGCATGTCCAACGCCGCGCGTCGCCCCCGATCGGGGAATCCGGTCGCCACATGTGCCGC
>WBZP01001825.1_pt1 | contig 25429 bp, 25 predicted proteins | sample 5204301 | NCBI WGS metagenome assembly WBZP01 (sample SAMN12412401, study PRJNA552823) | activated sludge metagenome | isolation source: activated sludge from nitrification reactor of wastewater treatment plant... | place: USA: Pennsylvania | collected 2017 | reverse complement strand
TTCAGTGTCCACCTTCATCCCGTCGGGGGCGCCGCGGCGCGGGTCGTTGTGCTGGTCGACGAAGAGTGAGCGGTTCCAGAGCGACAGGTTCTCGGCAACGTCGTAGGCCCAGATCAGGCGCTCCTGCGAATCGCCGATGAAGAGCGTCTTCTCGTGGGGCGAGAAGGCGAGCCCGTTTGGCTGGGTGAAGCCAGTCGCCACCGCCAGGTGCATGGAACCGTCGGGGTCGATGCGGTAGACGCCCTGGAAGTCCAGCACTTGCGCTTGCCCAGGCGAACCAAAGGCCGGGACCCGGCCGGTGTCCATCCCGTAGGTGGGGTCAGTGAAGAAAATCGAACCTGAGCTGTGCACGACGACATCGTTGGGGCTGTTCAACACCTTGCCGTCCCAGGTGGAGGCCAGGGTTTCGGTTTCGCCCGGGGTGGCGTAATCGCTGCGGGAGACGCGGCGGCCACCATGTTCACAGACCACGAGGCGGTTCTGCGCGTCCAGCGTCATGCCGTTGGACCAGCCACTCGGCCGCCGGTAGGTTTCGGCTTTCGTCATCCCCGGGCGCCAGCGGTGCATTTGGTTGCCCGGGATGTCGCTGAACACGAGTGCCTGGTCCGAGGGGATCCAGATGGGCCCCTCGGTGAACCCGAACCCGCTGCAGAGCTTGCGCTCCTGGCCGATGAGCAGCTTCGAAATGCCGTTGTCGTCTTCAATTCGCATAGCGGCGGGATTTTGTCACAACCCTTGATCCGCCGAAAGGATGATGCGCAACCGCTTGATAGACCGTTGCGCTTCGATTAGGATAGGGGGGTACCCTATAAGGAGGTCGAAGCTATTGACCCCCGAAACCCGCAAGCAGGCGCTGCGGCGAATGAAGATCATCGCCGGACAGGTCCAGGCGCTGGACAAGCAGCTCGAAGATGACCGGTATTGCATGGACATCCTCGACCTCTCGTTGTCCATCCAGAAGGCGCTCCGGAGCCTGGATGCGCTCGTGATCGAAGGCCACCTGCGCACACACGTCATCGAGATGATGACCGGCGGAGAGCAGGACAAAGCGGTCGCCGAACTCCTTCGCCTCTACAAAGTCCAGGGCCCCGCAGAGGCCTAGGCCCAGCCATTTCCAGGAGGAAACAACCATGGCCAGCCAGACAATCGAACTCAACATCACCGGGATGACCTGCGATCACTGCGTCCGTTCGGTCACCAACGCGCTCAAGGATGTTCCAGGCGTTGAGGACGTCACGGTTAGCCTCGAGAAGAACGAAGCGATCGTGAGAGGCGATTCGGTCGAAGTCGCGGCGTTGGTTGCGGCCGTCGAAGAAGAAGAGTACGGCGCAACCCCGCGCTGACGGGCGATAGCCAGAAAGAAGCACATCCATGGCAACGACAGACACGGCCGTGACGCTCGACATCACGGGGATGACGTGCGCCTCGTGCGTCCGGCGCGTTGAGCGCGCGCTGGCGAAAGTGCCCGGCGTGGAAACGGCCAGCGTGAACCTGGCCGCGGAAACGGCGCGCGTCACCTTCGGGGCGCCGGTGCCGGTTGATTCGCTCATTGCGGCCGTCGAAAAAGCCGGCTACGAAGCTTCGCCCACGGCGCCAGACAAAGACCGCTCGGGTGAACGCGAGGCCCACGCGCGCAAGACGCTGGTCCAGCTCCTGGTGTTCGGCGCGCTTGCCGTCCCAACCATCATCCTGGCGATGAGCATGGACATCGCCGGGATGCACATCAACGACGACCCGAAGCTGCACGGCTGGATCGTGTTGCTGCTGGCCACGCCTATCCAGTTCGGCCTCGGCTGGCGCTTCTACCGTGGCGCCTGGACTTCGCTGCGGCACCTGAACCCCAATATGGACGTGCTGGTCGCGCTGGGCACCTCGGTTGCCTACGTGTACAGCGCGTGGGTTGTCATAACGAACAGCATGAACCACATGTTCTTCGACGTGAGCGCGGCCGTTCTCGTGTTCATCACGATGGGCAAGTACTTCGAAGAGACATCCAAAGGCGCCGCATCGAGCGCGATTCGTTCGCTGCTGAACCTTGGGGCGAAGACCGCGACCGTCCTCCGGGGCGGCGTCGAAACGGAGGTCCCGGTCGAACAGATCAGGCCGGGCGACACATTCGTCGTCCGCCCGGGGCAGCGTATTCCGGTCGATGGCGTTGTCCGGGAGGGCCACTCGACCGTGGATGAATCGATGCTCACCGGCGAGTCGATCCCGGTGGAACGGAAGCCTGGCGACCACATCGTGGGCGGCTCGATCAACCAGAACGGGGTCATCCACGCGGAAGCCACAGCCGTCGGAGACGAAACCGTGCTTCGCCGCATGGCGCGGATGGTTGAAGACGCCCAGGGGTCCAAGGCGCCGATCCAGAAGCTTGTCGACCAGGTGGCGGCCGTCTTTGTGCCCGTGGTCATCGCGCTGGCGCTGCTGACCTTCGTCGCGTGGGGTGTCATCGGTGGAAACTGGCAGGACGGGATGGTCGCCGCGGTTGCGGTGCTCGTCATCGCTTGCCCGTGCGCCCTTGGGCTGGCCACGCCAACCGCGATCATGGTGGGCACAGGCCTTGGGGCGGAACGCGGGATACTGATCCGCAACGCCGAGGTACTCGAGCGCACCCGCAACCTCGATGTGATCGTGCTCGATAAGACCGGCACCGTGACCGAAGGGCGCCCGCAGGTGCTCGAGCTCGTGCCGCTCGGCGAGATGACGGCGGACGAGCTGTTGCGCTGGGCCGCAGCGGCCGAATCCGGCAGCGAACACCCACTCAGCCGCGCCATTGTGGATCGCGCCGTTGACGCCGCGATCGATCTCCCGGCCGCGGACCAGTTCGAGGCGATCACCGGGCGCGGCGTGCAGGCGATGGTTGAGGGCAAGCTCGTCCTCGCTGGAAGCCCGGCACTGTTCACGGAGTACGGCTTTGGGCTTGAGGGCCCTGTCGCGGAACGGATTTCCACGCTGGAGACGAACGGGCGGACGGCGATCCTGGTCTCCGTGGACGGCCGCCTCGAAGGCGTCCTGGGCATCCTCGATGACGTGAAGCAGAACGCCCCGCGCGCCATCCAGGCGCTGAAGGACCGCGGCCTGCGCGTGGTGATGATGACCGGCGACAACGAGCGAGCAGCGGCCGCGGTGGCTCAGCGAGCGGGTATCGACGAGTTCCGGGCGAGCGCCCGGCCCGAAGACAAGCTGGCGTTCGTCCGCGAACTCCAGGCGCAAGGGCTTTCGGTTGCCATGGTGGGTGACGGCATCAACGACACGCCGGCGCTGGCCCAGGCCGACATCGGCATTGCGATGAGCACAGGCACGGACGCGGCGATCGAAGCAGGGGACATCACGCTGCTGCACGGGGATGTCTCGCGGATCGCCGAAGCGGTTGCGCTGTCCCGCTCGACGCTCAGCACCATTCGCCAGAACCTCATCTGGGCCTTCGGCTACAACGTCGTGACGATTCCCGTGGCGGCGTTCGGGTTGCTCAATCCGGTGCTCGCCGGGGCGGCGATGGCATTCAGTTCGGTGAGCGTGATGGCGAACAGCCTGCGCCTGCGCACCAAAGCGAGAAGGCTCGCTGAAGCCAGTGGCAACGCCTACACGGCCCCGAAGCAGAACGTCCTTTCCGCAAGTCGCGGCCCGATCCTGGCGATGACTGCGGCGACGGCGCTGCTGGTGCTGCCGCTGGTCGTTTTCACAGGAATCGACCGCGACTGGTTCGGTGGCGGGACGCCCTCCACGCCGGACGGCGCCATCCGCGTGGAGCTTTCGAACTGGAAAGTCGACCCCGCGGCGCTGGAACTGACCGCGGGCACGGTCACCTTCGATGCGGTGCACCTGGACGAAAGCCACGCCCACGGCGGCGCCGAAGCCGGCAAGGACCACGACCTGGTCGTGAGCCGGAAGCTCGCCGACGGCAGCTACGAACTGGTCGCGCGGACCAAACCAATCGCGATGGGCGACCACCAGTTGCTGACGGTTGACCTGGAACCCGGCGAGTACCAGCTCTCCTGCGACATCGTCGAGGAAGTTGGCGGGAAGGTTGTGTCGCACACGGTGCAGGGGATGGTGACAGACATCACCGTCCGCTGACCACGAACCCCCGGACCAAACGCAGGCGCCGGTGGTGACCGACCACCGGCGCTTCAGCGTTGCGCGGCAGTTGCCTCGACGATGGCGAAGGGGCCAGCGGGTCTCGAGATGCAGGGAGTGGCCGGGCCGCTCTTACACCCTCGTTCGCGATCCCGCTGCTACACTCGCTGGCATGAAGCGCGCCAATACCCGCCCCGTCCGAGCCGGGTCAGTCACCATCGGCGGTGGCAACCCGATCGTCGTCCAATCGATGTGCGCCACACGCACCCAGGACATCGAAGCAACGGTTAACCAGGCCGAGATGATCCACAACGCCGGCGCCGGGCTCGTGCGCATCGCCGTGGACAACCCGAAGGACGTCGAAGCCCTCGCGGTCATCCGGCAGCGCGTCCCGCAGGCGAACCTGGTGGTCGACCTTCAGGAGAACTACCGGCTGGTCACCCAGGTTGCCCCGCATGTGAACAAGGTGCGTTACAACCCGGGCCACCTCTACCACCACGAGAAGACGAAGCCCGTCCGCGACAAGGTCGCGCTCATTGCGGAGACGGCGGTGAAGCACGATTTAGCGCTTCGTGTAGGTGTGAACTGCGGTTCGGTGGACCCGGCGATGGACGAAAAGTTCAAGGGCGCGGACGCGCCGGAACTCGACGGTGTGACGGCGATGGTCGAAAGCGCGCTCGAACACTGCCGCATCCTCGACGACCTCGGTTTCACCCGCTATGTCGTCTCCATGAAGGACAGCGACCCGCGGAAGGTCATCGAGGGCAACGTGCGCTTCGCGGCTGCACGGCCGGACGTGCCCCTGCACCTGGGCGTCACGGAAGCCGGAATGCTTCCCGACGGCGTGATCAAGACGCGCATCGCCTTCGAACAACTGCTCAGCCGAGGCATCGGCGACACGCTGCGCGTTTCGCTGACGCTGCCGTTCGCGGACAAGTGGAAGGAAGTCGAAGCGGGGCAGCAGATCATCGCCGACGTCGAAGCGGGGCGCTTCCGCTCCGTCCCGGTGTTCCAGGACCACGGGCTAAACATCATCAGCTGCCCCAGCTGCAGCCGGGTTGAGAACGAGGCCTTCGTGGACCTCGCCTTCAAGGTGAAAGAGATGTCCCAGTACGCGAAGCCGTACGACATAACCATCGCGATTATGGGTTGCCGGGTGAACGGCCCCGGGGAGACAGACGACGCGGACCTCGGCCTCTGGTGCGCGCCAACGTTCGTGAACCTCAAGAAGGGCGAAGACGAACTGGGCGCGTTCCCGTACGACACCGTGCTGGACCGGCTCAAGGTGGAGTTGGACGCGCTGATCGAAGAGAAGAAGCTGGCGGGGGCAACAGCATGAGCAGGGGTTCCGTCGTCAACATCACTCGCTATCCCGTGAAATCCATGCGCGGCGAGGCCATGGACGCGGTGGACATCGACTTCGTTGGCCTGCCGTTCGACCGCGCGTTCGCGTTCGTGCAGGACGGCGTGCTCTCGCCGTTCCCGTGGTTCACGGCGCGGGACTGCCCCAAGTTACTCCAGTGCCAGCCCACGCTCAGCGGCGAACGCTGGCCGACGGTCTCGGTGGCGACGCCCGAAGGCGACTTCGAAATCGGCAGCCCGGAACTGCGAGCGAAGTTCCGGGAGTGGAGCGGCAAGTCCGCCTCGCTCCGCACCGACTACAGGGGCTGCCAGGACGTCGCCTACGTCTCGATTATCTCGACCGCGACCATCCGGGCGCTCACCGCGGCCGGGGGCGTCGAGGACGACCAGCGCCGGTTCCGCATGAACTTCGTGGTCGATATCGGCGACGAGCCGTTCGCGGAGAATGCGTGGGCGGGCAAAGCGGTCACCATCGGCGGCGCTACCATCGCGGTCCACGAGCCGGACAGGCGCTGCAACATGATCACGCTGCATCCGGAGACCGGCGAATCGACCCCGGCCGTGCTCAAGATGACCGGGGAAATGAACAACGCCTGTGCCGGGATGTACTGCTCGGTGCTGGTCGAGGGACGGGTCGCGCTCGGGGACAAACTCTCGCTCTGACGCGGCCGGCGGGACACGTATGGTCCCGGCAATCCACAATCCGGAATCCACACTTGCGGTGAGCCATGCCTAACCCGGTTGTCAGCTTCGAAATCCGCGGCCCCGACGCCGCTCGCCTGCGCGAGTTCTACAGCAGCGTGTTCGGCTGGCAGACGTTCATGTTCCCCGGGGGCTATGCGGCCGTGGAGACCACCTCCCACGACCACGACGAGGCCACCGGCACGGTAACGTTCACCGGCGAGGACACCTTCATGAACGGTGGGGTCACCATCGGGAGCGTGTCCGGCCAGCCAGGATGGAAGTTCGCGGGCGAACGCGACTGGCGCACGTTCGAACCCGGCGCCGCTGGAGGCGGGATCGCGGAGGGTGAGCCGTCGCTCATGTTCTACATCCAGGTCCCGGACCTCGAAGCGGCGCTGGCGCGGGTTACGGCAGCCGGCGGCACGGTCCTGCTGCCGCCGACGGAGGTTGCTCCGAACGTGATTATCGCGAACTTCGGTGACCCGGCGGGGAACCGCGTGGGGCTGACGCTGGCGCCGGCCCGAACGGATTAGTCAGGCAAGGGACTGCTTCCTGGCACGCCGCTCTCGCAGTGCAAAGAACCCCCAGAAGGCCACGCCCGCCAGCGTATACACCACGAACCCGGCCAACACCGACCAGGAACTTGCGGGGCGGAGGCTCTCGAAGTACGACCGCTGTGCGTTCAAGAGCACGTGCCAGACGAGAAACGCGCTGACCAGCACGAGCGCGATCCAGACCAGCCGGTTCCAGCGGTAGATCTTCGCCCCGTCCATGACTTCGAGCGGGACCAGGTCAACCAGCAGCCCTTCCATGCCGCCGACGAAGACGATGACCGCGATGCCCTGCAGCAACTGCGAGGGCCATCCGTCCGGAAGCGCTCGCGCGGGGCCGAGGAGCAGCCAGCAGCTGACGCTGAGCAGGATGCAGGCGCCGACGGTCATCGCCTGGACACGTCCTTCGACTTTGCCCGAACCCAGGCTACCAGTGACGACACACGACGCGGCGAAGCCGTACATGACTCCCGGGTGCAGGTCGAGGACGCGCGACGCCAGCACGCAGAACACGCCTATCGCGAGCACAAGCGGGAACGGGCTGACCACCGGGGCGACCCCGGGCTCGCGGCCGCGAATCCACGCTTCCAGGCCGGCGAAGAACAAACCCACCAGGCCCACGCCAATCACGACGCTCGTGAACAAGAGCATGCTCGCGCGATTGAACCCGAATGACGGCTCGAGGAATCCATAGACGAGGCCGGTGCCCACCAGAAGAGCGCCGATCGCGGCCTTTCGCCCGAATCGCCGGGACAGCGCTGTGGGCATGCCCCGTTTCGTCTTCGGGCGGAGCCGGCGGGCCCAGCCCTCGATTTCGGTCCTGTTCTGCTGCAGCGTCTGGTTGAACAGCACCGAGCTGAAGAAGACCCAGACGGTTACGCCGGCAAGGACAAGGTTGGTCAGTGCAACGTTCGGATTGGTTGAGACGTCCGCGATGTCCGGCACGTCCAGCACGAGTCGGGGCACGTCAGGGGCCGGCGGAGAGGGAGATGCTGTGACGACAGCCGCCGCGGCTGTCGTGGGGGCTGTCGTCGGCGTGAGGGTTGGAGTCGCCGGCGGAGCGGTGGTTGGGGTGGCGGTGGGCGTGGGCGTGGGTGAGGGCGTCGGCGACGCTTCGCCCGCCGGCGTGACGGTGGTCAAACTGGTGGTAGCGGCCGCCGAGGGAATCGGCGTTGCCGGAGCGGACGTTGGCCCCGCGGGCTGGGGCGTTGCCGTGGGAGCAGGAGTCGGGGTGGCGGGCGCCTGCGTGGCCGCCGCGGTAACCGTCACGATGACCGCCAACGAATCGATCTGGCCGATGAAAGGCGAGTTCATGTGCCACTGGACCGGGTACGTGCCCGGGCTGGTGAACGTGTGGGACAACTGCTGCGCGGGGAACGAATAGACCTCGTCGCCGCAGGGCACGATGGTGACCTGCCCGACGGCCCCGTCGCCCCAACTGACACTCATCGTGAGCGGCCCGGACTCCACCGTCTTGTCGACGAAGGTGATGACGACCTGGAACGGCGCTTCGCCCTGGAGCGTCAGGTTTGGGGCCGGCGGCGAAATCGAGAAGAGGTCCGAGATGTCGGCGCTCGGTTCGCCGCAGGTCGCGCGGACATCGGGCGGGGCCGGTACGAAGGGCAAAACGAGAGCCACCGCCGCGAATGCAAGGACGAGAGCGGCACGACGCGCGGTCATGAGGGCCGCGACAGTAGCGGTTTCGGAGGGAGAAGGCAATCAAGTAGCGAGGAATCTCCACCGCGGCGGCCCGGAACGAGCGGTCAGGCGCCCGACTCTGCGGAGCCGGCATCGACCCGCGCGGTCCAGAGCGGCGTCAGCCGCACCGCGAGCGCGACGACGACGAAGCCGGCGCTGGCCAGCCACAATGCCTGGCGATACCCGATGGCGTCAGCCAACAGGCCGCCAAGGGGCGCCGCGAAGACCACCATCGCGCGGTTCATCGAGCGCATGGTGGCGTTCATTCGGCCCTGCATCGCATCCGGAGTGACCGCCTGGCGGTATCCGAGGGTGTTCGCGTTCTCCGCGCCAGCCGAGAGCCCGAAGGCGAACTGGCCGAGCCCGAGGCACACCCATGCCAGCCAGTTCGTTGGCGCCGCCGCCACGATGGCGAATGCCAGCCCGGTGAGGACCTGGCAGCCTACCATCACTCGCCCGACCCCGAACCGGCGGCCCAGCCGCGTGGCGACGAGGCTTCCCGCAAGCCCGCCGACGCCGGCCGCCGAAAGTGCCAGCCCGACGCCGATCGCGGGGAGGCCGAGCGTGTTCAGCACGAACGGGACGAACATCGCCCCGGCCGCCCCGTTGCAGATGAACCAGCCGTGCGTGCCGATTGCCAGGGGCGCCAGCGTCCGGTGACGGTAGACGTAGGTGAGCCCCTCTCGCACCTCGCGCAGCAGCGATGCGCGAGGCGCTGCCGATGGTTTCGGTTCGTCCAGACGAATCCGGGCGAGCATTACGGCAGAGAAGAGGTAACTCACGTCGTCGACGATTACCGCCCATGGCGCGCTGACAAGGCTCACCACGCCCCCGGCCAGCGCCGGGCCGCTCGTCTGGGCGACTGCCGCGCTCTGGTCGATTCGCGCGTGAGCCTGTGTCAACATCGCGCGAGGGACGAGCCGCGGCGTGAACGCCTGTGTGGCGCTGTCACCGAACAGGGACGCGAGTCCAAATATCGCCATGAAACCCGCCAGCGCCCAAATCGACAGTGAACCAGTCAGCGCGAGCGTCGGGACGACCAGCAGAAGCGCGGCGCGGACGAGGTCGGCGCCAATCATCACCGGCCGGCGCCGCAGCCGGTCGACGACTGCCCCGGCTACCAGCCCGAACACCATGTAAGGCAGCCACCGCGCCCCATTCACCAGGCCGACATCGGCCGCGGACCCGGCCAGCGTTGTCACCACCATCACCTGGATGGCAAGGCTCGTGAAGTAGTCACCGAACGCCGAGACGGTGGAGCCCAGCCAGAACCGCTGGTAGCCGGGAACACCGCGGAGAGACGGGGAATGCGCCACCGGTGCGAGCTTAGCGGGTCGATCGCTTGCGAAGACCTTCGGAGCGCGCAAGGGGCTGGCCATCCAGGCAGAGAGAAGGCCCGCCTGGCGGCGGGCCCAGATTCGGAAATTGGTGGAGACGCGGGAGAGTTGAACTCAGGCCAGCCGTCCGCTAAGACCCGCTACAGTCCGGAATCGAATCTAAACGGGGCCTTCCCCACCGCTACGAGCCGCAGGAAACCGCTGCGATACTGGGGCAGAATACTGGGGCAGGCCCCCAGGCGGCGGGAGCGTTATGCGGAGCAAACGTCCTCTCCATTTTTAAAAACCAGCAAATCCGCACGCAGGTTCGGAGATTGGCAGCAAGGCGCTCAGTCGACCGGCCGCGGACTCAAGATTTTCGGCTCGGTGCCTCTGGTTGCTCGCAAGTGGTAAGCGCCCGAGAAACCTGTTGACGCCCCGTGCTATCCTCCACGTCGAAGGTCGCGACCGCCCAGGGCTGGAACCCTGAACGGCCGCTAAGCCCGACGCTGTCGTAGCAGCGAAGGACCTAGCCGGATTGTACGTTCGTACTTCCTCATAGGCCGCTCCGCGTCTCGACTCGCCGGGCGGCCTATCTGTTTCATGAGGTCAGTCGAGAATGTCCGAAGATACCAACTACCCGTTCCACGCCATGATCATCAAGGGCGGGCCAGCCGAGCTGAAGGCGATAGCGCACCTGGTCGCAAGTTACCGTGACAACGGCGTCGCGCCCGGCCTGGGCGTCTGGCTCCCGACGTTCCCCGTTGACAACCCCACGCAGGCAATGTTCATTGAGCTGACAACAGCGCTGACGGAAGCCAACCGGATTGCTGCCGCGAACGAGTGGGCGGCAGCACGGAAGGTGGGGGACATCGTGACCTTCCGAGACGAGGCAACGAAAGAGATTCTGAGGCGGAAGATCGAAGCGGTCGAAATCGCCGAAACCGGGGAAACCATGTTCCGCGTCGGGGACTGGGCTAACCCCGTGCCGGCCAGCAATACCAAGTTGTGGGAAGGTACGTAACAGCGTGCGGGCTTAGCGACGGTCGGTGAGTTCGTAGCTCCCGGCCGTCGTGCCTTCGGGGCGCATGATGCGCCCGCGGCGCCGAGATTGGCAACAGGGTGGGAACCCTATCCTCCCATCGCCCGCATGGCGAAACTGATATCCCGGACGCTGCGCTCGGCTTCGTGGCGGTCCGTGGCGACGATAGTCACCGGGCCATGGAAGTGGACGGCCGGGCCGTCCGCCGCGCCGCCGAGCTGGCTGAACGGGACCACGCGGCCGTTCTCACTCGGGAGGAATACCTCGGGCTCGCCGCCGTCCCCTACCACATACGCGCGGCCTGCCGTGACCGGGCCGCCCATGGCCAGGTGGGGAAGGTCTGGGGGGTTGATGGAGATCTTGCCGACGCCTGGAATGTGCGTGTCGAAGTCGAACTCCAACGTCCGGTTGATGCGGTCGATGACCTGGCTGTTGATGACGGCCTTCACGGCGTTCAGCACGGCGGAGGCCACGTCTCCGGCGAAACCTGCCGTCGCGCTCAACGCTGACTTCAGCCCCTCGAGGAGTGCCTTGCCGAGTGCTTCGCCGGCGTCACGGATGAGCGGGGCGAGGCCCTTGATGAGCGAGATGGCGTTCTCGATCGTCCCCTTCATGCCGTTCCAGACCGACTCGACGATTCCCTTCACGCCGTCCCAGGCGCGCTGCCAGTCGCCGGTGAAGATGCCCATGAACACATCGACCACGCCTTTGATGACCCCTAGCGCGGTCTCTATTTCCACCTTGAACTGGCTCCACGCCGTGGACACGATGATGCCGAGCGCTTTGAGCGCCGGCTCGATAACCGCGCGGATATCATCCCAGTGGTCACTAACCCACTTGACCGACCTATCGACGGCGTCTTTGACGGCGTCGTAGATGGCCATGACCTTTGGGACGAACGTGCCGGTTATCCAGGAGACGAACGCCTGCAGGCCTGCCTTCACCGCGTCCGTGGCGGCGCCGAGGGCGGGAACCTTCTGCGTAATGGTGTCCCAGTTCTTCACCAGCAAAACGATGCCGACGACGAGCGCGGCGATAGCGGCGGAGATGGCGAGCACGGGTAGCAGCGCTACGGTCTCCGCAGCGGCGGCGGTCTCCGCGGCGGCTGCCTGGGCGAGGTGAGCGGCAGCAATCGCGTAGACCACCGGGACCGCTACCGCGAGCGCAGCGGCGAAGATGATGAAGATGTCCTTGTTCGACTTGATGAAATCGATCACGGCGCTCAGTGGCCCGGCGAGCCTGTCAGCTATCGCGGACGCCAATTCACCCGCGTAACCCGCTACCTCGCCCAATGGACCCTTCAGCGCTTCGAACAGCGCGACGGCGGCGCCGAACGCCGGCAGCAGGTCATCCCGCCAGGTGGCCACCAGCGCGTCCCACACCGCGCGGCCGATGGCTTCGTACACCCGTGCGAGCGACATCTCGAAATCGATGAACGCGCGGGCAGCATTCGTCGCGTGGCCGACGATCGCCTGAATCGGCCCCTGCAACTTCGCCATGGCCGGGACAACCCGCGTTGCCAGCACCTCGACGAGCTTCACCTTCGCCTCGGTGAGTTTGACCGTGATGGGCAGTAGGTAGCTGCCCATCTGGGCGCTCAGGTTCTCTTGCTGGGCCTTGAGCCGTTCGGCTTTCCCGGCGGCCGTATCGGACTCGCGCCCGAACTGGCCGGCCGAGCTGGCGGTCTGGTCGAAGATGAGCGCGAGACGGGCGGCTGCCAGTTCCTGGCTGGTCAACTCCTTCGCGGTCTTCTTCCCAGAGTCTGCCAGGGCGCGGGCCTCGATGTCCGCGGCCTTGAGCGAAACGCCGTACTTCTCGATCGGGTCCGATTCCCCTCGCAGGGCGGCCGTGATGGCGCTCACGGCTTCGTCCACCGGCCCACCGAACGTGGCGGCCATGTCGGCCGCTCGCTTCGTCAGGTCGACGGTCTTGCCGCTCACCTCGTCCATCCCGAACCCGGCGTTTTTGAGCATGGCGCCGAGCGGCGCGGCCAGCTCGTTGAAAGCGTTCTTCGAGAGGCCCACGGCGTTGGCGGCGGTCTGCCCGAAGGCCAGCACTTCGCCAGCGGCGGCGCCGAAGACGCTCTGGACGCCTCCCGTCGACTGTTGGAGGTTCGAGGCCGCGGCCGTGGCATCGTTGAACAAACCGACGGCCTTCCCGAGGCCAGCGGTGACGGCGCCGGCGGCGAGCACACCGCCCATCACCTCCCCGAGTTTGCCCAGCTTGCCCATGAGGCCATCGGCGCCGTCCGCGGCCTGCTTGAACGCGGCGTCGGTCTCGGACTTTCCGGAAATGAGGATGCGAAGCTCTGCTGTCGAAACCAAAGGCCTCTACCGCCTTCCTGCTTTTGCCTCAGTGGCGCGTGCCTTGGCCGCCTGGCGTTCGGATTCCCCGTCCTGGGCTTCCATCAGCAGCCGCGCCTCTTCGAGCACCGGCAACGGCAGGTCCTGGTAGTCAGCGAAGTTGGAGATGAGCCCGTATTCGCGCAGCCAGCGGCACTCCGCCAGGTAACTCAGTCGGACGGGGAAGCGTCCACGCCCGGGACCGTAGAACGCTACGAGCCCGAGCCGGAGGCGTTTTTTTCCGCGTCCGTCATCACGCCCGAGCGCGCCATCACCTCGCCCGCGAGCCACGTGAATGTGGCGAGGTCCAGGTCACCGATCGCCTCACGGGTCACCGGTTCTGGTTCGCTCCACGCCACCACGGACGCGGAGATGACGTCGAGCGTCGCCGCGCCCGCGCCAGCGCCGTCCCGAAGGTTTTGGAGATCGGCCGCCCGCAGCGGGTAGCGGATCTCGATCCACGCCCCCTCCTCGGTGGGGTGTTCGAGGCGTACGGTTTTGCGTTCGACTTTCATCGTTGTTCCCTCGATCTGGTGCCGGGCGGCGCGGCGGGAAAGGAGCCTGTTCCCCCCGCCGCGCCAGCCCCGGCGGCTGCTAATCGTCCTCGTTTGCGTCGTAGCCGTCGCCGAGCACGGTGGCAATGAGCACCGGGTCAGCGACGAAATCGAACAATGCTGGCGGGAGGCCGGTGGGCACCTCAGCAATCGCCACGGGAGCACCCGCGGCGAACTGAAGGACGTAACGGTCCCCGGTCTCGCGGCGGATGCGATATCGAAACTCGGCTACTTCAGGCACTATCTCGCCCCCAGTTCTTCGGGATGCTGCCCCAGGCGTCCGCCTCGTTGTCGTATGCGCCGCTGAACGCCAGGGCGAATAGCTCCGCGGTCCTGTCGTCTTCCAGCCCGTGGCCACGCGCGTGGCCGCACTCGTGCGCCACCGTAAGCCGCGCCTCCCGGGCCGTAAGCGTGTCAGAGACCTGGATGATGTTGAGGAGCTGAAAGTAGGTTCCGGCCGCAGGCCGACCGGTGTTCGCAGCCAGGACGCTAGGGGCGACTGCCACCACGTCGAGATTCATGCGGTTCGCCATGACGTAGGGGTCACCGCCGAAGAGCTGGCGCGCTTCGCGGCCATCCCTCCACGCCGCGAAGCGCGTTAACTCCGGGGCCCAGGCCGCTGCCCAGCGCTGGTTCTCTTCCTGGCGTAGCTCCCACTCGGACCTACCCGGTTCATGCACAACGACTTGCTCGGCTTGGCGGGCATCCCGTTGGTTCCGGCGGCAGTTCGTGCACAGGCCGCCCATGAACCCGACAGCCACTCTGTTGCAAACGGCGCAGACGGGCCCGCGTCTGTTGGCGGGCGCGGGTGCTTCCCTGTAAGCGATGCCGAACTCTCGACGCAGGAACGCATCCGCCATCGGAGTTCCCGGCATGATGCAGAGCACTCGGGGGCGGATCATTCCAGGTCCTCGGAGCGGAGAATGCGAAGCCGCTGGAGTTCGGCTGTCCAGGTCTCAAACTCGCGGCAGTCATCGGCGAGTCCCGGCGGCATCGCAGGCGGCGACAGAGCCTTCCGCTGGGCCTCGGTGACCATGTCATAGAGCGGCCGGAAGGGCTCGGTGCGCTCGCGAAGTGCGCGCCACGCGGAGCGCAGCGCTTCGTGATACTCATGGCTGGTGCGGAACGCCGCGCCTTCCGACTCGCGGAGACGATTCGCCACCCGGTAGCGCTCGCCCTCGAGCGTGGCTTTCTCCGTGTTCAACTCCCGCAATCGCTCAACGAGCACGGCGGACGGTTTTTCCACGTCCGGTCCGAACCATCCGATATCGCGGGGTTGGCTAATGATGTGGCCCGTTACCTCACGGGCCCGGGCGATCGCGAGGTGGTCTTCGGCCTGCGGGATCTCGTGTTCGAGTTCCTCAATGCGGGCCCGGATGTGTTCAAGCAGCTCCGTATCAGACTCGGAGCCAGTGAGCTGGCGAGATGCGCCGGCGAGAACGTCACGGACCTTGGCGAGCGTCGATTGCATGAAAACAGCCTCAATCCCCAGCGGTACGGCCAAACGCTGGAATTGAGGCCATCGGCGCCACGGAGGCGCATAGAACGTGTGTTCCAGCTCAGGCTACTCCCGGGGGAGCCTTGCTGTCTACGACCATGACCCACTCGCCGCTCGGCGCTCGCACCATGGTCCGCTTCGCCCGGCAGCCCTTCGACTTGCAGATTGCGGCAGTAAGGCGAGCGCCGGAGTCCACCTCCGTGAGCCACCGGCCGCACTTCGGGCAGTGGACCTGGTCGATTCTGAGCGGTGATTCAAGTTCAGAGGCCTCGCCCGGGCGCTCGAAGACCGCGGGGCGTCCGAGGTGGGACGTAGGCGTCAGGCCCCGGCTACCCATATCTGGAAACCCCTGAAACTCGGGAGCGGCCTCTGACTGGCAGCAAACCGTCGGGCGGTCGACTCCAAGATTTTGACCACCCCCCGGGGGGGGGGGGGATGACTGGCTCAACCTATGCACCACCTCGCGGCGCCGAGTCTTCGAGTCTCCAAAGAGCCCGTCTGCGAACGCCCCTCGCTCAACGTCGGCCTCAGCGGCTGGGAACATCCTCGATGCCCCGCAGCGCTGGCAGCGGCCTGGCACGGCGGGCGAGCCGTTCGCTTCTTCGATGCGCCAGTGGTGGATGCACTTTCGTTCATTGCGCTCGCTCTCATGGGCGTCATGCCGCCTCCACGCGGACGGCCTCTACGGTCTGCCCGGCGCGGGCGAACGCCCGGATGAGGACCGTCTGGTCGCGCCTCAGCGCTTCGATGTCGCGCCGGCGGCAGCGGATGGTGGCCGTCTGCCCCTGCAGGCGCGCCAGGCGGACGTGCTGGTAGGTCTCCATTCTCAGCGGGTGAATGTCGGCCGAGAGCTCTAGAACCACCGCCGCCCAAATCGAGTCGAAGAAAGATGTCTGCCCGGCCGCGCCGGGCGGTTCCTCTGACGGTTCCCCTGACGGTTCTTGGACGGTTAATGACGGTTCGGGGGGCAGGCTGCCACCAAAGCCGTGCACGTTGCACCCCAAGTCCGTGCACGTTGCACCCGAATCGGGCACGTTGCACCCCAAGTCTGGCGCGTTGCGCCCCAAGTCCTTCGGGTGCACGCTGCCCCCCAAGAACGTCAGTTCATAGCCCGTTGAGCGATGCGAGCGGCTGGCACTAACCACGGCGATGAGGCCCGCTTCCTTGAGGGACCGGAGCGCTCGCTTCACCGTCGAGCGGTCGATGCTGCATTTCGCAGCCACGGTGTCAACGCTCGGGTAGCAGTTCCGGCCCATGTCGTCGGCGTGGTCGGCCAGGCACAGCAAAACGAGCTTCTGAGTCGCAGTGGATTTCCCGTCGCTGGGCATCGCCAGCTTCCAAACAGCGCTGCTTGCCTTGATGCTCATGCTGCAACCGCCCGGTTGCGGTATACTTCGAACCAGACCCTTTGGTTGCGCTCACTTCGGCCCGGGACTCCCACCCGGGCCGGCGCATTTCCGGGCGGGTCATCCTCAAGGTCCAGCCACCACCGCTCGCGGCGCTGGCGCCGAGCCGCGGCCGCTTCGGCGACGTAATGCTCCGGCCCGCGCGGCAGCTCGCCGGTCTCGCGGAATCGGTTCCACATCGCCCGGCGGTCTGCCAGGCGCTCACGGGCGACATCAATGGCGGGCACGTCAGCAGGCCTCCGCCTCACGGCGGTCGAGCCACTCGATGAGAGCGCGCCTCGAAATCAGCCGAACGGAGCCATCCTTGAACGAGCGGATCTCGCCGCTCGAAATCAGTTTGTCGAGCTTGTCTTGAGAGATGCCGAGCCAACGAGCAGCGTCAGCCCGACGGTAGGCACCCCTGTCTTCCGCTACGTCGTCCATACAGCGCATCGCCCTTTCTGGGCCGCTACAAGCCGTAGGCGGCTTGCGCAATATGGTTCGATATGGGCAAGATTGCCGTCAATCACGGCAATCTAGACAAATCGTTACGTTGGAGTAAGGCATTCGTGGTTGGAAGACGAGCAGACGATAGTTGGGATAACGAAATCTTTGACCTGACTGAGGCCAATCCTCGATGGGGCCCGGACAGGGTTGTGAACCAACTCCAGGTGCTCGCCCGGGACAAGGGCATCGACTTCAGTACGATTCCGTCGTCGCGAACCGTGGCCCGGAAGCAAGTCTGGTTCAGAGGTCAGCCGGCGGGCTTTCGGCGCCAGTTCTCCATGTTCCGCTGGCCGGACTCCTTTGAGGCGGGTGACCTTCCTTGGGAGGCAGTCCGACCGGCGATGTACTTAGCACGGCGCGCCTGGCCAGATCGCGTTCCGGTCCGCATGGTCTATTGGTTCTGGCGGCTGCTCCAATCAGCGCCGGTGCCGAGGCCGGAAAGTCGCGCCGAGCATGTTGACGTGCTCCGAGTCCGGGCGATGAACCTGAGTATGGTAGTGCCCGGGACGGCCGCTGCGGCCGAAATGAAGGCGGAAGCTGAGGCCGTTCTCATGGGAGGCAGCGGCTACAACGTAACCGTCCTGCCAGACGAGTTTGACCTGGCGATGGCTGAGGCGATGGGGGTCAAGATCGAGCGGCAATGTCAATGAAACCACGGGCAGCGAAAGGCGACGGCAGCTTACGGGAACGACCGGACGGGCGATGGGAAGCGCGAATCACGATCGACGGGCGTAGCCGGTCCTTCATGGGCCGCACAAAGGAAGAGGCTCGCCGCAAGATGCGCCTGGCGCAGACGCGCATCGAAGACGGACTCCCCGTCCCCGGCATGCGGTTGACTGTGGCGGACTACTTCGAATCGTGGCTGAAGGGGAAGGCCGCCACGCTGGCGCCGGAGAGCATTCGTCGGTATCGCGGCCGGCTGGCCAAGCTCGCGCCTTACATCGGAAAAACGAAGCTGGCGCGCCTTCAACCCGGAGACCTCCGGGAGGCCTACGCCGCCATCGGGGAACAGGTCAGCGCAACTACCGTCCAGCTCATTCACGGTGTTGTGCATGCCGCGCTGAAAGACGCCGAGCGCGAAGGCGTCGCAGCTCGTAACGTCGCGAGTCTCGTTTCAGCGCCGCGGCGAAGCACCCGCGAGTATCGGTCCCTGCGGCCAGACGACGCCCGGGCGCTGCTGACAGCGGCAGAGGGTGACACGATCGAGGCTTTCTGGATGCTCGCTATCACGACGGGCCTCCGCCTGGGCGAGCTGCAAGCATTGCAGTGGGGCGATGTGGACTTCGGGCGCCGTAGGCTCCAGGTGAGGCGTACGCTGGCGGTCGACGGTAAGGCCGTGTTCAGCGCCTCAACGTCGAAGAAGAACCACTCCCGCACAGTCTGGCTCGCCGAGAGAGTGGCGGTCGCGCTCACAGCCCACAAGGAACGCCAGGACGCTGCCCGCGAACACGCGGGGGAGTACTGGAACGAGCACGGGCTCGTCTTCACCACGGCCACCGGAAACCCGCTCGACGGCCGGAACCTTCGCGGCCGACAGTTCCCGAAGCTGCTGGCCAAGGCGAACCTCCAACCGATGAGGATCCACGACCTTCGCCACTCGGCCGCGTCGATGCTCCTGGCTGATGGTGTGCCCGTGAAGGTGGTCTCGGAGATGCTCGGCCACGCCGACGTGGGCACGACGCTCCGGATTTACGCGCACGTCCTCGAAGGGGCCCAGGAACAGGCCGCCAGCTACATGGACCGACTGTTCCATGGATGACTTTTGCCGCGACGAAGAGGACCTTCTCTGTCGTCTGTTCCTTGCTGCCCGACTGAGGCCGCGGTGGAAGTCCTGCTACCCGACGGCCTATCGCCTAGCCACACTCGGGCGGGACATGGGAATTCCGGTTGAATACGCCGAGGGCCCGGCCGGTCGTTTCAGCCAGCATCACGCCGTGGTGCTTCTCAACGGAAAAACCGTCGATGTCGTTTGGCGGCATGGGGGCACGCGCCCCCGGCGCCGGGGCTCGGTGCTCTTGGGTCGGGCGGCGTGGAACCTGGCGCACGAGGACTACTCACGAATGGAGCTCCTCGATGTGAAGGTTGTCGCGGGTCGGATGCTTTCCCTCGGTCGGTGGGGGCCGGCGTAGGTAAAGTGGGGCAGATAGTGGGGCAACTGGCCGGGTCGCAAGCCCGGCCAGATTCATTTCATGGTGGAGACGCGGGAGAGTTGAACTCCCGGTCCAGCGAAGGTCAGCTCCGAATTGTCCTACAGGCATTCCCACCGATGGGGATCTCGTTACCGGACTACGATGGTGGGCCCCAAGTCCAGTAACCAGCCGATGATCTTTCGCGGGCGCTATCGGCGTGAGCCCACGGCATCCTGGCTTTAGTGACGCCCCTTCCCGACGCTACCAGGCCGGGCTTCGGGAGGGACGGCCTCTACAGGGTATTAAGCTGCGAGTGCGAGTTGGCGATTGTTGCCATTTGTTTTTGGCCGCCTGATTAACGAGGGTGACGCCCAACCTCGGCCTGCTATCCGGCTACCTAGCTCCCTGTCGATTCCCTTCGTCCCCAGTTGATGGACTCATTGTAGCACACCTGTTCGGGGGTGAGGTGAGAGTGCAAAGGCCTGAGGACTGAGTGGGTGCAGTGCGCTGCTCCGGCGTCGTGGTGGGGTGGGCATCGCACCCGCCCATCGCTGGGCGGGTACAGTCTGACGCCGGGGGATGAGGCGAGTGAGTTGCTGACCGCCAACCGCAAACCGCCAACGGCCGACAGCTAACTGCTAACTGCTAACTGCTAACTGCTAACGGCTAACTACTGACGACTCACTCTCCGGCTCTGATAGAGTCGCCCGGATGAACAAGGCACACCTTGAGTATTGCGCGGGCGCGGAGTGGGCCGACGTTGTGCGAAGGCACGTCGTCCCCGGCGCCACCAATGGCATCGACCTCGGCGACCATTTGCTCGAAGTTGGCCCCGGGCCGGGCCTTACGACTGACGTGCTTGCCGCGCTGGTCCCGAAAATGACCGCCGTGGAGCTCGACGAAGAGCTGGCGGCGGCGCTGGCTGCGCGGTTCGCGAGTTCGAACCTAACCGTGCACCAGGGCGATGCCACTTCGACGCCGTTCGCCGACAACACCTTCAGTTCGGCCATCTGCCTGACGATGCTGCACCACCTGCCGACGCCGGCCGACCAGGATCGTCTGTTCGCCGAACTGAACCGCGTCGTGCGGCCGGGTGGCACGGTCATGGGCAGTGACAGCCTGGACAGCCCGGAGTTCCGCAGCTTCCACGAGGACGACATCTGCACGCCGGTCGACCCCGCGACGCTGGGTGCTCGATTGAAGGCAGCGGGGCTCACGGACGTTCGCGTCGAACCGAACCCGTTCACCGTCGCGTTTTGGGCGACGGCGACATAACTTTCAGTTCAGGCGCCGCAGCTTTCCAACAGCTCCTGGCATTCTTTGCCCAGGACCCAGGCCTGCAGCTCGTCGCTGTCTTCTCGCCAGGTTTCGCAGGCCTCGCCGACGGTCCAGATCGCGGCCCATTGGGCCGCGCGGTCAGGGTCGTTGCTGGTCACTACGGCGATGGCGCGCGCTCGCGGGATCACGGTAGCGACCGGCGAGTGGTACGAAGAGAAGTGGCCGCAATCGGAAGCCGGGTCGCCGATGTAGGGCAATGGGTCGACCGCGACATAACGTCCGTCGTGGCTCAGCAGCACGTTCTTCGCCAGGAAGTCGCCGTGGGCGAGTGTCCTGCGTCGCGCAGACGCGTCCAACGCCCGAGCCGCGCGCTCCATTAACGGCAACATGGCCGTGCCGGGGGCATCTGGTTCGCCATATGCGCGCGTGTAGTCGAGCCACCACTGGAACTTGTCGTCGAACGAAGGGAAGCTCCCGGCGGTCGGAGGCGGAACTGACTGCATCGAGGCGAGCGCCCACGACGCGGCACGCACAGCGAGTTCGTCGTCCAGCGCGGAGCGATCTTGATCCATGAGGAGGGTGCCGGGGCGAATTCGTTCCAGCAGCAGTGCGCCGGCGTCCTCGTCCCAGGCGACCAGCGCGGCGGCGCCGTTCCCACCCCAGTGGGCGAGCGCCCGCGCTTCGACGGTTGGATTGGCCAGCGGCGGGCTGAGCTTCAGGACAAGGTCCTCGCCGTTTCCGCCGGTGCAACCGTAAACAGCAGCCAGGTAACCGCCCGTCAGCCGTTCATTGAGCGTCAGCGACCATTTGGCGGCACAGCGTCGCAGCATGTCCGGCACCCGGGCGCGCCACGCCGCGTCTTTGTCGTCAGCCACGCCTCAGGGCTCGCTGCATGTCGAGCTTCTGGTCGTGCTCTTTGAGCTTCTGACGCTTGTCATAATGATGTAAGCCGCGGCCAACGCCGATCTCTACCTTGGCCTTGCCGCGCTTGAAGTACATGGCGAGGGGAATGAGCGTGAGACCCTTGCCTTCCATCAGCTCCTCGATCTTCCGAATCTCCTTCTTGTGGAGCAGGAGTTTCCGGTCGCGGTCTGGCTGGTGGCCGGCGTATCCGGCGCTGGCGTACGGGGCGATGTTCGCGTCCTGCAGCCAGACTTCGCCGTCCTTGATGCGCGCATACGCGCCCTGGATCTGGACGCGGTGTTCGCGCACGGACTTGATCTCGGAGCCAGTCAAGGCGATGCCCGCCTCGAACTTCGCGAGGAACTCGTAGTCGTGCCGGGCACGGCGGTTCTGGGCAATCGTTGAATCAGACATGGCTTTGGACGCTGAACGGCCCCGCCTTCGCGACGGGGCCGTCCGTGGTCAGTCAAGTGTAGCGCCTGCGCCTACTTTCCGTGGATGAGGTCGATGGCCTTGAACATCTGGATGTCGCCCTGGTCCAGGTATTCGTCGTAGGTCATTGGCAGTTCGATGTCCGGTTTGACGCCCAGGCCCTCGATCTGGTCGCCCTTTGGCGTGAGCCAGCGGCCGACAGAGAGGTAGAGCGCGCCGCAACCGGCCGGGTCGCCGCAGTTCTTCAGCGTCTGCAATTGATTGACGGTGCCCTTGCCGAAGCTCCGGACTCCGACGATCTGGGCACGGCCGTTGTCGCGTAGGGCGGAAGCGAGCACTTCGGAGCCGCTGGCGCTGCCGTTGTCCTGGAGGATAACGATAGGGATCTTCGTGGCGAGCCCGCCAGACTTTGCCGACCACGACTTCTTGCCGCCGTTCGCGTCGACTTCGGAGATGATGGTGCCGCTGTTCAGGAACTCGTCGGCGACGTCGACGGTGGCCTGGAGGAGGCCGCCCGGGTTGCTGCGGAGGTCGAGGATGAGGCCCTTGTAGCCTTTGCTCTCGACGCCCTGGAGCTTGGCGCGCAGCTCGGTGGCGGTGCGGTCATGGAACTGCGAGATGGCGATGTAGGCGACGTCGGTGACCTCGTTGCCGTCGCGGCCGACGATTTTCTTGCCGCTTTCGCCAGGGATGATTTCGAGGTTTGGCTCGCTGAAGACGCTGTCGATCGGGATTTCGCCGCGCGTCACGGTGATGCTCTCGACCTTGCCGTCGGTGTGCTTGATCTCGAGCGTGACCTGCGTGCCTTTCTGGCCGCGGATACGTTCGACGGCCTGCTGGCTGGTCCAGCCATCCGTCACCTCGCCATCCACCTTGAGGACAACGTCGCCCTGGCGGATGCCGGCCTTCTCGGCAGGCGAATCGCGGAACGGCGTCACGATCGTCACGGCGCCACTCGTGTCCGAGACGCTGGCGCCGATGCCGTCGTAGCTGGAATCGAGGTTCAGGGCGCCAGCCTTGAGTTCGGCCGGCGAGAGATACTCGGTGTGGCTGTCGTTCAGCGCCCCGATGATGCCGTCGATGGCAGCCTGCCGGAGCGTGTCTTCATTGAGGACGGCCTTGTCGACGTACTGGGTTTTCAGCAGGTTGACGATTTCGTCGATGATCGCCGCGCCGACCGATTCGTTCTTGCCAGTCGCGCCGAGGGCTTGCGAGGCGGCGGGCGAAGCGGTACTCGAATCGTCCTTGCGCAGATCCTGGATCAGCCACCCGAGGCCGAAGGCGAGCGTGACGATGGCGAGGAGAAGGAAGACAACGACCGCGTTCCGGGCCGTCCGTTCGCCGAAACTCGGCTGAGACTGGTTCTGAGGGAGCTCCATCGGGGCGTCGGGTGTCCTTCCAGCTTCGCGAAGGGCGCGGAATGATTCTGGCAGTGTACAGGCGGGTTATGGGCGGCTCCAATTGACTGCATTACCGGTCATTTACCGCTTTGCGTGGGCTATCAGGGCGTTCAGCGTTCGAAGGCGGCGATTGCGCCGGGAGCCGCGCGGCGGGTGACTGTACCGGAAACGGTGTCCCAGAGCCAGACATAATCCTGTATGCCGTCGTGGAACGCCGGATGCGGCCCATCCGTCGCGGGCCGACCGCACAGGGCGAACCAGCGGCTATCGGCAGACCAGACGGGATGCGAGAGCTGGTACTGATCGTAGAAGTTCACCACCGTGCCCACCTGTGCCGACGGGACGAACGGCTCGATTGCGCCGAGGGCGCGGCCCGTGCCGTCCCAGAGTTTCGCCTGGTAGCGGCCGTCGCCCGTGAACGTGGGGTGCAACGACACTACCTTCGAACCGTCAGGAGAAAACCACGCCGCGGTCAGCACGGCCCGCACAAGCACACCGCCGGTGTGGACATCCTGGAGCGAGGCGAATGCGAGGGATTCCGGCGACGAACCCACTGCCGCGATGAGCCGCCCGTCACTGACATAACTCAGTACTACGCCGGCGTTGAACGAACGCAGGTCGCGCGGGTCGGGGCCAACGGTCGGGCTCTCCAGCACGTGGACGGCGCCATCCCTGACCTCAGCCCAGGCGACGCGGCTGCCATCGGGGGAAATCGCGGGCGTGCGGAACCCGGCCGCCGATTGCGAGAAGACGACTTGTTCTCCCGATTCCAGGTCGAACCGTTGGAGCACCGTGCCGTGGTGGACGAACAGGGCACTCTCTGACGGGAGCCAGGCAAAGAACACGGGTGCGGCGGCGAGCAACGCTTTCGCGTCGGGTTCGCCTGGCGTCCAGACCTTTAGGACAAGGGAACGGCCATCCGGCACGACATACGCGAGGCGACGGCCGCGGCCGCTCCAGAGCGCGTAATGAGGGAGGCCTGGGCCGAGGAACAGCGGCGGGCGCGTCGTCGCGCCGGGGACTTCCTGGCCGCCGGCGCGCAGGGAGGTCTCTTCGTCCACCTGGGACCAGGTCAGCGATCCGTGGCCCGGACGCCAGGTGGTCCACATTGCCGTCCGCGGGGTGTTGGCTTCCGGCGAGGCCGGTGCGTCGCCCGGCGGCGTGAGGACGGTGGTCCTTCCCAGCGACGTGGTCGCGACGAGGCGGCTCTCCATGCGGTGAATCGTACAGGGCCATTCGTGGAAGCAACTTCGCACTATATCAGTTATGCAGTGGGGACCACTCGCTGGCGCCGTTTGGGGGTGACTGCCGTGGCCGGTCGAGAGAGCGCACCCGCCCATCTGGGCGGGTACAGATGGGTGTGGAGATGAGTTGGGGGTGACTGCCCTGGCCGGTCGAAAGAGCTGCACCCACCCATGGCTGGGCGGGTACAGCTGGGCGTCGACCGGTGGGCGTCGACCGGTGGGCGTGCGAGATGACCAATCGGTGCGTGGGCTGCCGTGGCCGGTCGAGGGAGCGCACCCGCCCATGGCTGGGCGGGTACGGATGGGTGTGGAGATGAGTGCCGATCCTGGTGGGGCCGGAGCAGTCGCAGGGGACCGAGACGGCGTGCGCGCCCGATGGCTGCGCTGTGCGCTAGGCGCCGGCGCCCCTGGGGAAGGCCCTAGGGGTTCACCGCGCAGCCACGTAGGGTTTTCCCTTATGTCTCGCGTTGTTACGGAACGACCACGAAGCCGTCACCGATCGTGCGTTGTTCTGTCACCGGGCCGATCTGAACAATCGTCACACCTGATCGACAACCAAGGGAGACCGGTTGCGGACAGGGTGCTTGTTCGGGGGAGCAGCAAAATGCAATGGCCGTCATCATCGCTTGAAGAGTCCTCGGCACCAGCCCAGGAAACGCCCAACCGCCTCTCGCTCGAGGAACAACAGCAGCTCGTTATGCAATATGCACCGCTCGTCCGGCGCGTTGCCCGCTCGCTGCCACTGGAGATTCCGGGACTCCTGGAATTCGAAGACGCCGTGGGCTACGGCACCTGCGGACTGGTCGAAGCGGTGCGCCGCTACGATCCGTCCAAGGGCACCAACTTCCATGCCTACGCCGTCCAGCGCATCCGCGGGGCGATGATCGACGCGTTCCGGCGCATGGACCGCCTGAGCCGCACGATGCGCCAGAAAGCGCGCGACGTGCAGCGCGCCCAGAGCGAGCTCGAACTGCTCATGGGCCGTTCGCCCAGCGAACAGGAAGCGGCCGACCACCTCGGCATCTCG